>Ga0181516_10000944_pt1 | contig 23692 bp, 21 predicted proteins | sample PEATcosm2014_Bin_25_FD_121104 | JGI IMG/M metagenome (GOLD analysis project Ga0181516, IMG submission 121104) | Peatland microbial communities from MTU Mesocosm Facility, Houghton, MI, USA - PEATcosm2014_Bin01_10_metaG | ecosystem: Environmental > Terrestrial > Soil > Wetlands > Peat | place... | reverse complement strand
GGTCTCGGGGGCGGCGATCAGCCGAGAAGCGAGATCAATGTGACGGAGTTGGAGACGGTTCCCGTGTCTTGGCACAGTGTGGCGCTGGCGCTGGACTGGCGCAACCCTGACTGCAGCTTCTGGTGGCTGGCGATTGTGGCAGTCGCGGTTGTGGGTCTGGCGTTGTGGCGGCTGCGCTATGGAGCGGCGATGATGACGGCGGCGGCGCTCTATGTGGGAGTGCAGAGGTTTCGCTACAACGGATTGTTTTCGATTGTGGTGGTGGTGGTGGGCGCAGCCATCCTGACGGAGGCGTTTGAGAGGCGTAGCAAAATCGGGGACGAAGCAGAGGCGATTAAGGACGAAGCAGAAACCAAAAGCGACGAAGCAGAGGCTGGAGGCTCACGTCCTCAGCCGATTCTGACGGGCATCGTCATTGCGGTGCTGGTGCTCACGTGCGTGCGCGGCTTCGATCTTGTCACCAGCCGCACTTACATTCTGACGACGTCGGGGGAGATGTTTGGGGCGGGGGAATCGACGTTGTTTCCGGAGCGCGCGGCGGAGTTCATTTTGCGCGAGCATCTACCGGGAAACATTCTCGAGTCGTATAACCTGGGCGGCTTTGCGGCGTGGCGGCTGGGGACGGATTTCATCGACGGGCGCGGAGTGAGCGGGGCGGTGAGCAACGAGTATTGGGAGCTGATTCACTCCGCAGTGGACTCGGCGACATGGCAGGCGGAGGTGGCGCGTCGAGGCATCAACGTGGTGTTGCTGCCGCTGGCACGCAATGGAGGGCTGGGCTCGCCCAACCTGAATTCGATGTGTGAGGGGCGACTGTTTCGTCCGGTGTATATGGATGAGGTTTCGATTGTGCTGCTGAAGGATGCGCCGGAGAACCGGCGCTGGCTGGATCGATTGAAACTCGATTGCAGCACGCAGCAGTTCACGCCGACAACGGGTGTTTCGCGCGGGGAAGTTGCGGATTTTTTTGCCAACGTGGGGAGCATCGAGCTGGTGCTGGGGCGATTGGGGCAGGCGCAGTGGGCGCTGAGCCACAGCGCAACGATCGCTCCCGAGGACCCGACGGTGCATCTGGCACTGGCGCAGATTTTTATTGCCGAGCAGCAGCCGGCGGCGGCGGAACGCGAATTCAAGACAGCAATCTCGCTGCGCCGGGATCAGGAAGTGGTGTGGTACGGCATGGGACGTTTCTATGCTGCTTATCAGCGCAACGCGGAAGCTCGCACTGCGCTTGTGACTGCGGCAGAAGTGGCGGAGCACCCGGCCAGAGACTATGCGCTGCTGGGCCAGGTGGATCTTGCGCTGCACGAGAACGAGCGGGCACTGGACGACATGGACAGGGCGGATCGGGCGGCGGCAGAGGTGTTTCCGGAGCGGGAACTTCAGAATCCGGAGCTCTACGCGCAGATTGCGCAAGTGCGCGCGGGGGCGTATGCCGCGATGGGCGACATGAACCGCGCGGCCCGCTATCAACGGGAAGCGAACCAGGACCTGGGCCGGTAGGGCGAGCGGGGATTCAGGACACTCGTTCTTTTTTCGCGTCGGAGGATGCGGGCGGAAAGACGGTGAGCTGGCCCTCCTGAAAGATCACCCATGCTTCTTTGAGGTGTGCTTCCCAGACTTCGTATTGGACCGAGTCGGAGATCAATTCGACGGTCTGATCGCCTTCAAATCCCAGGCCGGTGACGAAGGTGAGAGTGATGGAAGCATGGACCAATTGGCGGCCGATGAGGAGTTCGAGCGCATCTTTGGAAAACGGGCTGCCGACATCGCCGCTGCCGACTTCGAGGATGTCGTGGCTGACGATGCGCCAGGGACCATGGGTCTCGATGTTTGTGCCTCCCTCAAAGACGAGGCGGAGGTGGGACTCATCGCAATCGAAGGATGCGAGAGTTTTGCCGACGAAGTTCTGTAGGTAAGCGTGGGCACGTTCAAAATCGGGGGATGACATCGGATCCTCCACTGCGGGTGGACGTCGGTCAGTCATTTCCTCTGTCGCGCTGGGATCAGCAGACGAGGCGTTTGCGGCCGAGCTTGATGCCGTCGAGACGACCGAGAAGTGTGACAGCGATGCGATCGGGGATGAAGAGGCGCTGGGCCATGGCCTGGATCTGCTCGGCGGTGACAGCGTCGACGCGGGCGATGATTTCGTCCACGGTGAAGAACTGCTGGAAGTACATCTCCTGGCGGGCGAGGTTGGCCATGCGGGAGTTGGAACTTTCAAGGCCCATGAGGATGTTGCCGCGGACCTGATCTTTGGCGCGGGTGAGCTCTTCGTCGGAGAGGGGTGTTTCCTTGAGATTGCGCAGCTCGGCGAGGATGAGATCGATAGCGTCGAGAGCCTTGCCGGCGGAGGTGCCGGCAAAGATGCAGAGGGTTCCAGTGTCGCGGTAGGGGCTTAGGTCAGAGTAGATGGAGTAGGCCAGGCCGCGCTCTTCGCGAATGGTCTGGAAGAGGCGGGAACTCATGCCGCCGCCGAGGACGGTGTTGAGCAGCAGCGTGGCGTAGCGGTTTTCGTCGGTGATGGACGGGGACGGGACGCCGAGACAGATCTGGACCTGCTCGAGGGCTTTTTTGTTACGCAGGATGATGCGGGCGCTGGCGTCGGGAGCCTGCTCTTCGCGACCGGCGTTGCCGGTGGGCAGGGAGGAAAACTTTTGCGAAACGGCGTCGACGAACTGGTCGTGTTCGAGATTGCCGGCGGCGGAGAAGACCATGTTGCCGCCGAGGAAACGGCCGCCGTGGTAGTCGAAGAGCTTCTGCTGATCGAGCTTGCCGACGGTGGCGGTGGTGCCGAGGATGGGCTTGCCGAGGGGATGATCCTTCCAGAAACTCTGGGTGAAGAGCTCGTGGACGAGGACGTCGGGATTGTCTTCGTCGATCTTGATTTCTTCAAGGATGACGCCACGCTCGCGCTCGATGTCGGAGGAAGCGAAGGTGGGATTAAGGACGAGGTCGGCGAGGATATCGAGGGCGATGGGGACGTGTTCGCCGAGGGATTTGACGTTGAAGCAGATGGTTTCTTTGCCGGTGAAGGCGTCGAGGTTGCCGCCGATGGAGTCCATCTCGCGGGCGATGAGCTGGGCGGAGCGGGAGCGGGTGCCTTTGAAGACCATGTGTTCGACGAAGTGGGAGATGCCGTTGGTTTCGGCGGGCTCGCAGCGGGAGCCGGACTTGACCCAGACGCCCATGGCGACGGAGCGGAGGTGTTCCATGCGCTCGGTGAGAACGATGAGGCCGTTGGGCAAGACGGTGCGGCGGAGATTGCGTGCAGGATTCATGGATTCGCGTCGTGTTCGATTGAGGGCCCGCGCGCGGCCGATTGCCGCCGTGCCAGCCTGTGATTTAGATGACTTCAACGCCTGAAAAGGAGCGGGCCGGCACCACGCCGGCGCGTGCTCGAAGCAAACGATTGAGACTGCAAGGGCGGCTTCAGTTTGCCGCTTTGAAGCTCGTGTAAAACCTGAACGGCCGAATGGGGCCGGGCCACCGAGGCTGCACGTCGAGAAGAAATGCTCTATGCTGTGCCCAGTCGTGGGCACGGAAATCAACCAACTCGTCCGATTAGACACCAACGGAGCCGCCGAGGGAAGCCGTGGAGTCCTGTTTGGATTAGATGCGGTAACGCTGGCACAGCGCATGGAATCTGTGGGGGAACCGGTGTGGCGGGGAAGGCAATTGGCCGAAGCTTTGTACCGTCAGAGGGTTGCGGAGCTGGAGGGGATTACGACGCTGCCCAGGGCGCTGCGGGAGAGGCTGGCCGGCGAGGGTTGGAGGGTGGGAAGGCCGCGGATAGGGCAGGCTTTTGTCTCGCATGATGGGACGGAACGCTACCTTGTGGAGGGCGAGGCTGGGCCGGAGACGGTGGAGACGGTTTGGATGCCGGAGGGGGACGGGGGCGAGGCGGGGGATGGGAGCGACAGCGGGGCAACGACCTCAATCAATCGGAACGAAGACCCGAGGCGATGGGAGCGGGCGACAATCTGCGTGTCGAGCCAGGTGGGATGCGCGGTGAATTGCCAGTTCTGCCTGACGGCGAAGCTGGGGCTGCAGCGCAACCTGACTGCGGGCGAGATTGCGGGGCAGGTGGTGGCGGTGCTGGACCGGCACGGCGTGGAGGTGGGCAAGGATCGGGTGAACCTGGTGTTCATGGGGATGGGCGAGCCGCTGTTGAACTACGACAACTGGATGGCGGCGGTGCGGCTGCTGGTGGAGGAAGTGGGGATCAGTCCGCAGCGCATGACGGTGTCGACGTCGGGGATTGTGCCGGGCATAGAGAGGCTGGCGGAAGAGCCGGCGGAGGTGCGGCCGAAGCTGGCGATCAGTTTGAATGCGCCGAACGATGCGGTGCGCAGCGAGCTGATGCCGATCAATCGCAAGTGGCCGATTGAAGCGGTGATGGACGCGGTGAAGAAAATTCGATTGAGGACGCGGGAGCGGATCACGTTTGAGTATGTGCTGCTGGGCGGCGTGACGGATCGGCCGGAACACGCGGCGGAAGTGGCGCGGCTGGTGCGCAGGACGGGGCTGGCGGCGAAAGTGAATCTGATTGCGTGGAATCCCGGGCCGGGGATTGAGTATGCGATGCCGAAGGCAAGCGCAGTGGAGGGGTTTCGCAAAGCGCTTGCGGCGGAGGGCGTGCCGGTGTATCTGCGGCGGCCGCGGGGACGGGACATTTATGCGGCGTGCGGGCAGTTGAAGAGGACGGTGGAGCGGGGGCTAGGGGCTAGGGAATAGGGACTAAGGGGCTAGGGAATAGGGTCGGGGCTCGGTGGGGTGGTTCAAATGGAGCCCCGGACCTGGTGAATCGGGCGGTGGAATCGCGGTTGAGTTATTTGATGTCGAGGGGCTGGACGCTGCCGCAGTCCGAGCCTTTATAGACCGAGGTTGACTCGATGGTGAACTCCACGGGAGTGGATCGCGGACCCATCTGCATGGTGCCGACGAAGTGGACCGTGCCTTTGGCGTGATCGGGTTCAGCCCAGGAGGATTGCAGAGAACCTTTTCCGCTCATTCTTCCGGTGCAGACCCAGTCGGCGGTCATGCTGGTGTCTTTGAGCACGACGTTTTGAATCTGGCAATCGCCGTTGCGGCTTTGCGGAGTGGGTGCGCCGTATTTGTCGATCTGGGCCTGGGTCAAACAAACCTGAGAAGTGCGCGGACCACCGGCAAAGGGTGAGTTGGCGCCCGGCGGCAAGGTCATGCCCGGAGGAAGGGGAGACTGCTGCCAGGTCATGGTGCTGGTCATTTCCCACAGGCCGGGCTTGCGGGATTGAGCCCAGGCAAAAAGCGAGAGAGCTAAGACGCAGGCGCTCACGGCGAGCACGGTGCGATGGTTGCGCATCTACTTTCCTCCGGTGACGGTTTCGTCAGGTGGAAACAATGTACACGGCTCTCGCGGGCGGGAGAAAGGGAAAAACTTGAGGAGGGGGCGGAGATGGATCGAGGGAGCCTGGCTCTGAAGCCGGTGAAAAAAGGGCGCAGCCCGCGCCCGCCACATGGGGTATGGCGACGCAGGCTGCGACTTATCTGGGGAAGGTAAGGAGCAGAAGCGCGGTTCTTTGCGCTTCAGCAGAGTGAGATGCCGGGGCGGGAAAAGGGTTGTCTGCGCAGATTGGGAAGGCCAAGCAGAAACGGTTTGACAACCTGTGCGCGCGGAGATGTCATCCAAGGCGGCAAGCGATCTTGCAAGCGATTTGGCAGCGCCGACCTGGAGGCAAGCGTGCACGAACATCGAGGGACAATCCTGCTGTTGTTGGGGTTTGTCGCCATTATGGTTGCGTCGATCTCAAGTTGTTCCCACTACGCGGGGCAGGATGGAGCGACGCAGGGCACGCCAAGTTTGTGGGCGATGGCGGGGCAGGACCTGAGCAATTCGCGCAACCAGCCGACGGAGACGGCGATCACGGCTGCAAACGTGAGCACGTTGACGACGAAGTGGGTTTTCACCACGGGAGCGAGTGTGAGCGCGACGCCAACCGTGGCGAGCGACGCGGTGTATTTTCCTGACTGGGCGGGGAACCTGTATGCAGTGAATCGGGAGACGGGCCAGCAGATCTGGGCGGCGACGATGTCAAGTTATGACGGAGTGACGGGCGCGGTGTCTCGGGTGAGCCCGACGCTGTATGGGAACCTGATTATTTTGGGGGACAACCTGGGGGGACTGGGGCCGCACCAGGGCGCAAGCGTGATGGCGGTGAACCGGGAGACGGGCGAACTGGTCTGGATCACGAAAGTCGATCCGCATGTGGCGGCGATCATCACGGGGTCCGCAGTGGTGAGCGGGAGCGTGGTGTACCAGGGAGTGTCGTCGGCCGAAGAGGAGTATGCGACGAGCGCTTCGTATGCGTGTTGCACGTTTCGGGGGAGCGTGGTGGCGCTGAACGCAGCGACGGGGCAGATTGTCTGGCAGACCTATGACATGCCGGCGAACAACGGGGCGACCAACCAATACAGCGGTGGCGCGGTTTGGCAGCCGCCGGTGGTGGATGCGGTGCACAACATGCTTTATGTCGGGACGGGGAACAACTACTCTGCTCCGCAGAGCGTGCTGACGTGCCAGCAGAACGACATCACGAACGCGACGGGCTGTTCGGCGGCGGACGACTACTATGACAGCGTGATCGGGTTGAATCTGACGACGGGCGCGGTGGAATGGGGACGGAAGCTGGAAGGCTATGACACGTGGACGGCGGCGTGCGTGGGGAACCCTGGGAATCCATGCCCCTCGCCGCCGGGACCGGATTATGACTTTGGCGGATCGGGCGGAAACCTGCTGAGCAACATGAACATGGTGGGATTCGGCGCGAAGAGCGGCTACTACTATGCACTGAATCCAGCGACGGGAGCGGTGCTGTGGGATTTATCGGTTGGGCCGGGAGGAAATAACGGCGGGATCCAGTGGGGAACGGCGACGGACGGCACGCGCATTTATGTCAACATCACGAACAACGAGCATTCCCCGTATAAGCTGGCCTCAGGGCAGACCATCACGGGCAGCGCATGGAACGCGCTCGATCCTCTGACGGGGAATGTCTTGTGGCAGACGCCGGACCCGCTGCAGGGATCGTCGTTCAACATCAGCGCGGTGAGCGTGGCCAACGGAGTTCTCTACTCAGGCGACCGCGATGGGACGATGTATGCGCTGGATGCTTCGAATGGGAAGATTCTGTGGAGCTTTAAGACGGCGGGAACTGTGGTGGATGGGCCGTCGATCGCGGACGGAGTTGTGTATTGGGCGTCGGGGTATGCGCGGGGCGGGGGAACGGGCAACAACAAGGTCTACGCGTTTGCGCTGGCGAACGCGGCTGCAGCTGCAAAGTAAAAAGAGCGCGCGCGGGGAATGAGACGGGGCGGAGGGAAGGCAGTCAACGACCGGATTGTCCGAGGGCCAGCAGAGCGCCGGTGACGCGCGAGGCGTTGTGGCGGACAAGGGTCTCTTCGCTGGCGAAGTCCCCGACGATGCAGCGGACTCCGAGAGCCTCGATGCGCTCGATGTCGGCGACGATGGGGGCAGCGCTCTGTTCCGCATAGCGGGCGACGGTCTGGGGCGAGAACGGGGCGGTATTGACGATGGCGTAGTCGAAGATGGGCGCGTGGGTGTGCTCGTAGATGCGGGCGATGTGTTCAGAGGCGGAGAGGCCGAGGCTCTCGTTGGCCTGGGTCATCAGATTGCAGACATAGACGCGGACGCCGCGGGCCCGGGCGAGGGCGGAGGGGATTCCCTTGACCAGAAGATTGGTGATGAGGGAGGTGTAGAGCGAGCCGGGGCCGACGGTGATGAGGTCTGCGCGTTCAATGGCATCGAGGGTCTCAGGCATCGCCGCGGAGTCGGGCGGGTCGAGGGAGAGCTCGGCGATGTGGAGTTTGCTGGCGGTGATGTTGGTTTCGCCGCGAACGATGGAGCCGTCGGTCATGCGCGCGACGAGGGTGGCATTGGAAGTGGTGACGGGGTAGATGCGGCCGCGGGTAGCGAGGATTTTGGAAGCGAGCTGGATGGCGTGGGCGAAGTCGCCGGTGATTTCGGTGAGGGCGGCGACGAAGAGATTGCCGAAGTTGTGGCCGCCGAGGGATTCGCCGGAGCGGAAGCGGTGGGAGAAGAGCTTGACGAGCAGATCTTCTTCTTCGCTGAGAGCGACCATGCAGTTGCGCAGGTCGCCGGGGGGGAGCATGTTGAAGCCTTTGCGGAGGCGGCCGGAGGAGCCGCCATCGTCGGTGACGGTGACGACCGCGGCAAGATCGGCGATCTGCGATGGCTCGGGGCTGGGCGAGCAGGGAACAGCGACGTGACGGCGCAGTCCACGCAAGAGAGTGGAAAGACCGGTGCCTCCGCCGATGGCGACGACGCGCAGGGGACGCGGGTCAGGTTCGGTGGCGGTGGTGGAGAGCTGAGATGGACCCGGATTCAAAGGAGCTGTATTGGAGGGCACAGAGATACCTGATGGCTATGGAATCTCAGGATACAGCAACTCTGTGAATCGGGGATCGTCGACCATGCTCTGAAAGTCGTTATCGGCGCGGGCCTGAAGGCGGTTCTTGGGATTGAGATCAATCGCTTTGGAGAGGTTATCGAGGCAGCCCTGGACGCGTCCGGTGATGGCGTCGATGAGGGCCAGGCCGTAGTAGGCGTAGTCAGCCTGCGGAAATTCGCGGAGAATGGCGCGCAGTTCGTCGGCGGCCTCGTCGAAGTAGCCCTCGTTGAGACGGGAGACGGCGAAGTCATAGCGCTCCTCGGGGGTGGGGAAGGCGCGGGCCCGCTTTTCGATCTGGCGATTGCAGGTGGAGATGTACATGCGGCATCGCTCGACGATTTCAACGGGCGCCGTGGGGAGCAGTTTCTCGAGTGCGGCCTGGGCCTTCTCGTATTTACCTTGCTGCACCAACTGAATTGCAGCCTGGTATTGCTGGAAGACCTGAGCCGTAGCCGTGGACGAGTGGCTGCCAGTCTTGGGAGCCACCGGGGGAGTTTTCTTGCGGCTTGCCGCTGTGGATCGCGCCTCTTGCGTCATTGATTTTGCCTTGCGCGCTGAGTGGAGGAACGTGGAGTCGGGCCGTGACGGCTGAAACTGAACCCTTGCGTTTCACTAATGCGCTGCTTGCCAACCTTTTATACCGGCAACGCCTTAGGACGTCAAATGGCGAGCTTGAATTGAGATTATCAGTTTGCCCCGGAGCGAGCGCTGCGATAGACGGCGGGATTGAGAAGGGGGTCGTTATACATCTTGAATTGGCGGTAAAGTTTGAAGCGGCGGGTGCCGTCTAGGGTTTCGCGCCATAGGAAATCGAGGCAAGCGGCAAGGTCAGAGCGCTGCTCCTCAAGAATGGCGAGGCGCTGGAGATTGCGCTGGGCGTGGCCGGGAGGTGCGTCGGGACGCTGGGTTTCTTCTCGCGTGTGAAAAATCTTGAGCGCCAGGATGGAGAGGCGATCGATCATGAGGCCGGGCGACTCGGAGTGCAGCGGTGCATCGGCGACGGGCAGGAGCTGGGGCCGGAGCCATTCGAGGAGGGCGAGATCGAGCTGTTCGGCGAGGTCATTGCGGAGCTGGTTGGTCGAGTCGATGCGGCGCTTGACGTGGGCCAGGGCAGCGTCAGAGCAGCCGGGCGCGCGGGCTTCGTCTTCAATATGCCAGAGATCGAAGTTGGCGTGATGTTGACGAGCGACGAGGGCGGACCAGTCGGTGAGAGCAGACTCGGAGGAGGCGTCGGGGGATTGGTGCCACGCGGTGGTGAGTTCGTCGTGGAGCTTCAAAATAGCGTCGGCAGAGACCATGGGAAGGTTGACCTGAAAAGGCAGAGAAGCGGCAGCACCTATGGTAGAACTATCTCACCTTCCGGCACCTGCGGGCACCTGCGGTGCGGCAGACGCGCTGGCGCGGCACCTGCGGTGCGGCCAACTGCGCTGGCGCGGCACCTGCGGTGCGGCCAACTGCGCTAACGCGCCCATGGGTCGGCAGGAGATTGAAGCAACGGACGGGATCCCGGTTTTTGAAGCGAGGTAGAAATGGGCCAAGGCACGGATCGGATTCTCTGCATATCGAGTTATGAGAAGGGGCAGGATTTTTTGCGCCAGTGCGCGGAACTTGGGGTGCAGCCGACGCTGTTGACGGTGGAAAAGCTGCGCGGAGCGGACTGGCCGCATGAAGCGTTGGAAGAGCTGGTGACGATGCCGGAGGGCCTGACGCGCGAGCAGATTTTGAACACGGTGTCGTGGATGGCGCGGGGACGGAAGTTTGCGCGCGTGGTGGCGTTGGACGAGTTTGACCAGGAGACGGCGGCGCAGATCAGGGAACACATTCGGCTGCCGGGGATGAACATCAGCACGGCGAACTGCTATCGAGACAAGCTGGCGATGCGGACGACGGCGCGGGAGAAGGGATTTCTGGTGCCGGAGTTCTGCGGGATTTTCTACTACAACGATCTGCGGGCGTATATGGAGAGGGTGCCACGGCCGTGGCTGCTGAAGCCGCGCGCGGAGGCGTCGGCGCTGGGGATTCGCAAAATTGAAGAGCCGGACCAGCTGTGGCATGCGCTGGACGAGCTGAGCGATGAGCAAAGCCGTTTTCTGCTGGAGCAGTTTGTGCCGGGAGATATTTTTCACGTGGATTCGATTGTGAGCGAGGGACGGGTCGTGTTCGCGGCAGTGCACCGGTATGGGAAGCCGCCGATGCAGGTGATGCATGAGGGCGGTGTGTTCACGACGAGAACGGTGGATCGGGCGAGCGAGGATTGGAAGGGACTGACCGCGCTGAATGCGCGACTCGCGCCGGCGCTGGGGATGGTGCGGGGCGTGACGCATGGCGAATACATCAAGGCGCATGCGGATGGACGGTTTTACTTTCTCGAGATCGCGGCACGGGTAGGCGGAGCGTTTATTGCGGAACTGGTGGAGACGGCGACGGGTGTGAACCTGTGGCGGGAGTGGGCCAAGATCGAGGTGGCCGATATTCGAGGAGAGGCGTATGCGCCGCCGATGGCGCGCGAGGAGTATGCGGGGAGCGTGTTGTGCCTGGCGAAGACGGCTGAGCCGGACACGTCGGCGTTTGATGCGCCGGAGATCGTGGTGCGGATGAAGAAACATCATCATGCGGGGTTGATTGTGCGTTCGACGCGGGCAGAGCGGGTGAGGGAACTGCTGGAGCAGTACAGCGCGGAATTTGCGCGGCGGTTTTTGGCGCAGATGCCGCCGCCGGCGAAACCGACGGCGTAGGGGCGGGGTTGGGTCGGCGGACTTGTCGGGACCTGCCACTTTACAATGGGGCTTCGCGATAAGTTTTGGGAGCGGGCATGGCAGGAAAGTGGAGAGATCCGCATCGGCGTTGGAATCCGCTGCGGCGGGCGTGGGTGCTGGTGTCTCCGCATCGCACGGAGCGGCCGTGGCAGGGCGAGGTAGGACAGAAGGCGGCGCGGTCGAGTGTGACCTACGATGCGCAATGCTATCTCTGCCCAGGGAATAAGCGGGCGGGGGGCGCGACGAACCCGCAGTACGATTCGATTTTCACTTTTGTAAACGATTACGCGGCGCTGTTGCCGGAGGCTGCGGCGGCAGTAGATGAGGCGGCGTCGCCGCTGCTGGTAGCGGAGCCGGCGCGCGGATTGTGCAAGGTGCTGTGTTTTCATCCCGACCACAGTTTGACGCTGGCGCGCATGACGCGGGCGGAGATCGGGTGGGTGGTGGAGGCGTGGACGCGCGAGTATGAGGAGCTGGGGGCTCTCGATTGGATCGAGTATGTGCAGATCTTTGAGAACCGCGGGGCGATGATGGGGGCGAGCAATCCGCACCCGCATGGTCAGATCTGGTCAACGGATTTTGTGCCGGATGAGCCGGCGGCGGAGACTGTGGCGCAAGGCGAATACCTGGGAACGCACGGGCGGTGTTTGCTGTGCGATTATCTGGCGGCGGAGCGCGCGGCGGGCGAGAGGGTGATTTTTGAGAACGAGCATTTTGCAGCGCTGGCGCCGTGGTGGGCGGTGTGGCCGTTTGAAACGCTGCTGGTGAGCAAGCGGCATGCGGGCGCGCTGCCGGAGTTGCGCCCCGAGGAGCGCGATGCTCTGGCAGATGCGCTGAAGCGGCTGACCACGCGCTATGACAATTTGTTTGAGACCAGCTTTCCTTACACGATGGGGTTTCACCAGGCGCCGGTGGATGGGAAGGCGCATCCGGAGTGGCATTTTCATGCGCACTTTTATCCTCCCCTGCTGCGGTCGGCGACGGTGAGGAAGTTTATGGTGGGATTTGAAATGCTGGGGATGCCGCAGCGGGACATCACGGCGGAGAGCGCGGCGGAGCGGCTGCGGGCGGCGAGCGAAGAACATTATTGGCCGCGAAGCTGAGCCGCGAGCGCGATGCGGGGCAGATGGGGGTGGGTTGAAGTTTTGGTGGAGTTGCGTTTTGGCGGGGTGCGGCGGGCGAGAGTGGTGAGCCCGGTGCGGCTCGAACGCACGACCCACGCCTTAAAAGGGCGTTGCTCTACCAACTGAGCTACGGGCTCTCACAAAATATCGCTCTTTCAAAACTAACACAGAGGAAAGTTGCGGACCAAGGCGGCGGGCGAGGGGCTTGCGGCGGTGCTGCGGGGAAAGCCCTTGTAACATCGGAGTGAACGGAGAGGCGGAGCACAGGTTGGAGCGCGCGGAGCCAATGGAAGCGACAAAAGAGCAGGGAGCGATGCCGCAGGCGCTGGTGCTTTGTGGCGGATTTGGAACGCGGCTGCAGACGGTCTATCGCGATGGGCCGAAGGCGCTGGTGCCGATTGCGGGGCGACCGCTGCTGAGTTATGCGCTGGAGTGGCTGCGCAGTGAGGGCATCGGGCGGGTGGTGTTGTGCGTGGGGTACAAGCACGAGCAGATCGAGGAGCTGTTTGCCGAGGGCGGGAGCGATCCGGAGATTCACTATTCAGTTGAGCCGGAGCCCCTGGGAACGGCGGGCGCGGTGAAACAGGCGGAGAGCGCGATCGAGGGCGACTGCTTCTTCGTGCTGAATGGAGACTCGTTTCTGGATGTTCCGCTGCGGGAGATGCTGGAGTTTCACCGGCGCAAGGGAGCGGTGGCCACGATCGCGACGGTGGAGGTGGAGCGGGCGGCGCGGTATGGGAGCGTGATGCTGGACGCGGAGTCGCGCCTGGTTTCGTTTGCTGAAAAGACGGAACACGTGCGGGGCGGCCCGCAACGAATCAATGGGGGATTGTATGTGCTGGATCGGTCGGTGCTGCAGATGATTCCGGGAGGGCAGAAAGTCTCGATCGAGAAGGAAGTTTTTCCGGCGCTGATCGGGAAGGGGCTTTATGGATTTGAAAACCGCGGCTACTTCATCGATGTGGGGGTGCCGGAGGATCTGGAGCGTGCGCAGACGGAGCTGCCGGAACATTTTGCTGTGTGAGGGTGGCGGAAGGTGGGCACGGGCGGGCAGGTTGGGCGGGAAAGCTGGCTGATTGATGGTCGTTTTCGATTCGAAGACGGCTGCGAAAGAAAATTAAGAAAATTGATATTTTGTATTGCAATAATTCATAAAATTAAGTAGAGTTCTCCATGTGGTTGAGAAACCAGGTTCCGAACCCATGGCGAGCGACCCTCAAAACACGACAGACTGGCAGGAATTGCTTCGCATAGCGCAGGGCGCGGCGCTGGTGGTGGAGCGGGTGCGGATTCCCGATAAAGGGATTGCCATTGAAGGGGCGTTTGCGCTGCCGGAGCTGGCCAAGTTGGGTCTCGACGACCAGGTTTTTGTCACGGCATTTCTGCGTTCGCATGGATCGATCAAGGAGATGGAACAGATTTTCGGGGTGAGCTATCCGACGATCAAGGCGCGGCTGAACCGGATCGCGGGGCTGCTGGAGTTTGTGGATACGAACCCGTCGCCATCGCGGGCCGATGTGCTGGAGCGGCTGAAGAACGGGGAGATTTCTGCAGGTGAAGCGATCAAGGAACTGGAGGCGATGAAGTGACTCCGAATGTGGCGGTGGTGCGCATTGAGAATCCTCACTGGCGGGGAATGAGGCTGTGGCTGCCGCTGTTTCTGCTGTGGATTCCGGTAATTCTTTTGTCGCCGGTCATTTTGCTGGTGCTGGGGGCGGCGTGCTTCCTGGGGAGGGTTAGTTTCTGGCGGGCGATTGCGACGTTCTGGACGATCGTGTGCAGTTTGCCGGGGACGGATGTGCGGGTGTGCGCGGACGGGAACCGGATCACGGTGAGGATTTTGTGAGGTGTGGGATGAATGCCGATCGACGCGCGATTTTGAATTTGGTTGCGATGGGCCGGATCACGCCTCGAGAGGCGGAGCGGCTGCTGGCAGTGTCGAACGATTGGGATGAGGTGACACTGCGACTGGCGGTTTGTGGAGCGGTGCTATGGGTGGCAGTGCCGCAGATCCATCGAGTCTTTGCGGGGCTGGAGCGGATGGCAGGGGCGTTGCTGCCGGACGTGCTGGCGGCGGCACATCACGGGCTGGCGATGATTTCTGGATTGGTGGGGGGAATTTTATGAACGAGAATCGCAGGCAGATTTTGGAGATGCTGGCGGCGGGGAAGATCACCGCGGATGAAGCGGATCGGTTGCTGGCTGCACTGGAGCCGGAGACGAACGCGGCGCCGGCAGGGTCAACGAACGGCGCCGGCAATGGAGCGATGTCCGCAGGAACGAAGGCGCACCCGAAGTATTTGCGCGTGATGGTGAAGGCGGACGAGTCGGCGACGGGAATGAAGGGGCCGACGACGGTGAACGTGCGGGTGCCGATGCAGTTGCTGCGCGCGGGAGTGCGGCTGGCGAGCCTGATTCCAAAACAGGCGCACGATCAGTTTGACGAGGCCATGGGCCGGCATGGGATACCGATCACGCTGTCGCAGATCAAGCCGGAGAATCTGGAAGAGTTGATCGATCACCTGGAAGACCTGACGGTGGACGTGGATGGGAACGATGGGAAGGATGGGAACAACGTTAAAGTGAAGGTGTTCTGCGAGTAGTGGGGGAAGTAGGGAGTAGGGAATAGGGAATAGGGAATGGGGAGTAGCTGAGATCGTGATGGTGAAGCGCGTGGGATTCGGCGCCTCCATCGATTGGATGATTGCGGGGCGGAAGCGAGGCGCGCTAGACTCGCGGCCATGACGATTCCGACAGAACCCATCGGCAGCATTCCCCGGCCAACCGAACTGCTTCGCGCAATTGAAGGGCACGCGGCGGGTCACGTTTCAACAGAGGCGCTGGAGCAGGCTTATGAAGATGCAGTGCGCGACACCGTGCAGCGCTTTGAGGCGACGGGCTCGCCTGTCATTTCAGATGGCGAGCAGAGAAAGTCGAGTTTTGCCACTTATCCTCTGGAAGGATTGACGTCACTAGCTCCGGACGGAGTCGTGATTCCGTTTAAGGACGGACACACGCGGCAACTTCCGCGCCTGGCGAGCGGGCCGTTTCGCTATGGCAAACATGCGGGTGAGTATGTGCGGCGAGCCAAGCCCTATACCAAGCGGCCGTTGAAGCAGGCCGTGATTTCGGCTTCGGCGCTGAGCCTGCTGTATCCCGGCGACGGCATCGCGGGTTATCCGCGCGAGAAGTTTGTGCAGGACTTGATCGACGAGGCGGCGGCAGACATTCGGTCGGCGCTCGATGCGGGAGCGGAGACGGTGCAGATTGACTTCACCGAAGGACGGCTCTCGCTGAAGCTGGACCCGAGCGGCGGACTGCTGAAGAGTTTTGTCGAGTTGAATAACAAAGTGCTCGATCGATTCTCTGAGTCAGAGCGTGCGCGGATCGGAGTGCATGTGTGTCCCGGAGGCGATCATGACTCCACGCACTCGGCGGACGTGGATTATGCAGGATTATTGCCAGCGCTGTTTGAGACGAAGGCCGGGCGGTTCTATCTGCAGATGTCGAGCGAAGCGGATCGGCCGCGGGTGCTGCGGCTGATTGCGGGATTGCTGGGAAGCGGCCGGAGGGTATTTGTGGGCGTGATTGACCCGATCTCGGCGCGGGTGGAGACTCCGGAAGAGGTACGGGATCGAGTGTTGGAGGCGGCGGCTATTCTTCCGCCGGAGCGATTGGGGACGACGGACGATTGCGGCTTCTCACCGTTTGCCGATGATGACTCGACGGCCCGCGATGTGGCGTTTGCGAAGATTCGCGCGCGAGTGGAAGGGACGGCGATGGCTGCGAAAGAGCTGGGATTGTAGAGAGCGAGACAGCGCCGGCGCGATTCAGGGCTTGCGGAGCGGCTTGTGCATGGGGACGACCTGCACGGTGACGTCGCGAATCTGGGACAGGAATTTGTTGATGACCGAGCCGCGCAGCAGGATGTCGAAGCGGGAGCGGACGGGTTGGCCGAAGATGACGTGGGAGACGCTTTCCTGCTGGGCAAAGCGGATGAGCGCATCGGAGACGCTCTTGTCAGTGAGGGTGACGACCTGGGCGCCAAGGTCGCGGGCCATGCGCTGATACTCCTCGAGGCGCTGGTGGCCCTCGGGATCGCCGTGGCCTTTGTCTTCGTCGGGGCGGGCAACATAGACGGCATACCAATTGGTGGCAAGGCGGCCGGCGACGCGAGAGCCGACGCGAATGAGGCGCTCGGTGCCGGGGCGAGTGCTGAGGCAGACCATGACTTTGTCGGGGATGGGCGCCTGCTCGAGTCCCTGGGTGCGGCGGTAGTCGGACGCGCGCTTGCTGACCTGCTCGGCGGTAGCGCGGAGGGAGAGTTCGCGGAGCATATTGAGATTGCCCTTGCGGAAAAAGTTGGCGAGGGACTGCTCGACTTTTTCGGGCGCATAGATTTTGCCTTCGCGGAGGCGTGAGCGCAGCTCTTCGACGGTGAGGTCAACGTTGACGACTTCGTCGGCGCGCTTGAAGAAGCTGTCGGGAACGGTTTCGCGAATGACGGTGTTGGCGGAGCGATTGACGGCGTCGTTGAGAGTTTCAAGGTGCTGGATGTTGACGGCCGTCATGACATTGATGCCGGCATCGAGCAGCTCGAGGACATCTTCATAACGCTTGCGGTTTTTGCTGCCCGGGACGTTGGTGTGGGCGAGCTCGTCGACGATGACGGTGTCGGGGCGGCGGGCGAGGATGGCGTCAACGTCCATCTCTTTGAGGTCGACGCCGCGATAAGGAATGACGCGAAGAGGGATGATTTCGAGGTCGCGAATCTGCTCGGCGGTTTCTTTGCGGCCGTGGGTTTCGACGAGGCCGATCACGATGTCGACGCCCTGCTTGCGTTTGAGAACAGCGTCGTTGAGCATGTGATAGGTCTTGCCGACGCCGGGAGCGGCGCCGAGGTATACGCGGAGCTTGGCGGGCTCGTGCCCACGTTCGAGAGAGATCTCTGCCATAGCTCAGCCTACCTCGACGGGATGGTGGACCGATTCGACGACGGCCACGGGGATGGTGAAGCGGAAAGTGGTTCCGTGGCCGAGGCGGCTCTCGACGGCGATCTGGCCTCCGAGCGATTCGACGAGGCGGCGGACCAGAGCAAGGCCAAGCCCCGTGCCTTTGTCGGAGCCGGCGTTGAAGCGGTCGAAGAGGTTGCCGAGGCGATCTGCCTCAATGCCGCGGCCGGTGTCGCGCACGGTGAATTGGACGAAACTTTTGATCTCCTCAGCGGCGAGAAGGATTTCACCATCGGGCGGCGTGTAGCGGAGGGCGTTGGACATCAGGTTGTCGAAGATGGAACGGATGGCGCGACGGTCGGCGTGCACGTAAGAGAGGTCGGCGTAGGCGCGAACCTCGACGCGGATGTGTTTTGCGGAAGCCTCTTCGCAGAATCGGTCGCGGGCTTCTTCGAGTAAGGGAAGAGGGCGGAGGCGATCGGGATGCAATTCGCGTTTGCCGGTGTCGAGCTCGGCCACTTCGATGAGATCGGACATGAGGTCGTTGAGTTTTTCTGACTCGCTGCTGGCAGCGGCGACCAGTTCAGACTGAAGCGGGCGCAGCTCGCCGCCAAAGCCCTGGGCAAGCGCATAGAGGCCGCGGCGCAGTTGCAGGAGGGGATCGCGGAGCTTGCGGCTGGCGACAGCGATGAACTGGGTTTTGAAGCGGTCGGTGTCCTGAAGGGAAGTGACGTCTTCGAGAGTGGTGACGGTGCCGAGCAGGCGGCCGTCGGAGTCGCGCATGGGCATGGTGCGGAGGCGGTAGCTGCGCTCCTGCTTGCCGATGCGCATGGGCAGCATGGAAGCCTCGCCCTCGGCTGCGACGGGCTTTTGCATGGCGAGGGCATCGCGGATGGCGCTTAAGATCTTATCGCCGCCGGGCGTAGTGGAGAGGGCCATGCGATCGGTGGCGGCGTCGCCGAGGATTTCCGCGGCGGCCTGGTTGACCTTGAGGACGTGGCCCTTGCCGTCGGTGACGATGATGGGCTCAAAGATGGATTGGAGGACGGCGTCGGAGAGCTGGAACTCCATTTGTTTGCGGCCGGCCTCGGAGTCGCGCAGATCGCGGAGGCGGACGGCGATGCGATTGAGCTCGCTGGCAATGACGCCGAAGTTGTCGTGGCTGATCCACTCGACGCGATGATCGAGATTGCCCTCGGCGATTTTTTTTGCGTCGCGAGCCAGCATGCGGATGGGTTGAAGGACGAGGACAAGGGTTCCGGCGCAGATTAGGATGGCCGCACCGGCAAAGGACAACGCAAGGTGCCAAGCCCCGGCAGACAGAAGCGCGTGGCGTGTGATCAGCGCCAGGCCCACGGTGAGCGACGCGAGAAGAACACAACCGAGAATCAGACGCTGGGCAAGATTCAGCACCAAGAAGGCTCCGGGATCGTTGACTTAACTCATTCTCGCGGAAAGAGGCTCGGAGCGCAAAGTTTGCGAGATTTGCGGGTTGAATTGGCCAGGTCGTATCGAACCAGGGAGAATCAGGGAATCTGGCAGACCGCGAGGGTGGCGTTGTGCCAGTGGCAGGCAAGGCCAGCGGGCTGAGGATAGGAGACGAGGGTCCAGTTCACACCGAACTCAGATTTGAGGCGCTCGAAGTCGGCGAGTTGGAAGTGTGTCCAGCCGGCTTGCGCGGTGACCTCGCGATCCCATTCGGGGCCGAGTTCCGGGACCTGGGTAACGACGGCGGTGTCTTTGATGGCGTCGGCAAGCTGGCTGCGTTCAGCGAGGGCGCGGAAGCTGTGGTAATCCTCGCCTGGGGCGGCGAGGTAATTGGGATCGAGGGCGAAGTAGGCGTCGGTGGGTGTGTTGGTGCGAATCCAGGCAAAGGCCTGGAGCCAGGGATTGGCGGTCGGGATTCCGGGGAACTCGATGTGGGGACTGTCGGCGAAGAGCGAGCGCTGCGCAGCGAACATGCCCGCGTTAATGGCAAAAAGAAACAGAGCCCAACGCCAGACGGACGCCTTGACCACAAATTTGCCGAGCAGACCGCCGCCGATGAGAGCCATGAAAAAGTAAATGAGGTGGAGAAAGCGCATTGGCTGGAGGGGCGTGAGGCGCACGAGTCCCGGAGAACTGAGGATGACGATGGCGGCGATCTGCTGAAAGATACCGTAGGCAAAGACGGCGAGGGCGAACCGCGCCAGCTGGACCTCTCCGCGCTTTTGAGCAATGCGCCAGAGAAGCCAGAAAAGGAAGAGAGGCGCCAGCGCGCCGAGCCATTCGTACCACGTCCACTGGCTGAGAAAGAAGTAGGACCGGGTGGCGAGAGCCTTTCGCCAGAGGGGAGTGGGGCGCTCGAAGATCCAGCCGAGAGGGACCGCGGCCGCGAAAGAGTTGCGCAAGGAGCGAAGCCAAACGTGGACGGGCTCGTAAAGGGCGGCGGTGAGAAAGATGCAGAAGGAGATGCCGAGCAAGGCCATGATGGGATGGAGCACAAAACTGAGCAGGAGCAACGGAATCGCCTGCCAGCGCCGGCCGGCAACGATGCGCGAGACCGCGAGAAGAATGATGGCGGTAGAGATGTTGCGCGGATGAAGATGCTGATCGGCAAGATAGAGAGCTGTGCCCGCGACAGGCAGAGTGAGCATGGCAGAAACCATGGCCACAGCGCCCCATTGCGCATGGTCCTCGTGAAACAGGGTGCGCGCGATGCTCCAGCAGCCCAGCAGGATGAGAGCGATGGACGCGAATTGCCAGATAAACTCGGTGGCGGCAACGGGGATGTGGGTCAGATGGGAAAAAGCCGCGACCCACTTATCGAAGAGGGTGGCCTGCAACTGTACACGGAAGAATTCAGAGTCGTGCGAATAGAGCGCGGGATTGAGGTCGGCTTTGACTGCGGATAGATAGACGCCGTCGTCTTCGATGCCAGGGTGATAGCCCATGACGGCGATGGCGAGCACCGAGAAAACGAGGATGAGGCCGATGTTGCGCTTGCGAAGTATCTCCACCTTGGTTTTTTACCTACACCTCAAAAAAGGATTGCGCCGAGCGGAAGAGTCTGCGATCCGCTTGCGTAGAGGGTGAAGAGACGACGAGCAACCCTTCGCGTAAACAGGAGGCTTTGCGCACCAAGAAAAACAACAGCCAGATGGGGATTTCGGGCCGATTCGAGATGGGTGCGGTAAGCTTCGGCAAACTATAATTCAATTGTAGTGGACACTTGCGAATTGTGTCTGCACCCGCGCTGTGGTGGCGGGAATGGGGGTTGCCGCCGGAGGCAACTCGACCGGTTGGCGAAGCGATGGGAAGCTACGATTAAGGCAGCAGGGGATAGAAGTTAGATGAAGCTAAGCACTATGCGGGCGGTCGACTACTGGATCGGCATTCCGCTGTGCTTCCTGTCGACGCTGTGGGTGCGCATGATGGGCACGCCAAAAGGCCCCGAGAAGCCGCGCCGTGTGCTGTTTATCGAGCTCTCGGAGATGGGGAGCACGATTATCGCCAACCCCGCACTGCAAAAAGCAAAAGACGCTCTGGGCGCAGAGATTTTCTTCCTCATTTTTGAGCGGAATGCGGACAGCCTGCGGCTGATGCCGACGGTGCCGGAAGAGAACATCGTCACGATTCGCGAAGACAGTCTGTGGGCGTTGGCGACGGGCTCGCTGAAGTATCTGCGCTGGGTCAGGAAGGCGAAGATCGACACGGTTGTGGACCTGGAACTGTTCTCGCGCTATTCGGGGCTGTTGACGGGGTTGTCAGGGGCGCGGCGGCGGGTCGGATTTTACAAATTTCATGCTGAGGGTTTGTACCGGGGCGAGATGCTGACGCATCGCGTGACGCACAACGGGCACATTCACATGGCGAAGAATTTTGTCTGCATGATTAACGCACTGCTGGCGAAGAAGCCGGAGGTGCCGTATTCGAAGACGCTGGTGCCGGACGAAGAAATTCGCGTGCCGATTCAGCCGGTGAGCGAGGAAGAGAAGGAGCAGATGCGGGGGCTGATTCGGCAGGTGTATCCCGAATATCGGCCGGAGGTGAACCGCGTGGTGCTGCTCAATCCGAACAGCTCGGAGATGCTGCCGCAGCGGCGATGGGAGCGGGAAAACTTCAGCGCGGTGGCGACGATGGTTGTGGACGAATGGGAAGATGCGCTGGTGCTGATTACGGGATCCCCGTCGGAACGTGAGGAGGCGCAGCGCATGCAGGACAAGGTCGGGCATCCGCGCTTTCGCAGTTTTGCGGGGATGCACAAGCTGATGGCGATCAAGGCGCTCTATAACATCGCCACGGTGCTGATCACGAATGACAGCGGGCCGGGCCACTTCTCGGCAATCACGCCGATGCGGTCGATTGTGTTGTTTGGGCCAGAGACGCCGCGGCATTACGGGAGCCTTGGCAATTCTGAAGCGATCTGGGCCGCGTTGACCTGCTCGCCGTGCGTGACAGCGGCGAACCAGAAGAACTCCGCCTGCAACGATGCGGTGTGTATGCGGATGATCACGCCGGAGCGCGTGATGAGGTCAGTGCGGGACGTGATGAACGGGACGGGCGCGAAGCAGGAATTGATGCAGATCACAGGTCTCTAATCGAGAACTTCGCGGAGCATTTTGTCGATTTTAGTTTGCAAGGCGAAGAGGCATTTCGTTTGAACCCTGCTGGAACTGCTTTCTGCGAATCGCATCGCGCAGCTTGAGAATGCTGTAGCAACCAAGAATAACCAGGATAGGGTCTAGCGGCCGCATGTAGTAGGCCTGCGGATGAGTGAAGCAATAGAGAAGCGGGAATAGGAAAAGGACTCCGCCATAGCGTAACGCGTCGATACGATTTGCCCGCCAGGCGAAGCAGATGCCGAGCCAGCTAAGCAAGGTAAGACAAGTGGCCACGGGGATATTAGCGAGATCAAGCGGCTCCTCGGCGAGGTAACTACGATCAAAGCTCCAATAGCCTGTCCATAGATAGAGGGCGCGGCGCAGGCACATCGAAACATACCAGAGCTTGTGGATGGCAATATAGTTCTCGGCCTGACGTGCCTTGAAATCCAAGTAAGTGAGTTCGCCCGCGTTGTAGGCAGTTAGTTCGCGCGGATCGTGATTAGGGTGATGATCCGCGTTGATCCAATGACGAGTGTATCCATTGTTACCCAACCATAACTCAAGGCCAAAGCTGTCGCGCATGGGAATGAGGCGATGAAAAACGAGGGCGTTGCGAACGATCCATGGAGAGATGGTTAGGGTCAGGCAGAGTGAAGCAAGCAGTGACGTAATAAGCCATCGTCCGTTGAATTGAGATCGGCGCCAGGCGGCGAGAGCTAAAAGAAAAGGAATGACGACGAGAATTGAAGGTTCCGTGAGGCCTGCAAAACCGGCGAGCAATCCAAAGCCGGACCATAGAGCAAGGTTCGACGACTTTTCCAAGTCCTGGGCGAGATAGAGCAGCCAGCAGAGACACAACAAAAGTAAGTGAGTGGACCAGGCCCATTCTGCAGAGAAATAGATGCCGTATGGAGAGAGCGCCCAACCCCAACCGGCCCAGACGGCCACGCGCGATCCAAAGCTGCGGCGAGCCATAAGGAAGGCGGGAATGCACGCGAGCGAAGATAGCAGGCAATTGAGCGAAAGGGCCGCAATGATCGAAGCGAAGGTGTGCACGCCGAAGACGCGGAAAATGCCAGCGAGAATCAAGGGATAGACCGGAGTCATCATCGCGGAGAGCTGGTGCGAAGGGAGCGGGCTGCCGAATCCCTGGCCATCGAGGAGCGAGCGGGCTACGTTGGCCTGTTCATTGTGGACGAGATTATAAGGGGACAACCATTCGTCGTAGACGAATGGGATGACAGAGAGACGGATGGCGAGTGCGATCAGGATCATCCAAGCGATGGACTGCGGATAGGTGGAGGAAGGTTTGCCGGCAAAAGGAATCGCGGATGGCGTGCTCTGCTCAGGCTTGATTGTGGGGGCCAAGGACGGTCTCCATGCATGCGGTTGCAAAGTGAGAAGTAAAGCGCCGTTCGACAGTGATGCGCGGCATATAGGCTCACGGCAGGGGGCAGCGAGAAACATACGCGCGAGGCGATCAGGATTGTCGAGGTTGTATGAGGCGAGCAGCTGCCTGGCCGGGGCAGATATTGACGCGCAGACGCTTGGTTGCCAAGCGTGGAGGCGCCGGATGACGGAGCAGTCATTTGTCTAAAACTGTGAAGTTAGACTAGGGAGTCGCAAGCAGGTTAGCTGCGGAAAGCAATAACTCGGAATAACTAGATTATTAAGTCAATTAGTTAATTAAGTTAGCGAGGTTGAAATACGCAGATGGCGAGCTAGAGTGCGGGAAGCAGGGTTCGCAGGATAAGGAAGCCGGCGACACCGAGGAAAAAGACCAGCGCCATGCGGATGCCGGGT
>Ga0181516_10000939_pt1 | contig 23750 bp, 16 predicted proteins | sample PEATcosm2014_Bin_25_FD_121104 | JGI IMG/M metagenome (GOLD analysis project Ga0181516, IMG submission 121104) | Peatland microbial communities from MTU Mesocosm Facility, Houghton, MI, USA - PEATcosm2014_Bin01_10_metaG | ecosystem: Environmental > Terrestrial > Soil > Wetlands > Peat | place... | reverse complement strand
TTTTCCCGCCGCTGGCTTGTCTTGCTTTGTCCTCATGTCTTTCCGATTTCCGCCACTGCGGGCATTTATGAGATGGCTTCTAGGGCAGGTCGTCCGTGCGCGGCCGGATGTCCCTTTTGTGAACCTTATTCCGCTGGCTTTTTGACTCCGGCTGTGTATTATCCTCACTATAATGTGCGTCAGGGCGAAAATGTCGTTCCATCGGACATGTCTTCACAATCTCGGCGATAATTTTCATTTTGGTGGATGGCGCGTTATCGCCAATGGAATGAAACGGGTCCGCTTTCTATCCATGCTCGCGATGATAGCCGGCTGCCTGGCAGCGGGGCGGGTTCAGGCGCAGAGCATCCGGTTTCCGTGGAGCAGTTACAGCCACGATCCGCAGCATGACTCGATCGCGGTGGTCGCATCGCAGCCGCTCAACCGCATCTTGTGGCAGACGTCGGTGGATTTGAGCGTTCCCGCCACCAACACCGCCGAGTTGTTCATTCACTACGGCTCGCCTTTGGTGACGAGGTCGAACACCGTCATCCTGCCCGTCAAAACGGGCTCGGGGGGCGGATTTGAAGTGGAGGCGCTGGCCGGCGCCACGGGCGCGACGAACTGGGTGCGGACGACGGATTATATTTTGCCGGCGCACGACTGGATCCCGAGCTATTCGCCCGCGCTCACGCCCGGGAACCGGCTTTATTTTTCCGGCGCCGGCGGGACGGTCTATTATTGCGACACTCCGGACACGACCAATCCCACTCCAGTCATCGGGCAGATGGCGTTTTATGGACTGTCCAATTACCTGGCCAACGCAAGCACCTATTCGAACAACGTGATTATCGACACGCCCATCACGGCGGATCGTTATGGCGATATCTTCTTCGGCTTTCAGGTCAACGGTTCAACGCCGCTGAGTTTGCAAAGCGGCATCGCCCGCATTGACAACAACGGCAACGGCATTTGGGTCGCCGCGTCGGCCACCGTCACCAACGCCACCATCAGCCAGGTGGCGATGAACTGCTCGCCCGCATTGAGCAACGACCATAAGACGCTCTACATCGGCGTCAACAACGGCTATTCCGGTTACGGCTACCTCGTTGCCTTGGACAGCCGGACTCTCACGCCGCTTGCGCGGGTCCGGCTCAAGGATGTGAAGAATACCGGGTCCGACGCCAACGTGGATGACGACGGCACGGCCTCGCCGACTGTCGGCCCGGACGGAGATGTCTATTATGGCGTGCTGGAAACGCCGTGGTATTCAAACAACGACCGGGGCTGGCTGCTGCACTTTGACAGCACGCTCACCCAGACGAAGCTGCCGGGCGCGTTCGGCTGGGACGACACCGCGTCCATCGTGCCCGCGTCCATGGTTCCCTCCTACCACGGCAATTCTCCCTACCTGTTGATGACCAAGTATAACAATTATGCCGATCCCGGCCTGAACGGCGATGGCATCAACAAGATCGCCATCCTGGACCCGCAAAACAGCGAGACGGATCCCGTTTCCGGCGCCACGGTGATGAATGAAGTCCTCACCATCGCCGGGCCCACGCCCGACCCGGACAACCGCAATGCGCAGCATCCCAACGCCGTGCGGGAGTGGTGCATCAATTCCGCCGCCGTTGACCCGTTCACCAAATCCGTCCTTGCCAACAACGAGGACGGCCGGCTTTACCGGTGGGATTTGACGTCCAACACGCTGTTGGAAACGAACGTGCTGACCACAGGCGTCGGCGAGGCCTACACGCCGACCGTGGTGGGCGTCAATGGATTCGTTTATGCCATCAACAACGCCATCTTGTTTGCCATCGGCCACTGAACTATTGCCGCGATGCGCCTGAAACCATTCATGCTTCTGACCGGCCTGGCGGCGCTGCTGGCGCTTCCCGTGCGGGCGGATTTGGTGTTTGTCGTGACGCCGTCCGTGCAACCTGGCCTCGGCAGCAATGAAGTCTTCTTTAGCGGCGAGTTGATCAACACGAGCATGGCCAGCAATCTTTTCCTCAATAACATCCAGTTCGCTTTTATCGATGAAGCGACTAATTACCTCGCCGCGGACACCAATGCGTTCTTCGCCAATGTTCCGGGCATCCTGGCGCCCGGCGGAACTTACAGCGACATTGTGTTTGGAGTCGCGATCGCCTCGAACACGCCGCCGGGCCAGTATTTTGGCACGGTCACCATCCAGGGCGGCGGGGATGTTTTTGGGGCGACCAATCTGGCTTCTCCGTTATTCGAGGTTTCACTTTCGGCGGCGGGATTGACCCTCGCCAGTTCCGGCACCAACCTGGTGCTTTCCTGGGCGTCGCCTCCCGGGAGCTGGACCTTGCAGCAGAATTCCGATCTGACCACCACGAACTGGACGACGGCGACGAACTCGACGGCCGTGTTCAACGGGCAGGCCCGAGCGACGATCCCGCCGACAAACGCCGGCGTGTTCTACCGGCTCGTGTATCCTTGAAGTCAATTACCGCGGCCGGCAACGCGCCGGCATCCTGACTTCACGGCCTAAATTTCTTTCAGCGCGATCACGGCATTTTCGCAGATTTCGGCGGGTGTGCCGTCAGCGGCGATTTTCACCAGCAAACCCCGCTCCTGGTAATAATCAATGAGCGGCCGGGTGCTTTCCTCGTAGGCCTGCATCCGCACGCGAATGGCGTCCGGCCGGTCATCCTCGCGCTGCAACAGCTTGCCGCCGCAGTGATCGCATATTCCCTCGACGAGCGGCTTCTTGAACTGGACGTGAAAAACCGCCTTGCAACCGGCGCAGGTCCGCCGTCCGCCGAGCCGCGTCACGATTTCCTCGATCGGCAGCTCGAAATCGACCACCGCGTCCAGATCGATGCGCTCGAGCCGGAGCGATCGTTCCAGCGACTGCGCCTGCGCGACCGTGCGCGGGAAGCCGTCGAGGACAAAGCCGCCCGAGCAGCGCAGGCAACGGACGCGCTCGCTGATCATGGCGAGGACGGTCTGGTCGGAGACCAGTTCGCCCCGCCGCATCTGGTCCAGCGCGGTTTTTAGCGCGGCGCTGCATTCGCCTTCGGTCAGGCTCTTGGCGGCCCGGAAGACGTCGCCGGTGGAGAGATGGCACGCGCCGAGGCGTTCGGACAACAACTCGGCCTGCGTGCCCTTGCCCACGCCCGGGGGGCCGAGCAACACCAGCCGCCACGTGCGTTTGGCGCGGCGGGGAGGCAGCGAGCAGCGCGCCTCGCCGCCTTTCAACCAGGCCGCCCGGTCTTGAACTTTCTTCGCGATCATTTTTTTGTCTCCTGTTTGGCCGCCTCTTCCTCGAGCGCGGCCTGCGCCGCGGCCAGCCGGGCCACCGGCACCCGGTAGGGCGAGCAGCTCACGTAATTGAGCCCGATGCGATGGCAGAACTTCACCGAGTCCGGATCGCCGCCGTGTTCGCCGCAGATGCCGAGCTTGATGTCGGGGCGGGTGCTGCGTCCCTTTTCCACGGCGATTTTCATCAACTGGCCGACGCCGGCCTGGTCAATCGAGGCGAACGGGTTCTTCTTCACTATCTCGAGTTCCGAGTAGGCGGGCAGGAACGAACCCGAATCGTCGCGGCTCATGCCGAGCGCGGTCTGCGTCAGGTCGTTGGTGCCGAAGCTGAAGAACTGCGCGGTCTGGGCGATTTCATCGGCCGTCAGCGCGCCGCGGGGGACTTCAATCATGGTGCCGACCAGGTAACTGAGCTTCACCTTTTTCTCCGCCTGCACCTGGGCGGCGACGCGATGCACGACCTCGACTTGCAGGTCGAGTTCCTTCTTGAAGCCCACGAGCGGGATCATGACCTCGGGCCGGACCTTGATGCCGGACTGCTGGACTTCGGCGGCGGCCTCAAAAATGGCGCGCGCCTGCATCTCGGAGATTTCGGAGAAGACGATGCCGAGGCGGCAGCCCCGGAATCCGAGCATGGGATTGAACTCATGCAACTCGGCGACGCGGCGGATGATGGTTTCCACCGGAATGCCGGTCACGCGGGCGAGGTCCATCTGCTGTTCCTTGTCGTGCGGCAGGAATTCGTGCAGCGGCGGGTCCAGGAAGCGGATGGTGGCCGGCAGGCCCTTGAGGGCCTTGAAGATGCCGACAAAGTCCTGCTTCTGATAGGGCAGGATTTTCGCCAGCGCCTTGCGGCGGTCGTCCACGTTCCCGGCCAGGATCATTTCGCGCATGGCGTCGATGCGATTGCCCTCGAAGAACATGTGCTCCGTGCGGCAGAGGCCGACGCCCGACGCCCCGAACGCGACGGCGTTCTCCGCCTGCTCCGGGGTGTCCGCGTTGGTGCGGACCTGGAGACGGGTGGCCTTGGCGCACCAGTCCATCAGTTTCTTGTACATCTGGTAGGTCGCACTGTCCTTCGCTTCGAGCGAATTTTCCACGAGCACCTGGACAATCTCGGACGCGGCGGTCGGCAGTTCGCCGGCATAAACCTCGCCGGCCGTGCCGTTGATGGAGAGAAAGTCGCCTTCGTTGAAGGTCTTCCCCGCCACGGTGACTGTGCGGGCCTTGTAATCGATGTTCAATGCCGCGGCGCCGCAGACGCAGACCTTGCCCATCTGCCGGGCCACGAGCGCGGCGTGCGAACTGACGCCGCCCTTGGCGGTGAGAATGCCTTCGGCCGCAATCATGCCGCGGAGGTCCTCCGGGGAGGTTTCGTTGCGCACGAGCAGCACCTTCTCGCCGCGCGCCGCGCCTTCGACCGCCCGGTCGGCGTTGAGATACAGCTTGCCGCAGGCGGCGCCCGGTCCGGCCGGCAGGCCGCGGGCGATGCATTTGGCGGCCTTCATGGCGGTGCGGTCGAACACCGGCGCGAGGAGCTGGTCCAACTGATCGGCCGGCACGCGCCGGACGGCGGTTTTCCAGTCAATCAATTTCTCGCGCTCCATCTCGATGGCGAAACGGACGGCGGCCAGGCCGGTGCGCTTGCCGTTGCGGGTCTGGAGCATGAACACCTTGTCGTCCTCGATGGTGAATTCGAAGTCCTGCACGTCCTTGAAATGGCGTTCGAGGTTGCGGCGGATGGCTTCAAGCTCGCCGAAGGCCTCGGGCATGTGTTTTTGCAACTGCGCGACCGGTTCCGGCGTGCGCACGCCGGCGACGACGTCCTCGCCCTGGGCGTTGATGAGGAATTCGCCGTAGAACACCTTTTCGCCCGTCGCGGGGTCGCGCGTGAAGGCCACGCCCGAGCCGGAACGCTCGCCGGTGTTGCCGTAGACCATGGCCTGCACGTTGACCGCCGTTCCCCATTCCGAGGGGATGTTGTATTTGCGGCGGTAAACCATCGCGCGGTCGTTCATCCAGGAGCCGAACACGGCGCCGACCGCGCCCCAAAGCTGCTGCCAAGGATCCTGCGGGAATTCGCTGTCCGTGCGCTCCTTGATCAGGGCCTTGAAACGCGTGACCATTTCCTTCAAGTCTCCAACCGTCAACGCGGTGTCCTCGATGTCCGCGTGGTGGCGCTCGTGCTTGAGTTCGTGAATGACGACTTCAAAGGGTTCGTGGTCCTCGCCGGCGCGCTTTTGCACGCCCATCACGACATCGCCGTACATCTGGATGAACCGGCGGTAGCAATCCCAGGCGAAACGCTCGTTCTTGCTGTGCCGCACCAGCGCGAGCACGGTTTCATCGTTCAACCCGAGGTTCAGGATGGTGTCCATCATGCCGGGCATCGAGTCGCGCGCGCCGGAGCGGACGGAGACGAGCAGCGGTTTCTGGAGATCGCCGAATTTTTTGCCGAGCAGTTGTTCGATGAACAGAATGCCCTCCTTGACCTGGGCCTGGAGGACCTTCGGGTAGGTGCGGCGGTTGTCGTAGTAATAGGTGCAGACTTCGGTGGTGAGGGTGAAGCCGGGGGGCACCGGGAGGCCGATGCGCGTCATTTCCGCGAGATTGGCGCCCTTGCCGCCGAGCAACGGTTTCATGGAGCCGTTGCCGTCCGCTTTTTTGTCGCCGAACAGGTAGACGTATTTTTTGGCCGCTTTGCTGGGTGTTGGAGGCATAAACTTTTTGTTTGGTTTCAGAATTAATGATCGTTGGTTGTGGGCTGGCCGGGCCGGGCGCCGCCAGTCATGAGACCGGGCCGGCGGACTGATTCCCTCGCGCTTCCAAAGTCCGCCGCAAAAGGACCGCATCCAGTCATGGGAGGAGCCTACCTTTCCGGACGGCCAATGCTCCCCACATCCCTTGTCATTTGCTTCGCAGTTCTTGCTGGAGGGCGCGCCAAAAGGCGGCTTTGCAGCGCAATATCAGTGGTTCGTTCGCCAATTCACGGTGAGCCACCCATATTAGTATACATTATCAATTTGCTGTGATTATGACTGAAATAGTCTGCACCCGCGTCAATCGGAATCCATTGACCTGCATTGTGATCGCCCCTAGCTTCGAAACAGCGGAAGCGGTCGTCGGCAACCCCTCCTTGATATGAGCGCGAAACCGGTTCTCTTCAACAACACCGTCCTGCGCGACGGCCATCAGTCGATGGCCGCCACCCGCATGACCACAACCCAGATGCTGCCCGCGGCACCGATTCTTGACGGCATGGGATTTCACGGCCTGGAAACCTGGGGCGGCGCGACCATCGATTCGTGCCTCCGTTTCCTGAACGAAAATCCGTTCGACCGCCTGCGGACGCTCAAAAAGGCCGCGCCCAAGACGCCCCAGATCATGCTGCTGCGCGGGCAGAACATTGTCCAATACGCCAGCTTCCCGGACGACGTGGTGGAGACGTTTGTGGACTGCATGTGCCGCAACGGCATGGACATCATCCGCATTTTCGACGCGCTCAACGACGTCCGCAATCTCCAGACGGCCATCAAGGCCGTGAAACGGAACGGCAAACACGCGCGCGGCGAGTTGTGCTACACGCTCAGCCCGGTGCATACCGTCGCCAATTTCGTGAAGATGGGCGTCGAGCTGGAAAAAATGGGCTGCGATTCGCTGGCCATCAAGGACATGTCGGGCATCATCCAGCCGCGGATCGCGTTTGACCTGGTCAAGGAACTCAAGGGCAAGGTCGGCCTGCCCATCACCCTGCACACGCACGACACGGCGGGGCTGGGCGCGTCGAGCTACCTGGCGGCCATCGACGCCGGCGTGGATTGTGTCGAGGTTTCCATCGTTCCCTTCGCCAACGGCACGTCGCAGCCGGACACGCAGCGGATGCTGGCGCTGCTCGAAGGACATCCGCGTTGTCCCAAGTTTGACACCAAGAAGCTGGCGGATTTGCGGATTTATTTTGAAGGCGTTTACAAGGAACTCCATCAGTTCACGAGCCCGGCGAACGAGCGCGTGGACAGCGACATTTTGATCTACCAGGTGCCGGGCGGGATGCTGTCGAATTTCCGCACGCAACTCAAGGAACAGGGAATGTCGGAACGGTTCGACGAGGTTGTGCGGGAGATTCCGGTGGTGCGCGAGGCGCTGGGCTGGATTCCGCTGGTGACGCCGACGTCGCAGATTGTCGGCACGCAGGCGATGATGAACGTGAAGTTCGGTCGCTGGAAAATGATCTGCCAGCCGGCGCAGGACATCGCGCTGGGCAAATACGGCCGCACACCCGGCCCAATTGACGCCGGCGTGCTCGCCCAAGTCGAAAAGGCGAGCGGCAAGAAACCCGTCACCGCGCGCCCGGCGGATTTGCTGGAGCCCGCCCTGGAAAAATACCGGAAGCAATGCTCGGAAAAAGGACTGCCGACGGACGACGAGATCGTAGTATTGTTCGCGATGTTCCCGCAGCAGGTGGAAGCGCTGTTGAAACCCAAAACTGCTGCGGCGGCCGCCGCCGCGCCGGTGGCGGGCCCGAAAGCGGCCGCGCCGGCGGTCGCCGCACCCGCCGCGCCGGCGCCGCTGCTCACGAACAATGGCCGCGGCAAGAAACTGTTTGTGACCGTCAATGGCGCCCGCCATGAAGTGACGGTGGAAACCATTTCCAACTGAACCCAGGCGGCGAATTTTAATGAGCGAAACCAAGAATCAATCGAAGGCCGGACCGTTGCTCGCGGAGTTTTCCGCGGTGAGTTACGACGACTGGCGCAAGCTGGTGGAAGCGGACCTGAAGGGCGCGCCGTTTGAGAAACGGATGCTCACCGCGACCTACGAGGGCATCACGCTGCAACCGCTTTACCGGCGCGCAGACATCGAAAAATTGCCGCACGTCAATTCGTTTCCCGGCTTTGCGCCGTTTGCCCGCGGCGGCAATGCCGGCGGATATTTGAAGGAACCATGGGCGGTTTCGCAGGAAATCACCTGCTCGAACCCCACCGATTTCAACCATGCGGCGCGCAATTCATTGAGCCGCGGCTTAAACGCGCTGAACATGGTTCTGGACAAGGCCACGCGCAACGGCCACGACCCGGACTGGGCGCGGCCGGAGGAAGTGGGCTCGGGCGGGCTGTCCATCGCCATGTTGGACGACCTTGACCGCGCGCTGGAAGGCATTGATCTGGAAAGCACGTCGTTGTTCATCCGGTCGGGGGCGTCGGCCATGCCGTTCGGGGCGTTGCTGGTGGCGCTGGCGCGCAAACGCGGCAAGGCGCCGTCCGCCCTGCGCGGCTGCATCGAGATGGATCCGCTCGGGATTCTCGCGCACGAAGGCACGCTGCCGCAGTCGTTGGCCTGCGCCTACCGCGAAATGGCCGCGCTGACGCAGTGGGCGGCGGTGCATGCGCCGGGGTTGCAGACCATTTGCGTTCACAGCCGTTCCTGGCATGAGTCCGGGGGAAATGCCGTCCAGGAACTCGCGTTCACCCTGGCCACGGGAATTGAATATCTGCGCGAGATGGACAAGCAGGGCGTGCACGTGGACCTGGTCGCGCCGCGGATGAGGTTCGCGGTGACGGTGGGCGTAAATTTCCTGATGGAAATCGCCAAGCTGCGCGCGCTGCGGATGCTGTGGTCGCGGGCCATCGGGGCGATGGGAGGGAAAGAGGAGTCACAAAAACTTTCGCTGCACGTCCGCACCTCGCAATGGAACAAAACGGTTTATGATCCGTACAATAATTTGCTGCGGGTGGCGGTGGAGGCGTTCGCGGGCGTGCTGGGCGGATGCGACAGCATGCAGGCCGGGGCCTTTGACGAAGTGATCCGGCCGCCGGACGACGTCAGCCTGCGCATCGCGCGCAACACGCAGCTCGTGCTGCAGAAAGAGTGCGATCTGACGCAGGTGATTGATCCGGCGGGCGGTTCGTGGTGCATCGAGAGCCTGACCGGCGAACTGTCCGCGAAAGCGTGGGCACTGTTCCAGGAAGTCGAAAAGCTCGGCGGCATGGAAGCGGCCCTGCGGGCGGGTTTTCCGCAACAAGCCGTCGCTGCCACCGCGGCGGAAAAAATCAAGGCCGTTTCCCGGCGGCGCGATTCCATCGTGGGCGTGAACCAGTACGCGAACCCGGCGGAAGTGCCGCTGGAACGCCCCGCCACCGAGGCCAAGTCGTTTCACAAACGGCGCGTGCGGCAGGTGACGTCGCATCGCACCACGCTCGAGGATTGGGAGAACGAAACCGTGCTCGACAAGCTGTCGCGCGTGGTGGATTTCAAGGGGACCGGGCTGTTCGAGGCGTGCATCGAAGCCATCAGCGCCGGGGCGACTCTGGGTGAAACCGCGCGGGCAATCCGCATCGCCGACACCGCGTGCAATCCGATCACGCCCGTATGCCTGACGCGGGCGGCGGCGCCGTTCGAACGGCTCCGCGATGCCATGGCGCGGAACCGGGCGGGACGCAAGAAACCGCGCCCCGAGGTTTTTCTGTGCAACCTGGGGGGGTTGCGCGAATACAAGGCGCGGGCGGATTTTTCGCGCGGATTTTTCGCGGCGGGCGGTTACGAGGTGGTTTCGCCGGAGGGCTTCAAGACGCCGGAAGCGGCGGCGGCGGCCTTTGTAAAATCGAAGGCGCGGATCGCGGTGATTTGTTCGACGGACGAGAACTATCCGGCGCTGGTGCCGCCGCTGGTCAAGGCGTTGCGCGCCGGCCAGCCCGACGCCGTGATCGCGCTGGCGGGGTATCCGCCGGACCAGATTGAAGCGCACAAGCAGGCCGGGGTGGACGAGTTCATCCACGTGCGCGCGGACGCGGTCGAACTGCTGGCGAAATTTCATTCGCGGCTGGGAATTGAAGCATGAAGACGTTTCCTGACTTTACGAAAATCAAATTCGAGAGCGCGCCGTCGCCGCAGACGACGTACGAGCAATGGCGGGCGCGCTGCCAGGCGGAGACCGGGCGGCCCCTCGATGAATTGATCCACCACACCCTGGAGAAAATCGATTTGCTGCCGCTGTACACCGCGGACGACTTGAACGGGTGCGAGCACCTGGATTCGATGCCGGGTTTCGCGCCGTTTGTGCGCGGGCCCTACGGCTCGATGTTTGTCACCAAGCCGTGGACGGTCCGCCAGTACGCCGGGTTTTCGACCGCCGAGGAGTCGAACGCGTTTTACCGGCGGAACATCGCGGCGGGGCAGCAGGGATTGTCGGTCGCGTTCGACCTGCCGACGCACCGCGGCTACGACTCGGACCATCCGCGCGCGTTTGCGGACGTGGGCAAGGCGGGCGTGGCGGTGGATTCCATCGCGGACATGAAGCTGCTGTTCGACAAGATACCGCTGGACCGCATCTCGGTTTCGATGACGATGAACGGCGCGGTGCTGCCGATCATGGCGTTTTACATCGTGGCGGCGGAGGAACAGGGCGTGAAGCTGGGGCAGCTCTCGGGGACGATCCAGAACGACATCCTCAAGGAGTACATGGTGCGGAACACCTACATTTATCCGCCCGCGCCCTCGATGCGGATTGTGGCGGACATCTTTGCGTTCACCTCGCAGAACATGCCGAAGTTCAACTCGATCTCGATTTCGGGCTATCACATGCAGGAGGCGGGCGCGACGGCGGACCTGGAAATGGCGTACACGCTGGCCGACGGCCTGGAATACGTCCGCACGGGCATCAGGGCGGGGATTGACATTGATGCGTTTGCGCCGCGGCTGTCGTTTTTCTGGGCGCAGGGCAAGAGTTTCTTCATGGAGATCGCGAAGATGCGGGCCGCGCGCGCGTTGTGGGCGAAGCTCATCAAGCCGTTCAACCCGAAGAACCCGAAGTCGCTCGCGCTGCGCACGCATTCGCAGACGTCGGGCTGGTCGCTGACGGAGCAGGACCCGTTCAACAATGTGACGCGGACGTGCATCGAGGCGATGGCGGCGGCGTTCGGTCACACGCAATCGTTGCACACCAATTCGCTCGACGAGGCCATCGCGCTGCCGACGGATTTTTCCGCGCGGATCGCGCGCAACACGCAATTGCTGCTGCAGGAGGAGACGGGCATCTGCAAGGTCATCGATCCGTGGGGCGGTTCGTATTTCGTGGAGGCGCTGACGCAGGAGATGATGAAGCGCGGCTGGGCGCACCTGCAGGAAATCGAATCGCTCGGCGGGATGGCGAAGGCGATCGAGACGGGCCTGCCGAAGCTGCGGATCGAGGAAGCCGCCGCGAGGCGGCAGGCGCGCATTGATTCCGGGCGCGAATCGATCATCGGCGTGAACACCTTGCGGCTGGAGAAGGCGGAGAAGCTGGAACTGCGGGAGGTGGACAACACGGCGGTGCGGGACTCGCAGATCGCGCGGCTGCAACAGGTGAAGGCCTCGCGGGACCAGGCGGCGGTGCAGGCCGCGCTGGAGGCGCTCACGAAGAGCGCGGAAACCGGGTCCGGCAACGTGCTGGCGCTGGCCATCGAGGCCGCCCGGGCGCGGGCGACGCTCGGCGAGATTTCGTTTGCGCTTGAAAAAGTGTTTGGCCGCCATAAAGCTGCCATCCGCTCCGTGTCCGGCGTTTATCAATCCGAATTTGGGCAGGATCCGCAGATCGAGCAGGTGCGGGGGATGACGGATCACTTTGCCAGGATGCACGGGCGGCGTCCGCGCATCCTGGTTGCCAAGATGGGCCAGGACGGCCATGACCGCGGCGCGAAGGTGATTGCCACGGCGTACGCGGACCTGGGTTTCGACGTGGACATCGGCCCGCTGTTCCAGCAGCCGGACGAGGCCGCGCGCATGGCGTCGGAAAACGACGTGCACGTGGTGGGCATCAGTTCGCTGGCGGGCGGGCACAAGACGCTGCTGGTGCAACTGGCGGCGGAACTCAAAAAAATCGGCCGGGACGACATCATGATCGTGGTGGGCGGTGTGATTCCGCCGCAGGACCATGAATTTCTGAAAAAGAACGGGGCGGCGGCGGTGTTCGGCCCCGGGACTTTCATACCTGACGCGGCCAAGGAAATCCTCGGCCAGTTGAACAAGCGTCTGGAGACATAAACAAATGCGGGCGCCGGCTTCAGCCTTCTGGCACAGTTGGTTCGCGGCATTGGCCGGCGCGGCGGCGAGCGACATGAACGCAGCGGATCAAACGAGCGGCGATGACGGCTCCGGCCCGGCCCGGCGGCTGCCGGCGCTGCGCGTGGACGAATACGTGGCGGGCATTTTGGCCGGCGACCGCGCGATTCTGTCGCGCGCGATCACGCTCATCGAGAGCAGCTCGCGGCTGCACGAGAGCCAGGCCCAGGAGGTTTTACAGCGGCTCCTGCCCCACACGGGCAAGGCGCGGCGCGTGGGCATCACGGGCGTGCCGGGCGTCGGGAAGAGCACGTTCATCGAGGCGTTCGGGTGCCATCTGACGCAACGCGGGCGCAGCGTCGCGGTGCTGGCGATTGATCCGTCCAGCGTGCGGTCCGGCGGCAGCATTCTCGGGGACAAGACGCGCATGGAACGGCTGAGCGTCGAGCCGCGCGCGTTCATCCGGCCCTCGCCGACGGGCGGCAACCTGGGCGGCGTGGCGCGGCGCACGCGCGAGACGATGCTGCTGTGCGAGGCGGCGGGTTTTGACACCGTGCTGGTGGAGAGCGTGGGCGTCGGGCAGAGCGAAATTGCGCTGCGGTCCATGGTGGATTTCGTGCTGCTCCTGCTGCTGCCCGGTTCGGGCGATGAACTGCAGGGCATCAAGAAGGGCATCATCGAGATGGCGGACGCGGTGCTCATCAACAAGGCGGACGGCGACAACCGGCAGCGGGCGGAGCAAACCCGCGCGGACCAGGACGCCGCGCTGCATTACGCGCAGCCGGCCACGCCCGGCTGGAAGACGGAGGTTTCGCTGTGCTCGGCGCAAACCGGCGAAGGCGTGCCCGAGGCGTGGGAGCGGATCGAAAAGTTTTACGCGGAACTGGAGCCGAAAGGCGTCATCGCGAAGCGCCGGGAACAGCAGGCGGGCGAGTGGCTGTCGGATTTAATCCGGGAAGAGCTGCAGCGGCGGTTTTACCAGGACCCGCGCGTGAAGGCGAAGCTGCCGGGGCTGCAGGAATCCGTGCAGCGCGGCCGGGTCACCGCCGTGCAGGCCGCACGGATGCTGCTCGACGGGGACAACAGCAGCCCGGCCGCTTCCGGAAGCGGCGAACCATGAATTTATGATCAAGAAAATAGACCATCTCGGAATCGCGGTGCGGTCCCTCGACGAGGCCGTGCCGTATTATGAAAAGGCGCTGGGCTTGAAATGCGAACATCGCGAGGAGGTTCCGTCGCAAAAAGTGCGCACGGCTTTTTTTCACGTGGGCGAGGTCCACCTGGAACTGCTCGAGCCGACCGACCCGGAAAGCCCGATTGCCAAGTACCTGGAGAAGAACCCGGCCGGCGGCATCCATCACATCGCGTTCGGCACGGACAACGTGGAGGGCCAGCTCAAGCAGGCTTCGGGCGCGGGCGTGAAATTGATCCACGAGAAACCCTTTGACGGCGCGGGCGGCAAGCTGGTCGCGTTTCTGCACCCGAAATCCACGTTCGGCGTGCTGACCGAATTCTGCATGCCGAAGCCCGGCGCGTGAGCGGCAAACCGACCTCAATCGAAGCGAATCATTTATGGCCATACCCAAAGCACTGATGGAAGAACTGGAAAAGCGGCGCGCGACGGCGCGGGCCGGCGGCGGCGAGGAAAAGCTGGAAGCCCGGCGGAAGAAGGGCGTGATGACGGCGCGCGACCGGCTGGCGGCGCTGTTCCAGAGCGGCACCTTTCTGGAATGGGGAATGCACGCGGACCACGACTGCCATAATTTTGGCCTCGAGGAAAAATCGTTTCCGGGCGACGGCGTGGTGACGGGCACGGGCATCGTGGACGGGAAACCGGTGGCGGCCTTCAGCCAGGATTTCACAGTCAGCGGCGGCTCGCTCGGGCGCATCCACTCGAAGAAAATCTGCGACGTGATGGATTATGCGCTGAAGACCGGCTGCCCCATCATCGGATTCAACGATTCGGGCGGCGCGCGCATCCAGGAGGGGGATGATTCGCTCTCGGCCTACGGGCAGGTGTTTTTCCGCAACGTGCTGGTGTCGGGCGTGGTGCCGCAGATTGCGATTGTGGCGGGGCCGTGCGCGGGCGGGGCGGCGTATTCGCCGGCGTTGATGGATTTCATCATCATGGTCAAGGGGACGAACATGTTCATCTGCGGGCCGGAAGTGATCCAGGCGGTGACGGGTCAGAAATGCACGATGGACGAGATTGGCAGCCCGATGGCGCACGCGAGCGTGAGCGGCAACATTCATTTCATCGCGGACAACGACGCGCACGCGGTGCAGATTGCGAAGCGGCTCCTCTCCTTCCTGCCGTCCAACAACGTGATGGATCCGCCGCACCAGATTGGCGCGGAGGTGAACCTCGCGGCCGACCCGCAAATGGACGCGCTGGTGCCGGACGGCGCCAAGAATCCGCTGGACATCGAAAAAGTCATCGGCCGGCTGGTGGACAACGCCGATTTTCTGGAGGTGCAGAAGGAATGGGCGCGGAACATCATCGTCGGCTTCGCGCGGATCCAGGGGGTGGTGGTGGGAATCATCGCCAACAATTCGGCCGCGAAGGCGGGGACGCTGGACATTGATTCCTCGGACAAGGCCGCGCGGTTCATCCGGCTGTGCAATGTGTTCAACATTCCGCTGGTGACACTGGTGGACGTGCCCGGGTTCATGCCGGGCATCCCGCAGGAGCGGGGCGGCATCATCCGGCACGGCGCAAAGATGCTGTTCGCGTACGCGGCGGCGACGGTGCCGAAGATAACGGTGATTCTGCGCAAGGCATACGGCGGGGCGTACCTGGCAATGTGCAGTTCGGACATGGGGGCGGATTTCGTTTACGCGTGGCCGACGGCGGAGATCGCGGTGATGGGCGCGGAAGGCGCGGTGAAGATTCTTTACCGGCGGGAAATTGCCGCGGCCAAGGACCCGAAGGCCGAGGAAAAGAAGCTGGTGGCGGAGTACCGCGACAAGTTCTGCTCCCCGTACGAGGCGGCGAAGAAGGCGATGATCACGGACGTGATTGCGCCCTCGGAAACGCGGGCGCGGGTATCGCTGGCGCTGCGCAACACCTTGTCCAAGCGGGAAACCCGGCCGCCGAAGAAGCACGGGACGATCCCGCTCTAAACGGCAAACCATTTTCGCAACATCAACATGAGCAACCAGGCGACACCAGCAGGCGGCGGAGCGGCCGAGGACGGATTGTCCGCGGCGGAATTGAACCTCGGCAAGACCCTGGCGCTGATCCACCATGTGCTGCCGCACATCGACGAGCCGGACTATGCGGTCCGCGTCCAGGGCCGGCTGCGGCGGGCCGTGGCGTTCCTGGAGGCGGCGCGCGAGGCGCATGCCTTGGAAACCGGGGTGATGGTGGGCAGCGGGGCCAACGCCTCGGTGGATTCGGAAACCGTGGCGGCCATCGCGGCGGCCATCGCCGTTTTGCTGGGCCGGCCGTACCGGTTGTTGTCGGTGAATCCGCTCGCGATACCGGCGCCGCATTTGAACGTGTGGGCCGTGGAAGGGCGCACACAAATTTTCATGTCACACAAAGTCCGGTAAATCTGTTTGGAACATTTTATGATCAAAAAATTGCGCGTGACGGTGGACGGCAAGCCTTACGATGTGACGGTCGAGGTGCCGGAGGAATCAGACGGCCTGACGGCGTCTGTCGGGGCGCCCGTCGCGGCGTTGCCGGCCAGCCCCGCACCGGTGGCGACCGCTCCCGGGCCGCAACCCGTTGCACCACCCGCGCCGGCGGCATCAGCGCCCGTTGCGCCGCCACCGGCCCCGGCTGCGCCCGCCGCGGCGGCCAGTTCCGGTCCCGGCGACGTGCCCAGCCCGCTGGCGGGGCGGGTGATTGAGATCGTGGTCAAGCCCGGCCAGGAAGTGAAGCAAAATGACCATTTGATCACCTTGGAAGCGATGAAGATGAACACGTTTGTTTTTGCGCCCAAGTCCGGGAAAGTCGCCGAAATCAAGGTGGCGGTGGGCGACGCCGTCGGGGAAGGCCAGATGCTGGCGAAGATTTCGTAGCGATGGAATTGCGCCGTTCTGATGACGTTTGTAAGACAACAGAAAGCTCCGGAACAAGCGGGGAGTCCCGCGCCGCAGGATGAAACGGGCGGCCGGCTCAAACCGGGTGCGTTGCCGCACATGTCGGTGGTGGAGGGCTGGACTTTGTGCGAATACGCGACGCTCGGGTCGACCAATCTGGTCGCGGCCAACATGAAAGCCTGGGAGGCGGTGCGCGCGGACCGGCAAAGCGCGGGCCGGGGCCGTTTCCAGCGCACGTGGGTTTCGGACGAGGGGGGACTCTGGCTTTCGGCGGTGGTGCCGACGAATCCGAATTCGTCGTCCGGGCGCGCGCTGCCGATGGCGGTCGGCCTGGCGGTGTGCGACGCGTTGCGCGGGCTGGGCGTCCAGACGCTGCGGATGCGCTGGCCGAACGACGTGCTTGTCAAGGAGCGGAAGCTGGCGGGCCTGTTGGTGGATCAATTTTCTCCGGGGCTGGCGGTGGCGGGCATCGGCATCAACGTCTTCAATGAACCCGAAACGTCCGAGCCGCTTTTGAAAAACCAGACGGCGCGGCTGGCGGACCTTCTGGCCGGGCCGCCGACGTTGCGGGAGCTGGCGGCGCTGGTGTTGCGGTCGCTGCGCGGCGTCATCGGCGAAATGGAGGCGGGGAATTTTGAGGCGCTGCTTCCGCGTGTGAACCGGTTATGGGGCCGGCCGCGGCGCGTGGAACTGGACCTGGACGGCGCGAAACGGCGGGGCGTCTTCAAGGGCGTGGACGCGGCGGGGCGGCTGATTTTGTCAAGCGACTCGGCGGAGGCCGCGGCTTATGAGCCCTGGCAGGTGCGCCATTTAACTGAAATAAACAAATAAATCGTGAGCAGCAAATTTACATACCTGAAGGCGGCCGAGGCGGCCGAACAGATTCAAAACGGGCAGACGGTGGCGTTCAGCGGCTTTACGCCGGCGGGCGCGCCGAAGGACGTGCCGAAGGCGATTGCGGCGCGCGCGGTGGCGTTGCACGCCGCGGGCACGGAGTACCGCGTCGGGGTGGTGACGGGCGCCTCCACCGGCAAGTCGCTGGACGGTTCGCTCGCGCGGGCGGAGGCGATCCTGTTCCGCACGCCGTATCAGAACGACCCCGATTTGCGCAAGAGCATCAACGAGGGCCGCACCCGTTTTTTTGACATGCACCTTTCGACGCTGCCGCAGGCGGTGCGCTATGGATTCCTGGGCAAGGTGAACTGGGCCGTGGTCGAGGCCTGCGAGGTGAGCGAGTCGGGCGAAATCACGCTGACGTCCTCGGTCGGGGCGGCGCCCACGTTTTGCCGGGTGGCGGACAAAATCATTGTGGAACTGAACCGGTTTCATCCGGCGGCATTGCGGGGGTTTCATGATGTTTACGAACCGGAGGACCCGCCGCGGCGCGGGCCGATACCCATCCTGCACGCGGCCGACCGGATTGGCTCGACGGTGGTGAAGGTGGACCCGAAAAAGATTGTGGGAGTCGTAGAAACGTCCGGGGCGGACGAGATCGGGTCGTTTGCGGCAACGAGCGAGACGACGACGCGCATCGGCGAGAACGTCGCCGATTTCCTGGCGGCGGAGATAAAGCGCGGGTTGATACCAAAGAGTTTTCTGCCGATCCAGTCCGGCGTGGGCGACACGGCGAACGCGGTGCTCAACGCGATGGGCAAGAACGCCGGGGTGCCGATGTTTGACATGTACACCGAGGTCATCCAGGACGCGGTGATTGATTTGATCAAGCAGGGGAAGGTGCGGTTTGCGAGCGGCTGTTCGCTGACGGTTTCCAATGCAACGTTGCGCGACATCTATGCGAACATTGAAATTTTCCGGCCGCGGCTGGTGCTGCGCCCGCAGGAAATCACGAACAGCCCGGAGGTCGTGCGGCGCCTGGGAATCATCTCGATCAACACGGCGATCGAGGTGGACGTGGCGGGCAACGTGAACAGCACGCATGTATTGGGCCGGAACATGATGAACGGCATTGGCGGCTCGGCGGATTTTGCGCGCAACGCGTTTCTCTCGATCTTCACCTGTCCATCGACGGCGAAGGGCGGGAAGATCAGCACGATTGTGCCGCTGGTGAGCCACCTGGACAGCAGCGAGCATTCGGTGCAGATCATCATCACCGAGCAGGGCGTGGCGGATTTGCGCGGGAAATCGCCGGCGGAACGCGCGCACGAAATCATCGAGCATTGCGCGCATCCGGAATACCGGGGCATCCTGCGGGACTATGTGGGCCTGGCCGGCCATGTGCACACGCCGCAGACGTTGAAGGCGGCGTTCGGCCTGCACCTGGCGTTCGCGAAGGGCGGCGACATGCGGGGCGTGAAGTGGGCGGAGTTTAATTGATTTGCAGGGGCAGCGCGGAGAGGGGGCAGTTGCGGTTGGTGTCGTTGAAATAATTCGCCGACCATTCGTTCTGGAACAGCACGACCGCATGGCCGCCGACGTCGTAGGCGAGGCGTGCGCCGGTGGGGAGGGAGAGGGCGTCGAGTTCGTCCTCCTTGATGTCGGCGGGGAGCCAGCGCACGACGGTCCACGGGGCGGCTTCGAGGCGGGACACGGCGCCGTATTCGTTTTCGAGGCGGAATTGCACGACCTCGAATTGCAGCGGACCGACGGCGGCGAGGAGCGGGACTTTCACAGCGGCGTTGCGCAGGTAAAGCGCCTGGATGACGCCCTCCTGCAGCAACTGGTCGAGGCCCTGGCGGAATTGCTTGAACTTGGCCGTGTTCGGATTGTGAAGATAGCTGAAGGCCTCGGGCGTGAAGCGCGGGATTTCCTTGTAGAGAATGCCGGGGTCGGACGTGAGCGTGTCGCCGATGCCGAAACCGTCATGGCCGACGAGACCAATGATGTCGCCGGGGTACGCCTCGTTGACGGTTTCGCGTTCGTTGCCGAAAATCTTGTGCGAGCTGGAGAGGCGGACCTTTTTTTCGGAGCGCGAGTGGTGGACCGTCATGTCGCGCTCGAATTTTCCGGAGCAAACGCGGACGAAGGCGATGCGGTCGCGGTGGCGGGGGTCCATGTTGGCCTGGATCTTGAAGATGAAGCCGGAGAACGCCGGGTTTTCGGGGGCGATGAACGGCGCGCCGGCGGCGGCGGAGGTCCGGCCGCGCGGACCGGGGGCGTGTTTCAAAAAGCCGTCGAGCAGGAGCTGGACGCCGAAGTTGTTGATGGCGCTGCCGAAGAAAACGGGGGTGGTCTTGTCCGAGAGCACGGCGGCGTCATCCCAATCGTGACCGGCGTGTTCGAGCATTTCGAGTTCCTCGACGGTCTGGTGAAAGGTGGTGTCGTCGAGCCGGCCGCGGATGAGTTCATCGTCGAGGCCGCCGATCTGGACGGGGGCGCGGTATTGGCCGCCGACGGTGCGCTCGAACAGGTGCATCCGGCCGGTTTGACGGTCGAAGACGCCCTTAAAATCCGCGCCGCTGCCGACGGGCCAGTTGACGGGGAAGGCGCCGATGCCGAGGACGCTTTCGAGTTCGTCGAGGAGGGCGAGCGGATTTTTCATGGGCCGGTCGCACTTGTTCATGAAGGTGAAGATGGGCACGCCGCGGCGGCGGCAGACCTCGAAGAGCTTGCGGGTCTGGGGCTCGATGCCCTTGGCGGAATCGATGACCATGACGACGGAATCCACGGCGGTGAGGACGCGGTAGGTGTCCTCGGAGAAATCATTGTGGCCGGGGGTGTCGAGGAGGTTGAGGCGGCAGCCGGCGTAATCGAACTGGAGGACGGTGGAGCTGATGGAGATGCCGCGCTTTTTTTCCAGTTCCATCCAGTCGGAGGTGGTGGCGCGCTGGTTTTTGCGGGCGGTGACGGAGCCGGCGAGCTGGACCGCACCGCCGTACAGCAGGAGTTTTTCCGTGAGCGTGGTCTTGCCCGCGTCCGGATGCGAAATGATGGCGAACGTGCGCCGGGTCTGGATTTCTTTTGTCAAATCCACAGGGACGCGAAAGATAGCACGGAATGGCGGGGGAACAAGGAGGGAATGAGCCCGGCCGGCCGGCAAAACCCCCGCGCCGCCGGCTTCATTCCTGGTCGGTCACGGTGTCGTGGAACTTGAGGATGTCGCCTTTTTGGCCGCGAAGCTCGACTTCCTTGAACTTGATGGCGGTGCGCGGGTGCTGGTTCAACATGCCGGTGAGCAGATACGGCAGGTCGTAGCCCCAGAGCAATTTCGCGCGGAGGGGCTCGATGTGGTTCTGCACGCACTCGAGCACCGGGCGCAGTTCATATTTCGGGTTGTGCAAAAAGGCGAGGAGCAATTCCATCGGGCAATTGCCCGCGCCGCGTCCGAGGCCGGCCATGGTTGCATCGAGAAAATTGGCGCCGTCGATGATGCCCTCGATCGTGTTGGCGAAGGCGAGCTGCATGTTGTTGTGCATGTGGACGCCGACTTCCTTGCCGCCCGCCTTGCAGTGACCCAGGTATTTCTTGACCAGCGCGTGAACCTGTTCGCTGTAAAACGCGCCAAAGCTGTCCACGACGTAAATGGCCCGGGCCTCGGATTTCGCCAGCATTTCCAGGCCCTCGTTCAACTCGCGGTCGGGGATGGTGGAGGCGGCCATGAGGTTCACGGTGGTTTCGTAGCCCTTGTCGTGCGCGTCCTTCACCATGTCCAGCGCGGTGGCAATCTGGTGGATGTAGGTCGCCACGCGGATCATGTCCACCACGGAATCTCTGGCCGGCGGAATGTCCTCGTGATAATCGCAGCGCTCGGCATCGGCCATGACGCAAAGTTTCAAGCCGGTCTCGTTGTCGCCCACAATGCGGCGCACCGCGTCCTCGGTGCAATATTTCCAATCGCCATGTTCGCCCGCCTGGATGCCTTTGCGCGACGCCTTGTAGCCAAGCTCCATGTAATCCACGCCGGCGGCGACGCAGGCGTCATAGACCACGCGCACGAGCGCGTCGTCGAAATGGTGGTTGTTCATCAGGCCGCCGTCGCGGATGGTGCAATCCACGACCTTGATTTCCGGGCGGAAGGAAAGCCAGCGGCCGGCGGCGTTGTTTTTGTTGGCGGAGCCCGGTTTCATGGCGATGGATGGGTGGTCTTGATGTTACATTGTCCCTGAAACCAGCGCGCGTGGGAACGCATAAATTGGCTGAATTGCGCCACATTTTGTCGTCCAGGAAAGCGTGCCACGCTCGCGTTTGACACAGGATGGCTCTTCTATTGCCTGCGCGTATGCATTATGTTCCCGCGCGTGCCGACAACGCTTTATGATTTGATTCCGCGCGGGGAGCAGGCCGGGAACGACGTGTTGCTCGACCGGTTTCTCGATTATGTCGAGGGGCGCGGCTTGCAGCTTTATCCGGCGCAGGAATCGGCGATCCTGGAATTGTTCGAGGAGAAGAACGTCATTTTGAACACGCCGACGGGCTCGGGAAAATCGCTCGTGGCGACGGCGCTGCATTTTGAGGCGATGGCGCGCGGCCGGCGCTCGATTTACACGTGCCCGATCAAGGCGCTGGTGAACGAGAAGTTCATGGCATTGTGCCGCGAGTTCGGCCCGGACAACGTGGGCCTCAGCACCGGCGACGCCTCGGTGAACCGCGACGCGCCCATCCTGTGTTGCACGGCGGAAATTCTGGCGAACATCGCCCTGCGCGAGGGGGCGTCGGCGGACGTGCGGGAGGTGGTGATGGACGAATTTCATTATTACGCCGACCGCGACCGCGGCGTGGCGTGGCAGGTGCCGTTGTTGACGCTACCGCAGGCGCGGTTTCTGTTGATGTCGGCGACGCTGGGCGACACCGCGTTTTTTGAGGAGGAACTCACGCGCCTGACCGGCAGGCCGACCGTGGCGGTGACGTCGACGGACCGGCCGGTGCCGCTGGAGCATGCGTATTCGGAACTGCCGCTGGCCAAGACGCTGGAAAGTTTGATCGGCGACGGCAAGGCGCCGGTGTATGTGGTGCATTTCACGCAACTGGAGGCGGCGCAAAGCGCGCAGGATTTCACGAGCCTCAACGTCTGCACGCGCGACGAGAAGGCGGCCATCGCCAACACGCTGGAGGGATTCAAGTTCAGCAGCCCGTACGGGCCGGAAATCAAGAAGTGGCTGCGGCACGGCATCGGGCTGCATCACGCGGGATTGCTGCCGAAATACCGGGTGCTGGTGGAACAGCTCGCGCAGCGGGGTTTGCTCAAGGTGATTTGCGGGACGGACACGCTCGGCGTGGGCATCAATGTGCCGATTCGCACGGTGCTGTTCACGCGCCTGTGCAAATATGACGGGCAGAAGACGGTGATTTTGAGCGCGCGGGATTTTCATCAGATTGGCGGGCGCGCGGGGCGAAAGGGATTTGACGACAGAGGGTGGGTGGTGGCGCAGGCGCCGGAGCATGTGATTGAGAACCTGAAGCTGGCGGAAAAATCCGCGCGCGACGGCAAGAAAACCGTGAAACGCCAGGCGCCGGAGAAAAATTTTGTGAACTGGGACAAGAACACGTTCCTGCGGCTCATCAGCGCGCCGCCGGAGCGGTTGATGTCGCGGTTCCAGGTCACGCACGGGATGCTGCTGAACGTGCTGAGCCGGAAGGGCGACGGCTGCGCGGCGATGCACGCGCTCATCCGCGACTCGCACGAAACGCCGAAGGCGAAGAAGGCGCACACGCGGCGGGCGTGGCAGTTGTTCCGTTCGCTGGTGGACCGGAAGATTGTGGAATTCATTCCGCCGACGGAGGACGGCGTTTACCTGCGGGTGAACGTGGAATTGCAGGATGATTTTTCGATGGACCAGACGCTGTCGCTGTATCTGCTGGAAACGATTCCGCTGGTGGACCCGCAGGCGCCGGATTACGCGATGGTGCTGCTGACCCTGGTGGAGTCCATTTTGGAGGACCCGGACATCATCCTGCGCAAGCAGCTCGACAAGGTGAAGGACCGGAAGATGGCGGAGATGAAGATGGAAGGCATCGAGTACGACCAGCGGATGGAGGAGCTGGAGAAGCTGGAGCATCCGAAGCCGAACCGCGAATTTGTTTATGAGACATTCAACGCCTTCGCCGCGCGGCATCCGTGGGTGGGCCAGGAAAACATCCGGCCGAAATCCATCGTGCGCGAGATGTTCGAGGAGTTCCGGTCGTTCGGCGATTACATCAAGCTGTATGAATTGCAGCGCGCGGAGGGCGTGCTGCTGCGGCATTTGAACAGCGTGTTCAAGGTGCTGGCGCAGACGGTGCCCGACGCGGCGAAGAACGACCAGGTGCGCGAGATGGAACTGTATCTCGCGACGACCATCCGGCAGGTGGATTCGAGCCTGCTGGATGAGTGGGAGAAAATGCGCGACCCGAATTACCGTCCGGGCGAGGTGAAGGAAGCGCGGCCGCCGGGCGCGGAGGAGGCGGCGGCGGACATCACGCGCGATGTGAAGGGTTTCACCGCCGCGATCCGGAAC
>Ga0181516_10000938_pt1 | contig 23756 bp, 20 predicted proteins | sample PEATcosm2014_Bin_25_FD_121104 | JGI IMG/M metagenome (GOLD analysis project Ga0181516, IMG submission 121104) | Peatland microbial communities from MTU Mesocosm Facility, Houghton, MI, USA - PEATcosm2014_Bin01_10_metaG | ecosystem: Environmental > Terrestrial > Soil > Wetlands > Peat | place... | reverse complement strand
GCATGTCCACATTCTCCCTGATCCGCCTGGTCTGGTTCATGGAGACATTGCGATAGGCTCTGTCCACCAGGGCAATATCCTTCGGCATATGGTCCGTGAGGAAACGGCGGTTCCACAATCCAGTGAGAGGATCGGTGAAACTCAACTCCTGCAAGGCAGTGTTGGCTTTCTCCAATTCTCTGTTCACGGCTTCCAACTTTACGGAGACCTGGCGAAATCTGGCTTCGCTCTGTCGCAGGGCATCCTGAGCCGCCCGTCGGTCTGTGATATCCCGTGAAATGCCGAAAGTTCCAATGATTCTGTCCTGAGCATCTCGAAGGGGAGCTTTTGATGTGGAACACCAGGAAACGTGACCGTCGGGCCAAGTTTCCATCTCCTCCATGTCCAGTTTGGCCAGCCCCGTGCGGATAATTTCCCTTTCGTCCTCGAAAGCCGCCCTAGCGTGGTCTTCAGAAAAAAAATCGAAGTCTGTCTTTCCCAAGATCTCGGAGATGTCCTTCACATGAAAGTGCTCGGTGAACGATTGGCTGCCATAGATGAACCGGCTTTCGAGATCCTTGAAGTAGATCCGGTCGGAGAAATGTTCCATCAAAGAATGAAGGAAATGACTTTCCCGAACCAAAATATCCAATTGTCTCTTCCTTTCGGCATCTGCGTAGTCAGACATAGTAGATCCCCTTACCTTCTCGAAGCCTGAGCAACCGGTTGACGCCGGAGCCACTCAAAACGATTCCAGATGGCCCTACCCTCCACTCCACCCCTCCAACTTATACCTATCGGTCAAACTCCGGAAAAGATAAGTCCAATACGTCCAACGAGTCTCAGAGTATGGAATTAAGGGCAGAGAGCTCGGGCGTCCATGGTCTTGACTGGTGAGAAGACAAGAGAATGTCGCTTCTTTGTGATAAATTCTTTTAAGCGACCAAGGTCCCGACCGGCGATCACCAGCGATTGAGGAAGTCAGATTCGTGCGGTGCTCGCGAGCGGTGACGAGTTTGACTTCGGTCACCCATTCTTCTTTCACGGGAGGCTTCCATGCCTATTGCCCAATGGTCTGAGTCTCTTGAACTTGGAAATGACGTCATAGACTCCGACCACAAGCGTATGTTTGGACTCCTGGAATGGCTTGAAGAGAGGCTCTACAAGGAGAACGACCTGGACTCCCAGGAAATCCAACTGGTTATCTTGGAACTCCACGACCACGTGGAAGGGCACTTCCGCCGGGAAGAGGCGATGATGAGTCACCTCGTTGGGATGGCACAATCCGACAAGGTTGCCCACGCCGCAGACCATCGCCGATGGGTCGTCGAACTGACTGAGCATCTGCCCGGTCTTCTCACGGCAAAAACTGAGCTGGAACAACGTGCCAACCTGACAAAAGTGTTGCGGGTTGGACGAGCCTTCTGGAGAGAGCACTTTCAGAACTTTGACGCGAAACTTGTGAAGTACATCAAGACCGAGAAGTGACCATCAAGTTGAGCGAAGGAGAATCGAACGTCAGACGTTTCTGCGGAAAAGAGAACCCATGCACCAATAAGCGCCCAGGGCCCTTATTGGACAACCCAGCCTGTGCTAAATTTCCCCCCGACCTATCAAGTCGGTGACTATCCATTCGGCAAGATGTCCAAGCATGCCCGCCTCTTCGGGTGTCAAATTGACAATTGTCGGAAAGTTCTGCTCAAACGTCCGCACAAACGGAAAGGGCTTTGCACCAGTTTTCCTCCACCTGTTGTTGGTATCATCGAAAGTCTCCTTGGGCAGGGCCGACTCCCAAGCTTTCGGCAAACTTGTGAATACCCACGTGATGTCGGCAACGTACCCGCTCGTGATGCCGTAGTTTGGGTTGGGGAGAACCTTGTAGTTGGCACGATGGTAGGAAACACCGTCATCCAGTGCACTCTGCCGGAGTGCAGTGACCAGCTCAACAAGAGGCGTCACGCCGCCGGGAAGTTCGGTGTTGTCAAAGACAATGTTCTGGTCCGGCAGGTTGCCCTTGGCCGCGTTCACGGCTGAGATGAAGAGCGGGGCAAGGGCATCGTCGAGGAAAGGGTCCAAAGTTGCCTGATTGGACATCCAATGTTCAAGATCCAATTGGGAAATGTCGGCTTCGGTGTTGTTGAGAATAACGATCCTTGTGCAGCCACGGCGCAGCAGGGGCATGATGCCGTAGTTGTCGATGATCCCGCCGTCTCCAAAGTCGTAGGCAGCTTCCTTCTGAGGCGTCGCTGCGGTCGGATGAGAATACGTGGGAGACCAGTAGTCGTAGTTGGGGAACCAGGGGAGTTCCATGATGGCCCTCGGGGCACATCCCGAAACACCGATCACGTCCCGGAGCGAGAAGGTCTTTCTTGTAGAAGAAAGTTGAGACGTTGCTACGTTATCCAGCGAGACAGAAGAGGGAGAACCTGTTCCGAAAAGGTGCGGCGCAATGGATCCGTCACCAATCCCTTGACCGGACGAGGCGCCGGGTGCCTGCAGTCCTGCCGTTGGAAAGTTCCCGCTGACTCCGGTGTAAAGAGGGGTCATCTCGAATTGCAGGTTTTGGCTTTGCGGCCTCCTCATAAGCGTACCGCCCACAATTGGAAAAGGCGTTGGTTGGCCGCCGGGGAGGTTCGAGAGTACGGTTTGAAAATCGCTGGCGGTGAGTTTTCCCGCGTTCGCCGGGTAACCCAAGATGAGCGCTCTTGTGTCGTTATTCCACGTGAAGAAGGCGTTCTCATCGATGCCCGCAGGCTTGAGGAAGGTTTGTCCAATGATATCCGAGTAGGCTTCGTAGCCCTCCAGAAGGTGTCCGAAGGCTTCAATGATGAGGTAGGCATTCGATGCTGAGTGCGCCACAGAACCCGGAAGCGGAGATGCGATTCCTTTCAATGTCAACGCGCCGGGTGGTAGGCTTGGGCCAAGGTACCGGTCTATCCAACTTGGGTTCTGCAGATAAAAGAGCGGCAGAGTTCCCCAGGATCCGCCTGAAATCATGGTCAGGTACCGGTAATCGTTGAAGCGTCCGGCACCGATCAGAGCTCGGAGCTGCCCTGCAGCCATGCTTGCTGACCTGGTTCCGCCGCCAGAAATGGCAATTCCTTTAAGCAGCGCAGGTTCATGCGGAATCCCGAGAAGGTCCCTCTCGGGGTAGGTTGAGAGCCCAGGAAATACGTTGCCGTCAATGTGGGTTCCGCTCTTGATCACCGCTCTCTCCTTCTCAGCGCCCCGCTTCTTGAGGAAGCACCAGCTCAAGGCCCCGGAGCCTCGGGGTCGCGGTCGGTGACGACCACAGAACTCTTGTAGGCCGAGCCGCGGACCAGAATCGTGGGCGCGCCGGCCACGCCGCCGGTTGTGAGGTTCTCCATCGTCCCCTTGTAGGCCGTGCCGTCGAGCACGACGCCGTACTCGGGCGGCACGAGGATGGCCACCCGGCTCTTGTAGACGTTGAGCTGGATGACGGTTTCGTCGGCGCTCAGCACCGCCTGGCGCAGATCGAGGACGAGCATGCCTTTGTAGACGTGCGAGCGGAACACCGGCGGCACGGTCCAGGCGCCATTCTTCCTCACCGTAGATTTGTAGACGCTCTGATTCTCGCCCTTGCGCCGCCACCAAGGCGAGCGCACCGCCGCGACCTGCACGGGCGTTGTGAAAGCGGGAAGGTCGCCCACCAAGGCCGACAGATCGGCGGCCACCACGGCGGTCAGCGCCCTGTCGATGCGCTCCCCCAGCTCATGGTCGCTCAGCTGGCCCCGGATGTAGGCTTCCTGAAGGCGGCTGATCGCGGTTTCGCGCTCGCGGGTCGAGACACGGAGCTGAACTTCGGGGAGCTTTTCCATCCGAAAAGTATACAACTTCCGCCGCAGGGCGGGAATGGTCCCGGCTATTCCATCACGATGGCGGGGCCCTCGGCCGCGCTTCTCTGTTTCTTGCGCAGGTAGATGGCAGTGGGAATGGCGAACAGCGTGAAAACGGCCGTGATAAGGAAGATGTCTTGGATGGCGTCGACGAAGGACTGCTTGGCCATGTGGGCCGAGAACTGCATGATGCCCGTGGCCGGATTCGCGGCAAGCCACGACGTGAAAGCCACGTTGTCGGGGCCGACGCTGTCGGACATTCTGGCCGTGTGAAAGGTATCGCGCTGGGTGAGCAGGACCGTCATCAACGCAATTCCGAAGGAACTCGCCACGTTCCGGATGATGGCCACGACGGCTGTGGCCCGGCTCACCAAGTGGGGAGGAATGTCATTCATGGCGGCGTTGTTGATGGGCATCATGCACAAGCCCATGCCCACGCCCCGCCAGATAAGCCACCACATGATGGTCGACAGTGCCGTGTCCAAGCTGATCCCGGCCAGGAGCCACGTGGTCAGCGCCATGAGGACCAGGCCCGACAAGACGAGGACCCGGGGACCGAAGCGGTCGTAGAGCCTTCCCGAAATCGGCATCATCAGACCCGAAGCCAAGGCCGAGGGGAGCATGAGAAGTCCTGTCTGCATGGCTCCCAGCCCTCTAATCGACTGCAGGAACAGCGGGATATAGAACAGGCCGGCGAACATGCCGATCGTGACCACGATCATTGTGATGTTCGCGAACGTGAAGCTTCTGTAGGCGAAAACCTTCAGGTCGAGCAGAGGTGAAGGCGACCACAGCTCGATCAGCACGAAGATGAACAGGATGCCCACGCTGGCGGTCAGCGTCAGGATGGTCGCCTCGGAGGTCCAGCCCCAGTCGTTTCCCTTCGAGAGCACGTACAGCAGACCGGCGAACCCGAGCGCCGCCGCGACCGCCCCCGGCACGTCGAACTTCCCCACTTTGGCCTTCTTGAATTCGGGGACGAGGAAGCCGCCCAGCACCAGGCCCATGATGCCCACCGGGAGGTTGATGGTGAAGATCCAGCGCCAGTCGACGTACTCGACGAGCCAGCCGCCCAGGGTGGGGCCGATGGCCGGGGCGACAAGCATCGCCATGCCGAAAATGCCCATGCCGGTGCCCATCTGGTTGCGGGGGACGAGCCTGTAGATGATGGCCATGACCGTAGGCATCAGCATTCCGCCGCCCAAGGCCTGCAGGACGCGTGCGGCAATCAGGCTCTCGATGTTCCAAGCCGCCGCGCACAGCACCGACCCGACGGTGAAGGCCGCCAAGCACCAAAGGTAGAGGCGCTTGAGGCCGATTTTGTCGCTGAGCCAGCCGCTCATGGGAACCACCATGCCCATAGCCAGCATGTAGGCCGTGGACACCCACTCGACGCCGGCGGTGTCGGTGTTGAACACCGTCATGATTGACGAGATCGCCACGTTGACAATGCTCGTATCGAGGATGGACATGAAGACGCCAATGAGCGTCACGAGAACGGGGACCAGCCAATGGCGGTGGTCGAGCCCGTCGGAAACAGCCAGGTTGTCAGCGGTTGTGTCGGCCACGTCAGCACTCCTAAGAGGTCACCTCCTGGGCACGGCCGAGAACCGCGCGCTTGGGAGAGTTAGGGAACTGAAACAACCTAGTAATAGATAGTTGCCGAGTCAAGTAATTTTGAGAACTCGGAACAGGATTCACCTCCAGACGGCCAGCAGCAGTCCCATCAGAAGCAGAGACGTCAGCCAGTATGCGTTGTTCATGAGCCACAGGCCCAGGGGTTTCCGCTCGTAGATGACTGGACCCAAGGTTACGGGGGCGACGAACCCGAGCCAGACGGCGAAACCTACTTCCAAACCGGCCAGGGGGCCAGACTCGTGAAGGAAGCCGAAGGCGAACACGATGGAGTGAGCCAGGAAGTAGGCGACAAGCAGAGCGGTCACGAAACCGACGCCGATGCTGACCACCGACGGCCGAAGGCCACCGCCGCCGAGCCTTACCCACGTTTTGCCGAGCACAGGACCAAACCAAACCCACCCCAGAACGAAATTCAGTACGGCCGCCGCCACGATGGCGAGGTAGTTCACGGGGACCAGCAGTGTATCCACAGACACCTCCTTTGCCCCCCAAAGGTAACCTCTGGGCCCTCTGCTGTCTAGGATATCAGGCGTCCGACGCGGAGGGCTGACCGCTGGGCCGATTTGACCCTGACAGGTGCGCCGATTGCCCGAACACTCTCGTGAAATCGTTTACATTGCCCTTCTTTCGCCAAGGAACCCCGTTTGACTCTTGACTTCACCCCCTTGCTCAAGGATTCGCCGGAAAGCCGGCGGCGGCTTGTCCTGGTTCTCTAAGCAGTCGTGACCCCCTTCTTCTCGGGGGTCCTGTACCTGCTCTCTGCCCCTGCGGGAGGATTGCCCAGCGTCTTTGTGCTGGCCCTCTGCCTCGCGGGCTTCTTCTGGACCCTGCTTGTGTCCGACCAGTGGCCCTGGAGGTGGGTGGTGCCCAGTTCCTTCGTCCGCATCATGAGCTGCGGAATCGCCGCTGTCGGCTTGACAGCGGTTTGCCGGGCTCCTACCGTTGTGGTAGGCCGAAACGGCAGAGGGGGAACGAAAAATGGCGAAAGTCGTGGACTTCGAAACGGTGTTGACCGAGGGGCTGGAATCCTCGCCCGTCGTCCAGGCTCTGGCAGGCCTGAGGGCCAACGAAGCCCGGTATTTCTGGAACAAGTACAAGCACAAGTTCACGGTGACCCCCGCCGCCGAGAGCCGAGACGCTGTCGACTACGTGCACCGGGTGATCCAGCAGGAGCGCAAGTTCACGATTGCCTCCAAGCCGCTGGAGACCTCGCGCTTCCAGGTTGAGAACATTCTCTGGACCTACGTGTTCTACGAGAACGGGCTGGGGGTCAACGTGCTGTACACCGTGGACGACCCCAAGAAGCGGGCCGTGGGCTTCAAGCTTTCCGACGGGATGGAGGTGCCCCCGGAACTGGCCGAGCGTTTCAAGTTTGCACGGCAGAAGTCCAAACTGGCGGGCACCATCCGCGGCTCGTTTTTCGTGATCAAGGGGGAATACTAGAGTTCTTCGTCCACCGTGTCGGGCAGGACCAGCCGGAAGGTGCTGCCCTCGCCGACCACGCTGTCGACTTCGAGCGTGCCTTCGAGGCTGCGCGCCAAGTCCATGCAGAACATGAGGCCCAGACCGTTGCCCCTCTCGCCGCAGGTCCCCAGGCTTGAATCAACCTTCTGCCCCTGAAACAGCCGGGCCACTTTTTCGGGGGGAATGCCCGTACCCTCGTCGATCACCTCGGCGATGATCTTTCCCTCACGCGTGCTGCCCTTGAGGATCACCAGGCCCCCGTGGGGAGAGAACTTGATCGCGTTGGAAACCAGGTTCCTCACGATCGTCTCGAACATCCTTTCGTCGGTGAGAACGGTCAGCCGCTTTGGACAATCGACCCGGATGCGGATGCGCTTGGCCTTGGCCTGCGGCTCCAGCCAGTCCTGAATGGCCACCAGGGTGTGAAAGACCACCAACCGCACCCGCAGCGCCACCACCTCGTCGATCTGGGAGCGCACCCAGCCCAGAAGATTTTCAAGCAGGTTGTAGGTTTGGGACGAGGACTTCCTGCCCTCGTCCAGCAGGGCCCTGAAGTCAGGGGTGTCCATGGGTTGGTCGGCAATGAAGTGGAGAAGCGTGGTCAGGTTGCCCACGGGTCCCCTCAGGTCGTGGGCCAGGATGATGAACAGCCTGTCCTTCATGGCGTTCTGCTCTTCGAGCTTCTTAGCCTTGAGCCGCAGCTCTTCTTCGAGCTCGACCCGCTGAGTCACGTCGCGCAGAAAACCGAAGTACCCGGCCACGGGGGCGGGCATGGTCCGAACCACGCCCTCAGCCCGCCACAGCGTGCCGTCCTTTTTCTTGTGCATCCCGGAATACCGGGTGGACCCGGTCTTCCGAAGGGTGTCGATGACCGACCGGAACGCGGGTGCCGTCGGATCGGCTTCGAGGTTCACGGCCGACATCGAAAGCAGCTCGGCGCGGGTGTAGCCGCTCATCGCAACGTAGGCGTCGTTGACTTCGAGGATGCGGCCGTCCTCGCTGATGACGCCGAAGGCCTCCTGTGTCGATTTCAGGATTTCTTGATAAATGAAGTTCTCAAAGCCGGGCGGCTGGCTCGCTGGGCCGTGGGTTGGGTGCGCCCTTCTGTTCATTCGGTGCGCCCCACAGAAAGCCGGAGCTTTTCCTTCAGCTCGTTGACCGTGTAGGGCTTGGCCAGGAGGGTGACCGCCTTCTTGCCTGCTTTCAGATCGAGAGCGCTCTGGTCGAGCCTGCCGGTCGACAGAATGACAGGCAAGTCGGGATGGTCCTCCCGAAGGCGGCTCAAGGTTCCCACGCCGCCCCAACCTGGCATGTTCAGATCGAGGAGGACGACGTCGGGTCGCAAACCGTCCCGAAGCAGGGCGACGGCCTGTTCGCCGCTGTCGGTGATCGTCAGCCGGTGCCCCAGAGCGCTGATCGAATCGCGGAGGGCAAGTTGGACGAGTTCGTCGTCGTCGACGACCAGAACGTGGAGCCGGAGGTCTTCGGCGGCCACGGAACGCGCCTCCTCCCGGGCGGCCGGGGCGCTGATGGGAGTGCTCGCGCTGAAGGTCATCGTGACCGTCGTCCCCAGGCCCGGCTGGCTTGTCATGTCCAGATGGCCCCCGTGGGCTCTCACGGTGGCGTAGACCATGGACAGCCCGAGGCCCGTACCCTGGCCCACGGGTTTGGTGGTGAAGAACGGATCCAGGCACTTTTCAAGCACCTCGGGCGTCATGCCCACCCCGGTGTCGGTCACCTGGAGCTCGACGAGCTGGTCGCGGCGGCGGGTGCTGAGGGTCAGGACGCCCCCGTCGGGCATGGCGTGTCGGCCGTTGACGCAGAGGTTCATGAGGGCCGCGCCCAGGGCGTGGGCGTCTCCCCGGACGACGGGCTCGGACTGGTCCAGCGCCAGGCGGACCTTGATCTGCCCTTGGACCGAGGCCTCCAGCAGGGCCGCTTCCTGGCGGACCAGGGCGTTGAGGTCGACCTCCAGGCTCTGGGTGGGCGCCTGCCGGGCAAGCGAAAGCACGTTCTTGAGCATGTTGCCGCCTCGGGTCGAAGCCTTGGCGATGGTGTTGAAGGCCCGGAAGTTGTCGCTCCCCGGGGGGTTGGTCGAGATGCCGACGGAAGCAAGGGTGAGGATGGCCGCCAACACATTGTTCATGTCGTGGGCGATGCCGCCGGCCAGCGTCCCCAGGCTCTCGAGCTTCTGGGCCTGCCTGAGCTCCGCCAGCAGCTTCTCGCGGTCCCTCTCGGCTGCCCTCAGGTCGCTGATGTCCCTGCCGATGCCGATCACGCCAAACACCGAGCCGTCGGCGGCAAACACGGGAACCTTGGTGGTGTCAAGAATGCGCATCTGGCCCGCGACGGAGACGGCGGTTTCCCCGATGTTGACCGGACGGCCGGCCGCCAGGGCGGCGCGGTCGCCCTCCAGGAACGCGTCGGCCTCGGCCTTGCCCACGAGGTCGTAGTCGGTCTTCCCGACCATGGAATCTTCGCTTGTACTGTAGAAATCGCAGAACTGCCGGTTGCAAAGCAGGAAAACGCCGTGCGCGTCCTTGAGCCAGAGCAGGTCTGGCTGGGCATCGACCAGGGTCCTCAGCAGGAGTTTTTGCTCGCTCAGGGCCGCCTCGGCCCGCTTGCGTTCCGAGATGTCGCGCGCTATTCCGACCAGGCCCAGCACCTCGCCCTTGGGCCCGTGAACCGGTGTCTTCACTGTTTCGACAGTCTCGGTGTGGCCATCGGAGGCGAAGACGAAGACCTCCTCGGTGCGGTGGGTAACACCGGCCGACATCACGCTCCGGTTTTCCGACTCGTGGAGGTCGGCCTTCTCCTTGTCCCATAGCTGGTAGTCGGTCTTGCCGATGATTTGGCTTCTTGGCCGGCCGAAGAGCTCTTCGAGCTTGTGGTTGCAGGCCCGGAACACCCCCTGGGCGTCCTTGAACCAAACCAGGTCGGGCGTGGTGCTCATGACGGTGGTCAAGAGCTGGGTCTGTTCCAGCAGCGCCAGCTCGACGGCCTTCTTGTCGGTTATGTCCTGTATGGTCCCGATCAGCGAAACCGTGTGGCCGTCGGCGTCGAAACCGAAAGCTCCGCTCCCGTAGACCCAGCGCACGGCCCCGTCGGAGGCGCGCACGATGCGGTACTCATTGGCAAACTTCTCAGTGGCTGCGGCCACGTCCCGGTGAAAAGTCTGCTCCATTTCGTCTCTGTCGTCGGGATGCACGAGGCTCAGCCAACCGGCCAGGGTTCTGTCGTAACCGGGGCCGATACCCAAGATCGCGTCGAGGACAGCCGAAGACGCCCAAACGCCCGTCGAGAAGTCGGTCTTATACGAACCGATCAGGGCGGCCTTCTGCGACTGCTCGAAGAAATGCAGGTTTTCCTGCAGTTCCCTGGCCGTCCGCTCCTGGCTCGAAATGTCGTGCAGAAACACGAGGAATCGGCCGCCGTCCTCGGGGAGGAACTTCACGCTGCTCTCCACCTCGAGGATTGTCCCGTCCCTCCGGCGGTGCCTGGCGGTGAACCTGTCCTGGCCCGCGGCCCGGATCCTGGCGGCATGGTCCGCCACTTCGGTCTCGGACTCGGTGGCCTCCAGGTCCTGGATTCTCATCGCCAACAGCTCGCTGCGCCCATAGCCGCTCATCGCCTCGTACGTCTGGTTGACCTCGAGCAGGCGTCCCTCGGCATCTGCCAGCCAGAAGCCGTCCATCGAGGCTTGCAATATGGTCTGAAGTGCCGATTCATCCATGGCGGCCGCTGTCCCTGCCCCCAGTTTCGTGTATTTCCTCAGTGAATGCCAGTGTTGGCAAAACTTTGGGCAAACCGGTTCACAAGGCCTTCAAAATCTCGATAATGGGGACCACGAGGGTAGCCCATGGTCCTGTCTGTTCTTTCTATTCTCGCCATCGCCGCCGCGGCGGTCGCGGCGGGCCTCATCAACGCCCTTGCCGGGGGGGGAACACTCATTGCCTTTCCTGTGCTTACCCTGCTGGGAGTCCCCCCGGTGGTGGCCAACGTGACGCTGACGGTGGCGCTCTCACCCGGCTACCTGGGAGGCGCTCTCGCCCAAAGGCGGCTCCTGGCCGGCCAGAAAAGGCGCCTGCTGGCCCTGGTCCCCGTGAGCGTGGTCGGCGGCATCGCCGGCGGATTCCTGCTGTTGCACACCAGCGAACAGCTGTTCCGGCTTGTGGTTCCTTACCTCATCCTGCTGGCGGCGGGGCTGCTGGCGGTCCAGGGACCCGTCCGGAAGCTGCTGGGCCGGGCCGAGGGCCACGGTGGCAGCAACGCCGGACCGGTCACTCTGCTGGGCATCGCCGCGGCGGGCGTGTACGCGGGCTACTTCGGCGCCGGTGTGAGCATCGTGACCCTGGCCGTCCTGGGACTGACCATCAACGAGAGCCTCACCCGGCTCAACGCCGTCAAGCAGGCGCTCTCGTTCGCCATGAACGTCGCTGCGGCGCTCTTCTTCGTCTTTTCGGGCAAGGTCGACTGGACGGTGGCCGCCATCATGGCCGCGGGCGCCCTCGCCGGGGGGATGCTGGGCGGAAGGCTGGCCAACCGCATCAGCCCCACCGTGCTGCGAGTGGTCGTGGTCGCCTTCGGTGCGGTGATCGGTCTGTACTTCCTGTTTCGTCCCTAGAACCAAAGGAGAATTCCTCTCATGCTGAACCTTGACCGCTCCCCCGGGGAGGCCCACCAGCCGCTCACCGTCTGGGCAGTGTTCTTCGCGTGCATCGTGGCCTTCATGGGCCTGGGGCTGGTGGACCCCATCCTCACCTCGATCGCCGCTCAGTTGAAGGCCACCCCCGCCCAGGTGACGCTGCTGTTCACCAGCTACAACGGTGTGATGGCGCTGGCGATGCTCATCACCGGCTACCTCTCGTCCCGTTTGGGGACGAAGGCCACCCTCCTCTTGGGCATGACCACCATCGCCGTCTTCTCGACCCTGGGGGGCCTTTCCGACAACATCTGGGTGCTGGTGGGTTTGCGCGGACTCTGGGGCCTGGGCAACGCGCTGTTCGTGGCAACGGCGTTGTCGGCCATCGTCACGTTCTCGAAGAACGGCACCGCCAGGGCCGTCATCCTTTACGAGGCGGCCATCGGCATCGGCTTCCCGGTGGGCCCGCTGTTCGGCGGCACCCTGGGGTCGGTTTCGTGGCGCTGGCCCTTCATCGGTGTGGGTCTGCTTATGCTTGTCGGGTTCCTCGCGCTGGCGGTCTTCATGCCCAAGGCCCCCGCCGGCGCTGGGAGTGCCAAGCGGACCACGTCGTTCAGCGCCCCCTTCAAGGCGCTCAAGCACAAGTCGCTGCTGGTGTTCGGCATCGCCGCCGGCCTCTACAACATCGGCTTCTTCACCCTGCTGGCCTTCGTCCCCTTCGTCATGGGCCTTGAGGCCCAGGGCATAGGCTACGTCTTCTTGGGCTGGGGCATCCTGCTGGCGCTTACGTCGGTGTTCCTGGCGCCCATCCTCAAGCGCAGGTTTGGGACAATCAACGCCCTGGTCGGCGTCATGGTGCTGTTCGCCGCGCTTCTGGCCGCCATCGGCATCTGGACCGACACTCAGTGGGTGGTCATAGGCGCGGTGGTCCTCTCGGGCGCCATGATGGGCAACATCAACACCCTGCTCACGACGGCGGCCATGAACGCCGCCCCCGTCGAACGCTCCACGGCCTCGGCCACCTACAGCTTTTTGCGCTTCATCGGCAGCGCCGTCGCCCCCATCATGGCGGGCCTGCTGGCCCAGTGGTTCTCGCCCCACGTGCCCTTCCTGGTCGCCGGCCTGGCCGTCGTGGTCTCGGTGGCGTTCATGCTGCTCAACCGGGGCCACGTCGACCACGTGGACGACGCCGAGGGCGGCCACGGCGAGGCGGCGCCCAAACCCGGGCCCCTGGCCAGCGGCGCCCTCATGTCGACGGACTTCGTAGCCGTTACCCCCGAAACGACAATCAAAGAAGTGATAGAGCGCTTCCTGGAGCACAGAATCACCAGCGTTCCCGTGCTGGGACCCGACCGGCGCCTGGTGGGCATGGTGAGCGACGGCGACATCATCCGCGCGCTTTCACCGCAGGAAGACGCTGTGTATGAGCTGTTCTACTCGGCCTACGTGGCCGAGTCCGCGGGATCCGAGCCCGTGAGGCAGAAGATGCTCGACCCGGTTTCGAAGATCATGAGGACCAAGGGGCTCGTCACCCTGCGCCAGGACAGGAGTTTCGACGACGCGCTCAAACTGTTCGCCAAGCACCACGTCAGGCGCATCCCTGTCGTCGACGGCCAGGGGACAGTCGTGGGCGTCATAGGCCACACCGACATGGTCAGCGACCTGTGGAAGCGCCTCGTCCCCAAGGACTGACCTTGCTGCGGGCGGGTTCAGGCCGGCTTGCGGATGACAAGCACGGGGCAAGGCGCGTGCTGCAGCACCTTGTGCGAAACGCTGCCCAGGAGCAACTCTGTGAACAGGCTGCGCCCCCGCGTGCCGATGACGATCAGGTCGAAATGGTCGGACCGGGCGGTCCGGCAGATCTCCTCGGCCGGGTCGCCTTCCACCGCCAAGGTGTCGTGACGCACGGCCGTTCCCCCAAAGAAGGGCTCGGCGTCGGCGAGCACGGCCTTGGCCTCGTCGTGGAGCAGGCGGGTCATGTCCACGGCCATCGCCACATCGGCGTAGGGCAGGAAAGAACCGACGTGCATCACAGTCACAGCGCAGTCCGGGCCGAAGATCTCTGCCAGCTTGACGGCCTGGGCCAACGTGTAGTGGGAATTCTCTGACCCGTCGATGGGCACCAGTATCTTTTGATACATGACACACCTCCCAATCGGACTCTCTCCCATAAGTCTAAGTCCCGACGGCGGTTTTTGACAGGTATTTCTTGTAGGCCTGGGTCCATTCTTCGGTCTGTTGGGGCTCGTGAATGCGGGTTCCGAACGAATCGCGGACCACCCGGCGGGCCTCTTCCACCGAAGCCAAGTCTCCCGTGGCCAGGAACTGGGCCAAAAGGTTGCCCGTGCCGCTGGCCTCCTCGGGGCCGGCCTCGACGGTGAGCCCGCAGGCGTCGGCGGTGAACTGGCACAGCAGTTCGCCCCGGCAGCCCCCGCCCATCAGGTGGATGCGGTCAAGGCGTCGGCCCGAGAGCGCCTGAAGCGACTCCAGCGACTGCCGGAAGCGGAAGGCCAGGCTTTCTACGATGCATCTCAGCACCGCGCCCCGGTTGGCCGGCGGCGTTTGGCCCGTGCGCAGGCAGTACTCGGCGATCCGCTCGGGGAGGTTTCCAGGCGCAACAAACAGGGCGTCGTCGGGGTCGACCCACGCCTGGAAGGCGGGTGCCTCGGCGGCCTGGCGGTACAGGCCGGCCCAGTCGAGGGGGCCCGACTCGCGTTCCCAGGTCAGCTTGGACTCCTGGGCCAGCCACAGGCCCATGATGTTCTTGAGCAGACACACCTTGCCGCCGTAGCCTGCCTCATTCGAGAACCCGGCCCGGCGGAAGCGGTCATCGAGGACGGGGGTGTCGGTCTCGAGGCCCAGCAGCGCCCACGAGCCCACGTTAAGGAAGACGGCCCCGGGCGACGAGGCAGGCATGGCTAGCAGCGACGATTCTGTGTCGTGCCCTGCCACGGCCACCACCCTCAGCGAAGGCGGCAAGCCGTAGTGGGTGCCGACCTCGGCCGTGAGCGGCCCGACGACGGTTCCCGGCTCGACCACCGGGGGCATTTTGTCCAGCCACGCCCCAAGCCCGAGCGTCTTGAATACCTTCGGGGACCACACGCCCCGGGCTCCCGCCTCGAGGAGCTGCGACGTGCTGGCGATCGACCGTTCGGCCTGGGCGACCCCGGTCAGGAAGTACGCCAGCAGGTCAGGGGTGAACAGGAGCTTGCCCACCCGGGGGACCAGATCCGGCTCCTGGGCTGTGACGGCCATCAGCTGCAGGCTTGTGTTGAAGAACAGATCGGGCAGACCAGTGATGCCGAACAGCAGCCCCTCGCCGCAAAGGCGGCGGCTCTCGTCCATCAGCCCGTCGGTCCGGGAGTCGCGGTAGCAGACGGGGTTCTGGAGGAGGCGGCCTTCTTCGTCGAGGAGGCCGAAATCGACCCCCCACGTGTCGATGCCCACGGTGGCGGGCGGTGGGCCATCGGCCGCCCGGGCCACCCCGGCGCGCATTCCCTTGAGGACTTCTCGGTACAGCGCCAGGATGTCCCAGCTGAAGCGGCCGTGGACGAGCACAGGCTCGTTGGCGAACCTGTGCACTTCTTCAAGGTGGAGACGGCCGCCGGCCAAGGTCCCCAAAAGAACCCGGCCGCTGCCGGCCCCCAGGTCGACGGCCAGGGCGCGTGCCGGGTGTGTCATGTCATTTGCCTCCGTACAGCGGCCCGTAGGCGGCGCAGGCCCGGTAGTCGGCGCTCTCGACTTCGGAGGTGCCGAACGAGGCCCACGAAGCGGGCCGGAACAGCACGTCCTCGCCGAGGTTGTGCATGTTCACGGGAATGCGCAGCATCGAGCACAGCGTGACCAGGTCGTGCCCGATGTGGCCCGGGCTGAATGCGCCGTGGTTGGCGCCCCAATTGGCCATCACCGAATACACATCGCGGAAGGCGCCCTTACCCGTGAGCCGGGGAGCAAACCAGGTGCTGGGCCACGACGGGTCGGTGCGCGCCTCAAGCTTGGCGGCCACGGCGTCGGGAAGGTCCACGGTCCAGCCCTCGGCCAGCTGAAGCACGGGGCCGACGCCGGCCACCACGTTCAGGCGCACCAGGGTCACGGGGATGATGCCCTTGGTCGAGAAGGTCGATGAGAACCCGCCGCCCCGGAAGTACTCGAGCACGCCGGGTCCCCAGGTGGTCGCCTTGAGCGTGGCTTCGACGTCCTTTTCGGTGATCTCCCAGAAGGGCTTGATTGCTGGCTTGCCCGCCTTGTCGGTCATCCGCCCTGCCCCGTCAAGCGCTGCGGCGCCCGAGTTGATGAGGTGGATGACACCGTCCTTGGCCGCGGCCGTGAGCTGATGGCCTGTGACCCGCTTGACCGCTTCGGCGCTCCAGTAGGTGCGCACGTCGGCGAAGACCTGAGCCGTGCCGGTGAGCTGGTGGCTGAGCAGCATGGCGACGCCGTTGAGGCTGTCGTTTTCAGTGGCCACCACGAAGGCCTCGCGGATGCCGTTCCAGTCAAAGGAGCTGCACAGCATGGCTTCCATAAAGTCGCCGTTGGGCTTGTAGTCCGTCCACTGCCTCTGGCCCTGGAACCCGCTGGCCAGGGCGTTTCGTCCCATGGCCTCTTCGGCGAACCCAAGCTCCTTGAGCCGGGGATTGCCGATCATGAGGTCGCGCAGGATGAGGGTCATCTTGACCACGTATTCCCACTCGAGCCTCTTCTGCTCGGCCGAGTGGCGCTTGTCGGCAGGGTTGCGGTCCGGGCCCTCGGGACAGTTCTTCTTCACCCAGGCCAGGGCCTTTTCGAACTCCTTGGGGTCGTAGATCCCCTGCTCGACGCGCCGGGAGATCTCGCTCATATCGACCTGTTCGTTGCGCATGCCCAGGTAAGTCTGGAAGAACTTGGCGTCGACGATGGACCCCGCGATCCCCATGGACACCGAGCCCACCGAAAGGTAGGAGCGGCCCTGCATGGTGGCGACGGCCAGGCCGGCGCGGGCAAAGCGCAGGAGCTTCTCGCCCACGTCGGCGGGGATGCTCATGTCGCCGGCGTCCTTCACGTCTTTGCCGTAGATGCCGAAGCACGGCAGGCCCTTCTGGGCGTGGGCTGCCAGGACGGCGGCCAGGTACACGGCGCCGGGGCGCTCGGTGCCGTTGAAGCCCCACACAGCCTTGGGCATCAGCGGGTCCATGTCCATGGTCTCGCTGCCGTAGCACCAGCAAGTGGTGACCGTCAGCGACACTCCCACCCCTTCCTTGCGGAACTTCTCCCGCGCCTGGGATGCCTCCACCACGCCGCCGATGCAGCTGTCCGCGATCACGCACTCCACGGGCTCGCCGCCGGGGTGGCGGAGGTTCTCGGACAGGAATTTCGCCGCGGCCTTGGCCTGGTCCATGACCACGTCCTCGAGGCTTTCGCGGACGCCGTTGCGCCTTCCGTCAATCGTGGGCCGGATGCCGATCTTCGGCAGGGCCGGGGTCCAATACGCTGTCTGTCTTGCCATGTTTTCTCTCCTTTTCAGTCATTCCTCGTCTCTTTCGAGTTAATCGTTTGCATTAAAGACCAGTTCCGTCTTGAGACGCGCCAACCGCGCAGGCCCCGCGAATTCCCCCGAAATCCTCGACAGGAGGAACTCGGCCGCCCTGGTGCCGATCTCGCGGATGGGTTGGCGCACGATCATGCGGCAGTAGCCCAGCGAGAACGAGAGCTCCATCTCGTCGAAGCTCACGATGGAGGGCAGAAGCGGCAGCTTGTCGCGGTTCTCCATCAGAAACCGCGTTGCCCCGACGTGCATGAAGTAGTTGGACACGAACACCCACGACGGCGGATCGGATGTCTCCATAAGCTCCTTCATGAGCTGGAAGCCGCTGGCCGTGTGGAAGTCGCCGAAGCGGACCAGGGACTCGTCAAGGGGCACCCGGTAGTCGTCAAGGGCCCGGCGGTAGCCGTCGTAGCGCTCCCTAGCCGACGTGAGCCGCTGGTCTCCTCCCAGGAATCCAATCCTTGTATATCCTCTCAAAAGAAGCACTTCGATGGCCTGATAGGTTCCGTTGATGTTGTCCACAAGGACAGCGTCGCTTGAAAAGTCCCCCACCGTCCTGTCGACGAAGACAAGAGGGATGCCCCGGGCCGGGGCTAGCTCGAAGTGGGCCCCCGAGGCACCGGAGGGAATAACAATCAGCCCGTCGACGCCCTGGTTGAGCAGGGTGGCCAGGCGCGCCTTCTCCTCGTCGGGCCTTTCGCTCGAGGAACAGATCACGAGGCTGAAGTTGTCGGCTCGCAGGCGGTTCTCCACGCCCTGGGCTATCCCCATGAAGAACTCGTTGAGGAACTCGGGCGCCAGAAAGCCGATTGTGTACGAGCGGCTTGTCTTGAGTCCCCGGGCAAAGTGATTGGGGGCGTAGCCGAGATCGCGGATGACCTGACTCACCCTCGCCGTGGTTTGGGCGCTAATGCGGGGGTCGCCGTTGAGAACCCGCGAGACCGTGGCGGTGGAGACTCCCGACTGAAGCGCGACATCCTTGACAGTTGTTGGCATATTCTTATGTACTCGATTGCATAACTCAGCTGTCATCGAGTTTCACCCCAAAGGCTCCTCCTGTCAAGGCAGAATGCATCGCCGTTTTCGTGTAGAATGCCCTTATGAACATCAACGCTGAACGCGAACGTTTCCTGGCGGAGCAGGAGGCTCGTTTTGGTGAGCCCATCGTGAGTCTGGCCCTCGCCCGGGTGCTTGCCGGCCCGTCCCTTGGTTCTGAGCTTGTCTTCTTGCTGGTGGGTGCCTCGGCCCTCTACCTCTTGCCCTCGACGCGCGACCCTTCGGTCTTCGGCATCAACATCGGGACGAAGAAGAAGGCGCCCGATCCCGAACCGCTCACCCTGCCCCGGGCCACGGTCACGGGTTTCCAGAAACTCAAGCCCCGCTCGTGGTGGGCGGCGCTGATGAGTCCCCAGGAGGTGGTCGAAGTCGAGGCCGCCGTCGAAACGACGCCGACCACGTGGCGTTTTCAGCTGGTAGGCGGCGCCGAAACGTTTGTGGCGGAATGGAGAATACTCTGGGAGTCCGCCCCCGGCGCGTGAGTCCTGACTCCGGCAATCAGGATCTCCATGCGGTTGGAAGGCAGGTGGGTGGTCCTCAGGGTGAACCCAAGCCTTCGGAGCGCGTCGCACCATCTGTCGAGGTCGGCGGTGCTCTGTCCCTGGCCCAGCTTGAGCGTGTAGTACAGCCGCGTGATCGAAGGCAGGATTTGGCACAAATGCCGCACCTGGGGCACGGCCTCGACGGGTTTGAGCCCCAGATCGCAGAACAGCACGTCGATGGCGGCAGGCAGGTCCTTCTTGCGCAGGTCGCGCACCGAAAGCTCGACGTGGGTGTAGTTCGGGTTCTGCAGGCACACTGCGGCCATCGCGGCCACGTCGACCCCCACCACCCGCGCGCCCCGGTTCAGCAATGCCCAACTGGCTCCCCCTGGCGCCGAGCCCAGTTCCAGGGCCACGGTCCCGGGGCCGGGCGACCACCGGGACCACCACAACATCTCCTCAAGCTTGAGCCAGGCCCGGGAAGGCGCCTGTTCGGGCAGCACGAGCCCCGGGACTCCCCCGGGCACCCCCCAGCCCCACTGGTCCACCTTGCGAACTCCCCACCAGAACTCCCCGGGGACGACTTCGATAAGATCGAGCACTTCGGCGCCCACCGGCGCCTCGTCGCCGCTTCCCTTGCCGTCCGCCAGCGAGAAGCGGTGCACGGTCAGGCCCCGGGCGTGGCTGGCAGCGGCTTCGGCTGCGGCCGCGTCGCCCTTGGCCAGGAAGCGTCCCGACACCCGGGCAAAGGTGAACCTCGGCACCGACCGGGGCCGGCTTGCCTTGAAGGTCACGAACCCGGGCCGGGAGAAGCTGGGGTGCAGGTCGGGGGCGTGTTCGGCCGCCTCGGCCTTGAGCCTTGCTTCAAACCCCGGATTGGGCAGGCAGTAGAAGTAGCCGCTCACTCTTTGAGCACGGTGGGATTCAGCCGCACCTCGGCCCCGTGGGCGTTGCGGACCCAGACTTCGCCGTCCTGCACCGTCACTTGAATGTCGAGGTCGCGCGCAGCCAGGGCCTCGAGGTCCTCGCAGTCCTCGGAATCAAGGGAGACGACCTTGAGGTTCTTCCAGCGTGCGGCCCTCGACTCCAGAGCGTCCCACCACAGGTGAGGGTTGGGGCTGTAGGTGTAGACCACCACGCGGCGCGACCGCCCGCACGCCTTGGTCAGGGTCCTGTCGTCGGGGTGGCCCAGCTCGACCCAGAGGTCGATCTGCGAGTCCAGGTCCTTGAGCCACAGATCGGGCTCGTCGGAGTCGGAGACTCCTTTGCCGAAGGCCAGACGCTCGTGGGCGTGGAGGGCGAAGACGACAAGGCGCACCAGGAGGCGGCGCTCGGTCTCGCTGGGGTGGCACGCCAGGACGAGGTCGTGGGTCGCATAGTAATTGCGGTCCAAGTCGACAACGTCGAGCTTGGCCTTGTAGACGGTGCTCTTCAGCGCCAAGGGTTCCTCACTTTTCTTTGGCGTCCCAGACGCCTTCCCACTCCGCGGGCGGGTTGGCGATCAGGTCGCGGACACGGTCGGCGTACCGGGAAGACGCCGGGTCGACCGAGGCAAACGCCTCGAAACCCTTCAGAGCGCGGTCAAAGGTCCCTTCATAGTAGAGCCGAAGCGCGGCGTCGAACCCGTCCAAGACGTCGTGTCGCGCGTCGGCGTCGGCCCGGGCCATGGGTTCAAAGACGGTGACCGGCTTGTTCTTGCCCACGACGCGGACGCGGCTGATCTCGCGCCAGTGCAGATCTGGCGAGTCGCCCGCGATCGCCTTGGTGAACTCGCTGGCCAGGAACATGGTGCCGAACAGCTTGTTGATGCCCTCAAGGCGGCTTGCCAGGTTGCCGGCGTCACCCAAAAAGGTGTAGTTGAACCGCTGGCTGGAGCCCATGTTGCCGATAACCACGTCGCCGCTGTTGAGCCCGATGCGGGCCGTCACGGGCTTGCCCGCCTGCTTCTCAAGCCGGGGCTGAATCTCGGCCAAGCGTTTCTGGCACGCCAGCGAAGCCTTGACCGCTTGGAGCGCGTGGTCGGGGAGGTCGAGCGGCGCGTTCCAAAATGCGATGATGGCGTCGCCTTCGTACTTGTCGATGGTGCCGCCGTGGGCGTAGATAATGGAGGTCATCTCGCTCAGGTAGTCGTTGAGGAGCGAGGTCAGGCCCACGGGGTCGAGGCGCTCGCTGATCGAGGTGAAGCCTGCCACGTCGCTGAAGAAGATCGACAGGCAGCGCTTCTCGCCGCCGAGCTTGAGCTGGTCGGGGTCGGCGACCAGGCGCTCGATCACCTGGGGGCTCAGGTACTGGCCGAAGGCGTTCTGGATGAAGCGTTTCTGCCGGCCCTCAAGGGCATAGTTGATCAGCAGCATACCCAGCCCGGCCAGCACGGCCGCGAGCACGGGAGGAACCACAGGCCACCACCACCCCTGGGTGTAGGCCATCCAGCCGGCGGCGGCGGGCAAGGCGGCGGCCAGCAGAAACACGGGGGCCGTGGCCACGGCGCGGCGGATGCGGCTCACAATCCACGCGGCGAGAAGGGCCCACGCCGCCACCAGCACGGCCGACCACAACCCGTCGAGGGCCCGAATCGCGTCTCCGGCGAGCAGGTTGTCCAGCTGGGTGGCGTGCACCTCGACTCCCGGCGACCGGGGATCCAAGGGCGTCGGCCGCAGGTCCATCAGCCCCTGGGCCGAGTATCCGAACAGAACGTAGTGATCCTTGAAGACCGTCGGGTCGAGGTCGGGCTTGTCGCCGTTGCGAAGCTGGATGGCCGAGCGGATGATTTGGGCCGCCGACCAGGGAGGGCGCACGCCGTGGGAGCCGCGGTAGCGCAGGATGGAGGTTTCCGTCCCGGCGTCGGACACCGGGCGGCCGGTACCCAGGCTCCAGGCGGCCACGGCAAGACTGGGGAGCACCGTGCCGTCGGCCAGCGTCAGGGTCGGGTTGATCCTCCGGTTGGTCCCGTCGGAGTCGGGGACAGACCTCACGTGGCCCAGCCGAGCCGCTGCCTGGGCCAGGGCCTCCACGGGCCTGTGGGCGACAAGTCCCGCCGCCTCGGGGGTGACGGCCTCGGCCAAAACCACGCGGCCGTCGTCCTTGATGGCCTGGGCAAAGGCGTCGTCGTCGTCTGGAAACGCCGAGGGCTGGTCGTAGATCACGTCGAAAACGACGGCCTTGGCGCCCGCCTTGGCCATGAAGTCGGCAATGAGGGCCACGAACTCCCGGGGCCAGGGCCAGCTCTGCCCTTGGTTGTTCTCGACCCAGTCGAGGCTCGACTGGTCCAGCAGGACGACGTCGATGAGGCTCGTGGCCGGCGAGGGAGCCGCCAGGGTTCGGGCTCTGAGGTCCCAGACGCTGTTTTCAAAGGCGTCGAAGACGTGGAAGGCGCCCAAGACCAAAAGCACGAACGCCACCAGGGCGCCCACGCTCAACGGCACCCATGGCGCGCGCCCCCGGGGCTTGGCGGCCACCCTACAGCCCGCCCAGGGCCGTCTGGTAGCGGGAAACTTCGGTGGGGCTCAGGGTGACCAGCGGGTCCTTGGAAATCAGCTTCATGACTCTGTCGATGCGGTCCTGGGGCGCGGGGTGCGTCTTGGCGATGCTGGGACCGGCACCCTGGGGCATGGCCTTGAGTTCCTGAAGCATGGCCACCAGCGCCTGGGGCGAGTACCCCGCCCGCCGCAGGACGGTGACCGCCCGGGCGTCGGCCTCGAACTCGGTGTCGCGCGAGTAACCCTTGTTGACGATGGTCGTGGTCAGGTCGGTGACCGAGCCCTCGAAGGCGGCGGTCATCTGTTTGACCTCGTCGGGTCCCAGCGTCTTGGCGGCATCGGCGCCAATGCCCACCCAGGCCCCCGTGAGCCGGTTCTTCTGGATGGCCTTGACGCCGTGCTCCAGCGCCACGTGGCCGATCTCGTGGGCCAGCACGGCGGCCAGCTCGGCCTCGTTGTGGGTCAGCTTCACCAGACCCTTGGTGATCAGGATGAAGCCCCCGGGACCCGAGAAGGCGTTCACCTCCGGCGTGTCAAGAATCAGGAACCTGTACCCGGAATAGGTCTCTGGCTGGTCCGAGACCAAGGCTAGGGCCTGCCCCAGGAAATTGACGTAGCGGAGGGCGTCGGGGTTGTCAACGGGCTTGCGGGACTGAAGGATGGTGGCCCCGAAGGCGCGCCCCAGGTAGTACTGCTGAAGGGGTGTCAGGTCCTGGTTCGCCTTGTTCAGGGAGTCCGCAGACCGCCCCACAAGCGACAGGGTCTTGTTGTCGGGGATGAGCGAACCGAAATCAAGGGCGTGGGCGGGGAGGCTCAGCGCCCCAAAAGACACCGAAACAATCGCGAGCCGAACCAACAGGGTCAATTTCATGGCCGGCCTCCGTCGGGGTTCAGTCCGCCGTCTTGCAAGAATCCGTCAAGGTCGGGGTCGGGGATGCCCTGGGCTTCCATCTTGTCCACATCGGCGTAGTCAAGAGTGGGATTCTTTGTCTTGTAGTCCTGTTCCACTTCTTCGCTGAACCCGCGGCCGGCCAGCGAGACCTCGGTGGAAGAGGCGCCCGAGGTCTGCGCCCCCGCCTTCAGGTCAAGGGTCTTCGTCGTGTACGACAGGGAGCGGACCCACCCCGTGAGGCCGTTGCCCTGGGCCGCAACCCGGGCCCAGCCGCCCTTGGTTTCGAGGATGGAAATGACAGTGCCGTAGGGCAGCTTTCCCAGGAATTTTGCCGTGGCCGACGGCTCAGCGTAGAGCGACGCCTCCTTGACCTGCACGGCGGCCGAGGCGGCCCAGAGCGACCACGAGACCAGAAGAAGACACGGAATCAGAAGTTTCTTCATGCGCGATACTATAATGCATCTTAGGTTTTCCGTCCAAGGGAAGCGGTGTTGATGGACCGACACTTTTGAGGTATTTTCCAAAGAGGAGGTTCTATGTCCCAATCCTTCGCGGCCGCCGAACAGGCGGCCCTCACCCAGAAGCGGTTCCTCTATCAAGTGTACGCCTGGATGGGAGCCGCCATCCTTCTCACGGCGTTCGCCGCCTTCTTCACAGCCCAGAGCCCGGCTCTCCTTCAGCTCATCTTCGGCAGCGGCCGCGGGCTCCCCATCGGGATGATCGTCCTGGTGCTGGCCGAGTTCGGCCTG
>Ga0181516_10000937_pt1 | contig 23788 bp, 20 predicted proteins | sample PEATcosm2014_Bin_25_FD_121104 | JGI IMG/M metagenome (GOLD analysis project Ga0181516, IMG submission 121104) | Peatland microbial communities from MTU Mesocosm Facility, Houghton, MI, USA - PEATcosm2014_Bin01_10_metaG | ecosystem: Environmental > Terrestrial > Soil > Wetlands > Peat | place... | reverse complement strand
TCGACGCTCATTTCTGCGCGACCGAGACCGAATGGGGACGGCCGTTGATGAATTCGCTGTTCACCCTCGGCCTGCTGATCGGCATTTCGGTCAACGACACGACACTCGGCACGACCATCGCCAATCTCGGCATGTCCGAGGTCACGTTTCCCGCGCCGCTGTTCGAGGGCGATACCGTCAGCGCGACGACGGAGGTGACGGCCAAGCGCGAATCGAGGTCGCGCGCCGACGCCGGCCTGATCGAATTCCTGCACCGCGCCTTCAAACAGGACGGGACTCTGGTCGCCGAATGCCGCCGCACCGCCTTCATGCGGCGGCGGCCGCCAGCCACGACGTCGGCGTGACCATGCGCTCGCTGCTGTTCGTCCCCGGCGACGACGACAAGAAGCTCGCCAAGGCTCTGGCGAGCGGCGCCGACGCGCTGATCGTCGACCTCGAGGATTCGGTGGCCGAGGCCCGCAAACCGGCGGCGCGCGCTTCTGCCGCCGCTTTCGTCGCCGAGGCGCGCCGGCTCCCGACTCGCCCAAGACTCTATGTTCGGATCAACCCGTTCGCCGGCGCGCTCGCCGAGGCCGATCTCGACGCGGTGATCCCCGCCGCTCCCGACGGCGTGGCGCTGCCCAAATGCCTCGACGGCGCCGACGTCCAGCGGCTTGGCGCGAACCTCGCAGTGCGCGAGGCCGAATACGGCCTCGCCGACGGCTCGACCCGCGTCATCGCCATCGCGACCGAATCGGCGCGCGCGCTGTTCGGCTTCGCCAGCTATCGCGGCGCGAGCCGCCGGCTCGATGGCCTCGCCTGGGGCGGCGAGGATCTGTCGGCCGACCTCGGCGCGGAGACGAACCGCTTGCCCGACGGCGCCTATGCCGCGCCTTACGCGCTGGCGCGGACGCTCACGCTCGTCGGCGCCGTCGCCGCGGAAACGCGTCCGATCGACGCCGTCTACACCAACTTTCGCGATCTCGACGGCCTGCGCGCCGAAGCGCTCGCCGCCCGCCGCGACGGCTTCGTCGCCAAGATGGCGATCCACCCGGCGCAGGTTCCGGTGATCAACGAAATGTTCTCCGTCTCGCCCGAGGCGATCGCTCGAGCGCGGGCGATCGTAGCCGCGTTCGAGGCCGCGCCGGGCGCCGGGGTCATCGCGCTCGACGGAGAGATGCTCGATCTGCCGCACCTGAAGCAGGCGAAGCGGCTGCTCGATTGGGCGTGAAGTCGAGGCGCGCGCCGCGATTACAGCGTGCCGCGGATCTCGAAACCGACCGGCCGCTCCGTCTCGTCGACCGAGACGATCCTGAAGTCGAGGACATGCGCGCCCAAGGGCCCGCGCCTGAGCTCGGCGAGCGTCGCCTCGATCCTGTCGGCAGGCCCGGCGACCACCATCTCGACCGCCCCGTCGCGACGGTTGCGCACCCAGCCGGCGACCCCGAAGCGCAGCGCGACGCGGCGCGCGAAGTGGCGGTAACCGACCCCCTGGACGTGGCCCTCGACGACGATGCGCCAGACCAACAACGGCTCTTCGCTCACGAACAATCGTTCCTTCGCCGGCGCCAAATCGGATTATCGCCGCGGCCCGCCGGACCGACAACCGGCGCTCGCGCCGCCCGCCTTGTCATGCCCACGACATGAGAATCTGCGCAAGGAGAACGTAAACTCGTTTCACTTGCGACCCCACGAGGCTGGCGTGGCAAAATCCGAAGACAAGACCCCGCGTTACCGGACGATCTTCCTCTCCGACCTTCATCTCGGCACGCGCGGCTGTCAGGCTGAGCTGGCGCTCGACTTTCTCCGCCATAACGAGGCCGACACGTATTTCCTAGTCGGCGACATCCTCGACGGCTGGCGGATGCGCAGCGGCTGGTATTGGCCACAGTCGCATAACGACGTCGTCCAGAAACTCCTGCGCAAGGTCCGCCGCGGCGCGCGCATGATCTTCGTGCCGGGCAACCACGACGAGTTCGCCCGCCAGTTCGTCGGTCTCTCGTTCGGCGGCATCGAAATCGTCCGCAACGCGATCCATATCGGCGCCGACGGCAAGCGCTACCTCGTTTTGCACGGCGACGAGTTCGACGTCGTCGTGCGCCATTCGAAATGGCTCGCCCACCTCGGCGACTGGGCCTACGACACGGCGCTGTTCCTTAACACTCGCTTCAACGACGTCCGCCGCTTGTTCGGTTTCAACTATTGGTCGTTCTCCGCCTGGGCCAAGCTCAAGGTGAAAAACGCGGTCAATTTCATCGGTTCGTTCGAATCCGAACTCGCGCGCGAAGCCAAGCGCCATGGCGTCGACGGCGTCGTCTGCGGTCATATTCATCACCCGGCGATCCGCGAAATCGACGGCGTCACCTATGTCAACACCGGCGACTTCGTCGAATCCTGCTCGTTCGTCGTCGAGCACGACGACGGAAGGCTCGAAGTGATGCGGTGGTCGAAGACGTTCGCCGCGGCGCGGCGCGAACGCGAACAGCTTGCCGGCGTCGCCGAGCCGGTCGTTGCGGACGCCGAGGTGGAGGCGGAAGCGGAGGCGGCTTGATCCGGATCCTCGTCGCCACCGACGCTTGGCGGCCCCAAGTCAACGGCGTCGTCCATACGCTCGAGCGTATGTCGGCGGCGGCGCGAGAGTTCGACGCCGAGTTCGTCTTCCTGACGCCGCAGGGCTTTGCGTCCCTGCCGCTGCCGACTTATCCCGACATTCGCCTCGCGCTCGCCACGCCGTGGGAGGTCTCGCGGCGCATCGACGCCGCCGGCGCCGACCACATTCACATCGCCACTGAGGGACCTATCGGATGGGCGGCGCGCCGCCATTGCCGCAAGCGCGGGCGCCTGTTCACCACGAGCTACCACACGCGCTTTCCCGAATATATCGCCGCGCGCACCCGTTTGCCCGAAGCAGTCTCCTACGAGGCGCTGCGCCGATTCCACGCGCCCGCCGCGGCGACGCTCGCCCCAACCCTGTCGATCCGCAACGAGCTGACGCGTCGCGGCTTCGAAAAGGTCAAGGTGTGGACGCGCGGGGTCGACCACGGCCTCTACCGGCCGCGTGCGTCCGAGGCGCTCGACCTGCCGCGACCGATCTTCCTCAGCGTCGGCCGCGTCGCGGTGGAGAAGAATCTCGAGGCGCTGCTCCAGCTCAAACTGCCGGGATCGGTAGTCGTCGTCGGCGAAGGGCCGGCGCGCGCCGGCCTCGAACGGCGGTTCCCGCACGCGCATTTCCTCGGCGCGCTGCACGGCGAGGCGCTGGCGCGGGTCTACGCCAGCGCCGACGTGTTCGTCTTTCCATCGAAGACCGACACGTTCGGCATCGTGCTGGTCGAAGCGTTGGCGAGCGGCGTTCCGGTCGCCGCCTATCCGGTCGCCGGGCCGCTGGACGTGATCGGCGACAGCGGCGCCGGCGCGCTCAACGACGATCTCGGCGCGGCCTGTCTCGCCGCCCTCGAAATTCCGCGCGAGAAGGCGCGCGAGCACTCGTTGCGCTTCACCTGGCGCGAGAGCGCACGCCAGTTCCTGCAGCATGTCGAGACCTGCCGCGCCACCGTGCGGATCGGCCAACCGGCCTGAAGCGAACCGGAACACTTGATCTTGACGCTATCCTCCCCTATCGAGCCGCCCCTTGCGTAGCGCCGCCGAGGCGCCGCGAAGGAGCCGCCATGACGCAGCCCGACGAGCCGACGCTTTCGCCGCGCCTGACCGCCCTGTTCGCCGCCGCCTGCGGATTCATCGTCGCCAACATCTACTACGCGCAGCCGTTGATCGCGCCGATCGCCGCCGAGCTCGGGCTGCCGCCGCGCAGCGCTGGGCTGGTCGTCACGCTAACCCAGCTCGGCTACGGCGCCGGCCTGCTTCTGATCGTTCCGCTCGCCGACCTCGTCGAGAACCGCCGTCTGACGCTCGCCGCGATCGCGCTCGCGGCGCTCGGTCTGGTCGGCGCTGGGTTGTTGCGCGGTCCGGCGGCGTTCCTCGGCTGCTCGCTGCTGATCGGTTTCGGCTCGGTCGCAGTCCAGGTGCTGTCGCCGCTCGCCGCGCATTTCGCTCCCGCGGCGCGGCGCGGCCGCGTCGTCGGCGACATCGCGATGGGGATCATGCTCGGCATCATGGCGGCGAGGCCGGCCGCGAGCTTTCTCGCCGCCGAAACCTCGTGGCGAACCGTCTTCTTCGCCGCGGCCGGTTTGATGGCGCTGACCGCCGCGGCGCTGGCGGTCGGTCTGCCGCGGCGTCAGCCGGAGCCCCGCGTCGGCTATGGCGCGCTGATGGCGTCACTGATCGGGCTCGCCGCACACACGCCCGTCCTGCAGCGGCGCGCCTTCTATCAGGCTTGTCTGTTCGCCGCCTTCTCGCTGTTCTGGACGACCGTTCCGCTGTTCCTCGCCGACGCCTTCGGGCTGAGCCAACGCGGCATTGCGCTGTTCGCGCTCGCAGGCGTCTCGGGCGCGGCGGCCGCGCCGCTGTCTGGCCGCCTCGCCGACAGCGGCCATAGCAAAGCGGTGACGGGGTTGGCCCTGATTGTCGCGGCCGCCGCCTTTCTCGTCGCCAATTTCGCCCCCGCCGGCACGCCGATGGCGCTAGCGCTGCTGGTCGCAGCGGCGGTGCTGCTCGATTTCGGCGCGCAGGCCCATCTGGTCGTCGGCTTCCGCGCCATATTCGCTCTCGGCGGCGAATCGCGCGGCCGACTCAACGGCCTCTACATCGCCGCCTTCTTCCTGTTCGGCGCGCTCGGTTCGGCGCTCGGCGCGTGGGCCTATGCGGACGGGGGATGGCGCCTCGCGAGCGCGATCGGCCTCGCTTTTCCGGTCGTCGCGCTCATGGCTTTCGCCTTCGAACGACAGCGCTGACGCCGCGCGGCGCAGCAAGACGCCGGCCGCACCGTCTCACTCTCGCCACATGCGTGGCGGAAAGAACGGCCCTATGTCGCGTCGCGCCTGCGGGGCCGCAGCGACCATGCAGGAAAGTCTGACAGCAATGGCTTGGGTGCGCGGCGCGCCGATTGGGCTTGTTTTTATTGGTCTCGTCGGCCTCGCCGGGCCGACGCTGTCGGGCTGCGAGACGGATCTTGCCGGCGCATTCGGCGGACCAGCCGTCGCGGCGACGACGGCCCGACCGGTGCAGGTCTTTGTCGCCTCGACCCGCAAGGGCGAGCACGGCGCGGCGGCCCAGACGCTGTCGTCCGACGGCGTCCATTACGCGCTCGACATCCTGACGATCCCGCCCGGCCACCACGCCGGATCGATCGAAGAGCCGATGTTCGGCGCGGCCAATGCGCGCGACCACATCGTCCTCGCGCAGGAACGGACCCTCGACTCGGATGAATTCAAGTCCGAACTCGCCTCGCATTTATCCGGCCGCATCGGCGTCAATCGCGACGTGCTCGTTTTCGTCCACGGCTTCAACACGCCGTTCGAGGAGGCGCGCGACCGCGCTGCGCAGATCGTCGCCGACAGCCGGTTCGGCGGAGTCGCCGTGCTGTTCACCTGGCCGACCAAACACGAGTTGTTCGGCTACGTCTCCGACAAGGACAACGCCATGGCCTCGCGCGACTCGCTGCAGGCGCTGCTGCAAGAGATCAGCGCGACGCCCGGCGTCGGCAAAGTGCACGTGCTCGCCCATTCGATGGGCGGATGGCTGGCGATGGAGGCTTTGCGTCAGGCGGCGATCGCTGGCGATCGCGACCTTTCGGGTCGTCTCGGCGAAGTGATGCTCGCCTCGCCCGATATCGATATGGACGTCTTCGCCGGGCAGATGGCGCGGCTTAGACCGGCGAACGTCACGGTTTTCGCCACCGCCAACGATCGCGCCTTGTCGCTCTCGAGCGCCATCGCTCAGTCGCGACAGCGGGTCGGCGCGATCAACCCGTCAAAAACCGAGGACCGCGAGCGGCTCGAGTCGCTCGGCGCCAAGGTCTACGACCTCACCAGTTTCTCCGACGGCTTCATCGACCACGGGGCCTACGCCGACGCGCCCGACGTGCTGCACGCGATTGGCGCGCAGATGGCGACGCCGCGGCCGCAAGAGACCGATACGATGTCGAGCATCGACGCGAGCGGCTATGTCGATCCGTCGGCCTCGCCCGCCGCCGTTCCGACGCCTGCGGCGACGCCGGGCCCGGCTCCGACCGTGGCCGCAGCGCCGCTCCCCGCCGCGACGCCTGCGTCCGCCACGACGCCGGCATCCGCCACGACGCCGCAGACCGCAGCCCCCGCTGCGCCGACGCCGACGGCGGCGGCGAATTGAACGCGCCGCAGTCGACCCAGCCCTTGCCGCTGCGTCCCGCCACGCCCCATATTCAACCCGCGACACCTGGAGCCCAGCCATGCCGAGCAAGCTCGATCAATTGCGGACCATGACGACGATCGTCGCCGACACCGGCGACATGGAATCGATCCGTTCCTACCAGCCGACGGATTCGACGACCAATCCGACCCTGATCTACAAAGCTGCGCAGCTTCCCGCCTACCGCTATCTGTTCGACGAGGCGGTCGGCTGGGGCCGCAAGACCGGGGCGTCGCCGGCGGCGGTGACCGAACGGCTGATCGTCGATTTCGGCGCGGAGCTGACGCGCATCGTTCCCGGCCGCGTCTCGACCGAGGTCGACGCGACGCTGTCGTTCGACGTCGCCGCCACGATCGCCAAGGCGCGCGAAATCATCGCCGCCTACGCCGAGCGCGGCATCGGCCGCGAGCGCATCCTGATCAAGATCGCTTCGACTTGGGAAGGCGCGCAGGCCGCCGCGACGCTGCAGCGCGAGGGCGTCGACTGCAACATGACGTTGCTGTTCTCGCTCGCCCAGGCGGTCGCCAACGCCGACGCCGGCGCGTTCCTCATCTCGCCGTTCGTCGGCCGCATCTTCGACTGGCACGTCAAGGCGGGCGGCGGGCCCTATACAGGCGACACCGACCCCGGCGTCACGTCGGTGCGATCGATCTACGCCTACTACAAGACCTATGGAATCAAGACGGTCGTCATGGGCGCGTCGTTCCGCAACACCGGCGAGATCGAAGCGCTCGCCGGCTGCGATCGGCTGACCATCTCGCCCGACCTGCTGCACAAGCTCGCCGAGGACAACGGCATGCTCGCGCGCCAGCTTTCGCCGCAGGCGCCCGGCCCGGCGCCGGCGAAGATCGCCCTCGACGAGAAGACTTTCCGTTGGCTGCTCAACCAAGACGCGATGGCGACCGAGAAGCTCGCCGAAGGCATCCGCACTTTCGCCAAGGACCTCGCTTCGCTGCGCGAACTGGTGTCGCGGAAGCTGGCGCTGGCGGCGTAGACGGACGACGGCGCGGCCCAGCGAAGCGGCGGGCCGCGGCTCGTCTCGACGATTATACATTTGCAATATGGCTAGTAGCGTCGAGAGGGCGGGCGCAAGCGACCCAATCGAGCGCCTGCGCGCATTTTGGCGCCTAAAGCTTTGAAATTGCCGTCTCGCTGACCGAACCGTCCTCGGCCCTTGCCTTTCGTGTCCGCCTCCCTTATAGCCGCGGCCATTCCACAGGCGGATTTCTGCGCGCCCTGCTTCAAGGGTTCGCTCCGGTGGCCGGGTTCGCCCGGCCGACATGATCCGCCGAGGCTCAACCGGAAAGGATTCTGCAGTGTCGCTGCCTGATTTCACCATGCGCCAACTCCTCGAGTCCGGCGCGCATTTCGGCCACCAGTCGCATCGCTGGAACCCGAAGATGGCGCCGTACATCTTCGGCGTGCGCAACTCGATCCACATCATTGATCTCGCCCAGTCGGTGCCGCTGCTGCACCAGGCGCTGAAAGCGGTGTCGGACACGGTCGCCAAGGGCGGCCGGGTGTTGTTCGTCGGCACCAAGCGTCAGGCCGCCGAAGAGATCGCCGAAGCCGCCAAGCGCTCGGCCCAGTGTTTCGTCAACTCGCGTTGGCTCGGCGGCACGCTGACCAACTGGAAAACCATCTCCGGCTCGATCGCGCGGCTGCGCAAGCTCGACGAGCAGCTTGGCGAAGGCGCCAAGGGCCTGACCAAGAAAGAACGCCTGATGATGTCGCGCGAGCGCGACAAGCTGGAGAAGGCGCTCGGCGGCATCAAGGACATGGGCGGCGTCCCCGACCTCGTCTTCGTCATCGACACCAACAAAGAGGCGTTGGCGATCAAGGAGGCCAACCGGCTCAAGATCCCGGTCTTCGCCATCCTCGACACCAATTGCGATCCGGACGGCATCGCCTATCCGGTCCCGGCCAACGACGACGCGAGCCGCGCCATCACGCTCTACTGCGACCTCGTCGCGCGTGCGGCGATCGACGGCATCTCGCGCAGCCAAGGCGCGGCGGGCATGGACGTCGGCGCGGCCGAAGCGCCGATCGAGGAGGCCCTGCCCGAGCCGACCGCCGCCGCCGGCGAGACGGAAGCCGTGACTTCGACCGACCGGTTCGAACTGCTCGCCGCGCCGCGCGGCGCGCCCGACGATCTCGCCAAGCTGACCGGCGTCGGCCCGCAGATCGTCAAGAAGCTCAACGAGCACGGCGTCTTCCACTATTGGCAGATCGCCGCGATGACCAAGGACGAATCCGACCAGCTCGACGCCGACCTCAAGTTCAATGGCCGCATCGCCCGCGACAATTGGGTCGACCAGGCCCGCACGCTGCTTGCGTCGGCGTGATGTTCCGCTCTCCCGCCCGCGGGAGAGGCTTGGGATGAGGGCGGGTTCGCCTGCCCTCGTCCGGCTCGCTAGCCCGTCCCCTTGGGCGGGCGTCTCACGGCGCCCTGCGGGGCGACCCGATCCCGCATTGCGGGCGTTGGGCGCGCGTCGGGCGCGGTTCCGCCGCTCCATTCGAGTTCATTCTGGGGAATAACGCCATGGCCACGATTAGCGCCGCGCTGGTGAAAGACCTGCGCGAAAAGACCGGCGCGGGCATGATGGATTGCAAGACCGCGCTCGGCGAGACCGGAGGCGACATTGAAGCCGCCATCGACTGGCTGCGCAAGAAGGGCCTCGCCAAAGCGGCCAAGAAGAGCAGTCGCGTCGCCGCCGACGGCTTGGTCGGCGTCGCCGTCGAAGCCAATCTCGGCGTCGTCGTCGAAGTCAATTCGGAGACCGACTTCGTCGCCCGCAACGACGACTTCCAGTCTCTGGTGCATGGCGTCGTCGCGGTTGCGCTCGACAAGGCGCCCAACGTCGACGCCGAGTCGATCAAAGGCGCGCATTACACCGGCGGCGGCACCGTCAGCGAAGCGATCACCAACGCCGTCGCGACGATCGGCGAGAACATAACGCTGCGCCGCGCCGCCGGCTTGCACGTCGGCGACGGGGTCATCGGCCATTACGTGCACAGCCAGATCGTCGACGGACTCGGCCGCATTGGCGTGATCGTCGCGCTCGAGTCGAAGGGCGCAGCGGAGCCGTTGAAGGCGCTCGGCCGCCACGTGGCGATGCACGTCGCCGCAGCGAGCCCGCTCGCTCTCGATCCGGCCGGCGTCGACCCGACGACGATCGCCCGCGAGAAGGCGGTGTTGCAGGACAAGAACGCTGGCAAGCCGCCGCACGTGTTGGAGAAGATCGTCGAGTCGGGGCTGAAGACCTTCTACAAGGAGGTCTGCCTGCTCGATCAGGCCTATGTCCACGACCCCGCCAAATCGGTCGCCCAGGCGGTCAAGGAAGCCGAGAAGAGCGTCGGCGCGCCGATCGCAATCAAAGGCTTCGTTCGTTTCGCGCTCGGCGAGGGCGTCGAAAAGCCGGCCGAAGAAGGCTAAGCTTGCGAATTGACCGGGCGGCCTGCGGGCCGCCCTTTTGTTGAGGGCCGACGACAGGAGACGAGTGTTGACCGACCGCGCGCGCGAGAAGCCGATGTTCGACCGGGTCGTCGTCAAGTTGTCGGGCGAGGCGCTGATGGGGCCCGACCCGTTCGGCCTCAACGCGTCGACGGTGCAGCGCATCAGCGCCGATCTCAGGGCCGCCTCCGAACTCGGCGTCCTGGTGGCGGTGGTGGTCGGCGGCGGCAATTTCTTCCGCGGCCTGCTCGGGGCCGAAAAGGGCATCGAGCGGGCCCGCGCCGATTCGATCGGCATGCTCGCGACGGTGATGAACGCGTTGGCGCTGGAGGGCGCGCTCGAGCGAGTCGGCCAGCCGGCCCGCGTCCTGTCGGCGGCGGCGATGCCGTCGCTTTGCCAGCCCTATTCGCGCCAGGCGGCGCTCGGCCATCTCGTCAAGGGCCGGGTCATCGTGCTCGCCGGCGGCACCGGCAACCCGTTCTTCACCACCGACACCGGCGCGTCGTTGCGCGCTTGCGAACTCTCCGCCGGCGCGGTGATGAAGGCGACCCAGGTCGACGGCGTCTACACGGCCGACCCGAAGCGCGATCCCAACGCCAAGCGCTACGACCGCCTCACTCACGACGAAGCGATCGCCCGCAACCTGCAGATCATGGACACCGCCGCCTTCGCCCTGGCGCGCGACAACGGCATCCCGATCGTCGTCTTCTCGATCAACGAGCCCGGCGCCATCCGCGCCGCCCTGCTCGGTCAGGGTCGCGCGACCTACGTCATGCCGTGACGCCAGTCCGCGGTCACGACACCGTGAAAGGCGCTTGGATCGGACGACGAATGGCTTAGGATCGATCCCGGCGCCCAACGCGGCGCGGGAGGATTGTCCATGGGGCCCGCTTCGCCGCGACACGGGAAGTTTCGCACCGTCGTCCAGGTGACGAGCGGCAATTTTCTGGAAATGTTCGACTTCTTCCTGTTCGGCATCTACGCCGACTACATCGGCAAGGCGTTTTTTCCCAACGAAAGTCCGTTCGTCTCGCTGATGTCGGCGTTCCTGAGCTTCGCCGCGGGCTTCGCGATGCGCCCGATCGGCGCGCTCGTTCTCGGCCCCTACATCGACCGGATCGGCCGCCGCAAGGGCTTGATCGTCACACTCGCGATCATGGCGTGCGGCACGGTGCTGATCGCCTTCGTGCCCGGCTACGCCACGATCGGTCTTGCGGCGCCGCTGCTGGTGGTGATCGGGCGGCTGTTGCAAGGCTTCTCGGCCGGCGTCGAACTCGGCGGCGTGTCGGTCTATCTCTCGGAAATGGCGCCGCCGGGACAGAAGGGATTCTATGTCAGCTGGCAATCGGCGAGCCAGCAGGTCGCGATCGTCGTCGCGGCGCTGATCGGTTTCGTCATCGCCAAGCTGATGGCGCCGACCGAAGTCGCGGCGTGGGGATGGCGCATCCCATTCGTCATCGGCTGCCTGATCGTGCCGCTGCTGTTCCTGCTGCGCGCCTCGCTGCAGGAGACGGAGGAATTTCTTGCCCGCGTTCATCATCCGCGCTTCGCGGAAATCGCCCGCACGCTGACCGCCAATTGGCCCCTGGTCGTCGGCGGAATCGGCATGGTGGCGATGACGACGGTGTCGTTCTACCTGATCACCGTCTACACACCTTCCTTCGGCAAGAACGTCCTCAAGCTCGCCGCGTCCGACAGTCTTCTGGTGACCATCGCAGTCGGGGCCTCGAACTTCTTTTGGCTGCCGATTTCCGGCGCGCTCTCCGACCGGATCGGCCGCCGACCCATCCTCGTCGCCACGACTCTGTTGACGCTCGCCACCGCCTATCCCGCCCTTTCCTGGCTCGTCAGCGACCCCACGTTCGGCAAGATGATGCTGGTCGAGCTTTGGCTGTCGGCCCTCTACGGCTGGTACAACGGCGCGATGGTCGTCGCGCTGACCGAAGCCGTGCCGGCAAGCGTGCGCACCTCGGGCTTCGCCCTGGCCTATAGCCTCGCCACGACGCTCGGCGGTTCGTCGCTGGCGATCTCGACTTGGCTGATCCGCGAGACCGGCGACAAGGCTTCGCCGGGCTACTGGATGAGTTTCGCCGCCCTGTGCGGCCTCGCCGCGACCCTGCTCATCTACGCAGGCCGAATGCGGCGGGAGGCCGCGCCGGCGCCGGCGTAACTGCGTCAAGGCGGTTGCGCGGCGCAAAAATCCGCGCTCAACTGGCGCGAGAGCCTTCGGTCTTAAACGAAGGCCACGGGGGAGGATTCCGATGGACGACAACGACGTCGAACGACGCGTCACTGCCAAAGTCGCCTGGCGTTTTGTGCCGTTTCTGGTGCTTTGCTACTTCATCGCCTATCTCGACCGAGTCAACGTCGGCTTCGCCAAGCTGACGATGGACGCCGACATCGGCGTCACCGACACGATGTTCGGCTTCGGCGCCGGCGTGTTTTTCCTCGCCTATTTCCTGTTGGAGGTGCCGTCCAATCTTGCGCTCGACCGCGTCGGCGCGCGGCGCTGGATCGCGCGCATCATGTTCTCCTGGGGACTGATCTCCGGCGCGATGGCTTTCATTCCTGCGATCGCCAAGGCGACCGACTTCAGCGGCGAACATACGTTCTACTTCTTGCGGGTGCTGCTCGGCTTCGCCGAGGCGGGCTTCTTCCCCGGCATCATCTTCTTTCTGACGCTGTGGTTCCCCGCCGCCTATCGCGCGCGCATCATCGGCTATTTCATGGCCGCGATTCCGCTCTCCTCTGCGCTCGGCTCGCCGGTCTCCGCTTGGCTGCTCGGTCTCGACGGCGCGCTCGGCTTCAAGGGCTGGCAATGGCTGTTCGTCGCCGAGGCGGCGCCGGCGCTCGTCCTCGCGGTCGTGACCTATTTCTATCTCACCGACAGGCCGGCCGACGCGCATTGGCTCGAAACGGAAGAGCGCGACTGGCTGGTCGACCGGCTCGCGGCCGAGGACAAGGCGCGCCACCGCGTTTCTCCCGCCAGCGTCCTGCACAGCCTTTACGACCCGCGCGTGCTCGCCGCCTCGCTGATCTATTTCGGCGTCGTCGCCGCGCTTTACGGCGTCAGCTTCTGGCTGCCGTCGATCGTCAAGGGCTTCGGCGTGTCGATCGCCCTCACCGGCTGGATCACCGCCATTCCCTACGCGGTCGGCTTCGTCGGCATGATTCTGTGGGGCATGAGCTCCGACTCGAGAATGGAGCGCACCGGACACCTCTCGATAGCCCTGGCGATCGCCGCGATCGGCGTCGGCGGCTCGGCGACGCTCGACGATCCGCTACTAAAGATGATCGCGCTGACCTTCGGCGCCTTTGGCGTCTTCGCCGCGCTGCCGATCTTCTGGACCCTGCCGACGGCGATCCTGTCGGGGGCCACCGCGGCGGCGGGCATCGCGGCGATCAACTCGATCGGCAATCTCTCCGGCTATTTCGGTCCGTTCGTCATCGGCTGGATCAAGGACGCGACCGGATCGTTCGCCTGGGGCCTGGCGGCGGTCGCCGCCTGCGCCGCAGCGGCGATGGTGATCGCCCTGGCGCTGGGGCATGATCGCCAGCTTGAGAAGACCCCGGGAAACGCCAGACTGTGACGACGAACCCCACCGACAACGCCGAGCAGGTCGCCTACTGGAACGGCGCCGCCGCGCGTCGCTGGCTCGACCTCGACGCGAAGCAGGACGTCGTGTTCGCGCCGATCACCGAGGCGCTGTTCGCGCGCGCCCGGCTCGCGCAGGGCGAGCGGGTTCTCGACGTCGGTTGCGGCGGCGGCGGCATGACGATCGACATCGCGAGCCGCGTCGGTCCAACCGGACGCGCGGTCGGCCTCGACGTCTCGCGGCCGATGCTCGCCGCCGCGCGACAACGCGCTTCGCCCGGTTCGCCGATCGAATTCATCCTCGCCGACGCCGCGACCCATGTTTTCGCGCCGGCGTCGTTCGACGCGCTTCTCTCGCGCTTCGGCGTGATGTTCTTCGCCGACCCTGTCGGCGCCTTCGCCAATCTGCGCGGCGCGCTCAGGCGCGGCGGCCGGGCCGTCTTCGCCTGCTGGCGCGCGGCGAAGCTCAACACCTGGCAAATGACGCCGCTCAGAGCGGCGCTGCGCTGCGTTCCGCGCCTGCCCGAACTCGGCCCTGAGGACCCGGGCCCCTTCTCTTTCGCCGACGACGCCCGGGTGCGGCGCGTCCTCGATCGCGCCGGCTTTGCAAAGATCGAGCTCGCCGCGATCGATCTCGAGATCGACATCGCCGCCGGCCAAGGCTTCGAATCGGCCGTGGCGACGGCGCAGTCGATCGGCGCTGCGAGCCGCGCAATCGAAGGGCGGTCGGAGCATGAGCGCGCCGCCGCCGTGGAAGAGATCCGCGCGGCGCTGGCCCCTTTGCGCCGCGGCGACGCGCTGCCGCTCGGCGCCGCGCTTTGGATCGCCACAGCGGTCAATCCTTGAGCCGAGCGCTCAGGTCGGGCGGGCGATCTCGATCACGACGTCGGCGAGACGATCGGCGGCGTTGGCGACGCCGGCGGACTGGGCCGCGGCGGCGCCTTTGACGAGCGCCTCCGGGTCGGCGAGCGCGCCGCGCAGCAGATCGGCGAGCCGCCCCGGCGTGAACTCGGCTTGCGGCACAACCGTCGCCGCGCCGGCGGCGGCGAGGATCGCGGCGTTGGCGGCCTGATCCTGATCGAGCGCATGCGGGAACGGCACCAGGATCGAAGGCCGGCCGATGACCGCGAGCTCCGACACGGTCGAAGCGCCCGAGCGGCCGACAACGAGATGAGCGCCCGCGATGCGCGCCGGCAGATCGGCGAAAAAGTCGGCGATATCGATCGGGAACTGCAGCGCGGCGCAGGCGGCGGCGACACGCTCCCTGTCTTCGCCGCGCGCCTGCATGGTCAGGCGAACGCGCGCGCGCTCCTCGACGCCGAGCAGCGCCAACGCCGCCGGAACGACGTCAGCCATCACCCGAGCGCCCTGGGAGCCACCGGTGACGAGGAGACGAAGGCCGCCGGCGTCGAAGTCGGGATAAGGCGTTCTCGCAGCAGCGATCACCGCCGGACGCACTGGATTGCCGGTGTACCGCGTCTTGGCGACGAGCCCTGTCCCGAGTCCCTTAATCTCGGGAAATCCCGTCGCGACGCGCGACACGCGCGGGGCGAGAAACCGGTTGGCGCGGCCGACAACGGCGTTCTGCTCGTGCAGCACGCTCGGCGTGCGCAGAAGCCAAGCGGCGAGCAGCGGCGGCACGGTCGGGTAGCCGCCGAAGCCGACGACCGCGCGCGGCTTCAGCCTTGGCAACAGCGCCAGGGCCGCCGCCAGTCCGAGCCCGAGCACGGCCGTCGCACGCGCCTTGTTCACAGCCCCCGCGCCGGTGGTCGTCGCAGCGGGAATGCTGTGGATCGCGTCGACCGGAAATTCGCCGCCGTATTTGAGCGCGCGCGCGTCGGTGACGAGTTCGACCGCCGCGCCGCGCTCGCGAAGCGCCGCTGCAAGAGCGGCGGCGGGAAAGAGATGGCCGCCGGTGCCACCCGCCGCGAGCAGGATGGGTCGAAGTTTGGTCACGCCGCCTCCGCCGCCCGGGCGCCGAGAACGGCGAGCGGACGCTTGCGCGTGAGCGCGATGAGAAAGCCCATGCCGAGTCCGAGCGCGACCAGCGACGAGCCGCCGTAGGAGATGAACGGAAGAGTCATGCCTTTGGCGGGGATCGCACGCAGGTTGACCGCCATATTGATCCAGCTCTGCACGCCGAACATCAGCGTCAGGCCGGCGGCGGCGAAGCGACAGAACGGGTCCTCGTTGCGCAGCGCCAGCCACAGGCCGCGCACGACGATGAAGCAGAAGAAAGCGATCAGCGCCAGACAAGCGATCATGCCGAACTCCTCGCCAGTGACCGCAAAGACGAAGTCGGTGTGCGCGTCGGGCAGGATGCGCTTGTAGACGCCCTCCCCCGGCCCGCGGCCGAACCAGCCGCCGGAGAGAATGCTCTGCAGCGCGGTGTCGACCTGGAACGTGTCGACGACCCCGCCGACCGAGTCCGGATCGAGAAAGCGCAACACGCGCTCATGCACGTGCGGCGACAACTTGAAGGCGGCGACGCCGCCGACCACGCCGACGCCGCCGAGGCCGAACACCCAGAACCAATGTAGCCCCGCCATGAAGAACAGGGCCGCCCACACGACCGAGATCAGCATCGTCTGGCCGAAGTCGGGCTCGAGGATCAGCGGGACGATCGTCACCGGCAACAGCAGCAATGCGAACAGCTTGCCGGCGAGCGTCGGCGCGCCGGCGCGGCCGCCTTCGGCGAAGGCCCAGGCGCAGAGGACCACGAACGCCGGCTTGACGAATTCCGACGGCTGCACGCCGGCGATCCAACGGCGCGAGCCCTTGACTTCGACCCCGAACATCAGCGCCGCGACGACCAACGCCAGACTCATGGCGAAGACGATCAGCGCCGTTCGGCGAACGCCGCGCGGCGTCAGGAACGAGACGCCGATCATCACTGCGGCGGAGGGCGCAAGCAGCTCCGCCTGGCGGTTGACGAAATGGAAGGTCGAGAGGTTGAGGCGCTCGGCGACAGCCGGACTGGCGGCCAGCGCCATCACCAGCCCGAACACCATCAAGGCGAAAAAGGATCCCAACAGCCAGGGATCGACGGTGCGAAACCAGTCGGCGACCGGCCCGCGCTCGGCTCTCGACATCATGTCCCGCTCCTTTGTCCCGGCCCGGGCGCGGCGGCGATGCGCGCGGCGACCAGCGCGCGGAAGCGATCGCCGCGCGCTTCGAAATTGGCGAATTGATCGTAGGAGGCGCAGGCCGGCGACAGCAGCGCGACCGGTTCGGCGGCTGCGCTCGCCAACGCGTCGCGCGTGGCGGCGGCGACCGCGTTCTCCAGCGTCCCGCAGCGCTCAAACGGGACGGCGCCTTCGAGCGTGTGCGCGAATTGCTCGCTCGCGGCGCCGATCAGATACGCCTTCGCGACCCGGGAAAAGAGCGGCCGCAACGGCTCTATGCCGCCGGCCTTGGCCTTGCCGCCGAGGATCCAGAAGATGTCGCTGAAGCTCAACAGCGCCTTTTCGGCGGCGTCGGCGTTGGTCGCCTTCGAGTCGTTGACGAACAGCGCGCGGCCGATCCGGCCGACCTGCTCCATGCGATGGGCGAGGCCGGGAAAGCTCGCCATCGCACGCGCGATCTCCACCCCGCTCACGCCCAGCGCGCGCGCCGCGGCGAAGGCGAAGGCGGCGTTCTGGCCGTTGTGACCCCCGCGCAGAGCCGGCGCATGCCTCAGATCGACGCGTTCGGGCTCGCTACGCGCAACGACGTAACGATCCTCGACCCAAACGTCGGCGAGCGGCGACGGCGCGGCCGAGATCGTCACCACGCGTCGGCGCGACTCACGCAATCGCTCGGCGATCGCGCGACAATGATCGTCGTCAACGCCGACCAGCGCGACGTCGGAGCGCGCGACCAGGCGCTCCTTGATCGCGGCGTAATTCTCCATCGTCCCATGTCGGTCGAGGTGATCGGGCGTCAGATTGATCAGCGCGCCGACCGACGGCTTGAGCGACGGCGCGAGATCGATTTGGAACGTCGAGCATTCGACGACATGGACGCGTGAACGGGCCGGCGGCGGCAGATCGAGGATCGGCACGCCGATGTTGCCGCCCATCGCAACGTCGCGCCCCGCTTCCCGAAGGACGTGGGCGATCAGAGCCGTGGTCGTCGACTTGCCGTTGGTGCCGGTGATCGCGACCAGCGGCGCCTCAGGCGCGCGCGCGGCGCGCTCGCGCGCGTAGAGCTCGATGTCGCCGATGACGGCGACGCCGGCCGCCGCAGCCCTGTCGACCGTCCAATGCGGCTTAGGATGGGTGAGCGGCACGCCCGGCGCGAGAACGAATGCGGCAAATCCGCGCCAGTCGACGGCGGCAAGATCGACCGGCGCGAAACCTTCCGCGACCGCGCGCGCGCGCGCCTGCGCGTCGTCGTCCCAGGCCGCGACCTCGGCGCCGCCGGAAGCGAGCGCGCGCAATGTCGACAAGCCCGAGCCGCCGAGGCCGAACAGCGCGACGCGCAGACCGCGAAACGTCTCGACCGGAGTCATCGTCACCTCAGCTTCAGCGTCGACAGCCCGATCATCGCCAGCACGAAGGCGATGATCCAGAAACGCATGACGATCTGCGGTTCCGACCAGCCGAGCTGCTCGAAATGATGGTGGATCGGCGCCATCTTGAACACGCGTTTGCCGGTGAGCTTGAACGATGCGACCTGGACCACCACCGACAGCGCCTCGATGACGAACAGCCCGCCGATGATCGCCAGCACGAACTCGTGCTTGATCGCCACTGCGATCACGCCGAGCAGGCCGCCGAGCGCAAGCGAGCCGGTGTCGCCCATGAAAATCTGGGCCGGCGGCGCGTTGAACCAGAGGAACCCGACGCCGGCGCCGATCAGCGCGCCGCAGATCACCATCAGATCGCCGGCATAGGGAACGTGATTGAGCAGCAGGTAACGCGAATAGAGCAGGTTACCGGCGAAATAGGCGATCAGCCCGAGCGTCGCCGCGGCGATCATCACCGGCACGATCGCCAGTCCGTCGAGCCCGTCGGTGAGGTTGACCGCGTTGCCGAAGGCGACGATGACGAACGGGCCGAACAGCAGGAAACCCCAGCCGAGATCGACGACGTAGCCGTTGTAGAACGGCAGCGCCAGCGAGGTCGCGCCGATCGCGCCGACTCGCATCAGCCCGTAGCAGGCGATGAAGGCGATGGCGAACTCGGCCGCCAGGCGCGCCCGCCCGGAGAAGCCGAGGTGCGACTGCTTGGTCACTTTGAGGTAGTCGTCGTAGAAGCCGATCGCCGCGAAACCGGCGGTGACGAACAGCACGATCCAGACATATGGGCTTTCGAGGCTCGCCCACAGCAGCGAGGAAGCGAACAGGCCGAAGAGGATCATGAGGCCGCCCATGGTCGGCGTGCCCTTCTTCGTCAGAAGGTGCGAAGCCGGCCCGTCGGCGCGAATCGGCTGGCCCCTGCCCTGCCTCAAGCGCAAAGCCGAGATGATCATCGGCCCGAAGAAGAAGACGAGCAGCAGCCCGGTCGTCGCCGCGCCGAGGGTGCGGAACGTCAGATAGCGGAAGAGATTGAAAATGCCTGCGACGTGCGAGAGATCGGCCAGCCAGGTCAGCATCGAGATTTCCTAACGTCGCGTTCGGCGGAGGCGAATCGTTCGCGCAATCCCGCCACCACCGGCCCCATGCGGCTGCCGTTCGAGCCCTTGACCATGACGACGTCGCCGCCGCGCAGGGCGTCGGCGAGCCGCGGAAGAATGTCGCCTGACCGCTCGGCCCAGGCGGCGCGCATCGCCGCCGGCGCGGCGTCATAGAGCGCGCGGGTCAGCGGGCCGACAGCGAACAGCCAATCGACGCGATTGCCGACGAGCTCGGAGGCGAGCGCCGCGTGCATGGTCGCGCTGTCGGGACCGAGTTCGAGCATGTCGCCGATCACCGCGATGCGCCGCCCGGCGGCGGCGGGCTCGACCGCGCCAAGCAGCGCCAGCGCCGCGCGCATGGAGGCCGGATTGGCGTTGTAGCTCTCATCGATGACGGTGAACGGCCCGCTGGCGCTGGTCAGCGTCAAGCGCGCGCCGCGCCCCTGCTGTGGCGCGAATCCGACGAGCGCCGCCGCCGCGCCGGCGACGTCGACGCCCAAAGCCTCGCAGGCGAGCAGCACGCCGAGCGCGTTCTCGGCCATGTGCAGCCCCGGAGCGCCGAGAACGAAATCGAGTTCACGGGCGAAGACGCGCGCGCGGATGCGCGAACCGCCGTCGGCCGCCGAGACCCCGACGAGCTGCGCGTCGCAGGCGCCGCCGGCGCCGAAGGTCACGATCCGCGCCGCCCGCGCCCGCGCCGCGGCGGCGAGCCGTTCGAACTGCGGCGCGTCGCGATTGAGCACAGCGGAGCCGCCAGGCCCGAGCCCGGAGAAGATCTCGGCCTTGGCGTCGGCGATTCCTTCGAGCGAGCTGAGATGTTCGATGTGCACCGGGGCGATCGTCGTCACCAGCGCGACGTCTGGCCGCGCCAGGGCGACGAGCGGCGTGATCTCGCCGGCGTGGTTCATGCCGATTTCGATCACCGCGAAGGCGGCGCCGGCAGGCAGGCGCGAAAGCGTCAGCGGCACGCCCCAGTGATTGTTGTAGGAGGCCGCAGAAGCATGGGTTGGCCCAAAGCGACCCAGCGCAACCCGCAACATCTCCTTGGCGCTCGTCTTGCCGACCGAGCCGGTCACCGCGACCACGCGCGCCTTCGCGCGCGCCCGCGCCGCTTTCGCCAGCCGCTCCATCGCCCGCAGCGTGTCGTCGACGGCGAAGGTCGGTTCATGCGCGGCGAGGCTCGCGCCGCGCGGCCGGGCGATGACCGCCGCGGCGGCGCCCGCCTCGAAGGCGCGCGCGACGTAATCGTGACCGTCGCTCGCTTCGCCTTTGATGGCGACGAACAGGTCGCCGGAGGCAAGCGTGCGGGTGTCGATCGACACGCCGTCGACCGGCACGGCGAGCGGCGCGCTCGGCGCGCCAAGCGCGCGCGCCAGTTCGGCTTCGGTCCACAGCGCGGTCATGTCGCCCCCTCGAGCGCCGCCCGCGCGGTTTCCGCGTCCGAGAACGGCAGCGTTCGATCGCTGAGGATTTGGCCGGTTTCGTGACCTTTTCCGGCAATCAACAACGCGTCGCGCGGACCGAGCGCCTCGATCGCGGCGCGGATCGCCTCGCCGCGATCGGCGATTTCGCGCGCGCCGGGCGCGGCGGCGAGAATGGCGGCGCGGATCGCCGCCGGATCCTCGGAACGCGGATTGTCGTCAGTGACGTAGACGAGGTCGGCGGCGCGGATCGCGATCGCCCCCATCATCGGCCGTTTGCCGACGTCGCGTTCTCCGCCGCAACCGAAGACGACGACGAGTCGCCCTGCGACGAACGGCCTCAACGCCGCCAGCGCCTTTTCCAGCGCGTCGGGCTTGTGGGCATAGTCGACGAAGACCGGCGCGCCGTCCTTGTCGCCGACCCGCTCGAGGCGCCCCGGCGCGCCTTCGAGCCTCTCCAGCGCGGCGAACACGGTCTCGGCGTCGGTTCCCGTCGCCAAGCACAGGCCGGCGGCCACCAGAGCGTTGGAGACCTGGAAGTCGCCCGGCAGCGGCAACCGCAGCGGATGCGCGCGCCCGCAGTGCTCGACGACGACGCGTGACGTGAAGCCGTCGCGCTCGGCGTCGACCAGCCGCAGCGCGCCGCCGCGCCGCCCGACCACAAAGGGCGGCAGGCGGCGCGCGCGCGCCGCCTCGATCACCCGCGGCGCGACGTCGCTGTCGCCGTCGATCACCGCCGGCGCGCCGTTCGGCAGCAGTTCGCGGAACAGGCGCAGCTTGGCGTCGAGATAGGCTTCCTTCGTCTGGTGATAGTCGAGGTGGTCGCGCGACAGATTGGTGAACGCGCCGGCGGCGAGTCGCACGCCGTCGAGCCGCTTCTGATCGAGGCCGTGCGACGAGGCCTCGAGCGCGAGATGGGTGACGCCGGCGCCGGCGAGCTGGTCGAGCGTCTGGTGCAACGCGACCGTGTCGGGCGTCGTCAGCGAACCGTAGACTTCGAGCGGGCGCGAGACGACGCCCAGCGTGCCGAGCGAAGCCGCCTCGCGGCCAGCCGCCGCCCAGATCTGCCGCGTGAAAGCGGCGACCGACGTCTTGCCGCTGGTGCCGGTGACGGCGACGATGCTGTCAGGCTGGCGCGGATAGAAGCGCGCCGCCGCTTTGGCGAGCGCTGCGCGCGCGTCGGCGACCTTGACAAACGGCGCGCCGTTCGTCGGCGCACGCTCGCCGACGACGACCGCCGCGCCCTTGGCGAGCGCTTCGACGACAAAGGCGAGGCCGTCCTGCTTGGCGCCGGCGAGAGCGAAAAAGGCGTCGCCCGGCCGCACTTTTCGACTGTCGGCGGTCAGCCCGCCGATCGGACGCTCGGCCACGCCTGCTTCGCCAGGACCGAGGTCGAGAATTTCGTCGAGCCGTTTCACTCTTTGCCTATCCGGTCGGCGTCGCCGCCCAGTCCCAGCCGAGCGAGGATCGGGAACGGCTGGTCGGGGAAATGGTCAGCCGGCGGCACGCCCTCGAGCGGCTCCACGCGGGCGATGAGCCGCCCAGTGGTTCGGCCGGCGTTGTGCGCGGCGGTGTGAAAGCCGCCGTCCTCGGGCAACGCCTGCGGCTCGTCGTACATCGCGAGATAGAGATATTTCGGCTTGTCGGCGGGCGTGATGGCCATGAAGGTCGTGAACACCTTGTCGCGTGAATAATGGCCGTTGACGATCTTGTCCGCCGTGCCGGTCTTGCCGCCGACATAGTAGCCGGGAATGTTGGCGAATCCCGCCGAACCGTGGGTCGCGTTGGAGCGCATGAGGTAGCGCATCGACTCGGAGGTCTGCGCGCTGACGACGCGACGGGCGACCGCCGCAGCCTCGGCCTCGCTGCGCAGCAGGAAAGTCGGCGTGATCAGATTGCCGCCGTTGACCAAGGCGGCGACCGCCATCAGCGCCTGAATCGGCGCGACGTTGAGGCCCTGACCGAAGGCGATGGTCATGGTGTTCAGTTCGCCCCAGCGCTTAGGCACGAGCGGCTCGGCGCTTTCGGGCAATTCGGTGCGCAACCGATCGAGCTGTCCCATCTTCTTCAAGAACGCCTGATGCCCATCGACGCCGACCATCAGGGCCATGCGCGCGGCGCCGATGTTCGAGGAATGGGTGAAGACCTCGGGGACGCTGAGCATACGATGTGTGGCGTCGAAGTCGTGAATCGTGAAACGTCCGTAGCGCAAGCTCTGGCGCGCGTCGATGTGCGTGTTCAGGTTCACCTTGCCCGATTCGAGCGCCATCGCGATCGAAAGAGCCTTGAAGGTCGAACCCATCTCGTAGACGCCGACGTTGACTCGATTGATCCGTTGCGGGTCCTTGATGAAATCGCTGGGATCGTTGGGATCAAAATCCGGCAACGATTCCAGCGCGATAATCTCGCCGGTGGTGACGTCGAGGATCGCCCCGGCGGCCGCCTTGGCTTTGAAGCGCTCCATGCCAGCGGCGAGCTCGTCGCGCAAGGCGTGGGTCGCCTTGAGATCGAGCGACAGCCTGACCGGCTTCAGCGCCATGGGATCGAGGACGAAACCAGGGACGTGCGGATCAGTGAGGCTTTGCTGGTCGAGATACTTCTCCATACCGGCGATGCCGATGTTGTCCGTGTCGACGAAGCCGATCACATGGGCGCCGATCGGCCCATTGGGATAGACGCGCTTGTTCTCCGGCAGGAAGCCGACGCCCGGCAGGCCAAGATGGAAGATCTCCTCCTGCTCCTTGGCGGTGACCTGGCGCTTGACCCAGACGAACCCCTTCTTCGATCCGAGCCGCTCGCGCAGTTCCTTGGCGTCGACGTCGGGCAGAACGGCGGTGATCAGCTCGACCGCCTCGTCCTTGTCGATGATGCGGCGCGGCTCGGCGAAGACCGACATCGTCTTGACGTCGGTCGCCAGGATTTCGCCGTTGCGGTCGAGAAGGTCGGGCCGCGCGCCAGAGACTGCCTGGTCAGCGGCCACCTTGAGGGTCTGCGGCGGATCGTGCGACACGCCGAGCGAGACCAGTTTAGCGCCGACGCCAAGATAGGCGACGGTCATCGCCAAGGCGATGAAGCGGATGCGGCCAGCGCTCTTGTCGAGGCGAGCCGAAAACAGCCGCCGCACCAGGCCGCCGAGGCGCGCAAAGAGCCCGGCGGGCGCAGCCTCAGCCTGATGCGCGGCGATCTCGTCGGCTTCGGGACCCGGCGTCTCGATCATGGGCTACCTCACCGCGGGCGTTGCGCCGGTGACGCCGGCGCTCGGCGTCGCCGAATCGCCCAGCAGGCCGAGCGATTCGAGTTTGCGGCCGATCGAGTCGACCTTCGGCGCTTGGTCGGGCAAGTCGTCGCCCTTGACGATCTGGTTCAGCGCCAACGGCTGCATGTCGAGCTGAGCGTCGGCGAGCGCCTGCAAGCGATCGGGGCGCGTCAGGTGCGCGAATTCGGCGCGCAGCAGATTGA
>Ga0181516_10000935_pt1 | contig 23848 bp, 15 predicted proteins | sample PEATcosm2014_Bin_25_FD_121104 | JGI IMG/M metagenome (GOLD analysis project Ga0181516, IMG submission 121104) | Peatland microbial communities from MTU Mesocosm Facility, Houghton, MI, USA - PEATcosm2014_Bin01_10_metaG | ecosystem: Environmental > Terrestrial > Soil > Wetlands > Peat | place... | reverse complement strand
GTCCCGGGATGGGCGTGGGCGGCCACATCGCGACGTACGCCTCCGCCGCGTCCCTGTACGAGGTCGGCTTCAACCACTTCTTCAAGGCCAAGGGCGCCGATTTCCAGGGCGACCAGGTCTTCTTCCAGGGCCACACCGCCCCAGGGGTCTATGCGCGCGCCTTCTTGGAGGGCCGCCTGAGCGAGGAGCAGCTCACCGCCTTCAGGCGCGAGCTCTCTGGGGAGAAGGGCGGCCTGGCCAGCTACCCCCACCCCTGGCTGATGCCCGACTTCTGGGAGTTCCCCACCGTGAGCATGGGCCTGGGGCCCATCGCCGCGCTCTACCAGGCCCGCTTCAACAAGTACCTGCATGACCGCGGCCTCAAGGACACCAGCCGGCAGAAGGTATGGTGCTTCATCGGCGACGGCGAGGCCGACGAGCCCGAGACCCTGGGCGCGCTCAACCTGGCGGTGCGCGAGAAGCTGGACAACCTCATCTTCGTGGTCAACTGCAACCTGCAGCGCCTGGACGGCCCGGTGCGCGGCAACGGCAAGATCATCCAGGAGCTGGAGCGCGCCTTCCGCGGGGCGGGCTGGCATGTGATCAAGGTGGTCTGGGGCGGGGAATGGGACGCCCTGCTCAAGGCGGACAAGGACGGCAAGCTGGTGGAGCGCATGGGCGAGCTGGTGGACGGCCAGTACCAGCGCTACACCGTCACCGACGGGGCCTACATCCGCAGCCACTTCTTCAACAGCCCAGAGCTCAAGAAGATGGTGGAGCACTTGTCCGATGAGCAGCTGCGCAAGATCAAGCGCGGGGGCCATGACCCGGAGAAGGTCTATGCCGCCTTCAAGAAGGCGGTGGAGAACGCGGGCGGCCCCACCGTCATCCTGGCCAAGACCGTCAAGGGCTACGGCCTGGGCGAGGGCGGCGAGGGCCGCAACGTGACCCACAACACCAAGAAGCTCAATGAGCAGGAGGCCCGGGAATTCCGCTCCCGCTTCGGCATCCCCATCAGCGACGAGCAGGTGAAGGACGAGCCCTTCTACAAGCCGGCGCCCGACAGCCCGGAGGTCAAGTACCTGCTGGAGCGGCGCCAGGCCCTGGGCGGCTTTGTGCCCGACCGCAGCCTGCGCGCCAAGCCCCTGGAGCAGGTGCCGGCCCTGGCCGATTTCGCCGAGTTCTTCAAGGGCAGCGCCGGCCGCGAGGTCTCCACCACCATGGCCTATGTCAGCATCTTCACCAAGCTGCTCAAGGACCGCGCGGTGGGCCGGCTGATTGTGCCCATTTTGCCGGATGAGGCGCGCACCTTCGGCATGGACGGCCTCTTCCGCCAGGTGGGCATCTACGCCAACCAGGGCCAGCTCTACGAGCCGGTGGACGCCGAGAACTACGCCTACTACCGCGAGGCCAAGGACGGGCAGATCCTGGAGGAGGGCATCAACGAGGCCGGCAGCATGGCCAGCTTCTTGGCCGCCGGCACCGCCTACGCCACCCACGGCATCAACGCCATCCCCTTCTACACCTTCTACAGCATGTTCGGCCTGCAGCGCACGGGCGACCAGGTCTGGCAATGTGCCGACGCCCGCGCCCGCGGATTCTTGATGGGCGGCACCGCCGGCCGCACCACCCTCAACGGCGAGGGCCTGCAGCACGAGGACGGCCATTCCCACCTCTTTGCCAGCGCCATCCCCAGCCTGCGCGCCTACGACCCGGCCTTTGCCTATGAGATCGCCATCATCCTGCAGGACGGCATCCGCCGCATGTACCAGGCCCAGGAGGCCTGCTTCTACTATGTCACCCTGCACAATGAGAACTACGCGCAGCTGCCCCTGGAGGGCGACCCGGCCCAGGTGGCCGAGGGCGTGGTGCGCGGCCTCTACCGCTTCCGCCAGGGCCAGGGCGATGACAAGGCCTTGCGCGCGAGCCTGCTGGGCAGCGGGCCCATGCTGGTGCAGGCGCTCAAGGCTGCGGAGATCCTCAAGGAGCGCTTCGGGGTGGTCGCGGACATCTGGAGCGCCACCAGCTACAAGCAGCTGCGCGCCGAGGCCCTGGAGGCCCAGCACTGGAACCGCCTGCATCCCGGCCAGCCGCCCCGCGGCAGCCATCTGGAGGAGAGCCTCAAGGCCATGCGCGGGCCGGTGGTGGCGGCCAGCGACTATGTGCGCCAAGTGCCCGAGCAGATCGCGCCCTGGGTGCCGGGCGGCATGACGGTGCTGGGCACCGACGGCTTCGGCCGCAGCGACACGCGCGCCAGCCTGCGCCGCCATTTTGAGGTGGATGCCGAGTCCATCGCCTATGCCGCGCTGCTGGCCCTGGCCGGCCAGGGCGGCTATGACAAGGCCAAGCTCCCCCAGGCCCTCAAGGACCTGGGGATAGACCCGGAGAAGCCTTTCTCCCTGAATGCCTGATCAAGGCCAAAGAATGCGAGGAGCCATGCGATTCACACTTCCCAACCTGGGCGAGGGCATCACTGAGGGCACGGTGGTGAATGTGCTGGTGGCCGTGGGCGATGCCCTGGATGGCAAGCGCGCGGTGATCGAGCTAGAGACCAACAAGGCGGTCATGGAGATAGAGTGCCCGGCCATAGGCAAGGTCACGGCCCTGCTGGTGAAGGCCGGCGACAAGCTGCCCGTGGGAGCGCCCATCCTGGAGTGGGAGGCGGGCGCGGCCGAAGCCGCGGCTGCTGCCAAGGCCCCTGCCCCGGCCCCAGCCAGCGCGCCCGCGGCCCCGGCGACATCCCCTGCTGCGCCGCCGGCCCCCAAGCCCGCGCCTTTGGCCGCCGCGGCAGCCCCCGCCCTAGCCGCGAGCGGAGGCGGGGCCGCGGCTTCGCCCATGGTGCGGCGCCTGGCGCGCGAGCTGGGCGTGGACTTGGGCCTGGTGCCGGGCAGCGGCCCGGGCCGGCGCATCCTCGAATCGGACGTGCAGCTCTATGTGAAGCAGGCCCTGTCCGGCGGCCGGCCCGTGGCCGCGGCCGCAGCCCAGGCCCCTGCCGCAGGCCAGGGCCTGCCCGGGCTCAAGCTGCTGCCCCTGCCCGACTTCAGCCGCTTTGGCCAGGTGGAGCGCAAGCCGGTCTCGGGCATGCGCAAGGCCACGGCTGAGGCCATGACCCGCGCCTGGTCGCTGGTGCCCATGGTCACCCAGTTCGACAGCGCGGATGTCACCGACCTGGAGGCTGCCCGCAAGCGCATGCTGAGCGGCAAGCACGCCCCCAAGGTGCGCATCACGGTGACGGTGCTGGCCATGAAGGCGGTGGTGGCGGCGCTCAAGCTCATGCCCCAGTTCAACGCCAGCTTTGACCATGAGGGTGGCGAGCTGATCCTCAAGCGGTACTACAACCTGGGCGTGGCCGTGGACACCGAGCACGGCCTGGTGGTGCCGGTGATCCGCGAGGTGGACAAGAAGAGCGTGCAGGAGCTGGCGGCTGAGCTGGACATGCTGGCTGAGAAGGCCCGCGCCCGCAAGCTGAGCCTGGAGGACATGAGCGGCGGCAGCTTCACCATCAGCAACTTAGGCGGCATCGGGGGCACGGGCTTCACGCCCATCGTCAACTGGCCCGAGGTGGCCATCTTGGGCATCTCGCGCTCGCGCAAGGATTACGTGTGGCGCGAGGGCGCCGAGGGCGACCCGCCTTCGCACGAGGCTTCGGCGGGGCAAGGCGAGTTCCGCCTCACCCTGCCGCTCTCTCTCTCCTACGACCACCGGGTCATCGACGGCGCGGACGGCGCTCGCTTCTTGCGCAAGGTGAGCGAGCTGCTGTCTGACCCGCTCCAGATATTGATGCAAGCCTGACCTCACCCCTTTCATCCTGAGAGATTCAATGCTCTACAAGCTCCCCAATCTGGGCGAAGGCATCACCGAAGGCACGGTGGTGAATGTGCTGGTCAAGGCCGGCGATGTCATCAAGGCCAAGCAGGCGGTCATCGAGCTGGAGACCAACAAGGCGGTGATGGAGATCGAATGCCCCTATGAGGGCAAGGTCAGCCAGGTGCTGGCCAAGGCCGGCGACAAGCTGGCCATCGGCGCCGGCATCCTGGAAGTGGAGGCTGCTCAAGGCGCCGCGCCTGCTCCCGCTCCTGCCCCTGCTTCAGCGCCTGCTTCAGCGCCTGCGCCGGCTGCGGCAGCAGCGCCGGCAGCCAAGGCCGAGGCCCTGGCCAGCGACCTTTCCCAGCTCCACCTGGTGGTCATCGGCGGCGGCCCGGGCGGTTACGCGGCAGCGTTCTATGCTGCCGACCTGGGCTTCAAGGTGACCCTGGTCTCGGATGAGGCCAAGCTGGGCGGGGTGTGCCTGCGCCGCGGCTGCATCCCCAGCAAGGCCCTGCTCCACGCGGCCAAGGTGCTGGAAGAGAGCCGCGAGGCTGAGGCCATCGGCATCAGCTTTGGCGAGCCCAAGGTCGACCTGGCAAAGCTGCGCGCCTGGAAGGACGGGGTCTTGGACCAGCTCTCCAGCGGCATCAGCGGCCTGGCCAAGAGCCGCAAGGTCACAGTGGTGCAGGCCGTGGCCTCCTTCAAGGACTCCCGCAGCCTTGAGCTCAAGAAGCCCGATGGCTCCAGCGAAGCGCTGGGCTTTGACCGCCTGGTCATCGCCACGGGCACGCTGCCGGCCATGCCCAAGGCCTGGCAGGTCGATGACCCCCGGGTCATGGATTCCACCGGCGCCCTGGAGCTCAAGGACATCCCGGCCCGCTTGCTGGTCATCGGCGGCGGCATCATCGGCCTGGAGCTGGGCAGCTTCTACGCCAGCATGGGCAGCGCCGTGACCGTGATCGAGGGCACCCCCAACCTGGTGCCGCCCGCGGACGGCGACCTGGTGCGGCCCCTGCAGGCAAGGCTGGCCAAGCGCTTCGCGGCCATCCACACCGACACCAAGGTCGAATCGCTCACGCCCAAGCCGGACGGAATCCATGTCAAAGCCAGCCAGGCCGCGGGCCCGCTGGACCTGGCCTTCGACCGGGTGCTGGTGGCCGTGGGCCGGCGGCCCGACACGGGCCGGCTCAACCTGGCCGCGGCCGGGGTGGCGCTGACCGAGCGCGGCTTCATCGCCCATGACAGCGCCATGCGCACCAATGTGAAGGATGTCTTTGTCATCGGCGACATCGCGGGCGAGCCGGGCCTGGCCCACAAGGCCAGCGCCGAGGCGCGGGTGGCCGTGGACGTGGCGGCTGGCCGCAAGAATGCCTGGGACAAGGCCTGCATCCCCTCGGTGGTCTACACCGACCCGGAGATCGCCTGGGCCGGCCTCACCGAGGCCGAGGCCAAGGACAAGGGGATCGCGATCGAGGTGGCGCGCTTCCCCTGGGCAGCCCTGGGCCGGGCGCTCTCGATCAACCGCACCGAGGGCCTCACCAAGATGATCGTGGACAAGGCCACGGACCGGGTGCTGGGCCTGGGCATGGTGGGCCCGGGCGCCGGGGACATGATCAGCGAGGGCGTGCTGGCCATCGAGATGGCGGCGCTCTCTGAGGAGGTGGCGGCCAGCATCCACCCCCATCCCACCCTGTCCGAGAGCGTGATGGAGGCGGCCGAGGTGCTGCACGGCACCTCCACCCACCTTCACCGGCCCAAGCGCGGCTGACCTGTGGTAGAATCGCGATGCAAAGAAAGGCGGGCTTCGGCCCGCCTTTCGCTGTTTCAGGCCTCTTGCAACTGAACATCCATTTCAACCCGCTTCCCTGGGGACCCATGACCGACATCCAACAAGGATTGAGCGCCGAGCAAGCCAGCGCCCTGCTCGCAGAGCACGGCCCCAACCAGCTGGAGGCCGAGGGCCGCCACGGATTCTTTCGCAGGCTCTGGGATGTGCTCAGAGAGCCCACCCTGCTGGTGCTGCTGGCGGTGCTCTGCATCTATGTCTTCTTGGGCCAGAAGGGGGACGCGGGCCTGCTCTCGCTCTTCGTCTTTCTGGTGATCATCATCACCTTCATGGAGGAGGGCCGCACCGAGGAGGCCTTGAAGGCCCTCAAGAACTTCGCCTCGCCCCGCGCCCTGGTGCGCCGGGGCGGCCAGGCCCAGCGCATCGCGGGCGTGGAGGTGGTGCCGGGCGATGTGCTGCTGCTGATGGAGGGCGACCGCGTGCCGGCCGATGCCCGGGTGCTGGAGAGCCATGACTTCAAGGTGGATGAGAGCCTGCTCACCGGCGAGAGCCTGGGCGTGTGGAAGCAGGCCGGCGCCGAGGGGGAGCTGGGCATGGCCTATGCCGGCAGCCTGGTGCAGCAGGGCCAGGCCACGGCGCTGGTGACGGCCACCGGCATGGCCACCCGCATGGGCGGCATCAGCCGCGGCTTGTCGGGCATAGCGAGCGAGCTGACGCCCTTTCAAAAGAGCACCAAGCGCCTGGTCAGCGTGATGGCCCTGGTGGCAGTGGTGAGCTGCGGCTGCGTGGTGGCATTGGCCCTGGCCCAGGGCCAGGGCTGGGGCGCGGCCCTGGTGCAGGGCCTCACCCTGGCCATCGCCACCGTGCCGGAGGAGATGCCGGTGGTGCTCACCGTGTTCCTGGCCCTGGGCGCGCGGCGCCTGAGCAAGGTGGGCGTGCTGGCCCACCGCATCCCGGCGGTGGAGACCCTGGGCGCCATCACCCTGCTGGCCGTGGACAAGACCGGCACCCTGACCACCAACGAGATGCTGCTCAAGCAGCTGGCCCCCTGCTGCGGGGCGGATGAGGCGGCGCTGCTGGATGCGTCCGCGCGGGCCTGCGAGCTGGACCCCTTTGACCCCATGGAGCGGCAGATCCTCTCCAAGTGCGGCGTGGTGCAGGGCGAGCTGGCGCATGAATGGTCCCTCGCCGGCCGGCCGCCGCGCATGGCCCACCTGTGGAAGGATGGCCGCCTGGCCGCCAAGGGCGCGGTGGAGGGCGTGCTGCAGCATTGCAGCCTCAGCGAGGCCGAGCGCCAGGCCGTGCTGGACCAGGCGGCGGACATGGCCCGCCAGGGCCTGCGCGTGCTGGGCGTGGCCGAGGGCAGGCTTGATGCCAGCCTGGCGCCGCCGCAGGACATCCCCCAGGGCCTGCGCTTTGCGGGCTTGCTGGGCTTTGAGGACCCGGTGCGGCCGGGCGTGCGCGAGGCCATCGGCGAATGCCGGCGCGGCGGCATCAGCGTGGTGATGATGACCGGCGACGCGCCGGAGACCGCGCTGGCCGTGGCGCGCCAGCTGGGCTTCCAGCGCAGCGAGCAGGTGGTGACCGGCGGCCAGCTGGCCCTGGCCGAGCCGGGCCAGGTGGAGCGCTGGGCGCGCGAGGTGGACATCTTTGCCCGCCTGGCGCCCGAGCAGAAGCACAGCCTGGTGCAGGCCTGGACCCGCCAGGGCCAGGTGGTGGGCATGACCGGCGACGGGGTCAATGACGCGCCGGCCCTGGCCCAGGCCCACGTGGGCGTGGCCATGGGCGCGCGCGGCACCGACGTGGCGCGCGAAGCCGCGGCCCTGGTGCTCACCGATGACAGCTTCACCAGCCTGGTGGCCGGGGTGCGCACCGGGCGCGCCACCACGCAGAGGATCTTGCTGGCCGCCAGCTTCATCCTGGCCGTGCATGTGCCCATCGTCACCCTGGTGCTGGCCTGCCTGGCCCTGCGCCTGCCCCCGCTCATCACCGCGGCCCAGGTGGCCTTTCTCGAGCTCTTCATCGGCCCGGCCTGCTCGGTGGTCTTTGAGCGCAACCCCATCGAGGCCGATTGCATGGACCGCCGGCCCCGCGACCCCCAGGCCGCGCTGGTGCCGCCCAAAGCCTTTGCCTATGCCCTGCTGCAGGGCCTGGTGATCCTGGCCGTGGTGCTGGGCATCTATGGCCGCGGCATCCATGGCGGGCAGGACCCTGTGGAGGCGCGCAGCCTGGCCTTCTTCACCCTGCTGCTCGCTGACCTGCTGCTGTGCTGGGTGGCGCTCTCGCACCGGCCCTTCTGGCGCCGCGAGCGCTGGGCCAATTTGAGCCTCTACCTGGTGGGGGCCGGGGTGCTGGGCCTGATGGGCCTGCTGGTGGCCCTGCCTTGGACCGGGCCCCTGCTGCACATGAAGCCCTTGAGCCTGCGCCAGCTGCTTATGGCCAGCGCGGCTGCGGCTGCCGCCACCCTGTGGGCCGAGCTGCCCAAGGCGCTCAGCCCCAAGGCCTGGCGCAGGGGCGATTCTTGTTGAAGGATCCTTGAACAGAAAAAAGGCGGCCCATGGGGCCGCCTTTTTTGCTTTCATCCTGCGATGGCCTTATTCTGCCGGCTCCAGCACCAGGTCCAGCTGGCGGGCGTTCTCAAGCAAGATCTGCTCCGACAGGATGCGCTTGCGGAAGCCCGGCTTTTCCGCGCTCACCTGATAGCTGCCAAAGGAGAGCGGGCCCAGGCTGTAGCTGCCGTCCGCCGCGGCCACAGCCTCCAGGGCCTGGCCGCGCCGGTTGAGGGCGCGCAGCCTGGCGCCGGCCATGGCCGTGCCAGAGACATCGCGCACCTGGCCGAAGAAGGCGCCCTTGAGAGGCTGCCAGGGGCTCTTCAAGCCCTTGGCCGCCGGGCTGTCGCCCTGCGGCTCCGCCGTGGGGCTGGCGGCCGCTGGCGCAAGCAGGACCGCCGGGCCTGGCGCAGGTGGCAGGCTTGCCAGTTCCGCCGTGCGCAGCGCATCGGGCCTGGCAGCCAGGTCCTGGCTCCTCAGCACGCGGCTCAGGTCTGGGGCCAGGGCCAGCAGGGCGCCCCCGGTGCCGGGCAGGGCCATGGCCAGCATCAGCTGCTCGGGCTGGCCAGCCAGCGCGGGCAGCAGGGACAGCGCGCAGGGCTCGCCTTCCACCCGGGCGAAGGCCGCCAGCGTGGCGCCAGCCAGGTCCACCAGGGCCAGGCCATTGTCCAGGCCGCCCTGGGCGTTGAGGGCCTGATAGCCGAGCCAGAGCCGCTGCCGCGCCGGGTCCGCGGCCAGGGCATGGGGCAGCAGGGCTCCGGGCAGCAGCAGGGGGCCGGCCAGGGGCGCGCCGCCCCCGGCCGGGAGCAGCACCAGCTCGCGCGGATGGCCGGCCGGGCTGACCCAGAGGCCCCGGCCATCGGCCGCGGCACAGAGGGCCAGCCCGCCCAGGCCGGGGCCGGGCAGGGCCTTGAGGCTCAAGGGGTCTATGGGCGCGGTGCTGCTGCCGGCGTCCACCAGCAGCAGGCTCTGGGCGCAGAGCAGGGCGCTGGCCAGCAGCAGGCCGGCCAGCAGCAGGATGAATCGGCGCATGGGTCCTCCAGCAGGGGTTTGGGCTACTATCCCCGCTGGCGCGGCCAGGGTCAAGCGCCTAGCGTGGCTTGGCTTGCCAGGCGAGCCGGGGAGGGTTAAACTAGCACGTCCAAGACATGTCCCCAGATGAGGCATTGTGAACCGCCAAAGAATCAAAAATCAGGGCATCTTCCTGCTGGTGCGCTCCCTCTCGGCCCTCATGCAGGCCCTGCCCTTGGGCCTGGCGCGCGGCCTGGGCGCGGGCTTGGGCCGGCTCTTCTGCCTGCTGGTGCCCTACGAGCGGCGCAAGGCCCTGCGCACGGCCGGGCTGGCCTTCCCTGAGAAGAGCCCGGCTGAGCGGCGCGCCCTGGTCTCGGCGGCTTTCGCGCATCTGGGCCGCGGCGGGGCCGAGTTCCTGCGCTTTCCGGGCCTGGATGGCCGCGGCATCGACGCCCTGGTGAGCCGGGTGGAGGGCTTGCACGCCTTCACCGCGCTGGCGCGCTCCCGGCGCGGGGTGGTGGCGGTGACCGGGCACATGGGCAATTGGGAGCTGATGATGGCCTGGATCGCGGTGCATTTCCCGGGCCAGGCCGGGGCCGTGGCCCAGAAGCTCTACGATGCCCGCTTTGACGAGGCGCTCAACGGATACCGCCAGGCCAAGGGCGCCCGGGTCTTTGCCCGCAACACCGCGGTGCGCCCCATCCTGCGCTTCCTCAAAGAAGGCGGCATGCTGGGGGCCCTGGCCGACCAGGACACCAATGTGGACTCGCTGTGGGTGCCCTTCTTCAACCGCCCCTCCAAGACCCCCAGCGGCCCGGCTTGGATGGCCCAGGCCACGGGCGCGGCCCTCATCACGCTCTTCAACTGGCGCGAGCCGGATGGGCGCTACGTCATCCGCTTCGAGGGCGAGATCGCGGTGCCGCCGCGCGGGGAGAGCCTGGAGCCCGCGGTGGCGGAATACACCCGCCGCATCGAGGCCGCGCTGCGGCGGCACCCGGAGCAATGGGTGTGGATGCACGAGCGCTGGCGCAGCCGGCCGCCGGCCAGCCGCCCCAAGGAGGCCTGATGGCCTGGCGCATGACAACCCTGCCCGCCCTGCTGGCGCTGGCCCTGATGCTGGGCGGCTGCGAGAAGGCGCCCAGCATCCAGGCCGCCGGCGGCGAGGAGCAGCCCAGCCTCACCTTCATGGGCTTCAGCGCGCGCGGCACCCGCTTGGGCGTGCTGGAATGGGAGGCCCAGGCGGCCACCGCCCAGGTCTACAGCCAGAAGCGCGTGGCCCATGCCCAGCAGGTGACCATCCGCTACTTCCAGAAGGGCCGCCAGGTCTCAGTGGCCAAGGCCGACTCGGCTGAGATCGGCACCGAGAGCCACGACATCCTGGCCGTGGGCTCGGTGGTGCTCAAGGCCCGCAACGGCGTGGTGCTGGAGACCGAGCGCCTGCGCTGGGACAACCAGCGCCAGCGGGTGAGCACCGATGCCTGGGTCAAGGTGACGCGCCAGGGCAGCGTGCTCACCGGCCGCGGCTTGAGCGCCGACCGCGACCTGCAGGATGTGGTGGTGCGCCAGGATGTGGCCATCTCCGCCGCCTCCATCACCGACGTGCGCGAGCAGGCCCAGGACCCGGAGCTGCGCCAGTGAGGCGCCTGTCGCTGCCACTGGCTTTGGCCGCAGGCTCTGCCCTGCTCGTGGCGGGCTGCGTCTCCAAGGGCCTCTTGCCGCAGGCCCCCACCCCTGGGCCCTCTGTCAAAGCCGCCCTGCCCCTGGCCACGCCCGGCCCCACCCCGCAGCCAAGCCCGGTGCAGGCCCAGGCCCTGCGCGAAGGCCAGCCCGTGCAGGTGCAGGCCAAGCGCCTCAATTACAACCATCGCCTGCAGCAGACCCGCTTCATGGGGCCGGTGACCGTCACCCAAGACAGCACCGAGCTCTGCGCCGACGAGCTGCTGGCCGAAGCCGGCAACCGCCAGGCCCAGGCCTGGGGCCATGTGCGCCTGCGCGACACCAGCCGCCAGGTGCTGCTCTTCGCGGACTGCGCCTCCTACGCCGATTCTCTGCGCGAGGCCGAGCTGCACGACCATGTGCGCCTGGTGAGCGTGGACCCGGGCGGCCACAGCGTGACGGTGACCGCGGAGAGCGCCTATTATCATGGGCTGAGCCAGAGCGCGCGCCTGGAGGGCGACGTGCGCCTGGCCACCCGCGGCGACCTGAGCGCCACGGCCCAAGCCGCGGACTTTGATGAGCTGCGCGGCGTGGCGGACATGCGGGGCCAGGCCTGGGCTGGCAAGGGCCGCAACCGCTTCTGCGCGGACGAGATCCAGGTCCAGACCAAGGAGCGCGGGGTGACTTTGACGGGCCATGTGAAGGCCTGCTTCATCCCCGAAGAGGTGGAAGCACTTTCCAAGGAGCGCTGATGCCGCGCAAGACAGCTGTGAGGGCCATCCCCAAGGGCGCGCTGCGCCTGAGGACCGAGGGCCTGGTCAAGGTGTACCGCCACCGCAAGGTGGTGAGCGATGTGGCTGTCTCGGTGTCCCAGGGCGAGGTGGTGGGCCTGCTGGGCCCCAATGGAGCCGGCAAGACCACCACCTTCTACATGGTGGTGGGCATGATCCATCCCGACGCCGGCCGCGTGGTGCTGGAGGATCCGGCCACCGGCAGCGCGCAGGAGGTGACGGGCCTGCCCATGCATGAGCGGGCCGTGCAGGGCATCGGCTACCTGGCCCAGGAGGCCAGCATCTTCCGCCAGCTGAGCGTGGAGGACAACCTGATGGCGGTGCTGGAGCACCTGCCGCTGAGCCCCGAGGAGCGCCTGCGGCGCCAGCAGCACCTGCTGGAGGAGTTCCATGTGGGGCATCTGGCCAAGCAGAAGGCCTACACCCTGTCCGGCGGCGAGCGGCGGCGGGTGGAGATAGCCCGGGCCCTGACCACCGACCCCAAGTTCCTGCTGCTGGACGAGCCCTTCGTGGGCATCGACCCCATCGCCGTGCTCGACATCCAGGGCATCATCCGCCAGCTGGCTGAGAAGGGCATCGGCGTGCTCATCACGGACCACAATGTCCGCGAGACGCTGGCCATCATCGACCGGGCCTACATCCTCTTCCAGGGCCAGGTGCTGCTCTCGGGCTCGGCCCGGCAGCTGGCCACCAACGAGCAGGCCAAGAAGATCTACCTGGGCGAGAAATTCACCCTATGAGGCGCGCGCTGCCGCTGGCTCTGCTGATGGCCATGGCGGCCGGCGCGGCGGGCATGGCGCCGCGGGCCCAGCAGGACATGGAGCGGGCCGCTGGCCTCTTTTTGGGCCAGGACTACGCCCCAGCCGAGGCCCTGCTGGCCCAGGCCGCTGAGCGCGACCCGGGCCTGGCGCCCCAGGCCCTGCTGCTGCGGGCGCGCTGCCTGGCCGACCTGGGGCGCTGGCAGGACTGCCTGCAGAGCCTGCCGCTCACGCCCACGGCCCAGGGCCTGCTGCTCAAGGCCGAGGCCCTGCAGGCCCTGGGCCGCGACCAGGAGGCCGGCCCGGCCATGGCCGAGGCTGCCGGGGCCTGCAAGGGCACCCCGCTGGCGGCCTTGGCCTGCTTCCGCGCCGGCCTGCTCTGCGCGCGCCTGGGGCGCGCCGGCGAGGCTGAGGACTGGCTCAAGCAGGCCCAGGGCCAGGACAACAGCTACACCCAGGTGCACCGCCTCTTGGCCGACCTCTACAGCCTGCAGGGCCGCACCAGCGATGCCAAGGCGCGGCTGGAGAAGGTGCAGCGCACCGACCCGCATGATGCCGCCTCCCAGCTGGCTTTGGACCAGCTGGAGCAGGACAACCCCTGGCTGGAGGAGCGCGACCTCAAAGCCCGCCGCCAGCAGCTGCATGACAGCCTGGCCCAGCCCAACCGTCGCGCCCTGCCCCTGCCCGGCTGCGAGGGCGCGCCGCCGGTGCGGGTGGGCCTGCTCACCCACTCGGCGGGCTTCAAGTTCAAGCTGGGCCCGGCCATGGAGCTGGGCGAGCCCGGCAGCGCGGGCCCAGGCTGCGGCAGCGGCTTTCTGCCGGCCGGATCGGCCTGGCAGCTCTCGCACGGGCCCGGGGGCTGGAGCCTCAAGCGCCTGGACCCGGCCGGCCGCGGCCAGCCGCGCCATCTGGACCTAACAGGGCCGCTGCTGCTCTCGCCCTGGGAGGCCGGCGGCTCCTTCCGCATCTTCGAGGTGGCCTACGGCTCGGGCTACTTCTTCGCCGGCCAGGAGGACCGCAGCTACCGGGGCGCCCTGGAGCTGGACCCCTCCCCGCTGGGGGTGACGGCGGTCAACTGCCTGAGCATGGAGGAGTACCTGGCCGGGGTGCTGCCCAGCGAGATCCCCGCCAACTGGCCCGCGGAGGCGCTCAAGGCCCAGGCCATCGTGGCGCGCACCTATGCCCTCTCGCGGATGGGGCGCCACCGCAAGGAGGGCTACGACTTCTGCCCCGAGGTGCATTGCGAGTCTTACCGCGGCATGAACGGCGAGCAGCCGGGCACCAACGCCGCGGTGTCCGCCACCCGGGGCCAGGTGCTGGTGCTGCGGAAGAGCGGCCGCCTGGTGAACGCGGTGTACATGGACGACTGCGGCGGCCACACCTGGTCCGCCGAGGAGGCCTGGGGCAAGGCCGAGGACCCGGGCACCGGGGGCATCGCGGACATGCCCGGCCCGGCCCCCCGCTTCCCGCTGAGCTCCCTGGGCCTGCTGGAATGGCTGGACAGCCAGCCCAAGGCCTGGTGCGCCGGGGGCCCGGCCAGCAGCAGCCGCTGGGTGCTGCGCTATGCCGCCGCGGACCTGGATGCCCTGGTGGCCCGCCGCAAGCCCGGCTTGGGGCGGCTGGCGCGGGTGAGCCCGCTGGAGCGCAGCGCCTCCGGCTACCTGCGCAGCCTGCGGCTGGAGGGCGCGGAGTGCTCGGCCGAGGCCCAGGGCGACGCGGTGCGCTCCACGGTGCGCGGGCTCAAGAGCAACCTCTTCTATGTGGAGACCCGCCTGGGGCCGGACGGCTGGCCCAGCGAGTTCCTCTTTCACGGCGGCGGCTGGGGCCACGGCGTGGGCTTCTGCCAGCAGGGCGCCGCGGGCCGCGCGCGCTTTGGCCAGGCCGCGGCCGACATCGCCCGCGCCTATTTCCCCGATTCCGCGCTGCAACAGCGCTACTGAGCCCCGAAAGGACGCATGGACCTTTACCCGCTGCGCTTTGAGCCCATCACCCTGCCCAAGATCTGGGGCGGCCGCAAGCTGGAGGCCCTGCTCTCCCGCCCCCTGCCGCCCGGCCGGGTGGGCGAGAGCTGGGAGCTCTCGGATCGGGCCGCGGCCGAGAGCGTGGTGGCCAATGGGCCGCTCAAGGGCCAGACCCTGCGCCAGCTGCTGGCCGAGCGCGGGCCGCGCCTGGTGGGCGAGCGGCTCTACCGCCAGGGGCTGGAGCGCTTCCCCCTGCTCATCAAGCTGATCGATGCCGGCGATGCCAGCTCGGTGCAGGTGCATCCTGACGACGACTACGCGGCCTCCCACGAGGGGCCGGAGGAGAGCGGCAAGACCGAGATGTGGCTGGTGCTGCAGGCCGACCCTGGGGCCACCATCGCCGCCGGGCTCAAGCCCGGCACCACGGCCGAGGCCTTCAAGGCCGCGCTCAAGCAGGGCGCCCTGGAGCCGCTCTTGAACCGCTTCGAGGTGCGGGAAGGGGATGCGGTCTTCATCCCGGCCGGCCGGGTGCATGCCATGGGCCGGGGCGTGCTGGTGGCTGAGGTGCAGCAGAACAGCGACACCACCTACCGCATCCATGACCAGGGCCGGCTGGAGGGCGGCCAGCCGCGGGCCCTGCACGTGGCCCAGGCCCTGGAGACCATCCGCTTTGACGCGGGCATGCAGGCCATGCCCAGCTTGCAGCCCCAGCGGGCCATCCAGGCTGAAGGCTTTCGCCACGCCACGCTTGCCAGCTGCCAGCATTTTCATGTGGAGCGGGTGTGGGTGGAATCTGGCTTCATGCCGCGCGATGAGCAGGGCGGCTTTCAGGTGCTCATCGCCACCAAGGCTAAGAGCCGCTTGGAATGGCGGCCCGAAGGCTCTCTGCAGCTCGATCCCGGGGACACGGTGCTCATCCCTGCCGGATGCACAGCGCTCGTGAAGCCAGAGGCCGGGGAGAGCCAAGTGCTGTGGGCAAAGATGCCGTGAATGGATTTATCTCGCATCGCGGCAAAATAGTTTTGCATCCCGGATTATCCAGATAAAAAAGAGGCAGACCCCGAATATGCGGAATTAAGCGCCATGCATTCGCTCTAATATGTAGACAAGCGTTCAGGAGGCGTCATGCATATCCGCGATACTTGGTTCTTGCTGTTGGTCCTGCTTTTCAGCCTGTCAGCCCAAGCTTGGGCTGGGGGCTGGGAATACAAGAACAGCCCAGAGGCCGTGGCCAAGGCCTTGAATGTGGATGTCAGCTTGGTGCAGGCTGCCGGACAGGAGAGCCTGACCCCCGACCTCTGCTGGATGGTGGCCAAGATGGCTGACCGCTGCGGCTGCGGCGTGGCCGGGGTGATGCGATTCCGAGAAACCAAATCTTGGGGCGAGGTTGCCAAAGCTTGTGGCATGGACTGGGTGGGGCTGAACGAGCAGATGGATGCCTTGCGCCAGTCCGGCGCCATCGCCTTTGAGGAATCCACCCGCGTGCAGCTGAGCTTGGCCGGCGCCAACAAAGCCGCGGCTCGGGCCCGCATCCGCAAGCTCTATGAAGAGCGCTCCCAGCGCCAGGCGGTGCGGCCATGAAGCGCCTCATTTTGTCAGCCTTGGCGTTTGGCTTGACCTTGCCCCTGGCCGCGGATTGGACCATGCAGGCTGGCGACCTGCGGCGCGACCACAGGAGCGGGGCTTCCAGCATCCAAGGCCCGGTGCGCGAGGCTTGGGTGGGCCAGCTGGAGTGCGACTTTGGCTCGCCCGTGGTGGATCCCCTCATCTTTGGCGACAAAGTGGTGGCGGTGAACGCAGGCGGCATCGTGGCCTGGTCGCGCACGGATGGGCATTTCCTCTGGTCCCATGTGACCCCGGTCAACACTGCGCCGGTCTTTGACCCCAGCGCCAATGCGCTCTATTATTCGGATATGGATGGGGACCTGACAGCCCTGAGCGCTGACACCGGGGCCATGCTATGGGTGCAGCCCGGCTACTGCGGGGTGACCCTGGCTGACGGCCAGCTGCTGGCCCTGACCGGGGGCAGTTCGCAGTATGTGGTGAGCCTTGACCTGAGCACCCGGGCAGTGCTTTGGAAGGTGCTGCTCCCCTCCACCAAGAATCCCCTGGTTCCCGCCTATGACGCCGGCATCCTCTACGTGGCCAACACCGACGGCACGCTCTCGGCCGTGGACACCACCAAGCACACCCGCCTGTGGTGGACCACCACGGGCAAGGCGCAGAATTGCGTGCCGGCTCTGTCCGACAACTTGGTGATCCTGCAGACTCAAAGCGGCTTGTTCGTGGCCTTCAACCGCAGCAATGGCACCAAGGCCTGGACCTATCAGGCCGGGAGCTGGGGTTCTGGCAGCGTGGCCATTTGCAATCAGATGGTCATCGGTGCCAACGATGATCGCAGTGTCTTCGGCCTGGATCTGGCCACGGGCAAGCGCTGCTGGCAGACTTATACCAACGGCAATTTTGCCCAGATGAGCCCGCTCGTGGTCTGTGATAAGGTCTTCATCGCCGGCTGTGCAAGCCGGTGGTACGGCTTGGATGGCGCCAATGGGGCCTTTTTTGATACGCATGACATCCTGGCAGAGAATGACTGGACAGATTTCGCGGAATCAAATGGCCAGCTGGTGGCTTGCGATGAACAGGGCCGGCCGCATTGCTTCGTGGCTTTGAAACCCGGCGATCCGGCGCAATGCAGCTGCGACCTGGCTTGCGGCATGACCCCGTCCGCCACGCCATCCCCCACGCCCCTGGCCACTGCTGGCAAGCCTTGTGATAGCCAGATGCTGGCCACTTATAATTTTGAATCCAAGAGCCTGGCTTCCAGCGCGCCTGCCCTGTTCCCTAATTTGTCCTGGCAGGGCCCCTATTGCGCCAGCAGCGCCCCGGTCTACCTTTTTGACGGCGTGGGGACTAGCCTCTCTAATTTTACCGGCAGCCCTGCTTTCCCTGGCGAGGGCCAGGCCTTTGGGGATGCCACTTGGCTGGCCAGCGCAGGGCGCAGCCTGCGCTTCGCCTATCAGATCGAGTGCTATAACTATTTAGAGAATGCCCTAGTGGATTGGAGGCTGAACAATGCCGCGGTCATGGTCTCGCAATTTGGAGACCTGGCGGAGGTGAGCGATGCTTTTCGGGTGCGCTGGACCACGGCTCAAGGCTGGCAACAGGTCAGCTTGCCGGCCTTCAAAGACTGCGGACCCCTCAATTCCCAAAATGCGGTGGGCAGCGCCACCGCTGCTCGGCCTGGCCGCGTCAGCTTGGAATTGAGCAGGGTCGCGGGTGGCATGCTCTTGACGCTGAGCAGCACAGCAGGAACGCAGACATGGCTATTGGCTGATCTTGCGGCAGACCCGGCCTCCCTCGCGCTGCCCGATCACCTATGTTTCGGAAATTTTTCCATTGGCGGAGCGCCGCTGGCTGGCTATGTGGATGACATCAGCATCTTGAGCTGCCCGCAGCCCACGGCCACGGCAACACCGACTATGAGCAGCACCGCCACCGTCACTCTCACCATTTCGCCCACGCCCAGCAGCAGCCCCACGGCCAGCCCCAGCGCCACCATCACCGCCACGCCCTCCATCACCGGCACCTTCACGCCGAGCGCCACCATCACCCTGACCGGCACCACCACGCCCAGCGCCACGGCCACGCCCACCCTGGGCCTGGTGCTGCCCTGCCCCTGCGCGGGCCGGGCGGTGCTGGCCAACAGCGGCAGCGCCATGCTGGACGCCGCAAGCGAAGTGGACGGTGATGTGCAAGCAGCGGGAAGCATCACGCTGCAGCCCAATTCCATCCTGAAGGGCGGCATGCTCGCCAAGGACCCGGGCGAGCGCGCGCCAGTGCCGGTGCCGGCGGATGCCGTGGAGGAGGGGACCATCCTGGTGGGCTCAGGCCAGACTTTGAGCCTGCCTGCGGGCGACTACCACGCCGGCAGCCTGACCGTGCAGCTGGGCGGCTCGCTCATCGCCCAGGGCCCGGTGCGGCTTTGGGTGGATGGCGCCATCGTGCTGGGCGGCCTGGTCAAGCCCGCTTCGGGCGCCAGCATGGACCTGTGGATCCTCTCGGGCGGCAGCCAGGATTTCCACATCAACAGCCAGGCCCAGGTGACGGCGGTGATCGATGTGCCGCTGGCCAGCGCCCTGGTGGACGCGCCCCTCTTGGGCTGCCTCACCTCCAAGGACGCCACCATCAACAGCAATGGCCATGTCACCAAGGACAGCGGCTTGAGCTGCCCTGGCGTGGCCTCAGCGCCCACGGCCGTGCCGGTGGACCAGGAGGCGGGCGGCGCCAGCGTGACCAAGGCCCTGGCCGTGCCCAACCCCATCGTGGGCGGCAGCAACAACCAGGTCTGCGTGAAGCTGGCCGCGGATGCCGACAAGCTGGTCTTCAGCATCTACAGCAAGAGCATGGTCAAGATGGCGGAATGGCAGGCCACGGGCATGCGCGGCACATGGATCTGCGACCCCATCCCCAGCAATCTGAGCCTGCCCAACGGCACTTATGTGGTGCAGGTGAAGGCCATCAAGGGCAGCTCCACCTCGGTCAAGAGCACCACGCTGGTGGTGCTGAGGTAGCCAGAGCCGCCAGCAAAGCAAAGCCCCGGCCTTTCGGCCGGGGCTTTGCTGCTTTCAGGGCAGGTAGCCCTTTTTCATCAGCCTTTGGGTGCCCCAGTCCAGGGCCTGGCGCAGCGGCTCGTGGATGTGGGCCAGCAAGGCCACCCGCCAGGTGCAGTTGCAGGTGCCGCGGCCGGCTTGCAGGGCCTTGAGGGCCTTCTCAGCCACCTGCTCCGGGCTCTGCGCGGTCCTCTTTGTGCCCACCATGTCGGTGGCGGTGAGGTCGGGCCTGAGCACCAGCACCCGCACGCCGCGGCCCTGCTCCTCGGCGCGCAGGCTCTCGGCATAAGCCTCCAGCGCGCTCTTGGTGGCGCAGTAGGCACCCAGGCCCGGCGTGCTGCGCAGGGCCAAGCCCGAGCTGGTGAAGGCCACCCAGCTCCGCGGGCTGCGCCGCAGCATGGGCAGGCAGCGCTGGGTGAGGTCAATGGGGGCGAAGTAGTTGGTCTCCATGTTGCGGCGGAAGGCCTCCAGCGGCTCCTGGCCAGCCAGGCCCTTGAGCAGGATGCCGGCATTGTTGGAGAGGAGCTGAAGGCCGCCAAAGCGCTCTTCCACGGCGCGGGCCAGGCTGGCGCGGTCCGCGTCCACGGTCACATCGCAGGCCTGCGCCAGCACCTCCACGCCCTGGGCCTTGAGCTCCGCGGCCAGGGCTTCCAGGCGGTCGCTCCGGCGCGCGGCTAGGGCCAGCTTGCAGCCCCGGCGGGCCAGGCCGCGGGCCAGGGCCTGGCCTATGCCGCTGCTGGCGCCAGTGACCAGCGCCACCTTGCCTTGCCATTCAAATCGCATGCATCCTCCAAGCCGCGGGCTGTATTGAATTGAGACTGTGCTGTCGCATTTTACGGCAGTCTGGCCCAGGGCGGCGCAAAAACTGCCTTTTCCATTGCCGCGCGCTTGGCTTAAGATTTGCACAGACAGAGGGGAGAACCTCAATCAGGAGAAGCCATGAACGACCCCAATAGCAGCCCTTCGCAGGAGCAGGAGAGCGCCCTCTCTCGCTATAGCCGCGACCTGACCGACCTGGCGCGGCGCGGCAAGCTGGACCCGGTGATAGGCCGGGATGAGGAGATACGCCGCGTCATCCAGGTGCTCTCGCGCCGCACCAAGAACAACCCCGTGCTCATCGGCGAGCCGGGCGTGGGCAAGACCGCCATCGCCGAGGGCCTGGCCAGCCGCATCATCAGCGGCGATGTGCCTGAGAGCCTCAAGCGCAAGCGCGTGCTGGCCCTGGACCTGGGCGCCATGGTGGCGGGCGCCAAGTTCCGCGGCGAGTTCGAGGACCGGCTCAAGGGATTCCTCAAGGAGGTGGTGGCCGCCCAGGGCGAGGTCATCCTCTTCATCGATGAGATGCACACCCTGGTGGGCGCGGGCTCGGCCGAGGGCAGCATGGACGCCAGCAACATGCTCAAGCCGGCCCTGGCCCGCGGCGAGCTGAAGGCCGTGGGCGCCACCACCTTGGACGAGTACCGCACCCATATCGAGAAGGACGCGGCGTTGGAGCGGCGCTTCCAGCCGGTCTACGTGGGCGAGCCCAGCGTGGAGGACAGCATCAGCATCCTGCGCGGGCTCAAGGAGCGCTACGAGGTGCATCACGGCGTGCGCATCCAGGACGCGGCCCTGGTGGCCGCGGCCACCTTGAGCGCCCGCTACATCGGCAACCGCTTCCTGCCGGACAAGGCCATCGACCTGGTGGACGAGGCCGCCAGCCACCTGCGCATGGAGATAGACAGCATGCCCCAGGCCCTGGACGAGGCCGAGCGCAAGCTGCGACAGCTGGAGGTGGAGCGCCAGGCCTTGAAGAAAGAGAAGGACGCGGCCAGCCGCGAGCGGCTGGAGCGGCTGGAGCAGGAGGCCAAGGCCCTGAGCCAGGAGGCCAAAGGGCTCAAGGAGCGCTGGCTCAAGGAAAAGCAAGCCATCACAGCGCTGCGCGCCACCAAGAAGCAGATCGATGAGCAAAGGACCGAGGAGGCGCGCCTAGAGCGCCAGGGCGAGCTGGAGAAGGTGGCCCAGATCCGCTACGGCGAGATCCCGCGCCTGCAGAAGCTGCTCAAGGAGCAGGAGCAGGCCCTGGCCGCGGAGCAGAAGGATGGCGGCCTGCTCAAGGAGGAGGTGACCGCGGATGAGGTGGCGGCCGTGGTGGCGCGCTGGACCGGCATCCCGGTCTCTAGGATGATGGAGGGCGAGCAGGCCAAATTGGTGGCCCTGGAGGCTCGGCTTGGCGAGCGCGTGAAGGGCCAGGCCGCGGCCTTGAGAGCAGTGGCCACGGCGGTGCGCCGCAGCCGCGCCGGGCTCTCAGACCCCAAGCGGCCCACGGGCGTGTTCCTCTTTGTGGGCCCCACCGGCGTGGGCAAGACCGAGCTGGCCAAGGCCCTGGCCGAGCTGCTCTTTGACGATGAGCAGCAGCTGGTGCGCATCGACATGAGCGAATACATGGAGAAGCACGCGGTCAGCCGCCTGATCGGCGCGCCCCCGGGATACGTGGGCTATGAGGAGGGCGGCCAGCTGACCGAGGCGGTGCGGCGGCGGCCCTACAGCGTGGTGCTCTTTGACGAGATCGAGAAGGCCCACCCGGATGTCTTCAACCTGCTGCTGCAGGCCATGGATGACGGCCGGCTCACGGATGGCCAGGGCCGCACCGTGGACTTCCGCAACACCGTGCTCATCATGACCAGCAACATCGGCAGCCAGCGCATGGCCGAGGACCTGGCCAGCACCGATGCCGAGCGCGACCACGAGATGCAGGCCGCGCTCAAGGCCCAGTTCAGGCCCGAGTTCCTCAACCGCATCGATGCCATCGTGCCCTTCCATCGCCTGGGCCTGGAGCAGGTGCGCGAGATAGCCCTGGTGCAGGTCAAGCTGCTGCAGGCTCGGCTCGCAGAGCGCAAGGTGGGGCTGGAGCTCACGCCCCAGGCCCTGGCCCTGCTGGCAGAGCAGGGCTTTGACCCGGCCTATGGCGCCCGGCCGCTCAAGCGCGTCATCCAAGAGCAGCTGGCCGACCCCCTGGCCATGGAGCTGCTGGACGGCAAGCTGCGCGAAGGGCAGAGCGTGAAGGCGGAGGTTAAGAAAGGCGCTTTGGAGCTGGTCCTCTGCGAGCAGGCCTAAGCGCTTGGAAATCCCCGCCAGTTCTGCTATGACTATGGCATGGCTACTCCCCGGAAAACCTCGGCATTCAAGCGGGACAGCGCTGCCTCCAAGCAGCGCCTGCTGGAAGCGGCCATTGATGTGTTCTCCGCGCACGGCTTCAATGCGACCACCACGCGGATGGTGGGCAAGAAGGCCGGCCTCAACGCTGCCCTGATCGCCCGGTATTTTGGGAGCAAAGAAAAGCTGCTGCTGGCGGTCTTTGAGCAGCAGAAGGACGCTTTCTTCTCCCAGGACCTGCCGCCCCTGCTCCCTGACCTGGAAGACGAGTTGATCAATTACAGCAAGGCGATGTTCGAGCATGCGCGGATGAACACCAAGGCCATGCGCATCATCGGGGGCTTTGCTTTCACCAACGCCCAGTTTAGGAAGCGCCTGCAGAAAGATGCCATTCAGAACCTGGACCGGCATCTTTGTGAGCGCTTCATTGATATGAAGAAGGCAGGAGTCTTCCCGGCCCCGGCCAAGGTCGAGCAGGTGGCCAAGGCGCTTTCTTCCTACTTCATCGGCCAAGTGCTGCTGAATCACCTCATCTTTGAGAAGCCCTTGAAGGAGATCGAAGAGGAGACCCGGACCATGATCCATTTCTTCGCCTCTTTGGGGGCGGGCGCCGGGCGCTGAGGGTCACGGCTGGGCGAACGGGGTGCTGGCTTGTGAAAAACCGCCGCGATGGCGGTTTTTTTGCGCCTGCCCGCAAGTAATCGCTTGATTAAATGTTTTGGAATGTTATATGCTATAAGTAATCATTTGATTACTTATGACATGGCCTTTGCCAGGAGAAGAAGATGAGAGAGCTCGGCGGCGTTGTTCTGGGTTTAGCCCTGCTGGCGGCTGCGCCGCGGGCAGGGGCGGCAGAGGTGCTCAGCGTCGGCGCATACCTTGGGCAGGTCGCCAGCAACAACCAGGGCGTGGCGGCGAGCAGGGATCTGGCGCGCTCGGCCGATGGCGCGGAGTCGGAAGCCTCGCTGTTCTTTAGGCCGCAGGTCTTTGGCACGGCCAATTGGGGGCAGGACGCGCAGCAGGTCCCGCTGGCCTCCTTCGACCGCCTCGACACCCAGAGCTTCGCCTTTGGCCTGCAGCAGCAGACCGACTTTGGCCTGCAGGGCAAGCTCTACTACGGGATGAATCATATCGACCTCATGGGCCTGGACATACCCGGCCTTGGCAGCCTGGGCACCATTGACGCCTATGATTCCGGGCCGACCGTGCAGCTGTCCCTGTCCTTGTGGTCCAACGGGCTGGGGCGCTCAGCGCGGGCCCAGCAGAGGCAGATGCTGGCGGGCAGCCGGCTGCAGAGGCAGGGCGCGCGCCTGCAGGATCTGGCGACGCAAGTGCAGGCCGAGAACGCCTACTGGCGCTTGGCCGCGGCCCGCGAGGCGGTGGGCATCCAGGCCCAAGCGCTGGCGCAAGCGCAGGCGATCTTGGACAACATGAACCACAAGGCGCAGATGAAGCTGGGGGAGCCCTCGGATGCCCTGCAAGCCCAGGGCTTGGTCGCCCTGCGGCGCCTGGCCCTGAAGGGTGCCCAGAGCGAGGCCCTGTCGGCGCTGAAGGAATTCAACAGCCAGCGCGGCAAGCCCTGCGACACGGACCCCGGGGATCTGGAGCCCTTGCCCTATCAGGAGCTCTTGGGCTTCTCGCCCAGCGCGCAAAAGCCGGGGCATCGCTTGGATGTGGCCATGGCGCAGTCTCAAGCAGAGCTGGCTGCGGCTGGCGCGGTGGTGGTGGAAGAGAGGAACAAGCCATCCTTGGATATCTACGGCGCTTACGGGCTCAGCACCTTGGGGGGAGGCTATGATTCTTTT
>Ga0181516_10000933_pt1 | contig 23879 bp, 14 predicted proteins | sample PEATcosm2014_Bin_25_FD_121104 | JGI IMG/M metagenome (GOLD analysis project Ga0181516, IMG submission 121104) | Peatland microbial communities from MTU Mesocosm Facility, Houghton, MI, USA - PEATcosm2014_Bin01_10_metaG | ecosystem: Environmental > Terrestrial > Soil > Wetlands > Peat | place... | reverse complement strand
TGATGCCGGGCCGATTCAGCGTTCAGGCCATCCCTGGCGCAGACCGGATCTCCAAGGGTGAAGAGTGGCTCCAGACCAACACTCTTGACGGGCAGAAGGCGCACGATTCGTTCCTCCGGATCGGTGAGCCGGATTACTTCCAGGAGTTCGGACCGGCAAATTACCACGTGAACATCGGGTTTGCCAATCCGAAGATCATCAACGGCCGCCTGGGGGCCATTTGCGGCGGCACGGACCCGAACGCTCCAAACCCCGGGCAGAAATACGCCTGCACCAGTTCGGTAACCGGCAAGGTGACCACCGAGCGTATGAGCCGGACGCCGGATGAGCGGCTCTACAGCAGCGGCTCGCGCGACTCCTTCTACTTCACCCAGTGCTACGTGAGCGTGGGCGATCCAGACGGCGAGGATTTCGCATTCACCAAGTGCAATGCGGATGGAACATTCACCCTCTCCAACCTGCCGGAGGGCGACTGGAGAGTCACTACCTTCGACCAATGGAACGATCAGTTGGTAGACGGGCTGTCTTTCCCCGTCGGACTGAGCACGGGCGCCGCGACCAACATGGGAGACGTGCCGGCCAACCAATGGCAGGCTAACGTCTATACCCGGACCTTCATCGACGACAACAAGGATGGCATTTCGCAAGCCGCAGAGGGTGGCATTCCCTTCATCAACACGACCGTCCGGTACCGCGACGGCAGCTTGTCCAACAACCTTGTGACCGACCTGACCGGCACCGCCAACTTCAACGAGGAGTTTCCCCTCTTCAACTGGTACGTCGTTGAATCGGATACGACGCGCTACAAGATCACCGGAATTCACACTGTCTACGACGCCGGCGGACCGGCCGACGGCACGACTTCGTGCGGCCAGACAAGCCCTGGATATCCGCTTTGCGGAACGACCAGCGGCAAGGATCCCTATAACTTCCTGGCCAACACCGCGGAACAGAATCCAGTGCCTGCCGACCTGTCGCTGCCGGGCGCAATCTATTGCCCCACTGCGGATTGCGCGAACGAGTCCATTTCCTCGGGCCCGCTCCCCAGCGCAGCCGGCATTTCAACTGGCCGCATCGATCCGCCGTGGTTTGGCGGCACAGAAGGATGGCAGGGTTACTCCGGCCAAAACAACTTCATCGAATTCGGCAAGGCGCCCTATTCGCCTGGAGAAAACGGCGGCATCAAGGGCCACGTTATCTATGCCTCCACCCGCCCGTTCGACGATCCGCAAATGCTGGTCCAAACGCAGTGGGAGCCGCTGGTTCCGCATGTCACCATCAACCTCTATCAGGAAGGGTTCGCTGCGGACGGCGTGACCCCCACCCTGACGTTGGTTGACACCACGCAAACCAGCAGTTTCGACGACTTTGCCCAGGGATTCCGTACGGACGCGAGTGGCAATCCGATCATGGTGAACGGACACTACGTCCCCAACATGAACTGCCCCGGCCAGTCCACCGGCGATCCGTTCTACTTCTCGCTGGAGAACCAACCCAATTACCTCGACATGTACAACAACACACTGCACGCGGGAGGCACCGGAACCACCACAGCGCTGCCGTATAACGCGCAGTTCAAGTGCTACGACGGCATGCACAACTGGAATCAGTTGCAGCCCGTACCTTACGACGGCATGTACTCCTTCCCGAGCGTTACCGCAAGGGATGCGAACGGCAAGCCGACAGCAACCAATTGCGCCGCCACAGCTTGCACTACCGACCCCGCGTCGGATGAGTATGCCGGCATTCCCATGCTGAAGCCCGGCAAGTACGTGGTGGAAGTGGTGCCGCCGCCCGGGTATGAAATTGTGAAGGAAGAGGACAAGAACATCCTGATCGGCGACAACTTCATCGCCCCGGTAACCCAGGAGTTCGGCGGCCTCAGCAACATCTTCATCATTCCCGACCAGGCGCAGGTCGGCAGCGCCTACAACCCATACAACGCCCAGGACTCGACACAGAGCCTGGGAGCAGCGCCAAATAACGGGATTGTTCCCGGGTTCACGCCTGAGCCGACATGGCCCTGCGTTGGCCAGGCGCGCGTTGTTCCCGACTACATCAGCCTCTTCCCGCAGTCGCAGCAGGTGGCGCCCTTTGCCGGTGCAACGCGCAATCTTTGCGATCGCAAAGAAGTCACGCTGACCGACCAGGCGGGCGCGATCGCCAAGTTCTACGTGTACACCTCAACCCACAAGGCGGCGAAGTTCACCGGTGTCATTACGGACGACTTCACTTCCGAGTTCGATCCGTTCTCGCCGCAGTTCGGTGAGAAGTTCGCTCCTCCCAACATGCCCGTTGCCGTGAAGGATTGGACCGGAACCGAAATCGCCCGCGTCTACTCCGACTGGTGGGGCGACTACGACGGCCTGACCTATTCAACCTGGGAAGTGAACCCGCCCAACCCGACGGGATATTCGCCGACCATGATGATCTTCTGCATGAACGACAAGGGAACTGGAACCACGCCGGATCCGCTGTTCAACCCGGCTTACAGCCAGTTCTGCTACGAGTTGCCGTACATGCCGGGCCAAACCCAGTATCTGGATACGCCGGTGGTCCCGACTTCCGCCTTCTCGGCGGGCTATAACCATCCGGATTGCGCGTACCCGACAAACACGCCTTCAATCAGCGAGGTAGACGGCGACAAGACGATCGGTCCATGGGCCAGCGCACCGGGAGTTACGCTCACCATCCATTCACTGCCTGACCAGCCGGTGGTCAACTATGGCTACTCCGGACCCCAGGCTCACACGGCCCCCTACAACCAGCAGACCGTCACGCGCCATTACGGCTTTGGCGGTACGGCGGGAACGGTGACCATCGGCGGCGTCAATGCCACGATTCAAAGCTGGAGTGACACCGTTATCACTGTCACCGTGCCGGCGGTCGGCGGCACAAAGGGTGTTCCCGCTTGCGCTGTGCAGCAGCAGGCACAGTACGGCGGCTCAACCGCATACTGCGGTCAACTCGTGGTGACGAATTCCAGCGGCCTGCAATCCGTGGATACCGTCACCGTCACCATCGGCGGCAAAGCTCCAACTGTACTTTCTACAAGCGCGAGCCAGAGCCCGCTGACGCCGTACGCAACCGGAGCGATTCAACAAGCAATCGACAAGGCTCAGCCCGGCGACCTGATCATCGTTCCTCCTGGCGATTACCAGGAAATGCTGATCATGTGGAAGCCGGTACGCCTGCAGGGTGTCGGCGCCGCCTCCAGCATCATCGACGCCAACGCCCAGCCTGCCGGCAAAATGGATCCATGGCGCCGGCAGATCAACTGCCTCTTCGGCCTCGCTTTGAACGGAACGCCGCTGGCCACAGGCAATCCTTACGATCCGTCAGGCACCTACTCCTGCGGCACCGCCGCGGGTTGGACTGCCTTCACAGGCGTACCCAACAATCCGCAGGTCGACCGCCTGCCGCTTGAAGGCATCGTCGGCTGGGATACCACAACCAACGGCAACCTTGCCCAACTCTTGTCGGAACCCACGTTGATGGGAGCCTATGAGGGCGCGGCAATCACGGTCGTCGGCAAGGGCGTGAATCCAGGCCCGGGAGACTACTTCGGAATAGCGAACGAAGCCACTTACCCAACCGGCTCCACGAACCTCACCACTGCCAATTGCACGACGAGCCGCACCAATCAGACCAACCCCTATTCGAGCAACTTCCAGTGCAACCCGTCGAGCATCGACGGTTTGACCCTCACGGACTCGTCTGAAGGCGGCGGCGGCATCTTCGTCCACGCCTGGGCGCATAACCTGCAAATTGCCAACAACCGGGTTTACGCGAATATCGGAACGCTGTCGGGCGGCATCAATGTGGGTCAGGGTGAAAGCCCCGACGCATATCTTGCCGGGACAGATCTCGACACGGCCCCCGGATCATGCGAAACCAGTTTGATTACCAACACTCAGTTGCCGTATTGCTACGACTTGCACGTCAACGTCCACAACAACTCGGTCACTTCCAACACCTCCATCGGCGACGAGTTGTTCTCTGGCACACCAGCCGGCGCGGGCGGCGTCAGCTTGTGCACAGGCGCCGACTACTACAAGTTCGACTACAACTGGGTTTGCGGCAACATGAGCACAGGCGATGGCGGCGGTGTCGCCCACATCGGGTTCAACAAGAACGGCGACATCGAACACAACACCATCATCTTCAACCAGAGCCTCAACCCCACCATCCCGACCAACGGCGGCGGACTGATTGTGATGGCCACGGCGCCTGACGGGCAATTGGCCGGTACGCCGGCCGGCGGCCCCGAATGCGGCAGCGTAACCGATGTGGATTGCGCGCCAGGGCTTGGCGACGGCACCGGCCCCGGCCTGGTGATCAACGCCAACCTGATTATGGGTAACGCTGCGGAAGCCGGCAGCGGCGGCGGCATTCGCTTGCAGGGAGTCAACGGAACGGATGTCCCGCGCTTCCCCAACACTCCAGTCGAGTGGTACGGGGTATCTGTAACCAACAACATCATCACCAACAACGTCGCGGGATGGGATGGCGGCGGTATATCGCTGCAAGATTCGTTGAAGGTCAACCTGATCAACAACACTATCGCCTCCAACGACGCAACCGCAACGGCCGGAGTGCTCTTCAACACCCTCGGAGCTCCGCTGGCCAGCGCGCCTGGCGTTCCACAGTCTGGCCAAACGACATCCAGCCAGACGTCCGCGCCTCAACCCGCCGGCATCGTGTCCATGGCCAACAGCACCAACCTCACCGCGGCCATGCCGGGACCCCAGGCGTCTGGCGGGGGCATCACCTGCCCGACCGGTCACGCCAATTGCTACGCCTTCTCCAACCCGTACATGGTCAACGACCTGATCTGGCAGAACCGCACCTTCTTTATCGGTGTGGGAACCCAGGAGCAGCCGCAGTTCCAGCAAAATCTCGTCACCCTGTACAACTCCGCATTCACCGGCGGCAAACCGTCGACAACAGGAACCGCGCTTACCGGCCAAACAACCACTGGTCAATGCGTCACCGGGTCGAGCTATTGGGACATCGGTGTGCGCGGCGACACCGGCCCGGGTAACCATGCCTCCGGTCACACCCTCGCTCCCAGCTATTCGATCCTGACCAATGCATCGGAGAACGCTGGAACGAACAACAAGACACCGGCAACGGCAGGATTCACTCAGCAGTACTGCAACGGCTCGCGAGTACCTCCTGAGCTTTCTGCCGCACAAGGCGGAAACGGCGGACTTTGGAACGTGCCCCCGGGCATCTCCGACGCCACCGTGCCCAACCCCATCTTCAACCTGACTCCAGCCGCGACGGTGGATGAAGGCAACAACTGGATCAACATGACATGGGGTCCCTTGTCTCTGGTCAACCCCGCAGGCGGGGCGACTCTCGGCAATTACGCGCCGATTGCTTCCTCCCCGGCCGTCGACCAGGTTGGTCCTCTCGTAGTCGCGGCGGAAGACTTGGTATTGGCGCTCAATCTTGCTCCGGGTGTTCCGACGACAGACTTCTTCGGCAACCCGAGGCCGGATGTCCCAGGAACAGCAATTGACATCGGCGCCGTCGAGTATACTTCGCCTGCCAACCTGGCCGTCGCCAGCATCACCGGCGGTCCGCTGGCATTCGGAAATGTAACGGTGGGCACCACAAGTGCTGCCAAAACCCTCACCTTGAACAACACCGGCACCGGTACCCTGACCGGCATCGTCGTTGCTGTCACAACGCCGTTCGCGCAAGCAGGCGGCACCTGCGGCACAACCCTCGCCGCTGGAGCGACCTGCACGATAACGGTCACGTTCACGCCGAGCGCTGTTGGTCCGGCAAATGGAACTGTCACGGTCACCGCGAACGTTCCTGTTACGGGCTCGCCGGTTGCGCTCAGTGGTACGGGCATCGCAGCAGTCATCGCCGCAACTCTTACGCCGACAAACTGGTCACCTTCGCAAACGAGGAACTGCCCGGGGACCGGCTTAGGAGTCATAGCCTGCGCGCTCGATCCGTCCCAGGCGTTTACGCTAACCAATACCGGGAATGTGCCCTTGACCGGTATCGCCCAAGCCGTGCTGGCAGGAGCGAATGCCAGCGAATACACCGTGACCCGGTTGACCTCGACCTGCGGACCGGCGGGGAACGGCCAACTGATCGCAAATACAACCCTGGCCCCGGGCGCCACCTGCACCGTCACGGTTCAATTCAAACCGCTGACGGCCCAAACAACCGGAGTCAAGAGCGCGACCATTTCGGTCACCGACCTGGCCGGTACGCAAACCTCCACCCTGACAGGAACAGCAAGATAATCCCTGTCTTCTGAAATAGAGGCGCGCCTGGCGGATGACCCGCAAGGCGCGCCTCTTATCAAGAATGACTCAACAACAAACGGGCCGGAGATTCCAACCAGGATCCCCGGCCCGACCTGACGAACGAGGGAAACGATGACACAAAGGTCGCTAACGTTCGGCTCTACAGTCTCAATGGCGGCGCAGCGAATCCTGCTCGCGGGATTCTTGATTGGGGGCGCCATAGCATCTCCACTTCTCGCTCAAACGCCAACAGCTTCTCAGCCGACAACCGCCGGCGCGCCGGCATCTGGGGCTCAATCGGCGGTTTCGACGCCCTACACCCGCTTTCACCCCAATCGGTTCGCAGGACGCGCAGGCAGGTTCTACGCACTCTTTTGGGGAATCGACACGCCGACGGTCAAGGCAGCAGAGGCCGGGGAACTTATCCGCTTCAGCTACCACGTGCTGGATCCCCAGAAGGCGAAGGCGATCAACGACAAGAAGAACGAGGCCTATCTGATCTTCCCGGACGCCAAGATCAGGCTCTCGGTCCCCTCGCTTGAGAAGGTGGGACAATTGCGCCAGAGCAGCGCGCCGGAGGCAGGCAAGACCTACTGGATGGCGTTTTCAAACCCGGGCAGAAGGGTCAAGCGCGGAGATCGTGTGGACGTGACCATCGGGTTGTTCAAGGCCGAAGGACTTGTGGTGGAGTAGCGCCCAAGCCGTGGCAGTCAACGATGAGCGCGAGAATGCCCCGCACAAGACCGAAGCGGGCTGGGGCTATGACGTCTTCTAGTCGATCCCCGGAGACACAATGGAGAACAACAGCTTCGTACATGACGATCTAGTCGTCCTTGCCGGCGCCCTTTGGAAGGTGCTTCAGCGCGATCACGCCGACGATTTGCAGCGCTTTGTGAAAAGCCTGGCGGCAGAGGAAATGCGCCATGGACCCGGGAGTTCCCCGGAACAAAACGCTCGCTTCGGCGACGGGGCGATCCATTTGCCGAAAACGCAACAAGAGGAACTCGCCCTCAATTCGCAGATGAAGATTGTCACCTTCATCGAGAATAAATTTGTCCCGGAACACGTTGCTTTCAAGAGATCTTCGGGCCAGGCTCATTACAAGTCGATGCTGAAACATGTCATCGGGCCAGATGAAGTGCAGCGGATCTTTCCCGGCAAGGACAACGGCCCGAGAATGAGGCTCGAAGCCGTCCCCGGCTGGCCCTATCTTACCGATGTGCGGCTGTGCGATGCGCGCCCGGAACACGTTTCCAGATTGGCATCTGCCGCGTTGGCCCACGGATATTCAATCCAGACCGTCAAGCACATTCGCAATGTGATCAGCGCAGTTTTTTCGCATGCAAGGAAAGAACAATACTTTGCAGGCGATAACCCTGTCAGCCGGGTACGCCCTCCCCATGCCCGCCGCAACCAATCTAACCCGCTTACTCTGCCGCAGGCGAAGCAAGCGCTTGGCGCAATGCAGTATCCAGAGCGGGAAATCACGCTCTTTGGAGTGTTCACGGGGATGAACCTTGCGGAGATCCTTGGCCTGCAATGGAAGCACGTCAACCTGACCGAGGTTGAGATCCTTGTGGACGGGGTGCGGATTCCACCGATGTCCATCGCCGTCGGGAACCAATTGTTCCGCGGCTACCTGGAAGCTGCCAAGCAGAATCGAGTGAGAAACCTGGAAATCCCATATCCGTTGAAGCAGATGCTTCTCAGGCTGCGATTGAATGCAAAATTCGTCGGGCCCGACGACTTTGTTTTCGCTTCCCACGCGGGGACGCCCATCAATCAAAACAACATCATGACGCGGCGCATTCGTCCCCTCGCCCGACAATTGGGGGTAGCCTCGCTTTCCTGGCAGGCGTTTCGGCGCTTCCGGAACACTCTGTTATCGCAAGACGAGCGGAAAATGTGGGAGTTTACCTGCCTCGCGCTGGATTCAGTTTCATCCTGAAAAGCCCGCAGCAAGTGGGGCAGAATCGAGCCGGATATCTGTAAGTTGCCAAATATCACCTTAAACTTTCAGAGGTGATCACGCCCTTGCGTACTGCGTAGAGGATAAGTTCCGGGATCCCGTGAAGATTGAGTTTTTTAAGTATATTGCCCCGGTGGGTCTCGACCGTGAAGAGACTCAAGTGCAGCTTATTGGCGATGTCCTTGTTGCTACCGCCCTCGGCGATCAGTTGCAGTATTTCCCGCTCCCGGGCCGTCAGCAGTTCGTATGTATCGACAATATCGTTCTCTTGCAGTTTTCGAACGTAATCCTGTGCCAACATGCGGCTCACGGCAGGACTGAAGAAGGACTTTCCCGCTGAAATGTTGCGGATTGCAGAAACCAAATCTATTTCAGGCGATTCTTTCAGCAGGTAGCCGCGCGCTCCGGCTTTGATGGAGCGTAGAACAAACGACTCATCTGCATGCATGCTGAGCATGATGATTGCAGTTTTGGAGTGCTTGGCGCTTATGTGCCGAGCGGCCTCAATCCCATTCCAATTCGGCATCGTGATGTCGAGCAGAGCGACATCTGGCTTTTTCGTCTCGGCCAATTCCACAGCCTCGCGGCCGTCGCTGGCTTCTCCCACGACTTCAAAGTCTCGCTGTTGTTCCAGCACCAGTCGCAAGCCCCGTCGCATCATCGCATGATCTTCCGCCAGGATAATTCTGATCACACTGCACCTTCTTGTTCCAGCCGCCCACCGGTCTTCTCGAGTGGAATGCGAATTGTGAGAACGGTCCCGTGGTTTGAAGTCGACTCGATCGCCAGGTGACCTCCGACACTTTCAACTCTTTCTGTCATCCCCAACAGGCCCAGCCCCTTGTTTTGGATGGGATCGAAACCGACCCCATCGTCCTCGACGGTTACGACGATTTCCTCCTCGCTGCTGCGGATGGCGATGTGCACCTGCGAGGCTTGAGAATGTTTGACGCAGTTATGGACTGCCTCCTGGACTGTGCGGTAGATGCATGTTCGGGTCCTGTCGGGATACTCGTCGTCGGTATCCTCGGCGGTCACCCTCACTTTCAGTCCAGTGCGACGAGTTACTTCTTTCACGAGCCAACTCAGCGCCGGAACCAGGCCGAGTTCGTCCAGCATGCTGGGGCGCAGTAACAGCGCCATGCTTCGCATTTTTGCCACGCTGTCTTCTGCCAAGTGCCGGATAGTCTGCAGCGATTCGGTTCTGTCCGGCGGCGTTTGGCGTTCCGATTCGAGTCTTCCAATCTCCATGAGGAGCGCAGTCATCGACTGGCCCAGATCGTCGTGCAATTCGCGCGAGAGGTTTCGACGCTCATCCTCCTGCACCGTATTCAGCCGATCTGAAAGGCGGCTCAGGGCTTGCCTGGCGACGGACACTTCGGTGAACCTCTCTTCGGCCTGGCGTTCCAAATGGCGAGAATGCCGAAGAACGACCCAGGCAAGAAGGAGGCCTAAAACCCCGGTGATCATCGAGATTACAGTCACTCGATGTTGGAAACTCTCCTGCAATAGCTGGCTTTCGATTTCCGTGCCGTCCAATAGATGTTCATCGAGAGCCGTCGCCTGCTTCACGAACTCTACTACCTGATTGCGATCGGGAGTAAGAGTTTGAAGCAGAAAGGTCTTTCCATGCAGGCGTAACTGGTTTTGGTCCCAGCCAAGCACTGGATTTAACGAGGCCCAGTATGCCTGGGAGCGCTGCTGCAATCCCAGAACCGCTTCCTTTTCGTCGGCAGGGGCGCTATTTCCGTACTCGATAAGCGCTTGCTCCGTGTGCGCCTGCAAACGCCGCAGCCCCAGCTTCTGTCCTGCGGCCAGCGAGTCGTCCGGTTCGAGTATATAGTCGCGGACAAGCGTGGCTGAACGGTAAGTATCGCTGCGAACTTGATCCAGCAATGCATCGCGATCCCGCGACCGTTTTCTAACCTTGGCGCTCATGGCCGACAGATTGCGCGTCTGCCAGGCCGCGTCGACCACGAGGAATCCCATCAGCAACAACAGGCCTGCGAACCCTGCAAACACCCAGCGAGAGGAAGATACCAGGGGCTTCATCTTATGCTTCTCTCTTCGCACGTGTTTTCTCTTGCAGATCTCCGCAAATGCTGTCGACCGAGAGAGAGGCAGGGGCTATGGGACGAAGCCCAGATGGGATTGCCAAGCCGCGACGCCGCGTCACCACCCGCACGATCGGATTTACCTGAGAATCCCGATCCTCAATATACGGGGCCCCGGGACAACTCGACGTTTCTGAGAAATGGAAAAATCCCATGTTACACAGCCGCCTTCGGGCGCGAAGGCCATCATTGCAGGCACTCTCGACGAGATCGAAAATATCAGGTGTATTCCTGAGGGACTTTGCTTTTGAGCAAGCCGCGCCCACGGCACAATGGCTTCAATGGGCCGCGGGGATCTCGGTGCTCCTGCTGTAACTGGGCAACTGGGCTTTACATAAGTGGCGATAAATGCGCACTTTACTCCACGCGCAAAGGCCGAACCGGGTCGATGGAGGCGGCGCGCCGCGCCGGGATGATGGCGGCAACGGCCGCGGCAAGCAGCAGCGTCAAAATGGCGATCGCCATCACCAGGCCGTTCACCTTGTCGATCTCATAAAGCTGCGACTTGATGTAACGAACGCAGAAAATTGCAACCGGGATGCCGATGGCGAGGCCGGCAATGACCTGCAGCATGGCCCCGCGCATCACCGTTCCGATGACGCGGCTGCGCGCCGCCCCCAGCGCCATACGGATGCCGATCTCGGGCGTGCGGCGGACGACGGTATAGGCAGTAACACCATAAAGGCCGATGGCGGCAAGCAGCAGCGCCAGCAGACCGAAGAGAGACGTGAGGCGCGCGATAAGACGCTCCTCAATGAACCGATCGTCAATCTGCTGCTGGAAGGTCTGGAACTTCACAATGGTCAAGTTGGGGTTGATGCTGGCCAGGGTATCGCCGACGGTCTTTTCAAATCCATTGACGGGATGGGCAGTTTCGATGACAAGGGCACCGGCGTACATCGAAAGGTCCTTGTCGAGCGGGTTGTCGGGGTCGTTGGTAACGCCAGCCTGCTGTGTAAGCGGCAAGAAGTACATGGCGTGGTCCTTCCAGTAGACGCTGGTGTAGGTGGTGTCTTCCACTACGCCGACGATCTCATGCGCTCCATCCTGAGAGATCTTGGAAGGTCCGGAAAAACCAAAGCGATGGCCGATGGGGTTGCGGTTGCCGAAGAACTGCTTGACGAACTCCTGGTTGACGACGGCAACGGGCGGCGCATTCAACGTATCCTGCGATCGGAAGCCGCGTCCCATCACAATGTGGGTGCCGACTGAGTCGAAGTACTCCGGCGTGCCTTTCACCCAGGACGCGCCTTTATTCAGGTCCGACTCGCCCTGAATCTTTACGCCCGAACCCCAGTTGTTCTCTTCCATTGGGGTATAGGTGGCGAGGCCGACTTTGAGCACTCCGGGAATGGCGTGGAAGCGGTCTTCGATGGTCTGGTAGAGTGACTCGACCTCGGAATTTTTGTAACCCGCGGCCTGCGGATTGATATGGGCAATGTACCGGTTCGTTGTATCCAGTTTCATGTTCACGTTCTGGGCTTTATTCAGGCTCTGCGCAAACAGGCCGGCGGCCACCAGCAACACCAGCGAAAGAGCGGCCTGCAACACAACGAGGGAGCGCTGCAGGAAGGATGCTCCGTGCGTGGTTGTACGCGCGTTGGAGCGCAGGGCCAGGGCGGGCTGCGTGCGCGCTGCCATGAGCGCCGGGGCAAGCCCAAACAGGACGCCCGTAACCAGCGAAAGCGCAAACGCAAATCCGATAACCAGCGGCGCGGGCGATGCCGTGATCGGCATATTGTGCTGATCGGGAAAGGCGAGCGCCAGCAGCGCGTGCGCTCCAAGATAAGAGACGGCGAGACCGAGCAGGCCGCCCAAACCCGATAGAAGCACGCTTTCCGTAAGAAGTTGACGCACGATGCGGCTGCGTTGCGCGCCCAGTGCCGCCCGGATGGAGAGCTCGGCGCGGCGGCTCATGCCGCGCACCAGCAGCAAGTTGGCAATATTGGCGCACGCCACAAGAAGCACTAAACCGGCGATCCATTGCAGCAACTTCAGGTGGTCCTTGTACCCGTCCTGCATGTTCTGGATGCCGCCGCCGCCGGGTGTCAGCACAACATGGGTGCGGGGAAGCACCTTCTGTGCGCGCTGATCGGTAAATGTCTTGAGCGGTGCAAACTGCTGCTTCAGCAGTGCGCTGGCCTTGGCTTGAAGTGCGGGAAGGGAAGTTCCGGGCTTTACGCGGCCGATAATGTAGGCCCATTCGGTGTCGGGATCGTTGAAATACGGCGCGCCGCTGACTGCATCCATCGAGTTCATGGGAAGGAAGTATTTGGGGGGATTGGTATCGACACGGTCCCCGTAAAATCCCTTTGGCGCGACACCCACGATCGTGGCCGGCTTGGTGTTGATGTAAAACGCGCTTCCCACCACGCTCGGGTCGCCTGCGTAGTCCTGCTGCCAGGCGTCATAGCTCATCACAGCCGTGATGGGCGCGCCCTTTTGGTCGTCGGCGTCCATCAACAGCCGGCCTGCAGCCGGTGATAGCCCGAAGACGCGAAAGTAGTTGCCGGAGACAAAGGTTCCCGTTACGGACTTCGCGACGGTCTGCGGTCCGGAGCGCCGCACAGTGATCGGCCGCCAGGCGTAGCCGGACTCCATCGCCGCCAGTTCTTCAAACTCCGGCAGACTCTTCTTGAACATGGCGTAGGTGTCGGTGGCAAACAACGAGTAATCGCCGTTGTCGTTCCAGCCATCGTTGACGCAGCAATCGTCTTTGTCGCCGATGCGGATGAGGGTCTTGGGATCGGTTACCGGCAGGTTATGGAGCAGGATGGCATTGACCAGGGTGAAGATGGCTGAGTTGGCGCCGATGCCGAGCGCCAGCGTGAGCAGGGCGGTAGCGGTGAAGCCCGGTGTCTTGCGCAGTTGCCGCAACGCAAACAAAACATCCTGTAAAAGAACCCTCATATCCCTGCCTCCGCACACTTCGGCGTGCATACTTTGAGAGCATGTTGCGTGCCATTCAGGATCTCTGCTAGCCGCCTGGAATCAACCGGTTAGAAGTTCCAGGTTACGATTCGCTGTCCGAAACCGGGAGCAGGTGTTCAAAGCCGGACGCCCGCTGGCTGGCAGGCGAGGGGGGGACCGGCGTGAGACCGCAGCCAAGCTGCCTCAGTCGGCCGCACCGCTGCGTCAATCGTCTGTTTCGCGAGCGACAGGCAGAAAGATGGAAAACACCGAACCCCGGAGCCTTGCGGAGGTGAAGGAACGAACGCGAAAAGCACCGCCATGCTTATCCACAATCTGCTTGCTAACCCACAAGCCGAGGCCGGTGCCAACGTCCCCTTTGGTGCTGAACAGCGGTTCGAACAGATGACGGCGCACATCCGGTCCCATACCGCAGCCATTGTCGGCGATCGAGATGCGAATCCACTCTCCCTCGCGGCCGGGTCGCGCAATTGATTTCACCTGCAGCGAGACGATGCCGTTCTGCTCAAGGGCGTCCAGACTGTTCGACAGAAGGTTTGAGAAGACCTGGCGCAGTTCTCCGGCGACTGCCACGATTTTCAAATCCGCGGGCCATTTCTTTCGAATCGTAGCGTTCTTGGCCGCTATCTTGTTCGCCAGCAGGTCCAGGGCGGAATCCAGTATAGCCGGTACGGAGACAGTATCTGCCGCCGTGGATTCGCGATAGAAGCCCAGCGACTGCCGCACAATATGCGCCACGCGCTTCAACTCGGAATCGGCGTCGCGCAGGTAACCGCGGCTGGATTTAGGCAACTCCGGCGACGCCGAAGCGAGAAACACGAGGTTGGTCACAGCGGCCAGCGGGTTATTGATCTCGTGCGCAATGGTAGCTGCCATTCTTCCCAGCGAGGCCAGCTTTTCGGTGCGGATGAGAGCCTGCTCGGCCTGCGCGTGAATCGCTTTCAACCTCTGAATTCCCAGTCCAAAGGCGAGGTCGGAGGCCAGGCCGGAAAGAAGCCGGATTTCGTCGGGACTGAACGCATTCACCTTGGTGGAGTAAATGGAGATTGCACCAAGAACTCTGCCATCGGGCAGGTCGGGACCGCCCGCGCCAACAGTGCCGGCCAGTTGCGGCGAGAGTACGAGAGGCAGAGCCAAAGACGATCGATAACCGAACGCCAGAGCTCGTCTTCTCCAGGGCGTGTAGTCGGAAGCGGTTTCGATGTCGGGGCAACCGTGCGGCTTTCCGGTGCGTATGGCAAGGCCCGTGGGCCCTTTGCCAAATTCCTCTTCCTCGTTCCAGCACGTGCGCAGGTTTTCAAGGTACTCGCGACCCGAGCCCGCAAATGCGACCAGGCGAATGCTGTTGCTGTTGTCGTTCTCTGCCAGGCCGATCCAGGCCATGGCATGTCCGGAATGCTCGCCAATGATCTTGCACACTTCGTTCAGCAGCGCAGCTTCGTCCTCTGCGTGCAGCAGCGCCTGGTTGCTTTGGCTGTGCGCGGCAAGGGTGCGATTGGCGCGTTTCAACTGGTCTTGCTGCCGCATGCGCTCGGCATTTTCCTCGGTCAACCGGGCCATGGCCGTCTCCAGCTGGCTGGTCCTCTCGCTCACCAACCGGGCCAGGTTTTCACGGTGCATCTGGAGTTCGGCCTCGGTGCGCCGGCGCTCGGTGATGTCCATGTCCATTTCGAGGATGAGGGAGGAGCCGTCGGCATCGGTGAAGGGCATGTCGAATGCGTCGATCACCGATCCGTCCGGGGCGTTTACCTCCCAGCGATGAGGTTTGCCTGTCGTCAGGGGCACAAAGCTCTCGCAAAATCCGCATGGCTCCGCATTCCCAAAGCAGCTTTCATGGCAATGGCGCCCGTTCGTATCGCCGAACCTTTCACGGAAGAGCCGATTGGCGAATATGACACGATGATCGGGAGACAACAGGCAGGTCATTGCCGGCAGCGCCTCCAGAATGGCGAAGAGGCGCTGGCGCTCTGCGGCGATCAACTGTTCCCGCTTCCTGGCCTCTGTCTGGTCGGTCACCACCATGCTCAGGGAACTGTGGCCATCGGTCTTCATCCGGCGGATCGAGATATGCACCGCGGTGCGGCGTTCGGATCCCGCGGCACAAACTTCCATCTCGCCGGTCACCGCGTCGCCAAGAAAGGCGCGATTGAGAAGATCCTCAAAGGCCGGTTTGCTGCCAGGCGCGACGAACTCAGCGGCTGGCTTCCCAATCACCAATTCAAGGGGAACACCCAGCAGATCCGCGAGCCGCTGATTGCAGTAGAGGATGCTGCCGTCGGCGCCCAGCGTCGCCGCGCCCTCGTTCATTGCTTCCACCAGCGCGCGGTAGCCTGATTCCGCCCCGCGCAACGTGAACACCTGGTCGGTTCCTTCCGGGCCGGAGACCACCAACGCGTCCACCTCGCCGGACTGGATGGCGCGGATCACTTCCTCGGCTTCAGACAATCTGGCTTCGGTTTCAGCCAGTTTGGCGCGCAGCTTCCCGAGCTCGTCCTGAGCTCCGCCGCCGATTGTCGAGGTTGCGGTGTTCATTCTGCCCTCACGGCTTTAATTTAAGCCCGATCAAAATGCGTTCCGTGTTTGACATGTCGCCCACGAATCGTTGCGCTGGAATCGGAAGTTCCTTAATGAGCGTTGGAACGGCCACGATCTGTGCCTCGCGGGTGGCGCCAGGCTGCTGATAGATATCGATCACTTCCAGTTCGTAGTGCCCAGCAAGGTACTGGTCGCAGATGCGGCGAACGTTCGCAATCGCGTTGGTCGAACGGCCAGAGTTACCCGAGACATAGAGGCGAAAGAGGTAGCTTGGCTTTGCCAGGCTGGCGACCAGCGCCTCGAATTCCTTAAGCGTGGTCTCCTCCTCATTCCCATTCACCGCGCCCACGTTATTGCAGAAATCGCTCATTTGGTCACCGTCGGCTGAGAAAACTCGGGGTTGCGCAGCTCAAGTCCAATCATGACCCTCTCTTTTTCCGCCAGGCTGCCAATCAGCTTTTTCACCGGAGGGGGAAGCTTGCGCACCACCGCAGGCACCGCGACGATCTGGTGCTGCTTGGCAAGCGACGGGTTTTCCATCAGATCCACGATTTCAATCGAATACTTTCCCTTGAGGTTTGCCTCGCAGATCTGTTTGAGATTTGAAAAGGCCGCCAGCGATTTGGCGGTTTTTCCGGCAACGTAAAGCGAGAAGGCCCAATGGGCAGAGTCCTCCTCGACGTTTCCTCCGATATTTGAATTGGCGTTTGCCTTCACGATTTGCCTCCAAAGCTCGCGGCCGCGTCTGAGCTTTGAGTTGCGTGCTGCGAGTTGGCCGGATCGCTCGCTTTGGTGCAGGTTGGACCGACATGAATCCCATCGTCGGCCAGGCGGAACTCGTGCATTTCGTGGGAGTGTGCCATGCCCCGCGACTTCAACAGGTAAATCGCGTAGCTGCGCTTGCCATCGCGTTCGATATCCCGCAGCAGCAGCCATGCGTCCATGATGGACGAGACTTTCTCCTGGGTCGCCTCGAGCACGCCGCCGCTATTCGTCAAATTGGTAAACATCGACGTGACCTGGTTCATCTTGAGGAAATCGACGAGCCGGGTGAGCATCGATTTGACCCCTGCGTCGTCCCCTTGCGTCAGGAAATTGGTGAGTGGATCGATGACCGCAAGCGTGGGGCCGACTTTCTTGACGATCTGATGGATCGAGGCCAGGTGCGCTTCCAGTCCCAGGTTGCTGGGCCGGACGGTGACCAGGTGCAACAGCCCCTGGTCGATCCACGGCTGAAGATCCATCCCGACCGATCGCATGTTGCGAATCACCTGCGCCGTGGACTCTTCAAATCCAAAATAGAGCGACTTCTCGCCACGTTCGCAGCCCGCCTTGAGGAAGTTCAACGCCAGCGTCGATTTGCCGGTCCCAGGCGTTCCCGAGAGCAAAATGCTGCTGCCGCGGTAAAAGCCCTTGCCGCCGACGATCGCGTCCAGGTCCGGAATGCCGCTTGAAATCCTCTCGGTGGATGCGGGATGATTCAGGCCGACCGAGGTAATCGGAAGCACGGAGATGCCGCGCTCGCCCATCAGGAAGGGATACTCGTCTGTACCGTGCAAACTGCCGCGGTATTTCACGATGCGCAGGCGGCGCGTTGTGATCTGCTCGGTGACGCGATGGTCCAGCAGAATCACGCAGTCGGCCACATACTCTTCCAGTCCGTAGCGGGTCAGAACTCCATCGCCACGCTCTCCGGTGACGATCGCTGTCAGTTCGCGGTCCTTGAGCCAGCGGAAGAGGCGGCGCAACTCGGCGCGGATGATCGATTCGTTCTTTAGTCCGGCAAAGAGCACTTCGATGGTGTCGATCACCACGCGCTTGGCGCCGATGGAATCGACCGCGCTGCCGAGACGGATGAACAGACCCTCCAGGTCGTACTCGCCGGTCTCCTCGATTTCTCCTCGCTCGACGAAGACGTGGTCGATGGCCAGCTTGCCTTCCTTCTGCAGCCGATCCAGGTCGTAGCCGAAGGAAGCTACATTTTGTTGCAAGTCCCGCTCGGTCTCTTCGAAGGCCATGAAGACACCCGGCTCGCCAAACTCCAGGATGCCGTGCGCCAGGAATTCCATTGCCAGGACAGTCTTTCCAGTTCCCGCGCTTCCACAAACAAGAGTTGTACGCCCCTTGGGCAGACCCCCACCGGTGATCTCATCAAGACCATCAATACCTGTGGGAGTTTTTGCAAGTTGTATGGGTGCGTTCAAGGGCCCTCCGAACAAAGGCGCAGGTTGCAGACTGCGAACTGGCAATGGGACAGGAGATTCGCTCTGCACCGGAGGCGCGCCATCGCTCTAAAAGATGGAAAGATCAACCAAGTATAGCATGCGGAAAGTGACGTGAAGGCTTTCGGTATCGCGCGCCCAGGGGCAAATCGCATGAACCGGGGACGACTCGGTCACAGTTTCACAGTCTCACAGCCAAAAACGTGGCAAATTCGTGTTTTCGCCCTTTTCTGCGAAAGCAAACCATTTATATTCATATATTTAGACGAAAACTTCGATCTCTCAAAACAAGAAACAGAAAACGGAAAAAGCTGCGTTGAACCCTTTGGCGATCGGGCATTCCAGGCCGAGGGTATCCGACTTCAGCGTGTCTGCTTGGGACCAACATTCAAGTTAGCAGAAAGTCCGAAATAATCGGCAGTGTGTTACGAACAAAAGCGAGAGCTTCTGATGCTGTACCAGAGATGTGAGACGGCCTCCCGGAGCCGGCTTGCAGGAGTTGGCTTCAAACCGCCCGGTACCGCTCCCTGGTGGCCGCGTCGAGGTGAAGTCAGGAGAGTCCATGAGTCCAAAGTATCCAGTTTCGCTGCGGCAGTCTCTTTCCTGTGTATTGACGCTATCTTGAGCGAGCATCGGACCCACCAAGGCTAACAGGCAGCAATCCAGGGTTCTGACTCGCTGGCCGCGACGGCCGCCGGCGTTGCCGCTCCCTTCCGTCTGATTTGCCACTCGAAGCATTCCTCGGCGCAGCTCCCACTGGGTCTTCATCTACGACGCCAACCCGGCTGCGGGCGGGCACCAACTGGCGCGCTTCGTGTTGAGCGGTTGGCTGGGCGCAGGTCAATCCCGGTCCATCCCCACCAGCCTGCATGCAGGCGCCAAACCTCCTACCAGCCTCTATGTCGTCATCGATCCGGACAACGCGTTGCACAACGCGAGCAAGGTGACGAGCCGGACCGCGGTCAAGGCAGTGCCCAACCGGACCTGGGAGCGGTGGGCGCATTTCCGCACTGGCCGGCGGACGACCCGATCGGGTTCGCCCGCCGGCAATGCGGAGGAAAAAGCTGGATGCCGTGGACCCCTACTCGACCGTGACCGACTTGGCCAGGTTCCGCGGCTGGTCCACGTCGCAGCCCCGCCGAACGGCAATGTAGTACGCAAGCAATTGCAGCGGGACGATCTCGATCAGCGGAGAGAGCAGTTCGATCGCAGGCGGAATGTGGATCACGTGCTCCACCAGGGTGCCAATGGTGGTGTCACCCTCAGTCGCGACTGCGATGACGCGGCCGCTGCGGGCCGTCACCTCCTGGATGTTCGAGAGAGTCTTCTCATAGCGCAACTTGGAGGCTGGGTCGGATGCATCGCAGGTGGCCAGCACAACCACCGGCAAGGTCTCATCGATGAGCGCATTCGGACCGTGCTTCATCTCGCCCGCAGGGTAACCTTCGGCGTGAATGTAGGAGATTTCCTTCAGCTTTAGAGCGCCCTCCAGTGCGATGGGAAAGTGAATGCCGCGGCCGAGATAGAGGAAGTCGCGCACCGTGGAAAATTCCTTCGCCAGTTGCTCGCATTGGGCGGATCGGGAACGCAGCACCTCTTCAACTTTGCCTGGGATGCGGCTCAATTCCTCCATCAGCGCGACAGATTGTGCGGGGTCGATGCGGCCGCGCAGTTTGCCGAGCTTGAGCGCGAGCAGAAACAGCGCCGTGAGCTGCGCCGTGAAGGCCTTGGTGGAGGCGACGCCGATCTCCGGGCCGGCATGGGTGTAGATGGCGCCATGCGCCTCCCGCGCCACCATGGCATCCACCACATTGCAAATGGCTACCGTCTTGGAGCCGAGGGCAATCATCTCGCGCTGCGCAGCCAGCGTGTCGGCGGTCTCGCCCGACTGCGTGATCAGCAGGCCAAGCGCGTTGCGGTCGGGAATGGGGTTTCGATAGCGGTATTCGCTCGCATAGTCCACGTCCACGGGCAGCCGGGCAAGCCGCTCGATCATGTATTTGCCGGCCTGCGCGGCGTGCCAGCTCGTGCCGCAAGCGGCAATATTGATGCTTGAAGCCGAAGCCAGCTCCTCGTCGGCAATCTTCATTTCGCCCAGGAAGACCTTGCCGGAGTCGAGCGAGACACGCCCCAGCGTGGTGTCGCGGATGGCTCGCGGCTGCTCCCAGATCTCTTTGAGCATGAAATGCTTGTAGCCGCCTTTTTCCGCCTGGATTGGATCCCACTGGATCCGCGTAATGGCTCGCTGGATCGGGTTCCCGTCAAAATCGGTGAGCTCGACACCGGCCAGCGTCAGGATGGCCATGTCGCCATCGGCCAGGAAGTAGATATTGCGCGTGTGATGCAGCACCCCGGGAACGTCGGAGGCAACGAAGTACTCCCCTTCGCCGACGCCGATGATGACAGGCGGTCCAGAGCGCGCCACCACGATCTTGTCCGGCTCGGCCGCCGATAAAATGCCCAGGGCGAATGCCCCCGTGAGCCGCTTTACGGCCCGGCGCACGGCGACTTCCAGAGTGATCGGCAAACCTGCCGCATCGGCGTCCGACTGCACCTGCTCAATCAGGTGGGCAATAATCTCCGTGTCGGTTTCGGTAACGAACTTGTGTCCCTGACCGGTGAGTTCGCGCTTCAGTTGCAGGTAGTTTTCCACGATGCCGTTGTGGACAACCACGATGCGGCCGGTGCAGTCCCGGTGCGGATGCGCGTTCTCTTCCGTCGGCCGGCCATGCGTCGCCCAGCGGGTGTGGCCAATGCCGAAAGTGCCATCCACGGGATGTTCGCGCAGCACTTCTTCAAGATGGATGAGCTTGCCCGGCGCGCGTCGAACCTGCAGAACAGCGCTGGACGGGCTGCCGACGGCGATGCCGGCAGAATCATAGCCCCGATATTCAAGGCGTCTCAGCCCCTCAATGATGACGGGAACTACTTTCTTTGAGCCGACATAACCGACAATTCCGCACATGCAAGAATTCTAAGCGAACAGGATGCTACTTAACTTCCGCCGCGCGCCCGTATCGGCCAAGTCCCACAAGCAGGGGGGCTATCGCGCTCCCAGGCGCATCCTATTCCTCAATGCGGTATGTAAACTCTTCGATCACCGGGTTGGTGAGCACTTCGCGCGCGATGCGCTCCACCTGGGCCCTTGCCCCCTCGGCATCGAGGCTGTCAGCCAGTGTCAAGGCGAAATACTTGCCTTGGCGCACGGCGGTAACATCCGCATATCCAATCTTGCGCAGGGCGTTCTGGATGGTCTGGCCCTGCGGATCGAGGACCGAAGTTTTTAGCGTGACATAGACATGGGCCTTCATTATGAAGGATTATAGTGGTTCCGGTAGCTGGCCGGCGACCACCATTCCCGTAGAATCGCTTCCCCCAATGCAGCACCAGCCTCACCCAGGAGACATGAACGACATGGTTAATTACCTTGAACTGCCGATCGGCGATCGCGCGCCGGAGGTTTTTCGGGCAGTGATCGAAATCCCGCTGGATGGGACAAACAAATTCGAATACGACAAGCAGCTTCATGTTTTCAAGCTCGACCGCAATCTCCATTCCCCCGTGCACTATCCGGGCGACTACGGCTTTATTCCTTCCACGCTCAGCGACGACGGCGATCCACTCGATGTTCTGGTCCTGGTGCCCGGCCCGAGTTTTCCCGGCTGCGTCCAGGAGGTGCGTCCCATCGGCTTGCTCGAGATGCTCGATCAAGGCGTTCTCGATGAAAAGGTGCTCGCCGTCGGCAAAAACAATCCCCGCTTCGACAATGTGTGGAATTACACCGACGTGTATCCTCACTTGCTGAAGGAAATCACCCACTTCTTCTCGATTTACAAGGATCTTGAAGGCAAGCGGGTGGAAGTGAAGGGATGGCACGACGCGGCGTTCGCGCGCGACCAGGTGCTCCGCGCGGCCGCTCAATTTCAGGAGAGTAAAGCGAAAGCCTCGCTGAAGCCGGCTGCCACCAAGCCGAAATCGCAGCGATAGCCACTTGCCGAGGGGCAGCGCTTCTTTTTTGGGCCGCGGGCACTCGCAAACAACATCGCGGAAAAGTCTACTTTTCCGCGATGTTGTTTGACTGCGCGATCTTCTGGATCATGTCCAGATGCATGAGGCTCACAAGGCCGAGAACATTCACTAGTCGACTCCGCTTCATGCTGTTCATCCCCCTTTTTTTGAATTCGATGTTCAATTCCTTGTGGCGGCCAAGAGTGCCCCAGGCGCCGCAACTTAAGAGAGCAGTCTTCTGCGGCGAGTTGCCCTGACTTTGATCTCTGGTTGGTATTCATCGCGCTTAGCATCCCTTAGAACGAAAACATTTTTCGGCCCGCGAAAGTGTTTTTCTCATACCGCAAGGCGAAGCAACCTCCGCCAGGGAATGCCGCTCTTAGGTACATGCTGAACGCCGGCGCAAGACAATAGGCCCGCGCTGCCAATGCAGCGAGTCGGCGGAGCGCCGTTTCGACACGAGCGCGGCCTGGACGAGTTACACCCACGCATGGAGGATTACACGATGAAATTATTCTCGGCCCACATTGAAGATCTTCGAAGTCTCTACACATCCAACCTGAAAAAAGCCCTCGATATGGAGCAGAAAATCACTGAAGCGCTCCCGGATTTGATCGAGAACACAACCGACTCCGAGTTGACCCAGGCGCTGCGCACGCACCTGGAAGAAACGCGCGGCCATGTTTCAAGCGTTGCCAGCCTGTTGCAGAACAACGTTGGCGACGAGGAGACAGAAACCTGCAAGGTAATCAATGGCCTCACCACCGAAGCATCCGACACCATCAAGGACGTGACCGACCCGTCGGTGCGCGATATCGCCCTCATCGGAGCAGCGCAGCAAGTGGAACACCACGAGATTGCCGTCTACGGAACGCTGCGGCGCTGGGCGGAGATTCTCGGCCTTTCAGAGGATGCGACCGTCCTGGAATCGATCGAGGCGGAGGAAGAAAATGCGGACGCGATCCTCTCCGAAATTGCGGAGAGGGTCAATGTCGGCACCGGCGGCTTTCCGCAAGCAGAGCGGGTAGGGGTGGGCGCCCCGCTGACGCCCGAACGATTCACCACGTAACTCCACTTGCACGATGTCCGTAGACAACAAGGGCGGCGGGGTTAGTAAGCCCGCCGCCCTTGTTCGATTTGTTTCGCTCACGGCAGCGCTACAGCTTCGCATTAGTCGGTTGCTTGAGCCGCCGCCAGCCGCCGCCGTGCCCGCGGCGCCGCGGTGATCCAGTAGAGGGCCGGTCCCAGCAATCCCACCACCGCTGCAAAAAGCAGAGCCGATGTTTCGCCCATCAGTTTCTCGCCGCGCGAGGCATACAGCGCATAGGCAATCAGCACCGTCGGCCCCACGGCGAGCGAACAGGCAAACGCCAGGTTCCCCGCCTTGAAGGGACGCGGCAAATTCGGCTCGCGGAGCCGCAGCACGATCAACGCCACAAACTCCAGTAGGAGGCTCGTTCCGTACAGGATCAAGTCGATCGAGATGAGCCTCTCAAAAGGCAGCTTCAACGCGAGCCCCCAGGCCAGGCCGCACAATAAAACGCTCACCCACGGCACGCCGCGGCTGTTCCGCTTGGCGAACATGCCCGGCAGCATACCGTCCTCGGCCATCGCCATCGGCAGCCGCGTATAACTCATCACCAGCGCGTTGAACATGCCAATGCCTGTGATCGCGCCGCCGCCCACCACGGCCAGCCCCAGCAGCGGACCGCCGATTGTCCTGGCCGCGCTCATCCAGTCGCCTGTAGCGAAGCTATCCACCGAGAGACCCGAGAGCGCCATCGCCGCCAGCGGGAGCACATAGGTGATCGCCACCAGGACGGTG
>Ga0181516_10000932_pt1 | contig 23903 bp, 15 predicted proteins | sample PEATcosm2014_Bin_25_FD_121104 | JGI IMG/M metagenome (GOLD analysis project Ga0181516, IMG submission 121104) | Peatland microbial communities from MTU Mesocosm Facility, Houghton, MI, USA - PEATcosm2014_Bin01_10_metaG | ecosystem: Environmental > Terrestrial > Soil > Wetlands > Peat | place... | reverse complement strand
CCCTTGTATTCAATCCGCACGTCCTGGTCGCCGATGTGGGCCGTCTCGACAAAGGAAATGTCGTCCCCGCTCAATTTCCCCTCCGTCAGGTCCACGTCCGCTTTCACGCCGTCCCGGTCGCGGTGCGCCTTGCCGGTGACGTTCGTACCGTCCGCCTTCAACTCATACGTGTATTTCATCTGGCCGCCGCCGGCCTCGAATTCCGCCTTCCAATTGCCGGTCACATCGGCCGCGCGCAGAGAACCCGCCAGCCCAAGCCCCAACGCCAAAATCGCAAATGTCTTCATAGTTTTTCCTTTCAACCGCTCCGGATTGTTCGCGTCGCCGCAACCAAAACTGGCCGCGCTTCCACCGGATTGAGAATGCGCGATTCTTTTGCCGCGGTCCCGCTCCTGTCAACCAAAACAATTCCCGGCCGCTTTGCGCGCGAACGCGGCAACCGCGGGGCGCCTTTGGAAGACATGCAAATCGCATGAAACCGGTGTCAATTTGCAGGACATTTTCTCACTTTTGCGATTCAGCCCGGTCATGCCCCGGCCCGAGAAAACCAACGTTTGCGGCATCAAACACCGCGCTTTTGCGCGTGATTCAGCCCCATTGCCCCGCTTCCCGGCACTGGAAATGCTGCTTTGGGGACGAATGAGTTTGGTTGAGAAAGACTCGACGATGGCCGGCCAAATGCCCGGCACGGCGGCGGGGCATCCGCCGGCCGTATGGCCGATGGACCACCCGTTGCCGGAAGTTGCGACAAAATCGGCCGCGGCCGGAACGCTGACGGTTGAGCGTTACCTCCCCAACTACAAAACTCATTGGGACCAATTTGTGGACTCGGGCCGGAACGCGACCTTTCTTTTCCACCGGGACTACATGGATTATCACCGCGACCGGTTCACCGACCATTCCCTCATGGTTCTCAACGGCCAATCATTGGCGGCCATCCTGCCGGCCAACCTTGGCTCCGATGGCGCCGTGGTCAGCCATGAAGGGTTGACCTATGGCGGGCTGGTGCTGACCCGTGCGGCCCGGCTCGGCGATGCCTTGTCTTGCTTCCACGCGGTATTGCGGCACCTCTCCGGGCGGGGGATTTCCCAGTTGCGGTACAAGCGGATGCCCGCCTGTTATCACACGCTGCCGGAAGACGATTTGGAGTATGCTTTGTACATACTGGACGCCCGGCTTTATCGCCGTGATTGTCCGGCGGCGATTTCGTTCACGGACCGGCTGCCCGCTCTCAAGGGGCGAAAAAGCATGATCCGGAAAGCCGCCGACCTGGGGGCTCGCGTCGTGCAGGAAACCACGCTGCAACCCTTTTGGGAACGGGTTCTGGTGCCGCAATTGGAGTCGCGCTACGGCGCCAAACCCGTGCACACCCTTGAGGAAATCACCCTGCTCGCGTCTCGTTTCCCGGAGAACATCAGGCAGTTTTCCGCCTATCTGGGCGATGAAATTGTCGCGGGCGTGACCATTTATGAATCGCCCGCCGTGGCGCGCGCGCAGTACGCCGCAGTCACGGAAACCGGACGGCACAGCGGCGCCCAGGCCTTCCTATTCGACTGGCTGATCGAGCGATACAAGGACAAGCGCTTCTTTGATTTCGGCACGTCCAACCAGACCGAAGGCCGGGGCCTGAACCACAGCCTGCTGGATTGGAAGGAGGGTTTCGGCGCGCGGATTTACACGCAGGATTATTACGAGATTGCGACCGCGAATTATCCGGCGTTGGAAACCATGATGCCGGTCCGCCGATAGCCGTCTGGCGCTGCCATTCAGCTTCCCTTCAGCGCGCTCATCTGGGCTTCCAGTTGCTCAAGAGTGAACCCGCCGGGAGTCGTTTTCTTGCTGCCGATCCACTCAATGTCCGCGATGGCATAAACTTCGTCTACAAAATGAGCGAAGAAGTTCCAGGTCATCGTGTAATATTGCCCCCATGAAATCACGCGCGCGCCGTTGGCATCGTATCCCGCCAGGACGACCGCGTGGCCGCCGATGATGTTCGACTGGCTGGGTACATAATCCCAGACCGGCGGCGGCATGTGACCGGGAGGCTGGACGCTTTGCGGTACATTGAATCCGATGTAGGCGACGCCGCAATCGCTGATGGTCCGCTTTACGTCATCCGTATTGCGCGGATCAACCTCCACAAACGCGGCAATCTTCTGCCGCGCCGCGCCCTTGGGGCCGATGGGCGCGCCCGTGTTCAGCCAGTAAGTGAGGACGTGCTGCTCGTTGCCGCCGGGTCCCTCGCCGCCGGCCTTCGGGTTGTAGCCGCAGGCTTGAATGTAAAGTTTCTCCACGTCCGGATCCGGTTGCGTCACCATTTTGCTCTCGGCGTTGAAGCTCCACACCTGCATCGCATGATATACCGCCGCACAGGTGCAGTCGCCGAGCGTGTCGTTCAACATCATGCCGAGGTTCGCCGGCATTTTGGCGGTCCAGTTCACCGACGCCGGCGGAGGCGTCAAGGTCTGTCCGGCGAGCAGCGCGCTGAGGTGCGGCACGCGGGGATCATAGGTGCGGTGCAGACGGCCGAATTTTAATACACCGTTATTGGCGGCTTTTGTTTTCATTTTTTTGTTTTATTTGGTTGGCAGTTGTTTGCTTGCCCGCGTCCTGCGGACAACATTTTGATGCTTGAGGTCGTCAATGGCCGGTCACCATCGCCTGGGCGACCTTCTCCAGGAAGCCCGGCGGCGGAGCGGTTTCGAGATTCTTTCCGTAAGGGCAGCCCAGCGGAAATTGCCAGTGTTGGTTGACGCAAAACTGGCAGGAACCATCCGTTCGTGCCAAGTAACCCGGCTTGGACCCTGATTTTGCCGCGTAACCGAGGGTGCCCGCGTGGTAGAGGTCTTGCAGCACGCCGGCCATCATTTGATGAGGGTTGTAATAGCCCAAATTCAAGGCCGGCATGGCGGGGGAATATCTTTGCTGAAGTTCACCGAGAACGGCCGTGGAGCCGGCTCGAATTTGATACGCCGCGTAGGACCCCGTCTGCGCCGGGACAAATTGTATCCGCGGGTCCGAACGCAGAAACTGCAGGCACTCGGGATACTGTTGGGCGAACTGCTGCCAGTCCGCGTCGCCGAGGCGGAACTGCGGCAGAAAATTCGCATCGTAGGAAAAATGAGGCGCCACGATCAGCCTGGTGGAAAGGGAAAAGTTCTGGCCGTCAATCGTTGTCGAATACTGGAGCAGGTGGGGACTCTTTGAATCTGCGGTCTCGCGCAACAAGGTAAATGCTCCGTCGGGAGGCGCGTCCGTCAGGGGCGGTTGTATCAGACGGCCGAATGCCGACCGGAACATGTCATACGAGGATTCCCCCACGAGGAACAACACCGCGGGACGGGTCTGCACCAGTTGTTTGATGGCCCAGGCGTTCTTGGTGACGCAGTTGTTGATGATCGTTGTTTCCGCCGGCGTCGTGCCTCCCAAGAACAGCGGGCTCCAGTGGGGCGAGGCGCACGCCACCATGTCAAGCTGGCCAACATCCTCGCCCACGCGAAGGCTCGCGTCGGCGTGCCCCTGGGCGACGAGAAAGTTCTCAAATTGCTGCAGCACCGGCACGAACTGTTCGTAATAGCCAATCTGTTGCTGATAGACCTCGACCTCCTTCCCGGACGGAACCTCGAGCTTCGCCGCGATGACATCACCCCTGTTAAAGCGGTTGTCCGGCGGCAACGCGTCGAAAAGTAAAACGTATCTGGGTTCCCCAAGGTTTTCGGTGAGGTGCAGCACTGTGTCCGCGGTGTCGCCGTCGTAGCGCACGTTGACGTCAAAACTTGGCGCGTCGCTCGGACGGTCAGCTCCCACAACCACCCCTGGCTTCGGCGCAATGATTTGGCCCTCTGTGACCAGGTATTGGTTGATGAAGGTCAAGTCAAAGCGTTCCTGATAGACCGAGCGGTAGCGGTAATAGTAGGCGTATTTCGTCCACAAATCCGTGCCGCCGCCATTTGAGAAGCTGGGATAACACCAGGCCGCGCCCATTCGTCCGGGGGCAAACGCGGTGAGGTTGGGGTTGATGCCGATGGTCATGATCGGCGCCTTGCGGCAGCCGTCCATGATCTCCGGATTTGGAAACGCGGGTGGTTGCGTCACTCCCTTCAGCCATGCGCCGGTGGTGAGATTGCTGCCGGAAGTAACTTCCGGCGGGGTGTTTGAATCAAAATCATAGCTGGGATAGGGTCCATAAGGCTGGCTGTCGGAGTCCGGCCAGAAAAAGGAACATGTGCCGCAGCGCGTGAGGTTGAATACCAAATCAATTTCCATCGGAGTGCCCGTCGGAATCGGAGCCGGCTGCCGTGGGGGATTGTAGTTCACAAACTTGATGCCGGGCTCTTCAATTGATGAGGGCGTCTACGACCGCCCAGGAGGCGATGACACTCGCCGCCGTGGTGAACGCGCCGTACTTGGAATAGATTTCCGCCGCCGCCTGGTTCGCCGCCTCGATGTTGTTGTTTGGATTGGGCATCTGCGGGTCGGAGGCGTTGCGGATGGCAAACCACTTGAGGCCCGTGTGCGTCTGCAAGGCCTGCCCGACCATCGCGTCGCCCATGTCGCACGCGCGGTGACCCGCGCCTTGCAGCTTGTAATAATCGGTTGAATCGTCGAATCCGAAGAAATCCGTCGTGACAATCGTGTCCGTGGGCGCCGACCAGATTTTTGGAGTTGGCCGCGCGTTTGGCACCTTGGCCGCGTTCACGCTCGTCAACGCCGGAGTGATGGCCGCCAGCGCCTGGTTCGGTACGGGGGTGGTCTTGTAAACGGCGGCTTTCCACGGCTCGCTCTTGAACTGCGTGGTGCAGAAAAATTGCGTCTGCCCGGCGATCACCACGTCGCCCAGCGCGACGTCGCCGCCGATGCCCCCGCCCGTGCCGGTCGTGATGAAAATCTTCGGCTGCACCGCGGTGGCGATTTCATCCATCAGCTTGCGCACAGGCGTGGCCGGCCCGTCGTAATCCAGGTGCAGCCCGGACTTCATCACCAGCACCTTCGCCTTGCCGATTTTGCAGGGATAATACAAACCGAGGCTGTGATAATACCGCGCCATGTCGGCCTGGTTGTCCGTGAACGGCGCTTTCGGCCCGGTGACCAGGGGAACGTAGGCGGCCACGTTGTGCCGGTATTCGTACCAGTCCGAAGTCAGGTGGCCGGGGGTGAACAGAGAGGCCAGCGTCGCTGCTTCTGCCGAGGTCCAGGTGACGACCACCGCGTCATATCCCTTAAACTTGGTGAGGTCGTCGGTTTCGGCCGGGGCCTTGGACAATGGTTCCGCGGTGGGTGCCTTGCCCGACGGCCACGGAACGCCGCTGGGCAGGCGGTCGCTGATGTTTTTCACCATGGCCGCTTCGAGGCCCGCCGATTTGAAGCGCTCCTGCGGCTTCTCGGGATTGTAGTTAAGACGTAAATCTTCGATATCAAGGTGTTTTGGCATAAGTTTGTCTTCGTTAATTGTTTAATGCGTCCCTCAAGCGTCCAGCCCGGTGCGGCCTTGGCTGGCTTTCAATTTCTTAAGACTTCCATCCAGTCAAATGCAACTACTCAATTGTTACAATTTGCTGTCAGCAACATATTAGAATGCCAATGCAACCGATACCTTCTACAGCGGGAGCGCGGGTCTTTGGCTTAGGGAATCTAAAACATAAATGCCCCGGGCCGGTGCTTCATGGCGGTGACGGCCTATCTGCTATGCATTAATACGCAATGCGTTGCGGATACAAAGTCGGTGATGGCCGGCCGCGCCTCGCAGGTTCGCGTCGTTAGACGTAAAGGAATAATTGCGTTTTTTACTACAGATAAATGGTTATAGCGACCTTGTCGTCCGCAAGTAGAATTACCGCGGAGTGTCTAGGATAAGTGACATAATATCCTCAAGAATGTCACAAACCAAGACCTAAAGTGTTCTAACCAATTAGAAGGCTTGATAGTTTGTGAAAGACGCAGAGCCTCCGGATGTAGTGCGGTGAAAATAAGCCGCGCGTATCCACTAACAGCGCATTGGGATCGCAATTACTGCCGGCTTTGCATGGAGATTTTTGCGAGTTCCACCAGCACCGGCTCCAGTTGCCGGTAATAGTCATCCTCGTTCATCCCGTTTTTTTGGTCGCGCAACTTTTCCACCTCGAGTTCCAGTTCGTTGCGACGCTCGCGCAGGGCAGGGGGGATCTTCCGCTCCGCTTCGCTGCGCACCAGGTAGAATTGATGCGCCCGCGTCCCGTCCGCCGCTGCGCCGTTCCGCGCGCGTTTCACCGCGCGAACGCCTTGAAACCATGACGCCGGCGTGCCCAGGCCGTCGCCGTTGTCGTCCAGCAGCGCGTGTTCGGTCGTAAGTCTGCCGTCGTCCTTGTAAAACTGGTCCACGCGCCGCGACGCCACCAGAAACGCCTCCAGCAGCGAAGTCTGCCCGTCCCGGTCCAGGTCCGACGCCGGGTCCACCATCGCTTCCGAAATGAACTGTCCGAAGCGCGTGTAATTTTCCTCGAAGCCGCTGCGGGTCGCGGTGACAATCACGCGCCCCGGCGCCGAGAGCTTTGGCAAAAACGGCCCGCTGCAAGAGGAGCAATCAATGACCGCCAGCGGCCGCTTGAACGGCTGCAGCCAGGAAGCCAGGTCGTCGTCGGAAAAATCCGGCCCGCGCAGATTGAATTTCGCCACCTTTCCGTCAAAAGTCCCGTGGCCCAGCAGCACCAGCCATAATTCCTCCGTAGATTCCTTTGGCGCCGCCGCCAGCGTCTGTTTCAACCGCTCGAAATCCGTGGTCGCATTGGTCGGGTCGGTCCCGATGACGGTGACGTCCGCGCCGCCGGCCTGGCCCGCCTGCGCCCAAAGCTGCGAGGAATGCAAGAAGTTCGATCCATACTCGTCCTCGCCCGCCGCGCCCACCACCACGATCAGCGTCGGCTTGTCCGCCGCCGTTTGCGTCTGAGCAAGGGCCGGCGCGGCCAGGACAATCGCGCTTAGAATAAACAATAGTGTTCTCATGCCATTCCCCGCGCCCGGCGCAGGCCCCATTCCGCGACGAAACAACCCAGCGCAAACAAAAACACCGCCGACCGATGCCACAGCGGCACCGTCCACGGTTCCGTGATGGGCGCCTTGCGGTTGGGCAATCCCGCGACAAAAGCATCCAGTCCGGCGGCCGTGACGATTTGGCCGCCGGTCTGCCGTGCGAGCTGTTCCATGAGCGCGCGGTTCGGCTTGAGTGATTTGAATTCCTCCGCCGCCGGGTCAGCCGTCCAGCCCGCCTCGGCGCGGCCCGCTTCCGCGCCCGCGGAATCCGTGGCAACCGCCGTCGCCAGGTAACCGCCCGTTTCGCGCGGAATATAGGTCGCCTCATACAAACCCGGTTCGCTGGAAGACGCATCGGCTGTGATGCGCACGGCATTCGTTGAGGTCAGCAGGTTTTCGCCGGCGGCGGCGTTGGTGACGGATTGCACCTCGAACACCACCGTTGCATTGTCCATCGGCTGAAAAACCTTGTCGCGCACGCGCACCTGGAGCAGCACCGCCTGGTTCGGGTCGCCGGGCTTCGCCGTTACTTGGAAATCCACGCGCACCGGCACGTCCGCGACCAGCCAGCGGTAAAGCTGCCGCCACGCCTTGTCCATGTCCTTGTGCATTTCGGCGTCATGAAAACCCCAGCCCCAAAGCCCGCTCACCATCAACGCCGCCACGCGCCCGTTGCCGAAACGCTGCACCGCGAGCGCCGGATGCTCGCCGTCCTGTTCATCCTCGACCGAGGCGATGAGGCTTGCGCCCGGCTTGAGTTCGCGCACGCGGTTCACGCCCGCCATCCGCAGCCGCGGCATCTCCGCGAGGCGCTCCCGTTCCTCCGCTTCCGTGCCGCGCAACCGCGCCCACGGCTGCACCCAGCCTTCCTTGGACAGCGCCAGTTGCTCGTTCGTCAGCGGCGGCCCGTCGGGGACGTGATCAATATACACCGGCAACAAATCACTGACGGGCGTGCGGTCGTAATGACCCTCGTGAAAAGAATCCGCGCCGCCCATCATCATGAACCCGCCGCCGCGCTCGGCGACAAACCGTTTCAACAGCGTCATCTGGTCCTGTGTGAAAAAATCGGCCTCCAGGTCGTCAATCACCACCGCGCTGTAGCCGTACAAATCCTCCGCGGTCTTGGGAAAACCGTCCGCGAGTTCGTTGGTGTCCGCTTCGGGCGGCAACTGGCGCTCCAGCACGGGCTGGTCGTATTGGGCGACTTCATCCTTCGGCTGGTTGTCGAAGCCCCGGAAGAGCGGGTTGCTCGATTCGCCGGCCCGCCCGCGAAAATCAAATTTCGGCTCGCGCTTGGCCACGCGGATGAGGCTGGCCAGCCGGATTTCGTCGTCCTCCGCCAGCGCGCGGTTCATGAACTTGAACTCCCACTTGGGCTGCCCGGCGACATAGAGGATGCGATACGGCCCCTTGCCACGGTTCACGACGACGACGCGGCTGTTATTGGCCAGCGTCGCTTCGGTCGAGGTTTCCGGCCGGTCGAACTGGCCCAGTTCATCCTGGGCGGACACGCGCACCCGGTAAAAGGAAAGCCCGGGTTTCTCCGGCTTGAGCTCGAACCGGAACGGCAGCAAATCCTTTTCGTCACCGGCGCGCAATGTTTGTTCCTGCACCTTCTTGCCGGTCGCATCAAATAATTGCGCCGTGATGTCGCGCCCGGAATAGCCGCCCTGCGCGGCGTCGGCCTGGACGCTGACCGGCGCGTCCTCGAACGCCGTCTGGCTCACCGTCACGCGCTGGAGGGAGATGTCCTTGATCGTTTCGTCGCTGCCCATCACCACCGGGTACACCGGCGGCAAACCGCCCGTGTCCAGCCGCCCATCCGGCACGTCAGTGGCGTTGCCGTCGGTCAGCAGCAGCACGCCGCTCAACGGCTGGCCCTGGTAACGGTCGGCGATGTTTTTCAACGCGGTGCCCAGGGAAGTCGCGCGGCCGTCGAAATTCAACTCCGCAAAATCCCGCGTGCTTTGCAATCGCGAATCGAACACGTAGCGGCGCACCTGGAAATTGTCCTCCATCTTTGCCGGCCACGTTTCGGTGTCGCCGGTGAGCAGGCCGCGCATGACTTCGCCCCGGCTTTGCGTTGCGCCGCGGTCCTTGATGCGCATGCCCTCGCTGTTGTCGGCCAGGACGACGAACAGGTTCGCGCCGGGCCGCGCGCGTTCACCGCTCCACAACGGTTCGAGCACCACCGCGCCGAGCGTGAGCAGGCCGACGAGCTTGAGCGCCGCGCAAATCGCGCGGACGACGCCGTGGCCGGAGTCGCGGGAATACGACCACGCCACCACTCCCAGCGCCACCGCCAGATAAACCACGACCGGCAGGAGCCAGTCCCGGCCGGAGATAATTACGGCGGCAAGCATTAATCGCTCTTCCCGAGTTGCTCGTAGTAGCGCCGCACCTGGTCGGAATACTTCGGAGGCACGGGGTCGCGGTCGAGCGGCACCAGCGCATCCTTCGATTGCCGTTTGAGCAGTTCTTCATTCAAGCGCTCGCGCACCTCCGCCAGCGGCGTGGAAATCTGCGTGGTGATCACCGCCCAATCCGGCCGCTTGCCATTCCGCTTGAAGTCCAGGTGCAACGTGCGCGCCCGCTCGCGGATCCGGGCGATGTCCGTGCTGACGTCCGGCACATCGACCATTTCCTCAACGTCCCGCAAGCCGTCGGACCATTGCGAATAATTATCGCTCGTCAAGGGCCCGTAATACTGGCCCTCGCCGCGGTTCAATCCACCCCCGCCGTGCGCCCCGCCGCCGCTGCCCGCCTCACCTCCGTTGGCCTCGCCCGTCCCGCCGGTCTGGCTGCCACTGGCCGAAGCCTGCTGGCTGTCCTGCGCCTGGCCCTGGCCCTGGCCTTCGCCACCACTGCCATTCTGACCGTCCTGACCACCGTTTCCCGGATTATTCCCGTCGCCAGCCTGCTGGCTTGCGGATTGGTCGGATTGGCCCTGACCAGAGCCGCGCTGGCCGTTGCGGCCGTTCCCGGTCTGTCCTTGCCCTTGTCCTTGTTGTCCTGAGCCCTGATTGTCTTCCAAGCTGGCTTGTTGGTCCGATTGCCCGCCGCCGTTGGCTCGCGCGGACTGGTTTGAATCCGGTTGTCCTCCCTGTCCTTCCTGTCCGCTTTGTTCCCCGGCGGCCTGCCCGGTTCCGTTGGTCGAGGTGCCGTTCGCGTTTCCAGCCGCTCCCTGATTCAATTCCTGGCTGAGTTGTTGCAGTTCGCGTTGGGCGAGACGCAACGCCTCGGTGTCATCGCCCAAAATGCTCGCGGCAGCGCGGTCCACACCGTCCTTCAACTGGTCGATGTTCTGCCGCGCCGGCTGTTCGGCGGGCTGGGCCTGCCGGAGAAAACCGCGCCGGACATATTCCGAGGTGGTGTCCAGCGAGTTGTCCAACTGGTCGAGGCCCGTTTGCCGCAAGGTGTCGTAGAGCTGGCCGGAAAGCAGCGGCTCGGCGGTCTCGGATTGCTCGGAAACCTGCCGCATCTGGTCCACCAGGTTGCTCACGGCGCTCTTCTGCTGCAACAGTTGCGCGGCAATGTCGGACCGTTGCTGGCGTTGTGCGTCGGTCTCGCTCAGGTTCTGGTTCTGCGCCAGATCGTCGATTTTCTTTTCAAGGTTCTGCTCATTCTGCGCAAGCTGGCCGGCGTCATCGCGCATGCGGCGCATGTCGTCCGCGAACTCCCCGGAATTCATTTTGCGCACGGCGTCCTGCAACTGTTGCAACTCGTTTTGCGCACGCGTGCCGGAGGCGAGGGCCTGGGGAACCGCGTTCTGGCCCAGCGACTCCGCCGCGCGCTGCAGCTCGGTGCGCGTCTGCTCAAGCTGCTGGCGCTGCGGCGCCAGCTGCGACGGGTTCTCGGCGTTGTCCATCCGCTGGCGCAATTCATCCACGTCCGACAGCATGTCCTGCTGCTCCTCGGTGAGGCGCTTGAGCTGCTCCTGGAGGTCGGCGCGTTGCTCCGGCGTTTTGGCCTCCTGCAACGCGGCCTGCAAGTCCCGCAGCCGGTCGTTCAAGTCCTGCTGGCGCCGCGCCAGGTCCTTCAGGCGGCTCGCGATTTGCAATTGCTCGCGCTGCTGCGGCGACGAAGCCGCGCGTTCGGTCTGGTACTGGTCGGCCGTCTGCTGCAACTCCAGTTGCGAAACCTGCCGCGGCCCGCGCCGGTTGCTGCTGTTCTGGCCCCGGCCCCGGCCGCCGCGTGCGACGTGATACTCGCTGTCGAAGATTTTAAGCAGCACCTGGTAGGCTGATTGCTCCGAGGCGAGCGCGGCCGGGAGCGGCGCGGTTGAATTCTTGGCGACCGCCTTGCCCAGTTCGCCGGATGCATCGCTCATCGAGGTCTCGGCATCGTTGATCAAGAGCAGCAAACGCGGGTCGCCGGCCTGCTGTTTCATCGCGCGGACCTGATCCAGCGCCTGTTGCTGCGAATCGTGCACGACCCCGACGTCATCCTTGTATTTGTCGGAGGGTTTGGCTTCCGTCTCGCGCCGCTGGAGGTTCCACGTCGCGGTGACGATGTATTTTTGCAGGTCAAGGAGCGAATCGGACGATTGACCCGCGCCGGGCTGCGCCTCGCGGAAGACTTCATCGAAGGGTTTGATTTCAGCCAGATTGATGTCGCCGATGTTGTGGCGCGTCTTTCCGTCCGGCCCGAGGTCGTCGGCCCACGCATAATAAGTAAGCACCTGGTCGGGCTCTGCGCCGAGGGATTCCAGAGGCAGCAGGTAGGTGAACTGGCGCTTTTCGCCCGGCTTGCCGCCCTCGCCAAGTTTGACGGTGTTCGTCTCGCCGTCGCCCAGCGTGTAGGCAATGCCGTACGAGCGCAGCCCGAACTCGCCCGTCGCTTCCGCCGTAAGATCCATCTCCTCCAGCGCGGAAACCCGCTGGTCACCGTTCGGCGAATCAATTTTCACCTCTGCCGGCCGGTTTTTCAATGCGTCCAGCACAAATTCCGGCGGCATTTTGTTGGTGCGCCCGGCGTCATCGACCAGCACCAGCGTGTACCGCCGGCTTTGATCGAGCTTCAATTGGGTGTGATAAATCGTGGCATTCGTGCCATCAACGGCCAGTGAAACGACGGGCGCATCCTTGGCCACCCATTGCGCGCTGACGACGGGCTTGTTCAAGAAGAACGAGTATGAGAGCGACGAACCTTCCACCGCGCTCACGCGGCGCGTGTCCTTGATGGTCTTCTCCGGCTGGCCCGTGTAGGCCGGATAATCAATCGTGGCGTCGGCATGGTTCAGCTTGGGATAATCGAACACCGTGATCTTATAGTCGCGCGTCCGCCCGCCCGGAAATTCGACGTGATATTTCAGGTCGTCGCGCACCTGTGGAATGCCGCCGCCGAAGACCGGGTCCTCGAGGTTCTTGGTCAGGGGAACATTCTGTTCGTTGTCGTTGACCGGGTTGATGACCAGATGCGCCTCGACGGGCAGCTGGTCATCGAACCGCGCCAGGACGACCAGCGCGCTGCCGCGCTCAAGGCTGGCGTCGCCCGGGGTGACGCTGACGCCGTTCGAGCGGTCCGCGCCCGCCCACAATTCACTCACGTGGGTAAACGTGAAATGCGGACGCAACGCGACGAGGACGGCGAGCAAAAACAACAGCGCCGCCCACTGCGCGCCGAGCGCGGCATAATTGCGGCGGGCGATGCGTTCGCCCCACGCGGAGCGCCGGTATTGATCCAGCGCTTCCAGCACGACGCGCTGTTGAAGATAATTAAGCTCGCCCGTCGGCGAAAGCGGCTGCTGTTCGACGGCGGTCAGCAGGAGCGCGTGCAGTTGGGGATTCTCGCGCTCGATTTGCCGCGCCAGCGCCTGGTAGTCCACGGTGTCCGCGCGGAAGCGCCATGCCACCACCGCGCCGGAAACCACCGCGAAAAGGCCGAGCGCGAAAAAAATCAGCGGCGACGACCAGCCAAGGGATCGTTCCAGCAAAATTGCTGCAAGTCCCGCCAGCCCGATGACCACCCAGCACAGGGCCAGACCGCGCCACAACTTCCAACGGTGGCAACTCCGCGCCAGCGGTTCCAGATGTGATTTCAACAGTCTGTCGGTCATGATTGCGCCCCGGTTTGAACAGCCGTCCGGCGGGTCAGCCAGCCGGCCACGAATGTTTCACCAAGCAATACCATCAAAGCCGTCAAAGTCAACCAGCGCCAGAGCTTTTGCCGGTCTTCCAGTTCCGAGTCGTGCAGGCGGCGTTTTTGCTCGATTTGGGCCGAAACCGCGATTTCCCGCGCTTTCATCGGTACTCCCAGACGCTGCAGCTCGTCCGCAGGTAACATCGCGGTCCGGCTTTCCGCGCCATCCAGGTTGACGGCGAACCGGACCGCCGGCTGCAACGAGGTGACGGCATAAATCCCCGGCAGGTCGGTGTCGGAGAACCGCGTTTCTCCGGCGGCAAGCTGGACCACGGCGCCGTCGGGCTTGCGCACGCTCAGGGATGAAGTTATTGCGGCCGGCGTCAGGCTCGCCAGATCCACTTCATCGCCGATATGAAACTGCGCCAGCGTGGAGTGAATTCCGCCGGACAAATCCAGAATTGAGCAGAGCAGGGGAACGAACTTCGTGGACACCGCCAGCTGGCTGTCGGCGGGTTGCCAGCCTGAAGTCAATACCAGCAGGCGGCCGTTGCCCCGGGGAATTTCGAGGAAGGCCGGATCGCCGCTGTCAAATTTCGCCAGCACCCGCGCGCCCGGCAGTTTGGATGCGTCCACGCGCCGGTATTTCCAAAAATGAATCTTGGTGAAATCGTTGAAACGCGCGTCGGCGAACGGCGCGAAAATGGGATGGTTGAAATCCACCATGCCGAGCAGGGCATAGTTCGGGGCGGTGATTTCGTCCGCCGTAAACCCATCCGCGTCCGCCAGCCGGCCGACATCCCCCGCGACGCTCGCGTTGGTCATGACGAACAAAACTGTTCCGCCGCCGGCCATGAACGTTTGCAACGCGGTCATGCGGCTGTCCGGGAGATTGTTCGCCGCCACGAGCAGCCGCGCGCCGGCCAGGTCCGTTGGGGTCAATTCCGCCGATGAACCGCGGGCCGTCACTTCAACTATCTCGCGGCTGGTCGGCTGGAACGCGCGCTTCAGATAATAGAACGGCTGCGCCGGATCGTTCTCCGGTTCGTCGCCGGCAAACAACACGCTGACGTGTTCCGCCTGCGGTTGGAGGACATAAACCGTGTTGTCGAAATCATCGTCGTCGCCCGTCAGGACAAGGCGTTCGCCGATGGCATTCGCGGGCAGCGGCGGCGCGGGCACGATGCGGCTTTGTCCAGGCGGAACATAAACATCCGACGGCGCGGCACCGGGGATGTCCGCCCAATGCAGCTTGAACTGTTCCCGCGTCGCGTTGGCGGAATTGCTGACGCGGATGCGCGCGACGAGGTTCGTGCCGGCATTCGCCGAATCATCATTGGCGGCCAGCCATTGAACGCCCGCGTTGGTCGGCCGTTTGGGTTCCACGGGTTCAACCTGAACTTCGGTGCCGCGCGGCCATTCGTAGCCCTGCAAGCCGTCGAGCCGGGCGCCTTCCTGCATGTCGCTGATGAGGATGATTTGCCGGCGGCCGAGGTTCCGGCCCTCCTTGTCAGCCTCGGCGAACGATTCCGCCGCGGCAATAAGCGCGCCACCGAGCTGCGTGGAGGACCAGCCGGGCTTGATGTCTGAAATCCGCGCCAGCGTCAGCGCCGCGCGCTGGCCGATGTCCATCTGGTTCCATTGCTCGAAGCTCACCACCGTCCGCACGCGCCGGTCGAAGATGAGCACCTCCAACTGGTCGCCGGGCCCGGTTTGTTTCAGCGCCGCGTCCACCCGGTCAAGCGCCTGCGCCCAGAGGCCTTCGCGTTTCATGCTCGCGCTCGTGTCCACCAGCACGACGACCGCGCGTCCGGTTGCCTCCGGCAGCGGGCTGGCCGTCATGGGCCGTTGAAAAAACGGCCGCGAAAACGCCAGCGCCAGCAGGCACACGACGAGGCAGCGCAACAGCAGCAGCAGAATATGCTCGAGGCGGCTGCGCTTGGTGACGCGCGGCGGCGCGGGCTGGAGGAACATGATCGAACTGAACGGCATGTGCTCCTTCGACGACCGCCGCACGAGATGGAACACCACCGGCAGGGCGACGGCCAGCGTTCCAATCAAAAATAATGGCGCGAGAAAGCTCATTTGCGTTTTTAACCCGCGCGCCGCCGGATGCGCTTGCCGCGCTGCATCCGCTCGCGCAGAAAATCAAACAACGCCAGTTCGAGCGGCCGGTCCGTGGTCAGCCGCCGGTAGCCGATGCCCAGCCGCCGGCAGGCAATCTGGACGTTCAGGTTGTGCGCCTCCAACCGTTGCACGTAACCCTTGCGGGCGGTGACGGGGTCGATGAAAACCTGGCGGCCGGTTTCGACGTCGCGAAACATCACGGCCTTGTCAAAAGAAAGTGTCAGCTCGGCCGGGTCGAGCAAATGAAACAGCATGACTTCATGGCCGCAGGCCGCGAGGGCGGTGAGGTCCTTTTCCAAGGTGCCGATCGGCCCGAGCAAATCGGAGATGAGCACGAGCAGCGAGCGCTTCTTGACCGTGCGCACGATGCGATGCAGCGGCGCGGCGAGGTCCGTGGCGTTTCCGGCGGGGGGCTGTTCCAGGCGGATCATCAGATGGCGCAAATGGCCGGGGCGATGGCGCGCGGGCAGGTAATCGCGGATGCGCTCGTCAAAGGTCAGCAAGCCCACGGCATCGCCCTGCAGCGAAAGAAAATACGCGAGCGTGGCGGCGAGGGTGTTCGCGTATTGCGCCTTGGTGCAAGCCAGCGAGCCGTAACTCATCGACCGGCTTTGGTCCACCATCAAATGGCAGCGCAGGTTCGTTTCGTCCTCGAATTTCTTGATGTAATAACGGTCACTGCGCGCATAGAGCTTCCAGTCGAGATAACGCGGATCGTCCCCGGGTGAATACTGGCGGTATTCGCTGAACTCGACGGAAAACCCGTGATATGGACTGCGATGCAAACCGTGCCAGAATCCCTCCACCACCACGCGCGCGCGCAGTTCGAGGTTCTTGATGGACATCAGCGTCGCCGGATCAATCAACGGCCGTCCGCTCGCCGCGGACGCGGCGCGCGTGGATTGAATTGGTTCGGCGAGGCCTCTCATTTTTTGGCGGGCGCGGCGTTTTCCTTCACTGCCTCGAGCAGGCGTTCGATGACGCTGTCCACGGTCACGCCCTCGGCTTCGGCGCGGTAATTAAGCAGGATGCGATGGCGAAGCGTCGGCGGCGCGAGCGCCTGGATGTCCTCGATGGCCACGTGCGAATGGCCGCGCAACAGGGCCCGGACTTTTGCGCCAAGGACGAGATATTGGCCCGCCCGCAAACCCGCGCCCCAGCTCACCCATTCATTGACAAAATCCGAAACGCCGGGCTGGTTTGGCCGCGACGCCGCCGCCAGCCGCACCGCGTAACGGACCAGGTCCTCGGCGATGGGCACCTTGCGGACGACGTCGTGGAAACGGATGATGTCGTCGCCGGTAAAGAGCGGCGAAATCGGTTCGGGCCGGCGGGCGGTGGTTTGCTTCACCACCTCGACCTCCTCGTTTTCCGGGAGATAAGTGATGACGACATTGAACATGAAGCGGTCAAGCTGCGCCTCGGGCAGCGGATAAGTGCCCTCCATCTCGATGGGATTTTGCGTGGCCAGCACAAAGAACGGTTCGGGCAGGACATGGCGGACGCCGGCGGCGGTGACCTGGTGCTCCTGCATGGCCTCCAGGAGCGCGGCCTGCGTTTTGGGCGGCGTGCGGTTGATTTCGTCGGCGAGAATCAGGTTCGCGAAGACCGGTCCCGGCGCGAACGCCAGCCGGCGGGTGTCGCCCATGTCCTGCAAGATTTCCGTGCCGGTAATGTCGGCGGGCATGAGGTCCGGCGTGAACTGGATGCGCTGGAACTTGAGATGAAATATTTCGGCGAGGCTTTTGACGAGCAGCGTCTTGGCCAGGCCCGGTGCGCCGGTGATAAGGCAATGGCCGCCGGCGAAGAGGGCGATGAGCAACTGCTCGATGACCTCCCGCTGGCCGACGATGACCTTGGCGAGTTCCGTTTGAATGCGCGCGCGGCCCGCGATGAGCTGTTCGACCGCCGCCTTTTCGTCCGCGATTTGATTGCTGGTGTTTTCCATAGGATTTAATTCAATGGGTCATTATGTAATAAATGATGTTGATGCCGAGGGGATACGCCCGTTGTTCGGAGAAAATCTGGAAATAATCGGAGTCCTGGCCCTCGCGCTCCCAGCCGTCGCCGTTGTCCGTGTTGTGCGTGGCAATGACCATGATCCGGCCCCGGTCATCGAGCCAGGCGCGGACGTGCATGTCCGGCGAACCGTCGCCCGGACGCGCGCCGAAACCGCCATACCGGCCCGAGTCCGGGTTGCGCGACCGTTCCCAGCGATGGATGCTCGGCACCTGCAGCTTGTCCATGTCGGTGGTGACGATGGGAAAGACGCAATGAAATATGGGATGCGTCAGCGGCAGGTTGGTCCAGGTGTAATCCGGCAGGACACGTTTTATCTGCGCCTCGAACGTGTTCCACTGCGAGTCGCCCCAGAAATCGTCCGCCATCAGCACGCCGCCGTTGAGCAGATACCTGCGCAGAATCGGCACCTCTTCGTCGGTCAAATCCAGCCCCCACGGTTTGACCATGTAGATGAACGGATATTCGGTGAGCGCCGGATCCGTCAGTTTCAACACGCGCGCGTCCGGGTCCACCTTGAGCGAAGTCAGTTCCTGGAGCCGGTAGGAGAGATTCAGGTCCGCGTCGGGATAATCATTGATCCAGCGCACCATGCCGGGAGCGCGGGCGGCGCGGGGATCGGTCGAGTTCCAACGGTATAAAATCCGCGTGAAGGTAAAAACGTCGCGCTCGAAGCCGGCCGCATTAGTCCAGTCCGGCGTTTCCGTGCTGTGATAGGCGGTCTCGCGCGCCGTCCGCACCGTGTCCTCGTTCACCGTGTCGCCGCCTTCGGTGGAAATCAGCGGCGCATCCGGGCTGCCCCAGCCCCGATAACCGCGCCCCCGGCCAAAGCCCCGGCCCCAGCCGCCGAAACCGCCGCCATCATTCTGCGCCGCGCAGATGCCGATCAGCAGCACGGCCGCCGCGCCGGTCAGGATTATTTTTCGCGTGGCATTCACAAGCGTTATTTCGTTGCGGGCTGGGCGGTGTTGCTGGCCTCGGTGGTGCCTTCGATTTCCAGAAGGAGCCGCAGGGCGTCGGGAAACCGGGGCGCATCCTCGAGCGCCTGCAGGACGTTGCGCTTCGCGCCAGCGGCATCGCCGGATTTGTGCAGCAGTCGGGCCAGCCGGTAATGAACATCGGCCGGGTCCGGAGGGTCAAGCAGCAGCAGCCGTTGATAGGAACGGATGGCCGGCGCGGGGTGGTCCAGTTGCTCGCTGGCGCGGGCCAGCTCCTGGTACGGCAGTGGCAGAAGCGGGTTGACGGCGAGAAAGCGTTCCGCGTTTTCGGCGATGCCTTCCCAGTCCCCGCGCGCCTCGTCCAATTCCATCAGGCGCGCGTAGGCGTCCGTGTTGTCGGAGTCCAGCGCGGCGAGCTGGATGAGCACCTGGCGTTCTTCGTTCGTTTCGTTCAATTCCCGATGCGCGCCCGCGAGCAGCGCGTAGGCGCTGTCGGAACCGGTTTGCGCGGGATAAAGTTTGATGAGCGTTTCCAGCGGCGCCTTGGCGTCGGCCCAGCGGTGGTCGTTCAGCGCGGTTTGCGCCTGAATTAGCAACTGCCAGTAATTGGGCGCAACATTCCCGGCCCGGAGGCCGGCCGTGAACGCAACCGGCGCAGCGGCGGCGTTTGTTTTTACGTTATCCTCGGCGCGCTTGCGCATGAGCCGCGTAATGACGCTGACGCCCGGCCCGTTGGAATCGGAGGGATTCGCGGGAAAGGCAGGCGCGCTCGCGGCGGTTTCTTCGCCGGGTTTCCGCCAATCCAGCCCGGGCGCGAGGTTGTTGGCACGATCGGTCGCGAAGGCGGCGAAGTCCTTTTCCAGCTTGTCCATCGGTTCGGTGCGGCGGGCGATGGCGTCGTTGATGTTTACGCCGTCGCCGAGGTCCGTGAGAATGTTTTTGAGCGCGTCGAACCCGAATCGTTGCACGATGTATTCGACCACGAGCGAGGATTCATAATACGCGAACTGGACGTGATACGGACTTTTCGGGGTCATGAAAGCCGAACTGAGGTTGGCGATGGGCGTCAAGTCCGTGCCCAGGATCATCTCGCGGTAGCGGGGATTCATCTTCTGGCCCCAGACCGGGTTGGCCTGGCGTTCCTCATAGACGGAGATGCCTTCGCTCAGCCAGCGGGGCATTTTGTTGCGGGTGATGTTCAGCGTGACCACGTGGCAAAACTCGTGCCAGAGAACGTCCTGCCAGTTTTCCGGGTTCGCCTGCGCCGCCGGGCTGTTGGCGGTGATGACGTGCCCAAAACAAACGCCGAGAAAGCCGGGATTAAGCGGCATGCCGAAGGTGCGGACGCCGAAATCCTTCTCCTCGGAAAAAATCTCCACGTAGGTCGGCTGGTCCAGTTGCATGCCGTATTTTTTGGTCACGGTGTCCTTGGCGCGCTGCAACAATTCCAGAACCTGGTCGCCATAAAGCGGCGCTTCGTTCGCGGCCATGCGCACAATAAAATCCTGGTTGGTGATGGTTTTGAAATGCGCCATCTCCTGCCGCAGGCTGTTCAAATTGAAGGCGGTGATGTCGTAACGGTCCGTCTCATGGACCTCGCGGGCCAGTTGCCAGCCCTCGGTTTCATCGCCGAGCCGCAACAAGTCCTGCGCAAGCTCGATTTTGGCGGGCAGATATTCGGGATCGAATTCCAGGGCCTGGCGCTGGTGCTCCGCGCCTTCGCGAAAACGGTAGTTCTGGGAAAGTTTCTCGCCGATGAGCTGGTCCACGCGGGGATTGGTGGGCCAGAATCTCAAGGCATTGCCGCGGGCGGAAACTTCGCCATTCGTGTCGTTTTGCAGATTCGCGATGGCGGAGCGGTAAGCCCACGCCTCGGGGTCCCACGGGTTGACCTTGAAAATGGTGTCGAGCAGCTTGGAGGCGTCCTCGTATTGCTCGGCATCCACCAGGTGGTCCACGAGCAGCAGCATGGCGGGGACGTAATTCGGATTTTGGTCGAGGACGGCCTGGAGCGCGGCGCCCATGCGTTCGATGTCGCTGGAGGCGTAGGCGCGGGCCAGGCCGAATTCGGCGTCGGGATCATTCGGAAAACGCTGGAGGGCGGCGTTGAAGTTGGTGGCGGCGAGGCTGAAGTCGTGTTTTTGCAGGGCCAGATCGCCGGCGGCGAGCCAGGCTTCGCGGGTGTCGGGCGCGAGGGTTTTTACCTGGTCGAAGAAAGTATTGAGGATGAGCTTGGGATCCTTGTTCATGAGGAGCAGCGCGTTGCCGAGGGCGACGAGGCTGGGCGGGTCGAGCATGGAACGGAGGCGCGCGCCGCCGCCGCTGCTGCTGAGCTGCTCCAGCATGGCGGCAAGCTGATCGAGGGCATCGCGGGCGCGGTCGGGATGGCCGTTCGCGTTGAAAACATAGTACGCCTCCAACCGGAGCTGGATGCCGTTCGGGAAATCATGCAACGCGCGGTTGATGGTTTCCTGCGCCCCGGGATATTTGCCGACGGCAAGCTGCGCGCGCGCGAGCAGCAGCGGCCATTGTTCGTCCCAGCCGGCATTGGAATCGTTCACGGCCTGCTGCGCTTCGTCGATGCATGCGGCGTAGTCGCCCTTTTGAAAAAGTTTTTGCGCGTGGTCGAGGTCGGCGGCCAGGAGCGGGGCCGCCTGCGCGAGGCTTAGAAAACCGGCGGCGAGGAACGCGTGAAACCAGAACGCCCTCCCGCAAGGTTTTTTGACGAAGTGCACATTCACTTTTAAGCCAGCGCCGGGGCCAAAGCAAGCGGTGACGGCGGGAGAAACGCCATAAAAATGGTGTGAAAAAATTGCGCAGCGTAACTAGGCGTTTCGTTGTTACTACGGGCGCGCCGGCCTTCTAGTATTGCGAAACTCAGGCCGCCCAAAAGATTTTGCATTTTAAGCGGGGCTGTTCCAAGCTGTGGGCATGACGCAACCGTTGGCGCTGGTCCTGTATGAAAAACTGCTGCCGGGCAGCCAGTTGGTGAACCGGCTGCAGGACCTGGGTTACCGGGTGCTGACGGCGCCGGGGGCGGAGGCGTTGACGGCGTGCGCGGAACAGGAGAAGCCGCTGGTCGTGCTGGTTGACCTTTCAGCCTCGCGCGCCAAGGTGCCGGAGGCGGTGGCCCAGTTGCGCAAAAACGCGGCGACGAGCCACCTGCCGGTCATTGCTTTTGCGGATGAAAAGGAGCAGGCGTTGCAGACCGCCGCACGCGAGGCGGGGGCGACCTTGGTCGTGAACGAGGCGGCGATTTTGTCGCACTTGGTGCAGTTTTTGGAGCGGGCGCTGCAATTGGACCAGCCCTAACAACCCGTTGAGAAACTATGAACAGCAATATCCATAGTTTTTCAACCGGCTGCCCACCATGAGCCTTCCCGTGGTCAAGCTGAACCAGGGCATCCACGTGATGCATCTCTTCTACCGGATTGACCGGACACGCTGGGTGACTGGCGATGCAGTCGGCAAGCTGGAAGCACTGTGCGCGGTCAACAAACAACCCAGCCATCCCCGGCTGGTGACTTACGCAAATGTGGGCGGCAAGGCGGACCTGGCATTTCTGTTGCAGGCCGCGGATTTGGGGCAGGTGGCCCAGATGCACCGGGACCTTGAGGCGTGCTTTGCGCCGGGAACGCTTGTGCCGGTTTTCAGTTATCTGAGCGTGACCGAGCTGTCGGAGTACATGCCATCGGAGGATGACAACCGGCAGTTGCTGACGCAGCAGGAGAAACTTGCGCCGGAGAGCGAGGCATTCCAGGCGCGGATGACCGAACTGGGGAAAAAACGCGCCGAATACGAGCAATACCGGCTTTACCCGGAACTTCCCGATTGGGAAGTCATGGGCTTCTATCCGATGAGCAAACGCCGCGACGGCGCGGACAACTGGTACACCCTGGATTTTGCGACGCGCAAACGGCTCATGGGCGGCCACGCGCGGGTGGGCCGGAAATACGCGGGAAGGGTTTCACAATTGATCACCGGTTCGACCGGGCTCGACGGTTGGGAATGGGGCGTGACCCTGATGGCGCATCAGGTCGACGCCCTCAAGGAGATTGTCTATGAGATGCGGTTTGACGAAGTGACGGCGAGGTACGGGGAATTCGGGCCGTTTTACGTCAATTTGCGCCTGGCACCAGTCGCATTGTGGAAGCATTTGCATCTCTAAGCACGCCAGAATTGATGTCTTGTTTACGTGACATTTGTCGGGCCGTAACTTTGCCGTAACTTATCCTTGACCTTGCGTGGCGCTTCTTCTATAAGTCGGGAAATCATTGAGCCGAGCGTATATGGGTGGCATGTCGTATTTTTTTGGACACAGGCGTTGCAGCCAGCTTGTGTCCTTTTGCCTGTTGAAGCCCTGCGGCTCAAGCATCTCAGGAGAAAAATATGGCGAGCGGCAAAGTCAAATGGTTCGACAATAAAAAGGGGTTTGGATTTATTGCCCAGGACTCTGGTCAGGACGTATTTGTCCATCACACTTCCATCCTCGGTTCCGGGTTCAAGACCCTGAATGAAGGCGAAGAAGTCAGCTTCGATGTCATCAGCAGTGACAAGGGCCCGAAGGCCCAAAACGTCCAGCGTGTTCAACCCTAATCCGGCTTTTTCACACACGGAGCCTCCGCCCCTGGCCGGAGGCTTTTTTGTTTTCAAACTCCTACCCTCCCCGTCATTCGCCTGATGCCTGAACCTTCCAGCCCGCCCGTGACCGGCCTCTACGTCCATGTGCCCTTTTGCGCGCACAAATGCGCCTACTGCGCGTTCTACTCGGAGGCTTCCGAAGGCGAGCTCATCAACCGCTACGTCGGCGCCTTGATTCGCGAACTGGAACTGGTCGCCGCGGACCTGCGCCCGCGCACCATCTTCTTCGGCGGCGGCACGCCCTCGCTGCTGAACCTGCGCCAATGGGAACAAATCCTTCAGGCCATGCACCGGCTCGACCTGGCCGGAGCGGAGGAATGGACGGTTGAATGCAATCCCGCCACCGTCTCGGCCGAGAAGGCGCGGCTGCTCCGCAGCCACGGGGTCACCCGCATTTCCATGGGCGTGCAATCGCTCGACGAAAAGCTGCTCGACCGGCTCGGCCGCATTCACAGCCGCGAGATGGTGTTCCGCTCGTTCGACACCCTGCGCGCGGCGGGCTTCGATAACATCAACCTCGACCTCATGTTCGCCATTCCCGGCCAGACCATGGGGATGTGGCGCGAAACTCTCGCCGAGGCCGCAGCCCTGGGCAGCGAGCATCTTTCCACTTACGAAGTCATTTACGAGGAGGACACGCCGCTGTACGAAATGTTGCGCGCGGGCGAATTCGACGTGGACGAGGAACTGTCCTGCGCCATGTACGACGAACTGCTCGCGCACGCCGCCCGCGCCGGCTTCCGCCAGTACGAAATCGCCAACTTCGCACGCGACGCCCGTTCCGGATCGGGCGCTGACGCGTCTCCTGACTTCCCCGCGCTGGCGTGCCGGCACAACATCAACTACTGGCGCGGCGGCCAGTTTTACGGGCTTGGTCCCAGCGCCGCCGGTTATGTGCGCGGCGTGCGCACCAAGAACTGGTCGAACACGCGGCTTTATTGCGAGCAACTCGAACAGGGCCGGCGCGCCGTGGAATCGCGCGACGTACTTTCCCCGCGTGCGCGGGCCGGGGAGGTCGCCGCCTTTGGTTTGCGGATGAACGCGGGCTGGCCCTTCGAGCAGTTCCAGCGCGTCACCGGCTGGGACTTG
>Ga0181516_10000931_pt1 | contig 23956 bp, 22 predicted proteins | sample PEATcosm2014_Bin_25_FD_121104 | JGI IMG/M metagenome (GOLD analysis project Ga0181516, IMG submission 121104) | Peatland microbial communities from MTU Mesocosm Facility, Houghton, MI, USA - PEATcosm2014_Bin01_10_metaG | ecosystem: Environmental > Terrestrial > Soil > Wetlands > Peat | place... | reverse complement strand
CGTCCTGGACCCGCACGATCCCGGCGACCGCCGCGATGCCTTGCTCTGCCAGGCGCAGATGCTGCCCGAGCCAGTTCGACGGAACACAGGTGTCCGCATCGGTGTTGGCGATCCATAATCGGGCCGGATCAGTCCAGTCAAAATGCCGCAATGCCGCCGCCACGCCGAGCTGGCGTGCGGTGCCGGGCGACCGGACGTGGCATTCGAGCACCTCACCCTGGGATCCCACCGCCGAGCGCGCCCGGGAAGCCGTGCAGTCGGTGCAGGCGTCGGCCACCACGACGATCCACAGCGCCGCGAGATGCTCCGCCAGCTGACTGCTCTGAATGACCCCTTCAATGCAGGGCTGGATTGCTGCCTCCTCATTGAGTGCCGGAATCACGACGGCCACTGACCAGCCGAGCGCACGACTGCGGACCGCCGCGCTCACGCCCGCCTCCAGAGATCGACACGGAAACCCGCTTCAATGCGCTCCTCGGCTTGAGCCGAGCCCAGACAATCGCGCAGTATGCGAGCCGCGTCGTTGCCGTGAAGCACATGGTCAGCGCTGTGGCCGAGCCAATGCACCGCCATCAGCTCTCCGCCGGGTAGCAGGCGCTCGTAGAGTGAAGCGCCGAGCAGCCGCAGCGCCCCCTCGGAGAAGTAGTAACCAAGCTCGCTGAAGACGATGAGATCGAAAGGGCCGCGCGGTAACTGATCGGGCAGCGCGCCGACCGTCACTTTCACCTGCGGGTAGGCGGCACAACGCCGGCGCGCGGCCGCCACTGCGGTGGGCGAAATGTCGCTGGCGTCGACGGTTTCGCAGCGCGGCGCCAGCAACGCAGTGAATTCGCCGATCGAACAACCCGGTTCGTAGGCAGCGCCGTATCGCAGCCGGCCGAGCGAGCGCAGCATGGTGGCGTACCGTTCCCGTTCATAGGGAGCGTGCGCGAAATTCCACGGATCCGGATCGAGCTGGTAGCGGCGCTCGAATGCCGTCGGCTCATTCATAGGATCAACGCCTCGAACGAACGCATGAAGTAAGGCAGTACATGCGCCGGCACAATGGGTTTGCGCACTGAGGGTGGCTTGAGTTGGGAAGCAAAGGTCTCGATGGCGCGCCGCTTCGCCTCACGTGTGGCGCCATCAAGCTCAAAGCGCCCCCAACGCAGGCCAGAGAGGGTGCGCGGATCCGACCGATGCCACGCCCAGATGGGATAGCGAGCAATGAGCGCTTGCCGCTCATGCGCCAGCTGCAGGCACGTGCGGCCCACGGCGTCATGATCGGGATGCCCATCCTCTTCGTAGGGAGCGATGAGAGTGACCGAGGGTGTGACCCATTTCGACAGCGCGTTGCGCAGCGTGCCGAGGTGAAATCTAACCTGTCCATCCGGCAATCCGAGTCGGACCACGGGCACGCGTGCAGCCCCGAGCTGCGCGAGAGCCGTCTTCAATTCGTTCCGGCGCACCAGGTCGAGTCCACTCCAATCCGGGTACGCTGACTCGCCGTCCGTGACGCTGATCACCACTACCCACGCCTGGCGGCGCGCGTAACTCGCTATCAGCCCTCCGGCGCCCAGGACTTCATCATCCGGGTGCGGCGAGACCACGATCAGGAAATCGGTATGCGGCGACCATCGCGGCTGCGCATGCAGCATATCCAGCCACAAGCGATCGGCGGTGCCCGGGAGATCCGGGTCGAAGGCATCAACGGACGCGTTCATGGGGTGGAAGAGGGAAGGTAGAAAGCAAGTACCAATATAGGATGCTCGGCCGAAGCTCGGTGTAGGGAAAGCACCGGGACGATTGTCAGCCGACCGGGCGTGCGGACGATAAAGTCGCCGGCGTTTGCGGCTTGAGGTTTTTCACGTAGGTCAATCACCGACATCCGTTACTGCCCTGGTGTGACTGAACCGTGCACTGAACCTTCGTAGACTGAAGATCCCCCTTTTCAAAGGATGATCGACATGGCGTTCGTGGCTCCGACACCCGAAGCGGCTCGCGGGTCGGCACTCGAGGATCCGACCTGCAAATACCCCAAGCCGCCCTTCCCCGAGCAGCACCAGCCGTGGCCGGGTCTTGCTTCAAAGATGCAGCCGCGACCGGATCATGGCGAGGAGAGCTATAAGGGTTCTGGCCGCTTGCTCGGGCGCCGCGCGCTCATTACCGGTGGCGACTCAGGTTTGGGAAGAGCAGTTGCCATTGCGTTCGCTCGCGAGGGCGCGGATGTTGCCATCAACTATCTGCCCGCCGAGCAGCCTGATGCGGATGAGGTGATCGCACTGATCCGAAGGACGGGATGCAAGGCCGTGCCGATTCCCGGAGACCTGCGCGAGGAGAGCTTTTGCCGCCAGTTAGTCGATCGGGCAGTCAAAGAGCTGGGGGGTCTCGACATCCTGGTCAGCAACGCGGGGCGCCAGCAGGCCCATGCTTCCATCCTCGATATCTCGACCGAGCAGTTCGACTGGACCATGAAGACCAACATCTATGCGCCGTTTTGGATCATCAAGGCGGCCCTGCCTCATCTGGAACCCGGCGCGTGCATCATCGCCACCACTTCCGAGCAAGCCTACGATCCGACTCCGGATCTCTACGATTACGCGCAGACCAAGGCTGCGACGATGAACTTCGTCAAGTCACTCGCCAAGCAGCTCGGACCGAAGGGCATCCGGGTCAACGGTGTCGCGCCCGGCCCGATCTGGACCCCGCTGCAGGTCAGCGGCGGCGCATCCGCCGAGAAGCAGAAGAGCTTTGGAAGTCAGACGCCCTTCGGGCGACCCGGCATGCCCGCCGAACTCGGAGGCATCTACGTGCAACTGGCCGACAATCAGAGCAGCTTTGCCAACGGGCAGATCTACGGATCAGCCGGCGGATCCGGGCAGCCTTGAAACGCACGGCGTAACAAATCTGTAAGAATCGGTTCTGAATCCGCGTGAGCAACGTCCTACGCCGCAAGGCGGCGAAGGAGGCTCACGTATCACGCCCGGCTCTACGAGCATCGGCACCGACCTGTGTTGCTCGGAGAACCGCGTGCTCAATCACCTCGATCCGGCCTCAGCGCTGGCCTTTGGATTACTTACCTTTGCGCTGCTGATGGTCATCCTGTTCGAAGCCACCAACGGCTTCCACGATGCGGCCAACGCCGTCGCCACCGTCATTTATACGAAATCGCTGCCGCCGATCCAGGCGGTCGTTCTCTCAGGCGTCATGAATTTCATCGGCGTGTTACTCGGCGGTATTGCCGTCGCGTACGCGCTGGTGGAACTGCTTCCGGCGGAAGTGCTGTCGCCGCCAGACGGCGGACCGGCGGTCGCCATGCTGGTGTCGCTGTTCATTGCTGCGCTGACCTGGAACATTGGCACCTGGTGGTTCGCTCTGCCGAATTCCAGTTCACATTGCTTGATTGGATCGCTGATCGGGGTCGCACTGGGAAACGCATTTGCCAGGTCGCGTAGCTTGAGCGAAGGCGTGCATTGGGCGCAGTTGTGGAAGGTACTGGAAGCGCTCGCCGTATCGCCGGTGCTGGGATTCGTGCTGGCGGGCGGTCTTTATTTCCTCTGTCGCCGGACGTTGCATGACGAGCATCTCTACCAGCCCGCCACCGATAAGCCGCCCATCTGGTGGATGCGCGCAATTCTCATACTGACCTGCAGCGGCGTCAGTTTTGCGCATGGCACCAACGATGGGCAGAAGAGCATTGGACTGATCATGCTGGTCATCATCGGCATTTTCCCTGCCACGTATGCGCTCAATCCGACCGCAGGACAGTCCCTGCATGACATCTCGGTCATCCTGCAGCAGGCAGAGCCACTGGTGCGCGGCTATGGCGACGATGAAAAGGCCGCTGCCTTGACTGCGATTCGGTCGATCGAGGCTGGAGACAAGTCCGAGGCCGATCCGCTCTCGGGGCACCGCCGTTTGGAACTCGGGCCGGACTCTACCGCCGCGAGGCAGCGCTCCCGCGTGCGTGACGATGTCTACCAGGTAATATCAGAATTGAAGCACGCGGAGGAAACGGCGGGAATCAGCGCTGACGAAAGGAAGTCGGCCCAGGGGATCGCCAAGCAATTGGGTCAATTCGTTGAATATGCCCCCATTTGGGTGCGCCTGCTGAGCGCGCTGTGCCTGGGCATCGGTACCATGATTGGATACAAGCGAATCGTGACGACCCTTGGCGAACGGCTCGGTAAAGTTCATCTGACACCGGCCCAAGGTGCCTCGGCCGAGGTAGTTTCGGCACTTCTCATAGGAACCGCGGGCTTCACCGGGTTGCCCGTCAGTACTACACACATTGTTACCTCAGGAATTGCAGGGACTATGGTGACATCGGGCGCAGGTCTGCGCTATGGAATGATCTCACGAATCGTGATGGCGTGGGTGATCACGCTGCCAGTGACAATTGCGATCGCCGGGGGCCTCTATTATCTATTGGCCAGCCCAAAGTTTTAAGTTCCGGCAGGCCATGTAGTCATCTTAGTCTCACGCAGTCCCGCGGCCAACGGTCAGACCGAGCCGACAGCTAGAGCAGCAAAATGCCGCTGTTCACTCGATAGCGATTCGAAGAACCTGCGAAGGTGTCATCTGTCACTGGTTAAACGTCATCTTCAGGAGGTCTTATCATGTCAGTACTCGATAAAGTGGTGGCTGCCGTCACGCCACCAGAAAGTGAAGAGGCGCGCAAGGAGGCGCGTGAAAAGGCGCGCGCTGCGGCGCGACCGGGTGACTGGCTGTCGATGGTGCTCGAGCATCATCTGCAGATCGAACATGCGTTTGCCGACGTCAAAGCTGCGAATACGGCAACTGCGCGGCGCGCGGCCGCCAAGACGCTTGCGGTCATCCTCACAGGTCACTCAAATGCGGAGGAATCCGTGCTCTATCCCGCGCTGGTCGCAGCGGACGAGAAGTCGCATGCAACCATGGCCTATACCGAACAGGCGGCGGCCAAGATCCAAATGGGATTGCTCGAGCGCCTTGAGCCCATGAGTCAGGACTACCTGGATAAGTTAGAGCATATCCGAGGGGCTGTGGCACATCACGTGTATGAGGAAGAAGGCACGTGGTTCATCGACCTCAAGGAAAGAGTGCCGGCAAAGGAACAGCGCGAGCTCGCGCAGCGCTACGCCGAGGAGTTCGAACGTTACGTGGGCGAGGACAGCCCGGACACGGAATCCCGGCACGCCGGTGCCGCGCGTCGATAACTGACCGAAGCTGCGCATTGATGCCCTGGCGCTGCCTTGCGCCACGGGCATCATTGCGCTTAGATCGCGTACGTCGCCTGGGTTAATGGAAACCATCCATGCCTTTGCCCATTGAGCACTACGCGCTGATAGGTGATTGCCATACGGCCGCGCTGGTCGGTCGCGATGGCTCGATCGACTGGTTGTGTTTTCCGAGCTTTGATTCGTGCGCATGCCTCGCCGCGCTGCTCGGCGGACCTGAACATGGTCGATGGCTGCTTGCGCCGGTGGCCGAAGCGGTCCGCGTTACCCGGCGCTATCGGCCCGGGACCCTGATTCTGGAAACCGATTTCGAAACCGCGGACGGTGCCATCCGCGTGATCGACTTCATGCCGCTGTCGGATGAGCGCTGGGATGTGGTTCGAATCGTCGAGGGTCTGAGCGGGCGAGTCATGGTCCGCATGGAACTCATTGCCCGCTTCGACTACGGGTCGATCGTGCCCTGGGTGCGCCGCGCGGGAGATGTGCTGTTGCTGACCGCCGGACCAGACACTCTCGAGCTGAGCGCCACGGCGATCGTCGAACCTGACAACATGAAGAGCGTCGCCGCGTTTGGCGTCGAGGCTGGCGATCGACACGCATTCGCGCTCAATTACAGGCCTTCGCACGAAGCCGTGCAACCGGGCGTGGACGCCGAGGCGTCACTGGCCGAGACGGAAACTGCGTGGCGCGGGTGGTCGGATCGTTGCACCTATCGGGGCCAATGGCGCGCGCCGGTGCTGCGCTCACTGATCACGTTGAAGGCACTGACATTCAAACCCACCGGAGGGATGGTCGCGGCTCCGACCACATCACTGCCCGAGCAGCCGGGTGGTGTGCGTAACTGGGATTACCGCTATTGCTGGCTGCGGGACGCCACCTTTACCTTGAATGCGCTGCTGCTCGCCGGCTATCAGGAAGAGGCCATTGCCTGGCGCGAGTGGCTGCTGCGAGCGGTGGCGGGTTCGCCCGAAGATCTGCAGATTCTATACAGCGTCACCGGTGCGCGGCGGCTGGATGAGTATGAACTCCCCTGGCTTCCTGGATACCAGGGTGCGGCGCCGGTGCGGGTCGGCAATGCCGCAGCAAGACAATTCCAGCTCGATGTCTACGGCGAGGTGATGGATACGCTGCACCTTGCGCGGGGCGCCGGCCTGAAGCCGGACCCGGCCATCTGGGACTTCCTGATCGTGCTGCTCGAATTTCTCGAGTCGCACTGGCAACAACCGGACGAGGGGCTGTGGGAAGTCCGCGGTCCGCGCCGCCATTTCACGCACTCAAAGGTAATGGCGTGGGTAGCCTTCGATCGGGCGATCAAGGACGCACAGTCGGCCGGACGTGACGCGCCTATCGAGCGCTGGCGGCAGGTACGCGATGCGATACACGCCCAAGTCTGTGAAAAAGGCTTTGATGCGCGCAGCAATACGTTCGTGCAGGCCTACGACTCGCCGCATCTGGATGCCAGTCTGCTGTTGATTCCACAGGTGGGCTTTCTGCCGGCCGATGATCCGCGGGTTCGGGGCACTATCGAGGCAATTGAGCGCCATCTGGTCGTCAATGGTCTGGTATTGCGCTATTCAACGGCAACGGATGTGGATGCTCTGCCGGCGGGGGAAGGGACCTTTCTGCCCTGCTCCTTCTGGCTGGCGGACAGTTATGTCCTGACGGGGAGGCGCGCTGAAGGCGCAGCGTTGTTCGAGCGCCTGCTCGCATTGAGCAACGATGTGGGACTGCTGGCGGAGGAGTACGACCCACGCACCGCACGAATGCTCGGCAACTTTCCGCAGGCCCTGACGCACATGGCACTGGTCAATACGGCCCGCCTGCTGTCAATGCCGGAGCAGGAGACCAAGGTAGCCAGCGCTGGAGGCGAACGGCCCGCCGCGGCGACGCCCAGTATGAGTAACTGAAATTAACCCGCGTTAGTGTTTGTGGACAGCACCAACTCCAGTGTCTCGGGATCAATAGGCTTGGTGAGGTGATGATCGAAACCGGCTTCCTGCGCCTGTCGCCGGTCGTCCTCCTGGCCCCAGCCAGTCAGCGCAATCAACCGGATCTTTGCGCCCCAGCTCTCTCGACGCAGCGCCTGGGCAACTTCGTAACCGCTCAAATCCGGCATCCCAATATCAAGCAACGATACATCCGGGCGGAACACCTGCGCCAGTGAGAGTGCGGTCCGACCATCGTGCGCCACGCGCACTTCGTGTCCTGACAGCTCCAGCAGTATCGCGATACTGTCTGCGGCATCGCGATTGTCATCGGCGACCAATACCCGATGGCCGCGGCGTGCCGCCAGCGAGGGGCGGTCCGCGGTCCGATTCGAAACCACCACATTCGCAACGGTCCGCGGCAGGTGCACGACAAACTCGCTGCCCTGGCCGAGGCCCTGGCTTTCTACCTCGACCGTGCCGCCGTGCAACTCCGTCAGCCCTTTTACCAGCGCCAATCCGATCCCCAGACCGTCGGAGCGGGCGGATGAGCCTTCGACCTGCGAAAACATCTCGAACACCCAGCCGCGCGACTCGGGCGCGATGCCGATGCCCCGATCCTTGACCGAGATATCGAGGGTATCGTTGCGGGTTTGCGCCCGCACCTCGATGGTGCCGCCGGGATCGGAGTATTTCGCCGCGTTCGTCAATAGATTGGAGAGTACTTGAGCCAGGCGTAACGGATCCGCCTCGATCATGATTGGCTCGGACGGCAATGCCACCGTCAAACGATGGTTTTTACCTTCGATCAGCGGCCGTGCGGCCTCGACCGCCGCATCAATGACGCCATTGAGCGTGACCGATTGCTTCTTCAGCACGAGTTTGCCCTGCGTGATGCGCGCGACATCGAGCAAGTCGTCGAGCAACAACGCCATGTGTTGTACCTGGCGCTGAATCACGTTTTGCGCCCATTGGAGCTTCTCTGGGGCCAGTTGAGGCAGGGCAAGAAGCGGGCCGCGGTTCGAATCGGAGCCAGCGGATTGCGCAGTTCATGCGATAACGTGGCGAGGAACTCATCCTTGCGTCGGTCGGCATCGCGTAAAGCCGCCTCCGCGCGTTTGTGCTGCGTGATGTCACGCACGACGGTCACGGCGCCGATAATCTGGCCGCTACGATCGCGCACTGGCGCGGAATTGACTTCACGATGACGGAGCTCGCCCGCGCGCGGCGTGCGAACAATCTCCTCTTCCCCGACGATGATCTCGCCCGCCAGCGCACGCAACGGCGGCGATTCGTGCGATGGACGAACGCTCCCATCCGGGCGCAGCACCACGAGGCTGCTGAGGAAGCCATCAACCTCTATGCCCTGCACATTGGTGTACCCGAATTCCCGCAGAGCGGACGAGTTCGCCAAGGTGAAGCGTCGCTGACTGTCGACGAACCAGACCTCATCGTTGATGCTGCCCAGCACCAGCGAGAGTCGCTCCTTCTCCGCTTCCACCGCTTCGAGGAGCCGTTGCAACTGCTCATCGGCGCGCTGCTTCTCAGTGATGTCGGTTACCGCGGCAACAAATGAGCCTACCTTGCCGGTTTCGTCGAGCACCGGCGAGTAGATGCAGCGCATCCAACGCGCGCCGCACTCGCCCTCGTAGGGTATTTCACTCTCAAACTCGACCGTCCGCCCCGCCAGAGCTTCGTCGATGTAGGGTCGTACGCTTTCATAAGCACGCCTACCCGCGATGTCCCAGATGAATTTGCCGACGCAGTATTCGGGGGCAAGTCCCAAGCGCTCGGCGTACGCTCGGTTCACGAAGATGTAGCGATATTGAGGATCGCAGTGGGCGATTGGAAATCGAGCGTAGTCGTGGATGATCTGAAGCTCCGCATCACGCAGCCGCAGCGTCCGCTGCGTACGGCGTGCTTCGGATACATCTCGAAACACCAATACCATCCCCTGCACTTCTCCGCCCTCGCCCACGATCGGCGCAACCGAATCAGCGATCGCACGCTCGGTTCCGTCACGGGACACCAGCACCGCCTGGTCTTCCAGCGCCACGCTCCCGCCCGGTTGCAATACCCGACTCACGGGATCTTCGATCGGGGATCGTGTTTCCTCGCCGATAGCCCTGAAGACTTCCGCCACGGGTCGCCCGCGGGCGCTTGCTTCCGGCCATCCCGTCAGCCGTTCTGCAATCGGGTTCATGAAGCGCACTGAGCCCGCCGTGTCGGTTGCGATGACCGCATCACCGATACTGCGCAATGTCGTGGCGAGCTCTCGCTCCGCCCGCCGCAAGGAGGCTTCGTCGCGGCGGGTAAAATAGAGGACCAGCAGAATCAGAAGCACTGCGAGACCCCCGGTTCCCCAGGGTGCCAGGACGGCGTAGCGCTGCGAGCGCTGTAAGGACGTCTGACGCAACTGAAATAACCGCTCTTCCTCTGATTGCATGTCGGATAGCACGGCGCGCACGTCCGCGAGCAGCGCCTGCGCTTGGGCCGGCGTTGCGTTGACCGCATTCAATGCCTGCAGGAGTGCCGCGAGCCGGGAGGCCCGCGCCCGCTGACTCGGGTTGTCGGAGATGAGCTCCGCCAATCGCGCGAGTTCTGAGTCCATCAAGGGCGTTGTATTTCGGGGCTGCGAATAACCGCCCGCACCCGCCTGGGCTTCAAGCAGCAGCAGCTGGATTCGGGACAACTGATAGCGGACCTGGACAGTGTGCAGTAACCAGTCGGCTGCCAGCCGGTTGGACCGCTCGCTCCAGGTGGCAAGAGCGCTCATTCCCCCCAGCAGCAAGCTGCACACGCCGACCAGAAACATCAGCCGCGGCGAAATCCGGGTCTTCCCGGAGGTAGATCGATTCCGGCCTATTTGAGTTTGCATCGCCGCCACGCGTAGCACTCGCGTGAACGGGAATCGTAGCTAAAAAGGCCAGTTTCGGGCAACACTACTGCTTGTCCGAAAAGTCCTACGAGAGCCTGCGAGAGTTTGAGTATGGCGTATGATCGAGCGCACGCAGGCAACTGCGGCATTAAATCAGTCACTCGATTGGGGGATATATGGCCAGCAGGAAGTCATCATCCGGTGTCTATCGCATCACCGAAATCATCGGCACGAGCACGGTCTCCTGGGAAGAAGCCGCCAAGTCGGCGATCGAGACCGCGTCCAAGACACTGCGCGATCTGCGCGTGGCAGAAATCGTCAAGCTCGACCTGAAGGTCGAGAATGGCAAGGTTGCCGCCTACCGGGCGCGCGTCGCCCTGTCATTCAAGTACGAGGCGTGATGCGCCGCGCTGCAGCGGGCGTGATGGCGACAGCGATCGCCGGCATCCCGCTGGCGGTGGGCGGCACGCCCGATTTGACCGCCGCGGCCGCAGAGCACGGTGCCACGGCCACGGATGCTGCGCACGCCGGCATCTGGAAAGCGGTCATGCCACCGAGCGGCTCGATGCACGGCGAGTTCGACAACAACGATCCCCTGGGACTGGCCGCCGGCGCCTGGATACCCGCGGACTGCTCGATCAACTGGGTCGATCCGGATTTCGGCAAGCTCTATTGTTTTTCGAGCGCCACTTCGCTGGTGTATTTCCTCGACTCGCCGCGCGCGTTTCTGGCCCGCGCACAGAAGACCTGGTCCGGGCTCGGTCAGAGCCACTGATCGGCCGCCGACGATCGCCTCACTGCCAGCGATCGACCCCTGCCAATTCAAATCCCGGCAGCGGTTCGCGCTGCCCGGCCGGAATGCACCAGATATCGAGCGGCTTGCGTCGACCCCGCACCTCGTAGCGCGGCAGCTGCAGGAAGGCGCGCCCGGCGCTCAAGGAGTGCGCATTCAGTGCCGCCGCCACGGTGCAGGAGAACAGCACCTCGCCCGCCCGCGCGCGGCTGCAAAGCCGCGCTGCGACGTTGGCGGTATCGCCGACCAGCGTCTCAACGCGGCGATCCGGTGGACCGAAGGAGGCCAGCGCGACCTCGCCCAGATGCAAGCCCACCCCCAGCCCGGATTCGACGTGGGCATCCTGCCGCCACCGCGCCGACAGGATTGCAAAGCGGGCCAGCATGTCGCGGCCGGCGGCCAGCGCCTGTTCGGTTCCATCGCTGGTGCGGCTCGAGAGTCCGAAACCCGCCATCAACGAGTCGCCGGCGGTATGGAAAACCCGGCCGGCATGCCGCTCGGCGATCTCGGTCAGGGCGCAGAAGAATTCATCCAGCAGCGTCGCGAGGTAGGGGGGCGCGAGCTTCTCGGCCATGCCGGTGTAGCCGCGAAGGTCCGCAAACAGCACGGTGCCACGGGGCGGGGCGGCCGCCGTAATGGGTCCGGATTGGACAGCGTCCAAGCGAATGGCACGTACTCTCAAAGTCCGCCTCGATGGTCGTACCTGAAGGGCACCATAAACCACGGCGCGCGGAAGCGCCAGACAGGCTCCCGGCTAGTTGACGCCGGCAGCCCCCATCGGGAGCGTGCCCAGCAGTTCGGCCGCGCCGTTCCAGAACACCTGGATGCCGATGCAAAACAGCAAAAACGCCGACAGCCGCACGACGATCGTGGTGCCGGTCGGACCGATGAACTCTGCCAGTCGCGCAGAATGCCGATAGGCGCCGTAGATCAGCAGTGCGAGCAGCGCCACCGCCGCCAGCGTCTCAATGAAGAACTCCACCGAAGAGGCGTGCAGAAAGCCGCTGGGACGGCTGGCGCCGATCGAGATCGCCACCGAAATGGTGCCGGGGCCGGTGGTCAACGGCATCGTCAGCGGGTAGAAGGCCAGGCGGCTGGGCGGGATATCGATCGATCGCGGTGCCGGAGTCTGGCTGCGGCGGTGCTCGGTGGCATCGGGCGCCGACAGCATGGCCCAACCGGAGAGCGCCACGACGATGCCGCCGGCTACCCGCAGCACCGGGATCGTGATACCGAAGAAACTCAGCACGTAGGCGCCCACATAGAGCGATGCGGTCACGATCGAGAACGCATAGATGGCCACCCAGCGCGACACCTGGGCCCGCACCCGACGGTCGAGCTCGCGCGTCGCACCGAAGAAGATGAAGGCACCGGACAGCGGATTGACGATCGAGAACAGCGCTCCGAAAGCTAGCAGGAAGGTCTTCAAGCGGCGTGGGCGCCTTTGCGCGGTGCGGGGTTCGCATTCTAAGCTTATAGGGCTTATGGGATCCGCTGAATCAGCTGTGCCAGCACCTGCAGCTCCTCCGGCCCGGCATCGGAGACTGCGCAGTACTCGATGTCGCCCTGCCGCCAGGACAGCAGCCGGTAGCCCTCGCGCATGCGCTCGTTCGAACGCCACGGCCACGCGCCGTCGGCCGCCCAGGCAAAGACATCGATGAGGTGTGCGCCATGCTGGTAGACCAGTACCGCTGCCCGCTGATGAGCCAGGTACTCGGCCCGCCCGCCCACGAGCGTGTAGCCCTGCGCCGCGAAATCGGCGACCGCCGGGGATACATCCGTGCGCCCGGCGAACCACGGCTTGACGGTGTGCCGGTCGGAGGAGACCACATCGACCGGATGCGCCGACATCAACGCGCGCAGGTGCGAGCTCATCAGATCGTCAACGAGCGGTGCGGCACGCATCGGCAACCAGAGGAACACGGCCAGCGCCGCGGCGAGCGTCGCCAGGCCGGCGCCGCTGAGCGCGCCGGTCCAGAACGACCGGCCGGCGGCCCATTGCCAGCGCGGCGGACCCGGTAGCGCCCGTCGCACGCGCGCCTCGAGTGTTGCCGGCACCCGGTGGTAGTCGAGCTCGCGACGCAATGCCACCCGGGTCTGCTCGAGTTGCTGCTGGAGCGCGCGGCACTCGGCGCAGCGCTCGATGTGACGCTCGATCTCGAGCGCTGCGACGGCATCGACCTCGCCATCAAAATGGGCCTGCACCCGCAACGATTCAGCGCACAGCACGCGGAGCGCCCTCCACTGTCTCGAGCCACTTGCCCTTGAGGCAGGCCCGGGCCCGCGCCAGGCGCGACATCACCGTGCCGATCGGCGCGTTGATGACCGCCGCGATCTCGCGATAGCTCAGCTCCTCGATTTCACGCAGGATCAGCACCTCGCGATAGTCAGCGGGCAGCGCCTGCACCAGTTCATTGAGGGTGCGGGCATCGTCCAGCTGCATCGTCGTGGCCTCAGGGCTCGGTGTGTCCGAGATCATCGCTGCACCGTCCAGCGGATCGTGCTCCTCCGGCAGCGGCACCTGGGAACGCCGCCGGCGCTGCTGCAGCGCCGTGAAATGACAGTTACGCACGATGGCAAGCAGCCAGGCCTTCACGTCCGACACCCGCAGAGCATCGAACGCCCGGTAGGCGCGCAAGGTCGCTTCCTGCAGCACGTCGTCGGCGTCACCGGCGCCCCGGGCGAGCCAGCGCGCAAAGTTGTACGCGGCATCGAGATGCGGCAGCACCTGCGTCTCGAAGCGGCGACGCTTATCATCCATGGAGACGACCGCACACTCCGTGCAAGACCGACGGCGCAGCGATTTTATTCCCCGTCGGTCCCTGTGAGTGCTCGCAGTAGTCAAGTAACTTGGTAACTTATGTCTATAAGAATATGAAAGTATTAGCTAAAACATTAGCTGCATGTTGGTTAGCGAACACGGCGCTTAACGTCGACGCCGCGGCGGCTCCACGCGCGGTGCCCGATGAAGCCTCGCGCTGGCGCATCGAAGCGAACGCGACCCGCATCGTGCGCGATGACTGGGGCATCGCCCACGTGCATGGCCACACCGACGCCGACGCGGTGTTCGGCATGATCTACGCGCAGGCGGAGGACGATTTCAATCGCATCGAGACCAACTACCTGACCTCGCTCGGCCGGTTGGCCGAGGCTGAAGGCGAGTCGGCGATCGTCCAGGACCTGCGGCAGAAACTCTTCATCCGAACCGAGGATCTCAAGCGGCAGTACGCCCAGAGCCCTGCCTGGCTGCAGCGGCTGATGATCGCCTGGGCGGATGGGCTCAACTACTTTCTGCAGAGCCACCCACAGGTGATTCCGCGCGTCATTCATCGCTTCGAGCCATGGATGAGCCTGAGCTTCAGCGAGGGCAGCATCGGCGGCGACATCGAGCGCGTGCCGCTGCGCGCACTGCAGGACTTCTACGGCGCCGGCCGCGTCGCGGCGCGCGCGGACCCGCCTCACGACCCGGAGCCCCGCGGCTCCAATGGCATCGCCATCGCACCGTCGAACACTCTCGATCATCACGCACTGCTGCTGATCAACCCGCACACGTCTTTCTTCTTCCGCTCCGAGCTGCAGATGACCAGCGATGAGGGTCTGAACGCCTATGGCGCGGCGACCTGGGGACAGTTCTTCATCTATCAGGGCTTCAACGAGCGCCTGGGCTGGATGCACACCACGAGCGGTGTCGACAATGTCGACTTCTTTGCCGAAACCATCGTCAACCGCCATGGCCGTCCCTACTATCGCTATGGCAAGCGGCTGCGGCCGGTGACGATCTCGACCGTATCGCTGCCCTATCGCACCGCCGCGGGCGGCACCGCGGTCCGCACTGTCACCGTCTACGCCACTCACCACGGCCCGATCGTCTCGCAGCGCAATGGCCGCTGGCTCGCGATTTCGCTGATGCAGAAACCGATCGAGGCGTTGCAACAGTCGTTCCTGCGGACCAAGGCACGTGATTACGCCGGCTACATGAAGGTCATGGAACTGCGTGCCAACTCATCCAACAACACGATCTTCGCCGACGCCGACGGCGATATCGCCTATCTGCATCCGCAGTTCGTGCCGCGCCGCGACGATCGATTCGACTACACCCACGCGGTCGATGGCGCCGATCCGGCCACCGACTGGAAGGGGCTGCACACGCTCGCGGAGCTGCCGCAGGTCCTCAACCCCCCCAACGGCTGGATCATGAACACCAACGACTGGCCGTATTCGGCGGCCGGCGATTACAGTCCGCGGCGCGAGAGCTTTCCGCGCTACATGGACAAGGCGGGTGAAAATCCGCGCGGCATCCATGCGACGCTGCTGCTCAAGGATCGCCGGGATTTCACGCTCGCCTCGCTCAACGCGGCGGCGTTCGACTCCTACCTGCCCGCATTCGCGCAGCTGCTACCGGCACTGCTGGCGGCCTATGACGGGCTTGATGCAGCCGCGCCGCTGAAGCCCAAGCTCGCCGATCCGATCGAAGCGCTGCGTCAATGGGATTATCGTTGGAGCGTGCACTCGGTGGCCACGACGCTGGCCGCGCTGTGGGGCGATGAGCTCTGGGGTCAGGTCAAGAGCCGCGCCGATGCCGAGAACCTGTCGGTGTACTTCGAGATGAGCGAGCGCAGCAGCGCCGAGTTGAAACTGTCGGTGCTGGCGGCGGTGACCGATCGGCTGGAGCACGATTTCGGTACCTGGCGCGTACCGTGGGGTGAGTTCAATCGTTACCAGCGCCTCACCGGCGACATCGTGCAGCCGTTCAGCGACGCCGCCCCCAGCATCCCGGTGCCGTTCATCTCCTCGCGCTGGGGCTCGCTTGCCTCCTACGGCGCCCGTCGCTACGAAGGCACCGACAAATACTACGGCACCAACGGCAACAGCTTCGTTGCAGTGGTCGAGTTCGGCGAGCGGGTGACGGCGCGCGCGGTGTCGACCGGCGGCGAGAGCGGCGACCCGAAATCGCCGCACTTCAACGATCAGGCTGCGCGCTACACCGACGGTGCGCTGCGCGAGGTTTACTTCTACCCCGAGCAGCTCGTGCATCACACCGAGCGTGACTACCATCCCAATTGACACCGCGATAGAACTGGACGCACTGGCGTCCGAGACCCACCGGCTGCTGAGTTCGATGGCCGATCAGCAGCTCGCGCCCTATTGCGCCGACTGGACCGACTGGGCCGCAGCGTCCACGCGCGCGTCGGTACCGCCATCCGCCTCGCTGCCGGTGCTGCACTGGCTGTCGCAGGCCGCGCGTGACGCCCCGGCGTTCAGCCGCGCAGTCTGTGCGCGCCTGCGCGCCGCGTCGACGGCGCTCGGCTGGCAGCAAAGCTATACGGCGGCGGAAGCGGCGCCGGCATTTCTCGATCGCTACGGCTGGTGCGAGCTGGTCGGCCCGCGAGGCGTGCGGATCAGCGGGCATCTGGCCTGCGGCTTTCTGCTGCTGGGACCGCAAACCGATTACCCCTCGCACCGCCACGAGGCCGAGGAGCTTTACCTGCCGCTGTCAGGCACCGCGCAGTGGTGTCAATCGGGCGGCCGCTGGCAGAGCCGGGCGCCCGGCACACTGATTCATCACGCGAGCTTTGAGCCGCACGCGATGCGCACCGGTGCGGTGCCGCTGCTGGCGCTGTATCTATGGCGCGGCAGCGGCTTGAAAAACCACGCACGGCTGGACCGCTGAGCGCCCGCGCGGCTATCCTCAGCCGCGTCGCCGCCCTGACTATTCGTCAGCATCGGTGTCCTCATCGCTGAGGGGCGGCAGCTCGCCGGTGGGCGGCGGCACCTGGGACAGCCGCTCGCGCACGAAGCGCAGCAGCTCACGCAGCCGATAGAGCGCCTCGCCATGCGAACCCGGCATCTTGACCGCGATTACCGCCCGCTCGATCTCATCGACCCGCTCGAGCAGTGCCGCGCGACGCTCGCTCGACATATCAGTGAGCGCTTCGCGCTCGATCGCCATCAGCTCGCCATAGCGGCGATGGATGCGGCTGCGGATGCGCCAATTATAAAGCTGCGGCAGGTAGCGCAGGCTCGGGACCACGACGACAACGATCGGCACCAGCACCACCAGCGCGCGCGTCAGCAGGCTCGCGAGCCAGAACGGCAGGTAGCGATAGGCGAGGCTGCGGCCGGACTTGTAGTAGCGCGCCGCCTCGGTGCCGATCGGAAAATTGTGGATCTGGGTGGTGGGGAAATCACCGGCGTTCTGCAGCAGCGTCGCCTTGCCGTGGGTCTCGATGGCGGCCTCGATCAGCAGGTCGGTCAGCGCCGGATGCAGATCCGAATGCGACAGCATCTCGACCGTCGGCGCGAGCATGTTGATCGGTGTCGGCGGCAGGTTCTCGCCGAGATCGAACGCTCCGGCCGGAATCGAAAGCTTGCTGAGATAGGGAAAGCGCCGGATATAGGCATCGGCCTGATCGAAGTCGAACAGTCGAATGCCCGGCGCGTGCAGCATCTCGCGGATGGTCTGCGGTGAGGCCGAATCGCTGCTGAGGAAGATCGCATCGGCCTGGTGGTTCAGCAACGCTGAGCGCGCGCTCTCGCCTTCCAGGTTGAGCAACTGCGTCCTGGGCGTCTGCGCATCGATGCCATTACCCTTCAGCAGCGTCAGCGCCAGGAAGCGCGTACCACTGCCCTCGAGGCCGATCGCAATGTGGCGGCCCGCGAACTCGGACAGGCGATGCAGCACTTCGCGGCTGCGATAGAAGATGATCACCGGCTGATAGAACATGCTGCCGAGCGAGACCAGGTCGCTGGTATCGCCATCGCCGGTGATGCCCGCCTGCACCAGCGCCACATCGACACCCGATTCGGGATCGGTCAACCGATTGAGATTGTCGAGCGAGCCTTCCGAGGTCTGGATCTTCAGCTCGATACCGCTGCGCGCCAGGATCTTCTGGTACTGCTCGGCCACCGTGTGAAAGGTGCTGCCCGCAGGCCCGGCGCTGATGGTCAGCGATTTCGGTGGCGCCGGGCGTACGAAATGCAGCGCCACCAGGATCACCGCGACGCTCAGGATCAGCACGGGACCCACGGTCTGTAGCAGGTCCTTCCACGAGATCGCGATCACCTTCAGCGGCAGGCGGAACCTGCGGCGAGGTGGCGCAGGCGCCGGAGGCGTGGGTGGCTCGGGCGGATCGAGCGGCGTGTTCACGGGCCGGCCGAGAGCAGCGCACCGGCAATGATGCCGTCCGGCTGCACCAGGATGCGCAGCTGGGAAGTGCCGTGCTCGTGCCGGATGAGGTACAGATCCCAGCCCTGGTTGCCGACTCCCTGGAAGCTGACCGACTGCACCGCGCCGAGTGCGTCCAGCACCGACTTGAGCTGCGGCAACTGCTGCCGCGTGGCGCTGGCGAGCGCAGGCGACATCATCGCGTAGTCGGGCGCACCCGCGGCGAGGCCTGCCAGCAGCCGCCGCGCGGCCTGCTCGGATCCCGGCGCCGCCGCCTGAGCCTGCACCCGACCGGCGACTGCGGATTGCAGCTGCTGCGCCTCGGCCGCATCGATGCGGGGGGCCATCAGGTCATTGCCGCCCTGATGCAGGACCAACGCATCGATCTGCGCCGGCGGATTGGGAATGAAATCGATCCGGGCATCGACCACCCGGTAAACAAACGAGGACACGGTCTCGGGATAGATCGCCGCGGCCGGCTGCCCGGTGAGCTGCGCGTACAGCTGCTCCCCCTGGCGCGTGATCGTCAGCACCAGCTGCGAGCCGACCCGATAGGCGCCGGTGTAGCGCTCGAGGATCGAGACGGGCAGATCGACGGTCGCGGGCTTTGGGGGCTCGGCGCGGGCGTCGGCGATCCACAGCCATGCCGCGGCGGCAAGGCTACCCGCCACTCGCGCCGGCCACGACGCCTTGCGCGCTGCAGTCATGGCTGTGAGGTGAAGGGTCGTGAGGTGTCGGGCCGTGAGGTGAAGCCGCGACAGACGGCCGCGAGCTTGTTGCCGTCTGGATCGCGCACGTAGGCGGCATAGAAGTCGCGGTTGTAGTGAGGCCGCAGACCCGGTACCCCCTCACTGCTGCCGCCATGGTTAAGCGCCGCGGCGTGAAAATCATCCACCTGTTGCCAGGAAAGGGCCCGCAGCGCGAGCATCGTGCCGTTGCCGGCGGAGGCTGCCCGACCATCGAAGGGCTTGCAGATCCAGAGCGCGATTTCCTCCGCGCCGCCGTGGCGGTAGGTGCCCCAGCCAATCCAGCCATCCCAGGTCGAATTGTCCTCGACCTGGCAGCGGCTATGGCCCAGAGCCGCCATCGTTGCATCATAGAAGCGCGCGGCGGCCTCGAGATCGTTGGTGCCGAAACAGGTGTACGTGAACATCAGTGACTCAGGGACGGGTGGCCGCAGGCGCAGCCGCGCGCCCGCTCTGCGCCAGAGTATGCCGCATATTAATGCCGGCGAGCTCGAACCCGCGCTTGAAGTCGCGGATGTGCTTTGCCATCCAGGTCTGTGCGGACTCGGTGTCGCGCGCTGCCACCGCCTCGATCAGCCGGCGCTGCGCATCGACGATGCGCGTGCGGGCCTGAGGCAGCTGGCCGATCATCGCGCTCAAGGAAGGCTCCAGCAGCTGCAGTAACGGTTCCTGCGCGAGCACCAGCGCCGGATTGTCGCTCGCTTCGGCGAGCACGCGGAAGAACTGCACCACGTGCAGCACCGTGCGGGGCGAGCCGTCGGCGTCGATGACGCTTTGTGCCGCCGCGCGCAGCCGTTCAATGTCGGGCGCCCGGCGGCGCGCGGCCGCGTTGGCCGCGAGCGCGGGCTCGAGGATCATCAGCGCTTCCCAGACATCCAGGTAGGTGACATCGTGCAGCACCAGCGCGCGGCGCACACCCGCGCCGACGTGGCCGGTGCCGGGACGCATGACGACCATGCGCTTGGAACCGCGGCGGCGGCCGAGCAGTCCCGCGCTGTCGAGTTCGCGCAGTGCCTCGCGGACGGTCGAGCGGTTGACACCGAACTGGCGCGCGAGCTCGAGCTCGGGCGGCAGCTGATCGCCGGCCTGCAGCCGTCCGGCGATGATGTGATCGATGAGCGCGCCGGCGACCTTGCGATAGGTGGGTTCGACCGGTATGGGCTCGAACTGCAGGTTCACGCAGTGATCCGGAACAGCTCGCGGCCGATCAGCATGCGGCGGATCTCCTGCGTGCCGGCGCCGATCTCGTACAGCTTGGCATCCCGCAGCAGCCGTCCGGCCGGATAGTCATTGATATAGCCGTTGCCGCCGAGCGCCTGGATGGCCTCGAGCGCCACCTGGGTGCCGCGCTCGGCCGCGAACAGGATGGCCGCGGCCGCGTCCTGGCGGGTGCAGCGGTCAGCGTCGCAGGCGCGCCCGACCGCGTACACATAAGCGCGCGCGGCGTTGAGGCTGACGTACATGTCGGCGATCTTGGCCTGCATCAGCTGGAAGGTGCCGATCGCCTGCCGGAACTGCTTGCGCTCGTGCACGTAGGGCAGTGTCAGATCGAGCGCTGCGGCCATCAGCCCGAGCGGCCCGCCGGCCAGCACCGCGCGCTCGAAATCCAGCCCGCTCATCAGCACCCGTATGCCCTGGTTGAGTCCGCCGAGCACGTTCTCCACCGGCACACGGCAATCATCGAACAGCAGCTCGCAGGTGCTGGAGCCGCGCATGCCGAGCTTGTCGAGCTTCTGCGCGGTCGCAAAGCCCGGGAAACCCTGCTCGACGATGAAGGCGGTGATGCCCTTGTCGCGTGCTTGCGGGTCGGTCTTGGCGTAGACCACCAGCACGTCGGCATCCGGTCCATTGGTGATCCACATCTTGCGGCCGTTCAGCCGGTACTCATCGCCCTGCCGCGTGGCGCGCAGCTCCATGGCAGTGACATCCGAACCGGCCCCGGGTTCGGACATCGCCAGCGCGCCGACGTGCTCTCCGGAAACGAGCTGCGGCAGGTAGCGGTCGCGCTGCGCATCACTGCCGTGGCGCCGGAGCTGATTGACGCACAGGTTCGAATGCGCGCCATAGGACAGGCCGACCGAGCCGCTGGCGCGCGAGATCTCCTCCATGGCGATGATGTGCGCAAGATAACCGAGATTGCTGCCGCCCCAGCGCTCCGGCACCGTGATGCCGAGCAGCCCGAGCGCACCGAGCTGCGGCCACAGCGGCCGCGGGAACTGGTTGCTGCGATCGATCTGATCGGCGAGCGGCGCGATCTGTTCCCGGGCGAAGCGGCGCACCAGCGAGCGCACTTCGATCAGCGTGTCGCTGAGACCGAAGTCCAGCTCCGTGGCGTCGAGAACGCTCATGGCGGCTTGCTCCACTACGATTAATTGCGCTATTGTCGGACAATTAGTCCAAGCTTTGCAAGTAGAGGGAGGACCGGACGTGGCGACGCTCCGCAGCGCCGTGAACCCCAGGAGCCCCGAATTCCTGGCCAACCGCGCGGCCATGCTGCCGCTGGTCGAGGATTTGCGCGCCCGCGTGGCCCGGGCCGCCCAGGGCGGCGGTGCTGCCGCCCGCGCCCGCCATGTCGCCCGCGGCAAGCTGCTGCCGCGGGATCGGGTCGAGCACTTGCTCGATCCCGGCTGCCCGTTCCTCGAGTTCTCGCAGCTCGCCGCCACCGGGCTGTATGACGATGAGGCGCCCGCAGCCGGCCTGATCACCAGCATCGGTCGCATCTCGGGCCGTGAGTGTGTCGTGGTCTGCAACGATCCGACCGTCAAGGGCGGAACCTACTACCCGCTGACGGTCAAGAAGCACCTGCGCGCGCAGGAAATCGCACGCGAGAATCGCCTGCCCTGCATCTATCTGGTGGACTCCGGCGGGGCGTTCCTGCCGGCGCAGGATGAAGTGTTTCCCGATCGCGAGCACTTCGGCCGCATCTTCTATAACCAGGCGACGATGTCGGCTGAGGGCATCGCGCAGATCGCCGTCGTGATGGGCAGTTGCACCGCGGGCGGCGCCTACGTGCCCGCGATGAGCGATGAGTCGATCATCGTGCGCAACCAGGGCACGATCTTTCTCGGCGGTCCGCCGCTGGTGCAGGCCGCCACCGGTGAAGTCGTCAGCGCCGAGGATCTCGGCGGCGGGGATGTGCATACCCGCCTGTCCGGTGTCGCCGATCATCTGGCGGAAAACGATGCCCATGCGCTCGCGATCGCGCGCCGCGCGGTCGCCAGCCTGGCGCCCGCCGTGCCGCATGGCGTTGCGATCCGCGAGCCGCTGCCGCCGCGCTTCCCGGCCGAGGAGCTCTACGGTCTGATCCCCGCCGATGCGCGCAAGCCCTACGACGTCCACGAGGTGATCGCGCGGCTGGTCGACGACAGCGAATTCGCCGAGTGGAAAGCACGCTACGGCCGCACGCTGGTGACCGGATTCGCGCACCTGTGGGGCGTACCGGTGGGCATCATCGCAAACAACGGCATCCTGTTCTCCGAGTCGGCACAGAAGGGTGCCCACTTTATCGAGCTGTGCTGCCAGCGGCGCACGCCGCTGGTGTTCCTGCAGAACATCACCGGCTTCATGGTCGGACGCAAAGTCGAGCAGGAAGGCATCGCCAAACACGGCGCCAAGATGGTCACCGCGGTCGCGAGCGCTCAGGTCCCCAAGCTCACGGTGATCATCGGCGGCAGCTTCGGTGCCGGCAACTACGCGATGTGCGGCCGCGCCTACAGCCCACGATTCCTGTGGATGTGGCCGAACGCGCGCATCAGCGTCATGGGGGGCGAGCAGGCTGCCCGCGTGCTCGCCACCGTGCGCAAGGACGCGCTCGCTGCCCGGGGCGGACAATGGAGCAGCGCCGAGGAGGAGCAGTTCATGGCGCCGATACGCAGCCAGTACGAATTGCAGGGGCATCCCTACTACGCCACCGCACGGCTCTGGGACGATGGCATCATCGATCCGATCGAGACGCGCATGTGTCTGGGCCTCGGGCTCGCGGCCAGTCTCGCCGCACCGATTCCGGAGACGCGATTCGGCGTCTTCCGGATGTGAGTCGCCGCCGGTGTTCAAGACCATCCTGATCGCAAACCGCGGCGAGATCGCCTGCCGCATCGTCCGCACCGCACGCCGGCTCGGGATTCGCAGCGTGGCCGTATTCTCCGAGGCCGACGCCGAAGCGCTGCACGTGCGCACTGCCGATGAGGCCGTGGCCATCGGCCCGGCGCCGGCGCGCGAGAGCTACCTGCGCATCGAAACCCTCATCGAGGCCGCGCAGCGCACCGGCGCACAGGCCATTCATCCGGGCTATGGCTTCCTGTCGGAGAACGCGGCGTTTGCGCAGCGCTGCGCGCAGGCGGGGCTGGTGTTCATCGGGCCGCCGGCCGATGCGATTCGCGCCATGGGCTCGAAGTCGGCAGCGAAGGCGCTGATGCAGCAGACCGGCGTGCCGCTGGTACCCGGCTATCACGGCGAGGACCAGGCGCCGGCACTGCTGCAGCAGCAGGCCGATCGCATCGGCTATCCGGTGCTCATCAAGGCCAGCGCCGGTGGCGGCGGCAAGGGCATGCGGCGCGTGGATGCCGCCGAGGATTTCGCCGCGGCGCTGGCTTCCTGCCAGCGCGAGGCGGCCGCGAGCTTCGGCGATGCGCGCGTGCTGATCGAGCGGTACCTATTGCGCCCGCGCCACATCGAGATCCAGGTCTTCACCGACACCCACGGCAATGGCGTGTACCTGTTCGAGCGCGACTGCTCGGTGCAGCGCCGGCACCAGAAGGTGCTGGAGGAAGCCCCCGCGCCCGGCATGACAGCCGAGCGTCGTGCGCAGATGGGTGAGGCCGCGCTCGCGGCTGCGCGGGCCGTCGGCTACGTCGGCGCCGGCACCGTGGAATTCATCGCCGAGCCCGACGGCCGCTTCTACTTCATGGAAATGAATACGCGGCTGCAGGTCGAGCACCCGGTCACCGAGATGATCACCGGTCAGGACCTGGTCGAGTGGCAGCTGCGCGTGGCCGCCGGCGAGCCGCTGCCGCTGTCACAGGCGCAGCTGTCGATTCGCGGACACGCCATCGAGGCGCGCATCTATGCCGAGGATCCCGAGCGCGGCTTCCTGCCTTCGACCGGACGGATCCGCTACCTGCGCCAGCCTGCGCCCTCCCCCGTGGTGCGCATCGATGCCGGTGTGGCCGAGGGGGATGCGATCTCCCCATTCTACGATCCGATGATCGCCAAGCTGATCGTCTGGGGCGAGAGTCGCGCCGCCGCGTGCGCG
>Ga0181516_10000930_pt1 | contig 23980 bp, 21 predicted proteins | sample PEATcosm2014_Bin_25_FD_121104 | JGI IMG/M metagenome (GOLD analysis project Ga0181516, IMG submission 121104) | Peatland microbial communities from MTU Mesocosm Facility, Houghton, MI, USA - PEATcosm2014_Bin01_10_metaG | ecosystem: Environmental > Terrestrial > Soil > Wetlands > Peat | place... | reverse complement strand
GGGCGGCGTCGAGACGGTCAGGCGATGCTGCAGGTTGGTGAGTACGGGCTTGGCCATCTCGGTGGCCTCACCGACCAGATCGCGCAGATCCAGCCGCTTGCGCTTGAGTTCAATCACATTACGGGTCACGCGGCTCATGTCGAGCAGATCATCGAGCAAGCGCGACATCTGCGCCGCCTGGCGCTCGATCACGCCGCGCGCGTGCTGGATCGTGCTCTCGGGCGCACCCGCGCGCAGGCTCGCTGCGGCGTAACGGATCGGAGCCATGGGGTTACGAAGTTCGTGCGCGAGCGTTGCCAGGAACTCGTCCTTGCGCTGGTCGGCCTCCTGCAATGCCTGCTCGCTGCGCCGACGCTCGCTGACATCGCGCGTCACGGACAGCACCGCGATGACGCTGCCGGTTTCATCGTGCAGCGGCACGGCGCGCGACTCCAGAATTCGACGCGTGCCGCGAAGCCCCACGACCGCAAGCTCCCCCGGCTGCTCGAGCGGCCGGTCGGCCAGCGCCGCCGCGTGCTGGGCGCGGAGCAGCGGCAGGTGCGCGGGCTCGATGAGTTCCTCGATGGTGCGGCCGCGCAGGCTCTCGATCGATTCCGCCTCCAGCAGTGCGAGGCCTGCCGGATTGATGTCGATGATGTTTCCATCGGGTGCCGCGACTGTCACGCATTCCGGCTGCGCCTGGAACATGGCGCGCCAGCGGCGCTCCTGCGCGCGCAGCGCGGCCTCGTGGCGCTTGCGCTCGGAGACATCCTCTGTCAGGACGACCACGCCGCTGACGATGCCGTTGGAACTCTGCGGGATGTAGGTGACATTGACATCGCGCTCACCGATGTCAGGGTAGTCGAGGGTCGTCTCCAGGTGCACGGTCTCGCCGGCCAGCGCGCGCTCGAGGCTGGGGCGCACGCGTTCGTAAGCCTGCTCACCAAGGATCTCGCGCACGTGGTGGTCAGTGATCTCGGCGCGGCTGCGCTGGCGCCAGCGGCCGTAGGCCGCATTGTTGAAGCGATAGTGGTGCGACTTATCGACAAGGGCGATCAGTACGGGCAGCGCATCGCTGATCGTGCGCAGCTGCTCCTCGCGGTGGCGCACGGCCTCCTCGGCGCGGATCAAATCGGTGGTATCGGCTGAAGCCCCGACGAGGCCGATGACCCGCCCGGTCTCATCGAACACGGGGTCGATGTTCGAGAGGTAGTGCAGGCGCTGGCCACCATATTCGAGCACCACGGGCAGACGCTCGCCGTGGCCGGTCTTCAGCACCCGATCCACGGCGTCGGCGAAGGCCGGGTAGGTTTCGCGGGGCAGCACCTCACCGATGCGGCGGCCTAGGAAATCCTCGGCCTTGAAGCCGGCGCCCGGGTTGTAGACCCAGGTGTAGCGTTTCTGTGCATCGCAGGCCCAGGCGATGATCGAGCCGCCCTTGAGCGCCACCTGGAAGCGCTGTTCGACCTCGCGAGCGGCCTGGAGCGCCGCGTCGATGCGAACGCGTGAGCGGCGCTGCTCGAGGATCAGGTGACGCGCGGTGCTCGCAACGCCCAGTCCCAGGCCCGCGCCCAGCGCAAACAAGACCAGGGTCGCGATCTCACCCGAAGTGCCGCTGAGCAGCGTCGGCGGCAGCAGCCAGGCATAGCCTACGAAACACTCGGCATACGCCAGCGCCAGTAGTCCAGGCGCCGTGCCCGAGGCGAACCCGATGGCAATGATGGCAGGATAGAAGGGCTGGAACGGCGTGCGTCCGCCCGTGACGCGGTGGACCCAGAGGTTCAACGCGGTCGAGACGGCCAGCAGCAGCAGCGCGAACGCCCAGCGCGATTTGCGTCCCGTCAGCGGCACTTCCGACCCCCTCCATCTCCGACCGGAAATGAGTATATCGGCTTCAACGCCGGCCGGTCGGGCGGGGGCCCGGTCGCGAGTGCGGTGCCACAGCGACGGAAACGGGGTCGTGCTCGACCGCACGTCCGGGTTGTGGCCAAGGTTGAGATAAGCTCCGTCGGCCCACGGCAAAACGCAGTTGTCGTTCGCCCAACCTATTCGCACTAAAAGGAATCATTCGCATGCCCGTCGTCAGCGCCATCGTCACGATCGCCACACCGGCTCGATACATGGTCAGGCTGTCCAAGCATTTCGAGCACCGTGTCACCGTCCAGCGCGACGAACACTCGGCGAGAATCATGTTCCCCGATGGCATCTGCACCATCAACGCCACGGAGACCACGCTTGAGTTGCGGATCGAGGCGCCCGCCGAGTCGCTCGGCCGTTATCAGGAAGTGGTGACGCGGCATCTCAGGCAGGTGGCATCGCAGGAGAGTTTCGAGGTGGAGTGGAGCAGTGCGGATTAGGACCGCGCGTCTGTGGGCCTATGGCGTCATCGCGGTAGGCGCTGGCCTCGTCCTGTGGCTGAGCGCAGTGGTGGTACTAACGCTGGGTTAAGCGTGCGCAATTGCGATGTCCAGGCTCCCGCCTCGCGGCGCCTCAGGGCACCACGTGTGGACTGCCGACGTCCTTCCACTCGTAGCGCGGCACCTGCACGTACTGGCCGTCCTTGAGCTCGGGCACTTTGGTCCTTGGTGCCGACGACGCGAAAATCCGTGCAGGCTAAGAAATGTTCGTTGTCAACGAGCTGGCGGATCGACTGGTGCGTTCGGCTTCACCGCGGGCCGGCCGCTGATGCCGAGACGGCCAGATAGCGTGGAAGAAGCCGCCATCGGGAGCTCGGTGCGCCGCCGAGCGAGTGCGTGTGCCAAAGAAGAAAATGCTGAAGCCGGGAATAAACGGACCCCAACCACTTCGACAATCACTACGAAGATCTCGTGACGCTCGATGCGGTCAATGCGCGGGCGCTAGAGTTCGCCGAGAACCAGCGTAAAGCTCTGCAGATAGTGGAAGTCCGCGCGTCGCAGCGCAAACTGTGGGTGCTGCGGATCGGTAAGGCGCAAGAGCTCGGCGTAGTCATCGTTCGATAAGTAGGGCTGCAGACGTGGCCCCCAGGTCTGGCGAAATATCGCCTCGAGCAGATAGGCCTCCGTGGCCGGGCTAACGGGTGACAGCCGCTCGATCATGAAAGTCCGCGCTGCAACCTGGCGCAGCTGCGCTTGGCGCAGCACACCCACGAGGGATCGAACGGCGGCCAACTCCCGCTCGTTCACTTGGTACCGCTCGCGGTAGTACTGGCGTACGGCCTCATTGGTCAGCCGCTCCAATCGCGAGTCCCAAGCAAAGTACATATCCGGCAGCAGCGAACTCTGGCCGAGGGCGATGCGGCCGCCGGCTCGCAACAGCCGCAAGAGGCGGTTGATCCCGCACCGCGGAGTGCGTAGGTGATGCAGCGTGTTGACGCACCAGATGAAATCAAAGCTCGCGGGCGGCAACGAGGTTTCGAGCAGATCCGCCTGCAGCAGCTCGATGTGCGGCCCAAGGCGCGAGCGCGCCGCAGCGATGTGTGCCGCGGCCAGATCAATGCCGACCACCTCGCCCCGGGGCGCGACCTCAGGCAGTAGCCATTCGAGTGCTTCCCCGGTTCCACACCCTGCATCGAGAACGCGCATTCCCGGCTTCAACCCTACGCTCGCGATGGCTTGACGAAGCTCGGGTTCGGCGAATGCATTGAACAACCGAAGCTTGCACGAGTAGTCCCGCGTCGGCAGATCGCCCAGTAGGCCCTGTGACACTGCGGTCATCTTAGAAAAGGACGTGCGATTCAATAAAGTAGAGCCTGCCATGCTCGGCGTTGTCCTGCGGGATGCCGTCCGAGTAGCGGAATCCGGCGCGCACCTGCAGGAACTGAATGGGCGTCAGCTCATAGACCATGCTCCAGCGCGTTTGCTCGCCGTGACCGGCCTGCACGTTGGGGTTCAGGAATTCATCGGTGAGCTTCAGATTGTTACCGCGAGCCAGCAGCCAGTCAGCCTCGATCAGCGTCGCGATCATCCTGCCCTGGTTGTTCGCAATGCTCTGATCGTCCACCAGTTCGGCCTGCCCCAGCCACGCAATCGGGCCGGTTCGCAGGCCTCCAAATAACGCCAGCGCGTTCTTGTGGCCGATCGACTGATCGTTCGAGTTGGCGCCCAGCCCGAGTCGCCAATCTGGTTCCACATAAATGAGCTGGCCGCTGAACTGCTTGCCGGCGCTGGTGACAGCGCCGCCGGCGGTGCCATTGCTGACTGCGAGCTGCACTTCCCACGGCCCGCGCAGCCAGCCGGCTTCAACGCCCTGATCGGGCGTGGTCATATTGATGCCGCTTGCCGTCAGAATGAAGGCGGTTTGATCCTGCAGCCGGAAGCCGAACGGCAGATACATCTGCCCCGCCTTGAGATACCACTCATGCGCCGCCGACCAGAGTATGCCGTAGGCTTCGCGATTCAGGGCGCCCCCCGGCGCTACCTGCTCATCAACGTAAAACAGCAGTCGGTCGGGAATTACGTTGGCATCAAGATAAACACGCGCCTGCTCCAGCGAAAACTCCTGCACGGAGGGCCGGTGCGGTGCCTGCTGCACCATGCCATCGAAGCGCAGATCGCCTCCGGCCCGGAGGAACGAGCCGATCTGACCCAACCAATTGTCCGCCGGAGTTTCTATCTTGCTCGCAGGCATCTTGTTCTGCGCAAATAAGTCCCCGTATGTGGTACGCAGACCGCCGCCAGTGGGATTGACGTGGCACACGCCGCACTTGAGACCTTGCTGCACGGCGAGGTACGGTTCTGCGTGCGCCATGAACGCGGCCATGCACGAGCATGCCAGCAGACCGCGCACAAGCTCCTTCCAGCAAGCAGCACTCATGGCGCCGTCTCCACAGTGAATGTGTATGCCGGATCGGAACCGAGCACGGTGGCATCGAGATCTGCCAGCGCAGCAGCCCCCGTGCCGCGTAGCGTCAGACGATAGGTGCCCGCGCCGAGCGCGCTCGACGGCGTCACGAGCATCACGGCCTGATTGTGCTCGGCGAGCGCTACTCCGACTGGAACCGGCGAGGCGTTGCCCTGATCGATCCGTTCCAGCTGGACGGTGGTCTCATTCACCAGCGATGCGTCAACGTGGTGAGTGAATGCCACCACGACCTGGCCGATCGGCGCGCGCACCGCGGCGTGATCCGCGGGCGCAGTGGATTCAACCGTGAAGGCTGGCGCGGCCGCCAGCGTAATGGCCCGCGCCAGCGAAGACGATGATGAATTCAGCGCGCCATTGGTGATCCACGCGCGAATGGCATCGATGGTCGCCTGCGGCAGCGGGGTCTCACCCAGCGGCATCTGGCCACCGTCGATGCCGGGCGCACCCTCGATCTTGAGCAGCATGTAGCTGTCATCGGGATCGCCGGGCTTTACGCGCTCGAGGTCGGGCTGCTCGACACTGGGTACGCCGACCAGCAGGTTATAGCTGTGCGCGGCGTCGAGCTGCAGGCCTTCGGGCGCACTGGCGCCGATGTGACACTTGGAACAGATCGGCGTGAAGACATTGTCCTGGATCGACTGGAAATCGGCGGTGACGGAACCGCTGTCCGAGCCGCCGCTGGAGCTGCCGCTCGAGGAACTGCCGCCGGCACTGATCGGTTGGCCATTCTGATCGAGGCCGGTCCCATTTCCGGCGCAGCCCGCGAACAGGCCCAGCAGACCGATGCCAATCCACAACACAGGTTGCTCGCAGCGCATCCAGGCGCCTCAATAGAAGTCAGGTCGCTATAAGTGCCTGACTTGAGGGGCCGGGTTGCAAGCTCGCCTGCTACCAGACTCAAACCGAAGAGCTCCCCAGCGGCACTCAGAAGATTACCGACCCACGTTGGGGGAATGTCTGACTCCGATGCGCTCGCTGCCGCTGATTGCCTTGTACTTGAGCGAACGCTGTAACTCGCGCTGCGTCAGCTGCGATTACTGGCGTCACGGCCGCGCCGACATGACGCCGGCGGCAATCGACGAGCTGTTGCCACAGCTCGAGCGGGCGGGAACGAAGGTGGTGCTGATTTCCGGCGGCGAGCCGCTGATTCATCCGCAATGGGCCGAGATCGCGGCAACGCTGCGCGCCGCAGGTCTGGAACTCTGGCTGCTGACCTCGGGACTGTCACTCGCCAAGCATGCCGCGCGCGCTGCCACGCTGTTTCAATCAATCACCGTCTCGCTGGATGGTATCGATCAAGCCATGTACGCCGCGATCCGCGGCCTGGACGCGTTCGACAATGTCTGTGACGGCATTCGGGCTGCAGCGGCCACCGGTGTGCACGTCGGAGTTAGAGTCACCGTGCAACGGGGTAACTATCGCTACCTGGCGACGTTCGTTGAGATCGCGCGCGGGATGGGGGCAAGCGAGATATCCTTCCTGGCCGCCGACATCAGCAATCGGCAGGCGTTCGGTCGAGCCGGCGCCGACATCAGCGGCACTAACAGCCAGATCGCACTCTTGCCCCAGGATTTGCCGCTGTTCGCCGAGGTGCTCGACGGCCTGGAGCGTGATCTCGCCCATGACTTCGAATCGGGCTTCATCGCCGAGACGCCATCCAAGATGCGCCGGCTGTGGCAGTACTTCGCCGCCCTCTGTGGTCAGGGTCCCTTTCCGCCGATACGCTGCAACGCACCGGAATTTTCCGCGGTTGTCGAGGCCGGCGGCCGCGTCAATCCCTGCTTCTTCATCCAGGGGCCGACCACCGCGGCGCCGCTCGGCCTGGCACCGGCCAGCCCCGCCATGGAACAGCTGCGTCAGCACATCCGCGCCGGGCGGCGCGCGGAATGCCTCACCTGCGTATGTTCAATGTGGCGCGAGCTCGACGAGCTGAGCAGCCTCACTGCCAACGCCGTCGGTGCGGCCCTGCGCCGACATGGAACCCACCATGGCGGGTAGTACGGGCGGGGAAAGGCTGAAGGTCGTACTCTACAATCCGCGCGCGGTGTTCTTTACGATGCCGCTGGCGTTGCTTGCGATCGGCTCGGAGCTGGACCCGCGGCGCTACGAAGTCATCATCGTTGATGGCCGCCTCGAGTCCGATCCCGAGCGCGCCGTGCTCGCTCATCTCGATGGCGCACTGTGCCTGGGCGTAACGGTGCTGACCGGCGCGCCGATTTCCGATGCCCTGGGCATCTCGCGTGCAGCCAAGGCAGCGCGAGCCGACCTGCCGGTGATCTGGGGAGGGTGGCACCCTTCGATGTTTGCGCGCGAATGTCTGGTCGAACCCTCGGTCGATGTGACGGTGCGCGGCCAGGGGGAGGAAACATTCGCCGAGCTGGTCGATAGGCTGGCCACGGGTCGGGCGCTCGATGATTGTTCCGGCTGCACCGTGCGGCTAGCCGATGGCAGTATCCGCGAAAACCCGTCGCGGCCACTGGCACAGGTCGAGAATTTCAGGGCCCATGACTACGGTCTGATCCCGGTGGAGCGTTACTACGCCCTGAAGGGCAAGCGTCAGCTTGACTACATTTCCTCTCAGGGCTGCAATTTTCGCTGCGCATTCTGCTCCGACCCATTCGTCTACGGCCGCAAATGGGTCGGTCTCGAGCCGGTGCGTATGGCGTTGCGCCTGAAGGAACTCTGGGATCGTTACCGGTTTGACGACGTTAATTTTCAGGACGAGACCTTCTTCACCAAGCGCGATCGCGTACAGACCCTCGCCGATCGCATCATCGAGTCCGGAATCAAGATCACGTGGGCGGCGACCATGCGCGCGGACCAGGGTGTGCGCTTGCCGGACGAGGTCTGGGAACGATGCAAGCAGTCGGGCTTGCGCCGATTGCTGGTGGGCGTCGAGTCCGGATCCAACGAGGTTTTAAAACGCATCCGCAAGGACATCCGGATCGAGCAGGTGTTCGAGACGGCCAGCCAGATGCGGCGGTATGATCTTGCGGGTCACTTTCCGTTCATCGTCGGCTTTCCTGACGAGACTGATGCCGACATTCAGGCAACCCTCGACTGCGCCAAGCAACTGCGGTCGATGAGCCCGGACTTCCTGACGCCGATCTACTACTTTAAACCCTACCCGGGCAGTGCGCTGGTCATCGAGGCGGTCGCGCGCGGCTTTCGCCTGCCGGAGACCCTCGAGGCCTGGGCGGAATTCGATTACGTGGCCGGTGAGCCGGGCCCGTGGGTATCGCCCGAGAAGTTCGAACTCATCGAGCGCTTTAAATTTTTCCACGAACTGGCCTGGAAGCGCCTTTCGCGCGGCAAACAGCTGCTGCAGCAGCTGGCGCGCTATCGCTGCCGCAAGGACCAGTATCGCTTCCCGGTGGAGATGCTGCTCTCGCGTTGGTTGGTACCGGCACAGAAGCTGTCATGAATGCGGTGCAGCCGTTGGCCGCAGCCCCCGACCCGCTCGCGATCCACCGCCTGCCGCTATTGCGGCGACTGCTCGGCAAGGGGATGGCGTGGGGGTATCGGCTCGCCGGCAAGCACCGCTACGACGACTTTCGTCTCGAACGCGTGCAGGGCGTGCCGCTGATCGTTACCCCGAGCGTGTTCAATCCCAAGGTACCTCGCACCGGCGAGTTTCTCGCCTCGCAGATCCACACCGGGTTGATAGGCAGCGACTCAGAAGTTTTGGATCTAGGCACGGGATCGGGTGTCTGTGCGCTGTTCGCGGCCCGCCACGCACGTCGGGTGGTGGCGGTGGACATCAACCCGGCGGCGATTCGTTGCGCGGGCATCAACGCGCATCTGAATCATCTTGAGCACAGGATCGAGCTGCGTCACGGGGACCTGTTTGCGCCGGTGTCCGCGGAACGCTTCGATCTGGTGTTGTTCAATCCGCCCTTTCTGCAGGGCACGGCCAAAGATGACCGTGACCGCGCATGGCGCTCGAATGACATCGCGGAGCGCTTCGCTGCGGAGCTCGGAAGCCATCTCAAGCCGGGCGGCTTGAGTCTGCTGCTGCTGTCGACTTTCGGCGATGGGGCGCTGTTCCTGCGTGAGCTGCGCCGGCGCGAGTTTGCGATATCGGTGCTGGCCGAACGGCGTTTCATCAACGAGCGGTTGACGATATTCAAGCTCGCGACCTCGAGGTCCTCATGATTCATCCGCAACGCGTCCTGCTCGTTAATCCCACCATCACCTCGCGCCGCCACGCGCGCTTTCCGCTGGCGCTGCTGAGCCTGTCCGAGGCACTGGAAGGCAAATACGCCTCGAGGATCCTCGATGGCAACGTGGATCGCGACTTCGTCGCCACGGCCGTGCGCGCGGTCAGCAACGGCGATGTGGGTGCCGTTGGCGTGACCGTCATGGGGGGGCCGCAACTGCTGTCGGCGATCGCCGTGTCGAAGGCGATCCGCGAACGGCTGCCCTCGGTTCCCATCATCTGGGGTGGGGCTTTTCCGACCGTCTGTCCGGACGCGGCGGTGAGTGCACCATACGTTGATTTTGCCGTGCGAGCGCAGGGAGAAGGCACGCTGGTCGAGCTGCTGGACGCGATCGCGGCCGGCGAATCCAACGCCTTCGGCTCGATCGCGGGCTTGAGCTGGCGTCAGCGTGGGCAGGTCGTGCACAACAAAGATCGCCCGTTCTCTGCCGCCGGCCTGAATCGAATGCTGCCCTACGAGCGGCTCGAGAATCCGCGGCAGTATCTGACCCATACCTACCTGGGGCGGCGCACCGCCGGGTATCAGGCGGGACTGGGGTGTCGCTTTCGCTGCACGTTCTGCGGTGTCGCAACGATGTTTCGCGGCAAACTGGCACTACCGCCCGCGGCACGGCTCGAGCAGGACCTCACATTCATGACCAGCCGGCTGGGCGTGGACGCGATCCAGTTCTACGACCATAACTTCTTCGATCGCGAAGACGACATGGTGCCGCTGCTCGAGGTCATGGCGAAGTTCGAACTGCCGTGGTGGTGTTTCGCCCGCTCCGACGCGCTCGTGAACCTATCAGAACGATCCTGGGCGCTGGTCAGAAAGAGCCGGCTCCGCATGGCCTACATTGGCGCGGAGTCGCCGAGCGATTGGCTGCTGCACGACATCCGCAAGGGCACACGCTGTGACCAGACGCTCGAAGCCGTCGAGAAGTGCCGCAGCAATGGCGTGGTCCCGGAGCTATCGTTCATGGTGGCGCCACCGCAGGACCCGGAGGGTGAAACCGAAAAGACTTTTGAATTCATCCGCCTGATCAAGCGGCTGCATCCGACAACCGAAGTCATGATCTACGTCTACACGCCACTGCCGCGGCGCAACGACCGGACGAATGGGGCTGCTGCGCGCGCGCTCAACGAGCCTCGCGACTGCGCGGGCCGGCCGGTGGTGTATCCACAGACGGCGGAGCAATGGGCAGCGCCGGAATGGGTGGCCTACTGGTGCCACCAGGATGCACCTTGGGTTTCGGAGCGGCTGCGGCGACGGATCGTGGATTTCACGACCGTGCTCGGATGTCGCTTTCCGACCATCATGGACATTCGCGCCTCGGCGTGGGGGAAATCCGCACTGCGCACGCTCGCCTCATGGCGCTACCGCTATCGGCGCTACGATCGTCCCTGGGAGCTACGGCTCTCCAGAAAGATCGTCCGCCATTGGGATCCTCGCGTGCTGAGCCTATGACGCTCGCGCCGGGCTCATCCTTGCATGCGGTACAGGTCGGATTCTTTGACGACCCGGCGAACCGTCGGCCGCGGCAGCTACTGGAGGCGTGGCCGACACTGGTCGATGTTGCCGAAGCCGCGCGCCGCGCGGGCATTCGCGTATCCGTCGTACAGGCCAGCTCGCATCGCGAGAGTCTCGAACGTGATGGCGTCCGTTACCATTTCCTGCCGTTTGGCGGCACGCCATCGGCCATCCGCCGCAATACCGCTCTGCGCGAGCTGTTCAGCAGCCTGGATCCGGACATTTTTCATGTGCACGGACTCGGCTTCCCGCACGAGGTGCTGTCACTCGCCGCGCTCGCTCCTGAGGTTCCCATCATCCTGCAGGACCATGCGAACAGACTGCCGCCGATCTGGCGAAGGGCGGCTTGGCGGCGCGGGCTGTCAGTCGCCGCAGGCATTACATTCTGCGCATTGGAGCAGGCGAAGCCATTTGCGGATGCGGGCCTCGTGAACAGCAAAACCCGTCTGTATCAGATCCCGGAATCCACCAGCCGCTTTGCGCCAGGAGACCAGGCAGAGGCGCGACGCCTTACCGGCCTTGGAGGCGAGCCGGCTGTACTCTGGGTGGGGCATCTGAACACCAACAAGGACCCGTTGACCGTACTCAAAGGAATCGGCGCCGTCGCGGGCGCGCTGCCCCGGCTGCAGTTGACGTGCTGCTTTGGATCGGCGCCGCTGCTGCAGGCTGTGCAGGCGCGTATCGCAAGCGACCCCAACCTGCACGGCCGCGTGCATCTGCTCGGGCGCGTCCCGCACGAGCGTATCGAGCAATTGATGCAGGCCGCGGACCTGTTTGTGCTCGGCAGCCACCACGAGGGCAGCGGCTATTCGTTGATCGAGGCGTTGGCCTGCGGGTTGCCTCCGCTCGTGACCGACATTCCCTCTTTTCGCTCCCTTACCGCAGGCGGAGCGGTGGGCAGGCTGTGGCCGTGCGATGACCCGCAGGGCCTGTGCGATGCGCTGCTGTCGCTCGCAGTGCGCGTGGACGCGCGGATGCGAGCTGCTGTCCGAGCTCACTTTGAACGCGAGCTTTCATTTGATGCGCTCGGCTCGAAGCTCGGCGCTATGTACCAGGACGCGCTGCGTCGATGACGCCAGTCGTATCAATCATTCTGCCCACCTTCAATCGCCTGCAGTACCTGCCTGCTACAGTCACATCGGTGCTCTCGCAAACCTTTACGCAGTGGGAGTTGATCATCGCGGACGACGGCTCGGACGCGCAGACACAGGCATACCTGAAATCGCTGGCTGATCCTCGTATCAGCGTCATCTGGCTGGCGCACACGGGCAGACCCGCTGTGGTCAGTAATATCGCATTACAGCAAGCGCGCGGAGAATTCATCGCCTTCATCGACTCGGATGATTTGTGGCTGCCCAACAAGTTGCATATGCAGATTGAGTCGCTGCGACGCCACCCGCGGCGTCGATGGAGTTATACGGGCTTTGCGCTGATCGATGCAGCGGGTAGTCCGATCGCGCCCCGCGCGGGCAGCCGGCACTGGCCCTGCCCATCCGGCTGGATATTGGAGGCACTGTTGCATGAGATCACGGTCATTGCGCAGCCGAGCGTCGTGGTCGCTCGCGAGCTGCTCGAGAATCTCGGCGCCTTCGATGAACAGCTGATTATGTGCTACGACGACGAGCTGTGGTTCAGACTCGCTGCGCACAGCGAGATCGATGGGCTCGAGGAGCCGCTGACGCTGGTTCGCCGCCACCAGCACCATTCGGGTAGCGATGTCATCGCCTGGCAAGATCGCGGCAAAGTGTTCAATAAAGTACTTCGCGCGCACCACGACCCTCGGCTGGCAGGGATACTGCGCCAGCGCCGGGCCGAGATGTCGGCCGGACTGGCGCGTAGCCAGGCAGCCGCCCGACTGCGGCTCAGAGCGCTGCGGACATTGACCGCCAGTGCCGTCCACTCATGGCGCTATCCGCATTGCTGGCTCCTCGCCCTGGGTGCGATTGCGCGCTCGTTCGCGCCACAGGCGCTGCGTACGCTCGTCCGACGGTATCGGTAATGCCAGCCGACCTCTGGAGCATCCTGACGCGCGCGCAACGGCGCCACGTACTCGCCATGCAGGCCGTATCGGTGGTCGTGGCTTGCTCGACTGTCACTGGAATGGCAGCGATCGCCGAGGATGGCCGAGTGAGCCGCAGCGGCGGAGCGCAGCCGCTTCGCCGGATCATCGGCGGCCCGCAGTCTCGCATCAACGAGCGGCAGCAGCTGTGAAAATCGCATTGGTCGTGCCGGGGGGCGTCGACCGTTCCGGTGAGTACCGGGTGATCCCGGCCCTGCTGGCTCTGATCGCACGTCTGTCGCTACGGCACGACGTTCACGTCTTCGCCCTGCAACAGGAGGATCGGCCCAGTCGTTGGGAGCTGGCCGGAGCACAGATCCACAACATTGGCCGTGGTCACACGCGCCTCAGGGCGATACGCGCCATTTGTGCCGAACATCGCTGCGCTGCCTTTCAGCTCGTGCAGTCGATCTGGTCCGGCTCCCCAGGTCTGGTCGCCGTCACCGCCGGCAGGATCCTGGGTGTCCCGAGCTTCGTGCATGTCGCGGGAGGTGAACTGGTCGCGCTGCGCGACATCCGTTACGGCGGTCGGCTGACCTGGAAAGGACGTGTGCGCGAAGCTGCCGTGCTGCGCGCCGCCACCGCCGTAACAGCAGCGAGCGCTGCCATGATCGAGGCGCTGGCGCAGCTCGGAGTCGCCGCCAGGCGGCTGCCGTTGGGCGTCGACTTGGCGAGCTGGCCTGCGCGTGAGCCGGTACGGCGTACCACGAACGAGCCTGCAAGGCTGATCCACGCGGCGAGTCTGAATCGAGTCAAGGACCAACTGACTTTGATGCGCGCCTTGGCTCTTGTTGCGCGCTCCGGAATCGAATTCGAGATGCACGTGGTCGGCGAGGATACGCTGCAGGGCGAAGTGCAGGCGTTGTCGGCGCAATTGGGGCTGTCGGCGCGCGTGACGTTCCACGGCTTTCTGCCGCAGGGGCATTTGCGACCGTTGGTAGAAGCGGCGCACCTGCTGGTGATTTCCTCCCGTCACGAGGCCGGTCCGCTCGTGGTTCTCGAGGCGGCCGCAGTGGGTGTGCCAAGCGTCGGAACCGCCGTTGGCCACCTCGCGGAATGGGCGCCGCGGGCGGCGGTCACTGTGCCGACGGCGGACCCGGACGCGCTGGCGAGCGCCGTGACCACGCTGCTCGCCGATGAAGCCGCGCGCCTGCGGATAGCGCACGAGGCCTGGCGCCTCGCCACTCTCGAAGACGCTGATTACACCGCGCAAGGCTTTCAGTCGATGTACGCGGATCTGGCCGGATGAACTACAGCTCCGCCGCAGCACGAGTCGTCACAATACCGGCGCAGATTGCGGACGCTGCGCTGCCCTACCGGCCCGATATCGATGGGCTGCGCGCCGTCGCGGTCTGCGCCGTGCTGGCCTATCACGCCTTCCCGACCCTGCTGACCGGCGGCTTTATCGGCGTCGACATATTCTTCGTCATCTCCGGCTACCTGATCAGTCAGATCATCATCACCGGCCTGCAGTCGGGGAACTTCAGTCTCGCCGAGTTCTATCGCCGTCGCGTGCGACGCATTCTGCCGGCGCTGCTACTGGTGCTCGCGGCTTGTGGCATCTTCGGCTGGTTTGCATTGCTGCCTACCGAGCTGCTATGGCTCGGCCGATCGATGTCATGGTGCGCACCGTTCCTGGCCAATATCTACTTTGCCAGAACAGGCGCCGGCTACTTTGAAAAGGTCGAAGACCTAAACCCGCTATTGCACCTCTGGTCGCTCGGAGTGGAGGAACAATTTTATATCGTCTGGCCCGTGCTACTGCTGCTGGTGGCCAAGCGCCGCATGATACCGGGCCTTCTGATCGCAGTGCTCACGTTGTCACTGGCCATCAGCGTCTGGGGTGCCTGGCATGACCCGCGCCGTTACTTCTACTTTCCGGTGTCCAGAGGCTGGGAGTTTACCCTCGGCGCGATACTGGTCGTTTTTCAAACGCGTGGTCCGCGCGCGAACATTGCGGACAACGCGTCGAGACGTTTCTGGTCCGCCGCGCAGGCGTGCTCACTGGCGGGACTGGTCCTGATCGCCGCCAGCGCGGCCTTCTTGACCGCTCGCCTCGCCATTCCGGGGATCTGGAGCGCCATTCCCACCATGGGTGCTGCGCTGCTGATCGCTGCGGGACCACGGATGTCGGTGAATCGATGGCTCAGCCATTGGTCGATACGATCGATCGGCCGGGTCAGCTACCCGCTGTATCTGTGGCACTGGCCGCTGTTCTCGTTCGCGCGAATCTTTCTCGGACACCCGCCTTCCCGCGCCTGGGCGTCAGGCGCGATCGTGATTGCTTTTGGCGCTGCCTGCGCCACCTACCGCTGGGTGGAGCGCCCGATACGTCACGGCCGGCTTGGTCGCTGGACGGTGGTCGGATTGCTGGCAGCACTTGCCTGCCTTGCCGCGCTGGGAGCTGCCGTGGGAGCGCACTGGCTTCCAGGGCGCCTGACGGGTCCGCCGTTCGCGGCGTGGGATGCAGCCGCCACCGATTGGGACTCTCCGGCAACCGCGAGCACGGACCGTCAGAGCGGAATCATGACCGTCATCATGACCAGTCATCTAGACCGCAAGACTCTCTTCATCGGCGACTCGCACCTCGAGCACTACTGGTCACGCGCAGAGCAGGTCATCGACGCGCATCCGGATGTGGCGCGATCCGCCGTGTTCTTAAGCTATCGCGGATGCCCTCCGATGCCGGGTATCGAGGTCACCTGGCGCGGGAGGCATTGCAAAGTTTTTTTCCAGTACGCCATGCGACGGGCCTTCGAACCCGACGTGGATACCGTGGTGTTCGGCGCATTCTGGGAAAAGCTCTTCCTTGGGGAATTCGCGGTGCAGCCGGTGCATGGCGTGCAGGATCTCTGGCCGGCGCCGCTGCAGCTCGACTCTCCGGTCACCCAACAGGCCTTCGAGCAATTCCGACAGGCCGTCGCGAACCTGGTAGCGCGCCGACGGCGAGTGTTCATCGTGCTGTCGAATCCGACCTCGCCGCTGTTTGAGCCGCTGTTCCCCCCCGATCTGAGGCTGTCGTTGCATCCCCCGCAGCATCTCCCCGAGGGTCCGCGCATCGAGGCCGAACCGTTCGAGTCGTTCGTCGCGCCGATATCCGAGCGTTTGCGCAGCATCGCCGCCCAGACGGGCGCCACCGTGGTCGACCCGCGTCCGACACTGTGCGATGGGATGCTCTGCCCGTCGACCGGACCTGACGGGCTGCCGCTGTATCTGGACTCCAATCACCTGCGCGCCACCTATGCGCGCCAACGAGCATCGTTTGTGGATCAGATGCTGCTCGATCCGAGCACTCAATGACGGGCGGGGGAGGCACCCTGCTTATCGAACAGCAGAAACATGTACCGGCACGTGCTCAGGCGCAGCCACGCGTGGCGGACATCGGCGCCCCGTGCGCCTGATGGTACACCGGGGAAAGCGCGCCGTAGTGCAAAGTACGGTGCGCATTGCCTGGCAAAATCGGTCAGGCGGCGGCGGACAATCGGTGCCTGGTCCCCCGCCACGGAGAAATGACCCGTGTGCCAGAGGCGCGGCAGATTTTGCCACCACCACCCGTACTTCAGATCCCCCATGAAGTATGGACTCAGGACGCTTGCGAGCACTCGACCGGCCGGCCCCGTCAGCGCATGAAACTTGGCGAACAATTCTCGCAGGTCACCGACGAGATTGAGGGGCGCAAAATTAGAGGTCACAAGGTCGACGGCTCGCCCGTCACCGGCACGGCTGCGGGCCAGGAACTCACGATAGCCGCCGTTTTCGAGCGTAATGCGCCCGGCATCGATCAGCTCGCGGCAATGCGCGCTGAAGAATTCGCACATCAGCGGATCGACATCGTAGGCTGCGACCGTGAAGCCGCGCTCAGCATAGAATCGCGCGTCCATCCCGGTTCCCGCGCCGAACTCGAACAGCGCCGCCCCCGGCGGCGCGATTCTGAGGACCAGCTCCTGAAACGCCGAGCGCGCAAGGCGATCCGATTTCAACGCAGTGATCTGCCGGACGTATTCCGCGCCGGTCACCGGTCTCATCGCTTCCTCATCACCATCAGGAAGTGGTCGCCCAATCCACGCAGCAGCGGCCAACCGGACAGGCGCCGATCCACACGCCACAAGAGCCCATACAGAGCAGGGTGCCGTTCGCGAATCCAGGTCATGTAGGGCGGTGGCACAAACAGGCAGAGCCCACGAATATGTTCGAGCCTGAAATACGGCGCAAACGCTTGATAGAATTCGCGCGGACCGTAGTAGCGCGTCCAGATGGTGTGTTCATTCATGCCCACCGGTACGCAGTGACGTGCAAAGCGCACCTGAGCCCGTGCCCAGTCACGCCGCCGCGCGTAGTGGATGATCTCCCACGGGCAGATTCGGCCGATCACCGAGAAAACGAGCGCGCCGCCTGGCACGAGTAACCGCGCACATTCACGCGCGACATCGACGAGGTCGGGTACGCAATTGAGAGGGCCGAGATTGGAATAGGCGCCACCATAGACGCTCGCTCCCTCCAGCCGATGAAGCTCGTGAGCGCCCACATCGAAGGCCTCGATGCGATCCGTCAAGTGGGCGCGTTCCGCGCGGTCGCGCGTTCTTAGCACCATCTGCGGCGACCAGTCGGTAGCGGTGACTCGATGCCCAAGTTGCGCCATGCGAACCGCGTCCAGACCCGTGCCGCACCCCAAGTCGAGCAAGCGGCTCCCAGGAGCAAAGGTCGTATCGAGACAGCGCCAGATTTCCTCTCGCATGTGCTGGATCAAAGGGTTGTTGCCACGTGGACCATCGTAGTCCGCGGCCACGCTGTCAAAGGCCGTGCGTGTATCGTTCAGCTGCAGCAGCGGGTCGAGTCGACTCATCGCCTCAGACCCGATCGAGCCCAGGCAGCCCTCACCGGCGCCATCGTCGCATCTCGCGGACTGCGCGATAACAGCCACCGTGCCATGCGCCGCGGCCGCGAGGCCCTCGACCACGGAGTATTCAGCGCCCACAGCTGCGTCGCCTCGCACTGACGTATCTCCGCCCGCATCGCCGGACTCGGAAAGAGTCGATCCTGAATGAACTGCAGGGCTTCCGACACCGAATGGCACCATTCGATCCCGGGGCAGAATTGGACCCACAGATAGGACAAGGACACATCCGAGAGCCGCTGCCGCTCACACAGCGCGCGCAGCAGTGGTGGGCAGGCAGCGCGCGCGCGCGCCAGTACGGCTGCAGGAATCGCATCCGGATAGTAGCGCGCGCTCATTTCCAGCGGCGGAAAGGCCCACCAGGCCTGCTCATGCTCGCCGCCGAGCAGACGGTCCCATTCTTCCGCGCTCAGCCTCGAGGACAGCGCCGCAATGTCGTTCAGTTGAATCAATCGTAGTGCCCGCGCGCGCATATTTCCCGCCGCGTGCAGCAGCAGGTGCGTCATGAGAGTGCCCGCGCAGCGGTAACGCTGCAGACCCGGTGCGGCCGAATCCGGGAGCAGCAGTCCGGTAATGCTCGCCTCGCGGACCGGTAACCTCTCGGCGATTCGCGTGTGCAGCTCGATCTTAATCGCGTTGTCGGCATGCTCGCCGAAATGCGCAGTAGAAGTCTTCGGACCCTGCGGCTCGAATATGCACTCCCGCCGTGTGCGATGACTTAGGCTATAGCCAAGCTGCTCCAGCAACGCCACACTCGCGCCGAAGTCGAACTCGCGTATCAGCAAGTCGACATCGGCCATGGGGCGCTCGCCGGACGCGTAGATGCCCAGATCGTGCAGCGCCGCGCCTTTGAGTGCAAGCAAACCCAAGCGTGCCTCGCGGGCTGCCGCATCGATGCGCACCATCAAGGCGTCGATTCTCCGCTGGCGATGGAGGGTATGACGCCATTGCTGCTCGAGAAACTCGCGCCAGGCCCGCGGGCCTTGCCAGCGAAGCCGGCGCGAGAGCAAAGGGGAGACGCCGTGAATGACGGAGACGGCCTGGGCAACACACCAGTGAAGCTCGCTCCAGGCGGGCGCACGCCCGCTCGGACGGGCGCACTCGAGGGCCAGGTGTTCGGTCGTCTGGCGTATCGCGCGCCCGACGGTCCGCAAGTCCGGCAGCGGTACCTCAGCCTCCATGCACGGAGGAGGGGCTCAGCGTTGCCTGGCGCGTGGGCGCATTGCGGTAATGCTGCTCGCTGGCCAGTAGCAGCTCCCAACGCCGCTGCAGTGGGTGCATTGCACTCGAATCGCCTTGTGCATCAATCTGCGCGTGCAGAAGGTCCCGGACGGCGTGGTAGAACTGCGTTTTATAGGTGCCGTGAAACATCATGTCCAGATCGTTGCTCTGCTGCCAGTGCGTCTTGGCCCGCAACTGCGGGCGAACCAGCTCGTAGAATTTCGTGCCGGGCAGCGGGTAGGCGACGCTGACGCCAATGTCGTCCGGCGCGGCCGCGGTGATCAGATCGCGGGTGGCGAGAATGTCCTCAAGACCTTCCTCCAGATAGCCGAGCTGGATGAAGAAGCCGACGCGAATGCCCTGGTCACGCAATCGCAGCCGTGCCTGCGTAATCTGCTCCACGGTCGTGCCCTTGTTCATGGCATCCAGAATGCGCTGGCTACCGCTCTCGGCGCCGATCCAGACCTCGCGGCAGTTGGCAGCCCGCAGGGCACAAGTCATGGCGCTGCTGAGCAGGTCGGCGCGGGTCTGGATCATGAAGGGAATCGATCCGCCCTGCGCCTGCACCGCGGCAGCAAACTTCATCACCCAATCGACTCGAAATCCGAACACATCGTCGGCAAACCAAATGTGGTCGGGATTGTAGCGGCGCCGAAGGTAAGCCATCTCGGCGGCCACGTCGGCAGGATGGCGCTGCACGTAGTGGTTACCCCAGGTGGGCTTCGCACACCAGTTGCAGCGAAACGAGCAGCCGCGCGATGCAGCCATGTTGAGGCTGAAGTAGCCGTGCGCCTGCTGCCAGACTGCACGGTAGCGCTCGAGGTCGATCAGGTCCCACGCCGGAAACGGCGGATCGCTGGCAGCTGGCAGCAACGGCTGACCGTTCTGCACCGGCGCACTCGGACTGAGTGCGGTCGCGACCCCCGGCAGACCCTCGCTCAAGGCGCCGACCCCGATTGACGGATCGGCTGCCAGTCGATCGATAAGGATCCGCAATGCCGTCAGACCCTCGCCCAGCAGCACGATCTCCGCGCCGGCGGCGAGATACGACTGCGGCGCATCCGATGCGTCGGGTCCGGCGACAATGACGCGCGCGTCCGCGCGGCGTGAGCTGGCGATCATCCGGCATGCGGCCTGACGCATGCGTCCCAGGCACATCTTGCTCAGAAAATTGAACGTGTCTTCGTAAAGCAGTATCAACTGTGGCCGCAGACACTGCAGCTGCCGTTCGAAGTCTTCGACGCCATCGGCCAGCATGGCGTCAAACACCTCGACCCTATGGCCGCTCCGGCGCAGCGTCGCCGCCACCTGCAGGGTTGCCAGTGGCGGATAGGGCTTCGCCCGCTCGCTCTGCTTCTGATCGAAGCGTGAAAAATAGGAATGCGCGACGAGGACGGACAGCATGCCGTGATTAGTGCGGACCGCGCCGCCGCCGGTTTTATGGCGGCCGTCCTTTTTTCCCCCTTGGCGCGTGGTGGCAGCGCATGCCGGCGCGGTACACTGGGTTACGGAGGACAGAGCCAGTGAGTGCGAGCGATCCGGACCGCGACCCGTTTGCAGAGCGCTCCTCTGCCCGATGGCACAGGCGTTACCCGCTGCTCGGCGGGCGCTTTCGATTCACGAGCAACAGCCGCCGGCTGCTGCAACTGGTCGATTCAGCCTATCGGCAGTTACCGATGCGATCGCTCGCCCGGTCCGCACCACCGTTCGAAATCGAGCTGCGCCTCTCGGCCGCGCGCACACCGCGAGTTGCCCGAACGCCCCCGGTAATGAAAACCTTCTCAGGCGCCGGTGGCGTGCTTGGCGGCATCATGGATTCCGCCAATTTCGTGCTTATATCGCCGGCGGCGCGTGCCGCTCTGGTCGCGGTTTCGCGCGACATGCTTGATCGGCCCTACCACCTGCGCTACGAGCTGATCGAATTTGCCGTCTACACGCTCGCCTCGCGCGCCCAAGGGCTACTCTCGCTGCACGCAGCCAGCGTCGGCGCTGCCGGCCGCGGTTTGCTGCTGATGGGTGACAGCGGCGCCGGAAAGTCGACTCTGGCACTGCACAGCGCGCTGCAGGGTTTGGAATTCCTATCGGAGGACGCGGCGTTCGTAGAGCCCACTGGTCTGCGGCTGCTGGGGGTGCCGAACTTCGTGCACGTGCGAGCGGAAGCCGTGGCCGCCATCGAGCAACCAGCGGTAGCCGCACGTCTGCGGCGCTCTGCCGTGATTCATAGGCGCAGCGGCGTGGCAAAGTTCGAAGTGGATCTGCGCCGATTCGGCGCTCGGGTGAGCACCGCACCGCTGAGCCTCGCGGCGATCGTATTCCTCTCTCGCCGGCGTTCGGGCCGGACGGCCCAGTTGCGAGCGCTGCTCCCGCCCGAGCTGCTGCGCCGCTTTATTTCGGCGCAGCCTTACGCGACCCTGCTCCCCGGTTGGCGCGCGTTCCGCCAAGCCATCCACAAGATACCCGGCTTCGAGCTTCGGCGTGGGCCCCACCCGAGCGAGTCGGTCGTGGCACTGATCCACCTGCTCGCGCAACGCTCGCCGGCGCGAGTCTCTTAGGGCGCCGGCGGGTGGGTTGCGCCGCCGATCGGCTCCGCGAAGCGCACCTGCGGATTCTGACGCAGTGCGCCCAGCGCGACATCGGTGGCAATCAAGTCGGTATTCTCCGCTGGCGCCAACGACCAAACCCCCGCCTCGCCGGGACCGGCAACGACCTGCAGATGCGCGCGGTTGAGCAGCGCGCGAAACTGATCGAGCGTCATGTCGGGCGCCAACACGACGCGTATCGACGCTGCTGCGCGTGCCGCGTCCGGTGTCGCCAGCGTTCGATACACCGCCGGGGCTGCACGCTCCGTGTGCCTTGCGGATGATGTCACCATCGCGCCGAGCGCCAACGCCTCGACGATCACCGCGGCAGCCAGCCAGCGCGTCGGCGTCGCCGAGGACCGCAGTCGTCTCGGCAATGGGTTGCTCTCGCTGCGATCGATCCGGGCGGACAAACGCTCCCAGCCCGCCTCCGGGTCACTCACCGCGGACTGTGCCTGCTGCAGCAGCACCTCGCGCAACCGGCGCTCGAACGCCAACGCCTCACGGCAATCCGCACACTGCGGCAGATGCTCCTGTACCAGGCGCAGCTCCGCCTCCGAGGCGCTGCCATTGAGAATCCATGGCAGCTGCTCCCATACCCGCCGGTGTGACTGCATCAGGTTAGTCATTTTGAACCTTTCTCCTTCGGGGGCGAGCCTCCGAGTGTCGGCAGCAGATTGCGCAGCTTGATGCGCGCCTGAAACATGCGCGCTTTGACCGTATTGACGGGGCACTCCATGACGGCGGCAATCTCTTCGCACGAGTGGCCCAGGAAATACGCCAGCTCCATCGTCGCGCGCTGCTCCGTCGGCAGGCTGCGCAGGCCGCTGTCAAGCCATTCGCGCAGCTCCTCGTTGGCCAGCGTGGTATCCATTGACGCTAGCGTATCGAGCAGCGACTCGCCATGCTCCGGTGGCAGCGGCCCCGCGCGCCGCAGCGTCTTGAGACCGCAACGCCACGCGATGCCCATGATCCAGGTCGAGGCCCGCGAATCCCCGCGGAACTGCGCAGCCTTCTGCCAGACGATCCAGAAGGTATCGTTGATCGCCTCATCGATCGCATCTCGCCGCGCGGTCAGACGCGACAGGAACTGGCCCAGACGACCGTGGTAATCGAAATACAGACGCTCGAGTGCCCGACGCTCACCAGCCGCGATCTGTTGCAGCAGTTCGCGGTCGCGCGAATCATCGCGCACCGTCACCGACACGCGCTCACCCTCAGGTCCGAGCATTCCCCTCTCCATCAACATGACTGTCCGCAATGCGTGAGTGCCTGGCCTCCCTCTCCGCGGTTGTGTCGGTGACCGATTTAACCTCGCACGCTGGGCGCTACGACGCTGCGCTGCGTCGCAGGGCGGGCATTGTCGCGCTGGATCGAGATTTTCGATACACCGGCAGAACGTAGTGCTGCCCTGCAAAATCAGGGTGTTAGGCGCGCAAGGCGACATCACCGATCGTGACATACCCAGAATCCCTACATTCGGAATGGTGAGATCGGTATTCTCCGCATCGACCACCGCCTATAGGCGCCGATGAAGCAACAGTCAGTGAACGGTCTGAAATCACGCGCGGCTGTCGTGTTGTCATACCGGCCACTCATCGGACACCTCGCTGCTGGGCTCCTGCAGGCCTCGGTATTGACAGCTCTGCCGCTGCTGGCGTGCGCCGCCGCCGATGGGCCCTGGAGCGCATCGTTCGCGGCGACCACAGACTACATCTTCCGCGGCGTCTCCCAGACCTACGATCGCGGAGCGCTGCAGCTGGGCGCGAACTACCAGGGGACCGGGGGCTGGTTCGCCGGGGCTTGGGGCTCCCGCGTTGCCCCCTATCCGATTGCACAATCGGCCCTGGAACTGGATCTTTACACGGGAATCAGCCGCCCGCTGGGCGATGAGTTCACCGCCAGTGTCAGCTATACACATTATATGTATCTGGATGATCCGCGGCCGAAGCGCTTTAACTATGATGAGCTGGCGGTGGCGGCGAGCTTTCTCGATCGCATAGTGGCGACCATCTCCTACCAGCCGGACAGTACACTCTATTCCGACCTTGGCTTTGCCAGCCGCCGCTCTGCCTTGGCGTATGAAGCGGCTGGCCGCTGGCCCCTGCCTCATGCCTTCGCTCTCGAGGCAGGAGCTGGCTACTACGACCTCCATCGCCTGTTCGGCGTACGTTACTGGGCAGCCGATGTCGGCGCCCAATACGTGTTTCGATGTGTGAGCGTCGATCTCAGCCGCTACTTTGCCGATTCCACGGTGAGCCGCCTGTACGGGGGTGCGAGTGCGAACGGAACCTGGGTGCTATCGGCCCTGGTGCGCTTGTCGTTCGATGAAGGGCTGTGCCACAGACCCCCATGAACCTGCCGGCCTCCTCAGGGTACATACGCTTGAGGCGAATATTCCATCGCCGCCAACGGCCGGGGTAGGGCATTGAAAAACGGGGCTGTCATTTTGTTCGTTGAGGCTGCGATAAACGCTGAGGGTGGTCGGCGATGAGATATCTCGCGGGTCTGATCGCGCTTTGCCTGATTGCGTGCAGCTCGGCGCCGGCGTTGCGGGCGAGCGCGACGCTGCCCGCCGCGGCGCGCGAATCGCCGCAACGGTACATCGTGGTGACCGTGCGCAACCCCGTGATGATGCCCAATACGCGGGGGGCTTCGACCCCTCGCGGCTACGAGG
>Ga0181516_10000928_pt1 | contig 24017 bp, 22 predicted proteins | sample PEATcosm2014_Bin_25_FD_121104 | JGI IMG/M metagenome (GOLD analysis project Ga0181516, IMG submission 121104) | Peatland microbial communities from MTU Mesocosm Facility, Houghton, MI, USA - PEATcosm2014_Bin01_10_metaG | ecosystem: Environmental > Terrestrial > Soil > Wetlands > Peat | place... | reverse complement strand
CGACGGCGGTGGCGCAAGAGCGCGGCATTCGCGTGCACGAGGACAAGCAGGAGAGCCATCGCGGTGGAGCGGCGACGATCCTGACCATCGAGCTGCACTCGGCCGCGGGAAAAAGTCATGCCAGCGCGACGGTGATTCACGGCGAACAGCCGCGGCTGCTGGAGTTCAACGGCATCGATATTGAGGCGCCGCTCGAGGGCAATCTGCTGGTCTGCCGCAATTTCGACGTGCCCGGAGTGATCGGAAAGATCGGGACGATTCTCGGCGAGCAGGGCGTGAACATCGCGAACTTTGCGCTGGGCCGCGAGCGCGCGGGCGCGAAGCCGGTGATGGCGCTGGCGGTGGTGCAGGTGGACGCGCCGGTTTCAGAGAAGGTGCTGGAAGCGCTGGGAACGATCGAGGCGCTGATCGAGGCAAAGCCGGTGCAGCTGTAAGACAGCAGTTGTCAGCCCATGACTCGGGAGTGGCCCAGCCAGCAGCGCACGTAAGCGGCCTGGCCGACATGGTAGGTCTCGTGGTAGGCGAGGAAGTGGATTACGCCAGAGAGCTTGCCGTCGGCGGTGGGCGGGCCTTGGGTCACGGGCACATCGAGGGACTCGTCGGTGACGGAGTCGAGGGCCGCGGTGAGGCGAGTGCAGGTTTCGTTCCAGGCTTCGAGCGCGGCCTTTGGCGACGGACAATCGGGCGAATCAACGCACTTTGCGCCGCGCCCGTAGAGCGATATCCACGGAGTCGTCCATTCGGCGCCAAGCCGCTTGAGCAGATTGGTGCGGGCCCACGCCACATGACACACGATCCACTGCATATGGTTGGTGTGTTCGTTGGGGCGGCGCACCCACTCTTCGTCAGTGAGGCCGTCGATCGCCTGCTTGAGGAAGGTGGCGTTTTGATGAAAGCCGTTGGCTGCAGTCGCAATCTTGCTTGAGATGGGCATAGAGCAATATCTCCCGTGCAAAGCGTTCGGTGGTTTGCGCACTTAGCTTACACGCAAGAACGCTTCGTGCCCATCAATGTATCGCGAAACTCCGAGCCAAGATCGGGGAGCCACCACTCCGCGCTTCGAATCAGTTGACCGGGTGCGCCTTTCCGTCGCGCAGGCTCTGATCGATGATGGACCTCACCTTCCGGTTGGCTTCGGCAGCGAGCCTGCCTTGTTCGGCGCCGAGACGGCCTTGCTCTGCGCCGAGTTTGCCCTGCATGGCGCCAAGTGAGCCTTGCTTCTCCCAAACCTGGCCCATGCGCGCGCCCATTTCGCCATCGATCGAACCGAGTCGAGCCTGCAGCAGGGCAAGCCTGGCCTGCAACTCGGCCAACTGATCCTGAGTGACGGTTTTGCCGGAATATTGCTGCAGTTTGGCGAGGGCCGCATCGAGTTGAGCCTTCTCCTGAGTGAGGTCGGGCATCGAAACGCTGGCCTGCTCCTGCGATTTGCCGAGCGCAGCCTGCTGTTTGCCTAACTCCTCCTGCTGTTTGCCGAGGGCTTCCTGCTGCTTGCCGAGCTCCTTCATCGGCTGGTACATCGCCTCGATCTGCGCGATGGCGGCCGGATCATCCACAAAGTATGCCTTGCCGTTGTGCTTGAACCAGAGGAAATCGCCGTGGGCCATTTTGCGCACCTTGTCGATGTCGCCGGTGTGAATTTCGCCGGAGAAGTTCATCGTGGTGCGGTCGTCACCCGAGATCAGGGCATAGGAGTCTCCATTGTTGGAATAGAGATAGCCGAAGCCATCGCTGAGAATGGTTGCGTTATTTTGCGCGAGCAGGATCGCGGAATCGATGTTGTCTCTGAGGGAGAGGGTCATGGGCGTCATGGGAGCGATGGCCGGGAATTTGGGAATCTTGACTGTAAACGAGGGAGGAAGAACGGTGACCATGTGCTCGGGAAAATCCAAAGTAAATGTCGAGGGTGGGTCGGGCACAACGGCGGGGGGTGGAGCATCCTTGAGCACGATGATCTGACCGGGCTGCGTGGGCGCCTCTGGAGCGGGCGGAGCGAGTTGCGCGTCGGGAGCAGGGGCAGCTTGATCGGGCTCAACGACGGCGTCGGCTTCCGGAGTTGCGGCATCGCTCGGGGCAGTTGGCGCGGGCGGCGCAGCGGGCGCTTGCGGGGCGGCCGGAGAATTCTGCCCAGCGGCGTGCACGCGGATGAAGGCCGTCGAGACAAACAATGCGATGGGAACGAGAAGCACGGCAACGAGGGCGCGGCGGCCGCCGGAAAAAGATTGGCGAAATGCGCTGTCGTTGAGCAGGCGATCGATGCGGCGGGAAACAGTACCGGTGCGGGCCATGGCGACTCCTATGGGGGTTGGGCGCGGCGCGGCCGCGAATTGAAGCAGGACCTGGGCGTAAGAGGAGAGACTTGCTGCTTCGTTGAGCCCGGCGCGATCGCTGATCATCTCGGCGAGGTCGGAGAGCTTGTTCTTGATCCACCAGCCGAGCGGGCTGAACCAGACAAGAGCTGAGTAAAGCTCGGCGAGCAGTTGCACGTAGAAATCGCCCTGGCGAATATGGGAGCGCTCATGGGCGAGCACGACGCGAAGCTTCTCGGTTTCCCATGTGATGTAATCGGCGGGCAGCACGATCGCGGAGCCGATGGTGACAGGCGAAGCGATCTTGTGGCTGGATCGCAGATGCAAGTTGTCAGCGAGCGGAGAGCCGATCTGGATTGGCGTGGCCGAACGCCAGACATAGAGAGCGGCAACGAGACCGTAGAGGAGACGGGCAAAGAGCAGAGCGGTGATGGAGAGGTAGATCCAGAGAGCCAGCATGGCGGGAGAAAGCGAGGCGGAAGGGACTTGCGGCAGCGGCTGCGGGGAGTAGTCGTTCGGCACAGCATGGAAGGAGTCCGGCGCAGCATTGAAGGAGTCTGGCGCACCCTTGTAGGAATCTGGCTCGACGGGGAGTGCAGTGGGGCGTGCCGCGATAGGGCGCGATGGGGCAACAGCGACGGGCGCGCCCTTCTCCTCAACACGCGACGGGGCGGATTGGGAAGCGGGCTGGGGTGCGGACTGAGGAGCGGGCGCAAGGACGGTTGGAGGCTTGCGGACGGAGGAGCTTCCACTGCGAATGCGGGCCTGCAGTTCCTCAAGAAGAGTCTGAGGATCGGCGGGCAGCACGAAAGCGGCGCGGGCCGGCAGAATCTGCCAGCGCGAGGCCAGGGGCAGCAGCAGAGGCATCAGCACGGCGGCGGCAAGCACCAGCGCCCAGGCAGCCTTTTGCGCGAGCACGTTGCGCACGCGAAAAGCGCGCAACCCAATCCACACGGCCAATGCGACCAGCAGCGAACGGCACGCGGCTTCAATGACGGTAGAGATCATCTGGCCTCCTTTTTGGGAGAGTTCTTTTGCACGGCGGCGATGCGCTCGGCAAGCCGCTGCAACTCGGCGCGGTCGAGCACCTTGGAGTCGACCATGCCCACCAGCAAGGCCTCGACGGAGCCCTCGCAGAACCAATCGACGATGCGCTTGACGGCGCGGCCGGCGACGCGCTGGCGCGACTCGGCGGGGCGATAGATGAAGGTGCGGTCCTCGACGGAATGTGCGAGGTAGCCTTTTTCTTCGAGGCGGCGCAGGACGGTGCGAACGGTGGAGTCTTTGAGGGGGCGGTTGAGCTCTTCGCGGACGTGCTCGGCGGTGACGGAGCCGAGGCGCCAGACAACGAGGAGGATGTCGCGTTCCAGTTCGCCAAGCTCGGCGGGGTCGTGACGTGCGGTGTTACGCTCCATAGTGTTACTGACTGTAACACACAAAATCGGTGAGCAGGCAAGTGAAATTTGTGGGGAAATGAAAAGCTGACGAATCGGAGCGGGGCGGCTTGGATGGGCGATCGCGGGCCGTGCGGGGAAATCGGCGCAGGATTATTTGTGCGGATGAATGAAATAAATCAGGCCGAGGAAGTCGTCGGTGAGCAGGAAACTGTCGGGGCCGACGCGCAGGATTCCGCAGGGGCGGCCATGGACGGTGGCCTTTCCGTTGTCGACGGTGAGAAAGCCGGTGATGAAATCGCGCGGCGTGCGGTCGGTGGGCGAGAAACGGACGACTCGATAACCGGTGCCGATGCTGGGGTGGCTGGCACCGTGCAGGGAGACGAGAAAGCTGGAGTGCAGAATCGGATCGGCGGCGGGGAAAAATTCAAGGCCCAGAGGCGAACTGTGCGCGGCAAAGGTCGAGTAGGCGGCGGGAACTTTTTCACAGGAATTGAGTGGAGCGGGAGCGCGGCCGAGATCGGCGTTGGGATCGGGGCTTGCAGAATGCCCACCGCCGGCGGCGAGATTGGTGCCCGCTGCGGCGACGCCATGCTGTTCGCCATAAACGGAATCGCTGGCCTGCTTTTGGCTTGCAGCCGGAGTGGACGCAAACGCCGCGGGATTATTGAGCGAAGGCAGTGGAGTGGTGTCGAGCACCGGCCTTCCATGAGCGAAGTAGCAAGCGGGCCAACCGTAGTTCAGCGGCGCGGGGGGAGCGGCGGCGACTTGAAAGAACGTGTCCTCGGGAAGTTTGGGGCCGAGGTGATCGTCGCCCATGTTGGTGGCGAAGAGAGCACCGTCGCCGAGCGCGGGAATGGAAAGCAGGTCGACGGCATTGCGCATGCCCTGCGCGATGAGAGACTGATGCGTGCCGTCGGGGTCCATGCTGACGATTGCCGCGCGCAGGACTTCGCGCTCCTGGCAGTAGTTGCAGGACGAGCCAGTGGAGACAAAGGCGCGCGTTGCGCCGTTGACCTGTGCGATGGCAACGGTGCGGGTGAGATGCCAGCCGCCGTATTTGTAACTCAGTCCGTAGTCGGGAAAGCGAATCAGCGTCTGAGGCGGCGAAGTGGGGGCGTTATCGCCGGGGTTGTATTTATAGCGGACGAGCTTGTCGGTGAGGGGAAGGTAGAGCCAACTTTGATGGGTCGCCGGGTCGGTGAAGAACGCGAGGTTGTTGGGATTGCGCAGGTGATCGAGGTAGTGGGTGACGTGCGAGAAGGCGTGGGTTTGCGCGTTCCAGCCATCGAGGATGAAAACCGATCCGCGGGTATTGTCGGAGAGATCGTGCATGCCGGTGACGAAGATGCGTCCGTCGGGCGCCTGGGCGAAAAAGCGGACGCGGCGCAATCCGGTGGCGGCGATGTTGATGTCGAAAGGCGCGGGCAGCGACAGCGTGATCGACTTGCCGGGAGCGTAGTTGAGAGTGTGTGAGGTTTGGGCCGAGACGCAAAGCGCACCCACCAAAGCGAGTATCAGCGCGAGCGAAGGGCGGATCAAGAGTTGACGCATGGCTGTGGGTTAGACGAACGAAGCGGCAATCAATCTGACGAATAAAACGCCGGAGACGAATCTCCGGCGCTGCTGGTGAAGGAGAAACCCTCAGGCGCGGCTGAGGTAGGCGCCTTCGCTGGTGTCGACCTTGATCTTTTCGCCTTCGTTGATGAAGGGCGGGACCTGCACGACGAGGCCGGTCTCGGTCCTGGCCGGCTTGGTGACGCTGGAAGCTGTGGCCGACTTGAGGCCGGGCTCGGTCTCGACGACGGTGAGCTCGACGGTGCCGGGAAGTTCGATGCCGACCGGCTGCCCGTCAAAGTAGCTGACGTGAATCTGCAGATTGGGCGTGAGGTATTCAACGGCATCGCCCAGCGTCAAGCCCTTGAGCACGGTCTGCTCGTAGTCGATGGGATTCATGAAGTAGTAGTCGTCGCCGTCGGCGTAGAGAAACTCCATCAGGATCTCGTCGACCACAACGCGCTCGATGGCGTCGGCGGAACGGAAGCGATGCTCGAACATGGCGCCGGACTTGAGGTTGCGCAGCTTGGCCTGAATGAAGGCGCGCAGGTTGCCGGGGGTGCGGTGCTCGACCTTGAAGACCGAATGAAGCTGATCGTTGTGCTTAATGATCATGCCGGGACGCATTTGAGTGGCGGGAATCGCCATAACGGTAAAACTCCTTGCTGTGCTTGCGTAATCTACGCGAATGGATTGGCCTTGGCCCAACCTTCATTGTAACTGAGCGGCTGAATCGGGAGCGGCGGTGGGAGGGTTCGGCGAAGTCGTGCGGCTGTGTTCTGATCGAGGCATGGCCGCGCGCGGAGCGGAAGGGATAAGACGGAAGGCCGGCCCGGTGGCGGGATTGCTGCTGCTGTGCCTGCTCTGGTCGCTTGATTCGCTGCGGGCGGATCTGTTGCCGAGCCTGCATCTCGACCAGCGGCAAACATGGGTGCAGGCCCTCGCGTTCGCGATGGCGGCGCTGACGGCGGTCTCGCTGAGCTTGATGCGCAGAGCGCCGCGGCTGGGAGCGCGCGAAGCGATGCAGGCGGCGCTTATTGGCGTGGGCATGTTCGTCGCGCCCGCGATGCTGATTCAGATGGCGGGCTCGTGGGTCACGGACTCGACGCGGGTGGCGCTGTTTTCTCTCACGCCGGTGGTTGCAGTTGTCTTTGAGCCCTACCTTGGACGGGCCAACGCGCGGCAAACGCGCGGAGCGTTAATCGGGGCACTGGTTGCGGTGGCGGGCACGCTCTGTGTGTTTCCGGTGGATGTGCCTCGTTCGATCAATGGCGGCGCCGCCTGCTGCGCGGTTGTTGCGGCCGCTGTGTGCATCGGCATCACCAACTGTTGGGCCGTTCGGGCAGTGTATGCGCTGCAGGCGGGGGCTCTTGCGCCCTTCGCGGCGATCGCGACGGGAACGGCGGCGTTGTTCTTCGCGGTGGTTGGGGCGATGGCAGACCGGCGCGTGGAGGGCCTCGGTTCCCTGCTGCCAACGCTGGGATGGACGGCCGCTGTCGATTTGCCGGCGCTGTTGCTGCTGCTGTGGCTGATGCGGCGTATGACGGCGACGCCCATGACGACACGATTTTTAATTGCGCCGCTGATGGCGAATCTCATTGCGCTGGCGCTCTACCAACCCACGGTCAACCTGCGTGCCGGGCTTGGCCTGGTGGCGATCGCGGCCGGCGCGGGCTGGATTGTATTCGCACAGGAATCGCAGCCGGAAACGGGATCATCTCTTCTCAATCTCGATCAAAGTTGATAGCGGCCATCGCTTCTTCAAGATTCCCGGCACGGCATACCGCTGCGAAATCGTTTGATTGGAGTGCGTTCTATGTTGTTCAACGGGGCTTCTGTCGGCTAGTATGGGCTCCGGTTTTTGAGCGGGCGATTCCCCGCCCCAGGAGATCCCATCCATGCGCTCACCTTTCGCATCCCTTCATGCCGTGCTTGCAGTTGTGATGTTAGCCCTGGCTTCGGCCGGTCTGATGGGCCAGTCCGCGGCGCCACCAGACGCGGCCTACAAAAATGCGCATCTGCCGGTTGAGGCGCGCGTCGCCGATTTGCTCAAGCGCATGACGCTCGAAGAGAAAGCGACGATGCTGGCGGGCTCGGGTTGGATGGAGTCGGCGCCGATTGAGCGACTCGGCATTCCGGCGATCAAGATGGCGGACGGACCGATGGGGGTGCGCTCGTGGGCGGGCAGCTCGGCGGTGACCAACTCCGCTGCAAATCCGGTGAAGGTGGAAACGACTTCGTTCCCCTCGGGCGTGGACATGGCCGCGACGTGGGACACGGATCTTGTCGAGCGCGAAGGCCGGGCGATTGGCGAGGAAGTGAAGGCGCTGGGCCGCGACATGATTCTAGGGCCGACGGTAAATATCAATCGCCAGCCGCTGTGGGGGCGCAACTTCGAAGGCTACGGCGAAGACCCGTACCTGGCTGGGCGGATGGGCGTGGCTTACATCAAGGGAGTGCAGAGCGAGGGCGTGATTCCGTCGCTCAAACATTTTGCAGTGAACAACGAGGAGTTTGAACGCCATCGCATCGACGTGACCATCGACGAACGGACTCTGCACGAGATCTATCTGCCGGCTTTTAAAGCGGCGGTCGAGGAAGCCGGTGTGTGGACGGTGATGTCGGCCTACAACAAGGTGAATGGCGTGCACTGCGGCGAGAACATGGTTTTGCTCAGCGACGTGCTGAAGAAGGAGTTCGGCTTCAAGGGGTTTGTGGTGTCGGACTGGGGCAGTACCTATTCGACGGCGCCAACGGTGAATGCCGGAATGGATTTGGAGATGCCGGGCGGCCCGGCGATGAAGGCATGGCTCGCCAGCCCGCGCACCCAGGCGGCGGGCAACGGAGATGGCTGGCTTGTCGCTGAAAAAGTGCTGGCGGAGGTGAAGGCGGGCAACGTCACCGAGGCCGCGATTGACGACAATGTCAGCCGCATTCTGCGGGTGACCTTTGAGAGCGGCATCTTCGATCATGCGCATGCCGGCGGAGGCGCAGTGGACACGCCGGAGCAGCGCGCTGTGGCGTTGCAGGGTGCGACGGAAGGCATCGTGCTGCTGAAAAATGACGGCGGGCTGTTGCCTCTCGATGCGGCGAAGATTCACTCCATCGCTGTGATTGGGCCGAATGCGGCGGTCGCGCGCACGGGCGGCGGAGGCAGTTCGCTGGTGCGGCCCAAACAGGCGATCGCACCGCTGGAGGGAATTCGGGTTCGCGCCGGCAAGGGCGTGAAGGTGAACTATGCGCTGGGCGTGGGCATGGAAGGCGAAGACGCGGCAGAGGACACACCGGAGGGGCGGGCAGCATCGATCAAGGCGGCGGCCGAGGCAGCAGCACAGGCCGATGTGGCGATCCTGGTGGTGGGCCGCAGCAACAAGCTTGAGTCCGAAGGATTTGACGTGAAGACGATGGATCTGCCGGCGGGGCAGGACGAGTTGATCGAGGCGGTGGAGAAGGCAAACCCGCGGACGGTCGTCGTCCTCAACACGGGCGACCCGGTGACGATGACGAAATGGATCGATCAGACGCCGGCGCTGCTGGACATGTGGTATGGCGGGCAGGAAGGCGGCGAGGCGCTGGCGAAGATTCTCTTCGGCGATGCGAACCCGTCAGGCAAGCTGCCGGTGACGCTGCCGAAGCGCTATGAAGACAATCCTGCGGCGGCAAATTATCCGGGCAAAGATCTCGAAGTGAAATATGCCGAGGGAATTTATGTCGGCTATCGCTACTACGACACGAAGAATGTGGAGCCGCAGTTTCCGTTTGGATATGGGCTGAGCTACACGACGTTTGAATACCGGAACTTGAGAATCGGGCACGGGATGGCTGCCGACGTGACGCCCGCAGTTCCGGTCACGACGGTCATGCTGGAAGTTCAAAACACAGGCAAACGTGCGGGCGCAGAAGTTGTCGAGCTTTACATTCACGACGGTCACGCGAAGATCGATAGGCCCGCGCATGAGCTAAAGCGCTTTCAACGCGTCGAGCTGCAGCCCGGCGAAGGGAAGACGGTCGCGTTTGTTTTGAACCGCGCCGACTTCTCCTACTGGAATCCGGCGACGAAGGCGTGGCAGGTCGATCCGGGAAAGTTTGAAGTGCAGGTGGGTGCGAGCTCGCGGGACATACGGTTGAGGGCGCCTGTGGAATTGGAGCGGTAACCAATACGCGCTAGCCGGGAAATGCTATTTCGGCGGCTCGTAGGGCTCGACGCGCAGCATGTTGGACAGGATGCCGCGCTCGTCGGTGCTGAAGGTGCTCTGGTAGCGCGCGGAGTTGAGCACCATCTGGCGCTGGTCGGGCGGCACGGAGCGCAGGTCCTGAAATGCGCCCTTCATCAAGGCGCGGCGATCGGGGGGCAGAGTCATCCAGCGGCGGGCGGAGTCGGTGACCTGCGCACGCTCCTGCGGCGACAGGCGCTCGAGATTTTCGGCACGGGCCAGGCGGCGTTCGCGCTGCGCCTCGGGCATCTGGTCGACGCGATTCAACTGCTGCACCAGGCGCTGCTGATCGGCCTGAGGCAGGCGGTTAAAGCTGGGGTCGTTGTGCAGCATCTGCTCCTGCTGCTGAGCGGGCACGCCGCGATGAGCATTGAGCCACGCGCCGAGATGGCCGGGAGGCGCATAGCCGGGCTGTCCAGCGCCGGAATAGGCAGGACGCGGCGCATAGCCCTGTCCCTGATAAGCGGGCACGCCGGGCCTTGCTCCGGGCTGCGGTGACATGGGTGCGGGCCGGACCGCGCCGTTTGGCTGGCCTGCTCCGCGATATTGAGGCGGTTGCTGTGCGGGACGGCCCTGCTGGCCCGAGGCGGGCGGGCGACTCTGCGGTGCGCGACGCTGGGCGAAGCGCTGGGCTGCTCCCGCGCGACGGGCGGCTGGACGCTGGGCGAGAGCGCCAGCAACCGGCAGGCACAGCAGCAGCGCCACCGCTGCGGCCGTAACTAGCCGCTGCGTTCTGCTTACGACGCTCGCCTTTGCTACGCGCTTCATTGTTTTGCACCCGGCCCCTTGCCGCTTGCCCTTCCTGCGACCGATCTAATTCTCGGTATTATCGTTGTTCGAGATCGATTCCAACTGATCGAGCAATTGCGCGTTGTTATCGAGCACCTGCAGATCGTGAACGACAGCCGCCTGCGGAGGCGCTGCGGTGGAGTGTTCCCAGTCTCCCATGAGGCCCAGATAGGTTCCGCCGCCCAGCAGCAATATCACAGTAAGCGCGGTGGCCGCGAGCGGTCGCGCATGCAGGTGGTTGCCATAAACAAAGCGCGCGCGCAAACGCTCAAGCCAGCCCGCCGGCTCAGCCTGGCGCGCGTCGTTGAGGCGCACATGCATGCGGGTCATGAAGAACGGGCTGGGCTCGGGCGCTTGCCATGCATCGAGCAGCGTCATGGTGGCGCGCAGCTCGGCCAGTTCCCTGGTGCATGCTTCGCACTCGGCAACATGAGCCTTGACCTTGGCAGGCACCGACTCAGGAGCAAGCAGCATGTCGGCCAGCTTGTCTTCCATCGCGGTGCAATTCTTTTTGTTCATCGCCCGTTCCATCACAACCACCCCACTCCCCGCCGGTCCTTGATCCGGCTTTGACTGCTTACACAAAATCCTTCAGCTTGTCGCGCAGCGTCTGATAGGCGCGAAAGAGCAGCGACTTGGTCGCTGACTCGCTCAACTTCAACACCTCACCGATCTGCCGGTAATCCATCCCTTGATACTTGTGCATCAGCACTGCCATGCGTTGCCGCTCGGGCAGGGCCATCACGTGCTGCCGGATCGCCGCCATGCGTTCCTCGCGCAGCAGGTTCTGCTCCGCGTCAGGATCGTCGTCGGCCACATCCGGCGTGGTTCCTGTTTCTTCGTCCGGCGCGTCCAGGTAGATGGTCGACGCCGACCGCTCATGCCGGGTATCGCGCGCATGGTTGACCGCCAGGTTGGTCGCAATCCGGTAGAGCCATGTAGTGAACTTGGCCTCGGCCCGGTAGCTCTCGCGCGAGCGGTATACTCGCAGGAACACCTCCTGCGTTAATTCTTCGGCAACAGCCTGGTTGCGCACCATCCGGAAAAGAAAGTGGATCATGGCCCGGTAGTGCTTTTCCACCAGATAATTGAAGCCTGACTCATCTCCGGCAGCGACCCGCAGCATGATGGCGGCATCGCTTGATTCGTCGGCGCCGTAGTTGATCGGGTTCGGATTCGTTCTCGGGTCCGGCCGCGAGGCGTTTTGAACTCCCAGCGCCGGATTGTCCAGGACCAGGGTTGCCATATCATCATGGACCCCATCTTCGTCCGATTGTTGCGCCGAATCGCCGTTTTCCGGATCCGGAAGTTCGTTTTCAGACGGGTTATCGTCGTCGTCGGGGTCTTGGCGCTGGTGGGTACTGCCGGCGCCTCTTCCGCTGGCCGAAAATGGCTCAAAAAACGGCAATTTCGAGCCCGGGAATCCGCCCAGGCCCATGTTTGCCCAAGCCAGCCGAAAATCGCTCAACGCGGGCGTCAAACGCAGCGATGGATCACCATCGAGGGAGAGGTCGCCTGCATCGCGGAGCTTTCTGGCTTTCCAGCGCATCGGTTGGCAAATTGCGGGCTGGGTCAACCGGCGTTTGACTCGCCGTGGAGTTGGCCTCTAAAGCCCCGCTGGTGATACTCTAACCCACGGGATGCCCGTCCGGCGCGTCCGACGACAACCCTGCCCAGGGTCGCTTAGCTCAGTTGGTTAGAGCGCCTGCTTCACACGCAGGAGGTCGTAGGTTCGAGTCCTACAGCGACCACCAAAAGCCGCCAAAATTGGAGAACTCTCTCGAGGTCCTTCCCGGCACTGCGTTCCGGGTCAGGATTTCGCCTGCGGGCTCGAACGCCCGCAAGACGGTTCAAGTTCGAGCCACTACAGCGACCACCAAAAACGCCAAAAAGCGACCACCGTAAGCCTATTCAATTCAATCAAAATGAGCGATTTGGACGAGGGCAAGACAACCTCGGAGCCGGTTTTGAGGTTCTGAATCAGAGAACCGTCCCGGGAAGTCGCCGTGGCGAAAGGAGAATCGGCCATGCGTTTGTTTTTGAGGAGCGTCGCTCCACTTTTATTTGCGGCCGTTTTGGCCGTTCCAGTTTTCTGCACGGGCTGCGCGGTGCACGCGCGGGTCTACGATCCCTACTACCACGACTACCACGACTGGGGCGGCGAGACGGTCTACTACGGCCAATGGGAGCACGATACGCACCGCGATCACGTGGACTTCAAAAAGCGCAGCGATGCCGACAAGAAGGAGTACTGGGACTGGCGGCACAATCACCACTAGACTGCTGCCGGGCGTAGCCATCGCACCGCAACGCCAAAGGTTGCCAACGGGTTGCAACCTTCGTAACTTGGCCCCGGAGTCCCCGTCGGCATCCTAACTGTTCAGGCGCAGAAAGATTGTGCACTTTGACCTGCTACAGAGCGGTGCGGAGCGCACAGGCGCTCGGGGAAACGGCGGAGAATCGTGCAGAGAAAACATTGCGAGTTGGGTCACAGCTTCGAGAGCAAGTACATGCAGACCACACTTGAATGGATCAGCGCGGAGGCCAATAAACGGGTTGCGATCGGCATTCCGGTGGGGGTGGACGCCATGCGATGGAATGAGATCGCCCACCGGACAGACCTGGCAAGGATCGCCCACGAACGGGCTCTCGAAGAATATGTCGATCATGTGATCGGGTGTGAAGAGTGCCAGGAGCCGGCGAGGACGGCGACGATTCTGCGTTTCTCGACCCCGACCAGAATTCAGTCTCACTGAATTCGCCTGCGTTCAATTTGGACGCACCCAACTCGGGCGCATTCGATGCGAGCAAGCTCGGGCGCTGCGATGGTTGTCTGCGCGTCGGGCGCGGTCATCTCAAGATCGGTTGCTCAAGATCAGTTCGCGCATCCGTTCCTCCTGCTCTTCAATTGATTGGACAAGCTTGAACTGGGTGCGGCAGCGATCGAGGTTTTGCCCTTCGCGATGGATCTTGAAATAGGTATCGCCGTTGAGATGGTCGGCAAGGAAGCGGAGGCCGGTCTCAAACGTGATCAGCTTGCCTGAAAATGCCAGATGCTGCTTTTCTTCGATGGAGAGAAAATCGCCTGCCGATGCAAGATATCCCCGCGCCAGCGCCTCGAACATAGGGAACTGCATGGTGACTTTGGAGAGGTCGCGCTCATCTTCCTGCGCCGGACTGGTCGCGGTGCGCACCATGTCTCCAAAATCGTAGAGGGCGAGACCGGGCATGACGGTGTCGAGGTCGATGACGCAGATGGCTTCGCCGGTCTGCTCGTCGAGCAGCACGTTATTCAGCTTGGTGTCGTTGTGGGTCACGCGCTCAGGGAGGCCCGCTGCAAGCAACTGCCCGGTGATCGCTTCGCGCGCAAAGGCAAAATCAATTTCCTGCTGCGAAGTTTTGACGCGTCCGGCGGCATCGGTCTGAACCGCCTCGACGAGCGCCGCGAAGCGTTTGGGCGTGTGATGAAAATCCGGAATCGTGTCGTGCAGCCGCGGAGCGGGCAGGTCGGCGAGCAGTTTTTGAAAGTGCCCGAAGGCCTTGCCTGCGTGGTAGGCCTGCTCTGGCGTTTCAACGGCGTCGTAGGAGCGCGTGTGGGGAATGAATCGATAGGCGCGCCAGTAGTTGCCGTCCCGATCGAGGTGCCAGGCTTGCCCATCGTGCGCGCGAATCAGCGACAGCACGCGCCGGTCGCGATCAGGATCGCCGGAGACCTTGGCCGCGAGGTGGGCCGTCACGCGCTCAATATTGTGCATCATGGCGACGGGGTGTTTGAAGATTTGATGATTGATGCGCTGCACGATGGCGCGCGCCGGCGCACCCTTGCAGTTGAATGTGACGCAATAGGAATCGTTGATGTGGCCGCTGCCGTAGGGCTCCGCGCTCAGGAACTCGCCGCCGATTTGAAATTGGCGCGCCACCGCGCCGAGGTCGTAGTCTGCCTTCACGCCCACAACCTTTCGGGATACTGCCCGGCCTCAATCAACCTGCGTATATTCTCGACGGCACGATCGCGATCGAGGCGATACGTCACACCGAACCAGGCGCCGCCGCAGGGCAGAACCCGCACCTGCGCATGGCCCGCTCGAATCAGATCATTGACTGTGTTGGGAATGTAGCACTCCGCGTTCAAGTCCGCACCATGCAGGCGTAGAAACTGCTCAAAGCTTGCGTCTAATTGCGGAAAGATTTGCGGAGTAAATCCCCACATGTTCATGGAGACGGTTTCGTTCCCGGTGAGGTTCGTGAGGGCGCCGTCGGGGGCCGAGCTGACGACGCGGCCGTTTTTTTGTTCAATGCTTTTGAGTTCGACAATATCGTGCAGGAACCCGTGCTTGTCGAGGCGGCAGACTCCGCGAGAAACGGGCCCGAAGGGCGAAAGGGTGTCGCGCAGCGCGAACCCCACCATGGAGTAGTCGTTGGCGGCGGAGAGCAGAGCGCCGGCCAGCCCGCGAAAGCTCGCCGCACCGTAGAAGTCATCGGAGTTGATTACGGCAAAGGGCTCGCGAATCGCATGTGCGGCTGCCAGGATGGCGTGCGTCGTACCCCACGGCCGGGTGCGGCCCGCAGGGAGCGCGAAGCCTTGAGGCAAGTTGTCGAGCTCTTGAAAAACATAGTCAATGGGGATGCGTTTTTCAAACCGCGCGCCGATGGATTGCCGGAACGGCTGCTCGATCTGCTTGCGAATGACGAAGACGGCTTTGCCGAATCCGGCGCGATGCGCGTCATAGATTGAGTAATCCATGATGGTCTCGCCGCCGGGACCGATGGGATCGATTTGCTTGAGGCCGCCGTAACGGCTGCCCATGCCGGCGGCGAGGATGAGGAGAGTGGGCTTAAGCATGACTTTTCATGGTTCGCCTGCGGCGGATCAGGCTCATTGAGTCTCCACTAATTTTCCTTTGGAGCCGTGAGCTAAGTCACCGACAAAGCAATCTTTCTTCGTGATCCTTCAATAGGATAGTGTCCGGCATCCGAGCCGGGCTCTCGATCCTTTATTTCGTCATGAGGTAACAGATGCTCGCTCCAGACCCGGGCCCCATTGGAGACGAGCGTCCACGTGTCCTGATTGCCGAAGACGATGGCGTGACGCGGAGCCTGCTGCAGCATTGGCTGACCGCGTGGGGATTTGAAGTAGCAGTGGCGCGCGACGGGACCGAGGCCTGGAACGTCCTGCAACAAGAGCCGTCGCCGAAGCTGGTGATCACGGACTGGGTGATGCCGGGGGTCGATGGGATCGAGCTTTGCCGCAGGCTGCGCAATCAGTCCCAGTATTACCGCTACATTCTGATGATCACGGCCAGCGGCACTAAAGAGCAGCTTGCGCATGCGCTGGAGTCGGGAGCCGACGACTGCATCGCCAAGCCTTTTCAGGAGCATGAGCTTCGTGCCCAGGTTCACGTCGCCAGCCGAATTCTGGCGCTGCAGGACGCGCTGATCGAGACGCGCGAAGAGATTCGCAAGCAGGCGATGAAGGATTCGTTGACCGGTCTTTGGAACCGCGCCGCATTCAGGGAACTCTTCGAGCTCGAACTGGATCGAGCCTCGCGATCTGGAGGCCGGACAGGGCTGCTGCTTCTCGATCTTGACCATTTCAAGCGGACCAACGACGCCTACGGGCACATCACCGGCGATGTCGTGCTGCGCAAAGCGGCGCGCCTGCTGAAGCAGAATGTCCGCAGCTACGATTTTGTTGGCCGGTACGGCGGCGAGGAGTTTCTGATTGCGTTTCCCGATTGCAGCGAGCATCAGATCCGCGCCTACGCCGAACGGATTCGCATCGCCGTCGAAAAGAATCCCATTCGAGTCGGCACCATGGAGATCCCCATTACCTTCAGCATTGGAGCAGCGATTTCAGAGCCCGGCCAGCGCACCATGAACAACGCGATGGCCGTCGCCGATGTCGCGCTCTATCGCGCCAAAGACACGGGACGCAATCGCACCGTGCATTGCGCGCGGCCTTCGCTCGAGATCGCCGACTCTCAGATCGCGCCACGCCCCACTTGCGCGGCCTGCGATGCTGCCAGTTCAGCCAAGTGCAACGTGAGCGGCTTCGCAGCCGTTCTCGAGGCCGATCGAACAAGTTGATTTAAGCAACATGCGCATTGCGAATCTGAAAAAACCGCGAGGCTGCTGGGGTCACGCAGCGCTGGCAACGGCCGCGGCTCGTTCGATGGTCACCACGGTGATGTCGTCCTGCTGGCCAAACTTGCGGGCAGCCTCGACGATCGCCGCGGCGGGCTTGGTCGACACGGCGCGGGCCCGCTCAAATCCGAAGAGCTCACCCTGGCCGTTCTGCGCCTCGACCACTCCGTCGGAATAAAACGTGAGCCGCTCGCCCGGCTTGAGGAGGAAATTGGTGGTCTGGTAGCGCGCTCCGGCAGCAACGCCCAGCGGCAGAGCGCCCGGCAACTCGATCTCAATGCCGTTGAGATAGGGCGAAAGATGTCCGGCGTTCGCGGCAGTCACGCTTCCATTGGAGGCGACATGGGCTGCGAGCGCAGTGGTGAACCCTCCGCCGGCGCGACCGACCAGCCGGTCGTTGAGGTTGGCCAGCAGCTCGGCGGGGTCGGAAGTAAACTCCGCCACGCCGCGAATTGCGCCGACCAGCACGGAAACGAGCATGGCCGCGGGCAGGCCTTTGCCGGCCACATCGCCCACAACGACCAGCAATCCACCTTTGGCCACGGGGAGAATCTGAAAGAAATCGCCGCCTACCTCCTGCGCGGGCTGATAGATGCTCTCGACGCGAAAGCCGGCCACGGCCTCGATTTTTTCAGGGACGAGAAGTTGCTGCACCTGCTGGGCAGCGGCCATCTCGCTTTCCAACTGCGCCTGCCTGTGGCTCATCTTTGCGGAGCGAAGCAGCATGATGATCACCAGAGAAAATGTGGACAGGATGCTCGAGACATGATCGAGCGAGATAGCAAACGGGCCGGCGGGGAAACGATCGATCATGTTCAGGACGCGCAGCGCCATATCACGCCGCGCCGGAAACTGATACAAGATCTCGAATCCGACTTCGAGGTAGATGTAAAGGCTGAAAAGCAGCACCGGGATAAGAAGGATGCCGGCTTCGCGATTGCCCTTCCACCAATGAACCGCAAGCACAATGGGAACGACAACGGAAAGCAGAACGATGAACGGCATGTTGATGAAGAACTGGAAGATCAGAGGCAAGGTCAGATATTGTTGCATCCCGCCTAGAGCGTTCAGTAGGCCGGACGCAATGAGAATGACTTTCCAGACCCATGTGACGCGACGATGGACGAACGCAAAGTAGAGCGATACCCAGATATAGGGAGTCACGATGCGGCACAAATCTGTCAACTGGTCCCAGATCGTCGGCAGGTTATGAAACAACTCAATCAACGGAACCGGCATGGTGGCGAGTTGGGTCGCGCCCAACGCGGCGATCCAGAGATATTCAGACTGATGGCGTTGCGCGGCGTAGAGCACCAGGGCGACCAGTCCCAGGCCGATGACGAGCGATTGATCGAGCCACTTGAAGCCGTTTTCTCCGACGATGGCCAGCCAATTCTCCTGGTTGAGCGTGCTCTCCTGTCCGATCGCCATATTTTCGGCGAAGTAGCCCGGAGCCTGGCCGGTCCATTCACTGGGCGAGATGTGAACCCGCATGGCGATGACCAGTGCGCCGGTCGCAATCGTGCGGTCGGGGATGCGCGTCACAAGTCGCGCGTTGTAGGTGTATGGGCGAAAGGGTGCGATCTGGCCGGACGCCATTAATCTTTCGCCGTTTACATAAACCTCAAAGGCGCGCGCGATCGATTGCTCGCTGAGCGCAAGACCTGCATCCCCCGGACTCACTTTCACGTGCAGCCTGTACCAGACGACCTCGGGGCGCTGGGGGTAGAGCTTCAAAATCGAGTCGTGGGGATCGAAGAGCGGCCAGTGCGAATCGTCAAAATCGGGGCGCGCAAATGCGGGATTGTCGCCGGCCTGCACCCGCCACATCATGTCGAGGTTTGCGGGCTGGCGCAAGTTGCTCGCGTCAAAGCTCTGCGCTGACGCGGGCAGCGCCGCCACGCTCACCAGGATAAAGGTGAGGATCGGGACGAGAGAGAAATGAGAAGATGCGCGGCGCGACATGACAGCCGTGATTCCTCCAGTGCAATTCCAGTCCACCCTACCATTTCACTTGATTGGGACCCAACAGAAAATGCCGCGCTTAGCGCGATTCGCCGGTGCGCAGCTCAGTTTCAACGCGCCGATTATATTGGCCCGTCATGGCATTCCACCGGATGATGCAGAGTTCCTTGAGCATCTGCATGCCGTCTCTGAGATAGCTCATGCGGCTGCGCTCGTCGTGCGCCCAGCTTACGGGAACCTCTTTGACCTTGAATCCCCGCTTGAGAGCGATAAAGAGTATCTCGGGGTCGAAGCCCCAGCGCTCGATGGTCTGCAGTTGGAACACGGTTTGCGCGGCGGTCCGCGTAAATGCCTTGAACCCGCATTGCGTGTCGACAAACGGAAGGCCCATCACCAGACGCGTGACGGCGTTGAAGCAGCGGCCGAGAACCTGGCGGTAGAGCGGCTGCCGATGCGTCTGGCGTCCGCTCTCAAGCCAGCGGGAGCCGATCGCAATATCCGCGCCTGCAGCGATGGCCGCAAAGAGCCTCTCTGCTTCTTCAATGGGAGCGGATAAATCGGAGTCGGTAAACATTACGACGTCGCCCAGCCCGTGCAGGATTCCGTTGCGCACGCTGTAGCCTTTGCCTCGATTGCCGGGATTCTCGATGATGCGAAGTTCCGGCGCCCGGCTGGCGATTTCACGGACCAATTGTCCGGTTGCGTCTTTGGAGCCGTCGTTCACGACGATCACTTCTGCATCCCAATCATTGGTGCGAATGCAGGAAATGACGGACTCGAGGGTCGCGGGAATGCGCGCGGCCTCGTTGTACGCCGGTATCACGATGCTGTATCGAGGGTATTGGCCCATGATGCTTTCCGGTCTTAGCCGTCGAGAGTCTGGTCTGCGACTAGGACTTCCGCCCATCATACTGCCTGGCAGCGCCTGCCACCCAACCGGCCCCCGGAAATGGCCAGGTCAGCGCCAACTTACTGATGCAAAAGGCGCAATTCTCACCCGGCATCTTGATTTTTGGCCCCAACGGGTCGAGAATCCGTTTATGCTGTTTGCGGAGGTCTATTCGTTATGACAAAGGCAGATCTGGTGGAAAAGGTCACCAAGCTTGGCGATCTGACGCGGCGCGACGGCGAAGTGATCGTGGAAACCGTCTTTGACTCGGTGATCAATGCGCTGCATAGCGGCGACAAAATCGAGATTCGCGGATTTGGTTCGTTCCGCATCCGCCAGCGCAATCCCCGCATTGGCCGCAACCCCAAGACCGGCGAGCGCGTGGAAGTGCCTGCGAAGCGCGTTCCCTATTTCAAGCCCTCCAAGGAGCTCCGCGACCTGGTCAATCCCTCGGAAGCGTCCGCCGCAGCGTCCGCCACAGCATCCTCAGAGTAGCCCGCTCGTCCGGGCGTCTTGCTTTTTCCGGCTTCAACTCGTGCTTTTTAGCGGCTTCATGCCGATGACGCTCATCATGCGTCCGGCATGGCCGCGTGCGCCGCGATGCGAATAGAAAAGCTGCGGCTGGCATTGCGTGCATCCGCCAACTGCCTGGATGGCCGCGGCTTTTAGCCCCGCATCGAGCAATTGGCGGCGGTTGGCTTCGATCAGGTTGACATGCAGGCTCGGTCCAATCGGCGAATGGCCCGGCGCGCGCTGCGTCAAAAAAAGCATCGGGTACCTGGTGCGCACTTCATCGGCGTCATAGACTTCGCGGAACAGGTCGCGCGCGTAGCTGAACTGGGACTCGAACTCGGAGAGCACTTCTTCGCCGACAGCGTAGCAGCAGGCGCCGATGCCGGGCCCGATCGCGGCGAGCAGATCCTTAGGGTGCGAACCGAACTCCACGCGCATGCGGCCTACTCCCAACTGCACAATGCGCTTTACCGTGCCGCGCCACCCGGCGTGAAATGCCGCCACCACGCGGCGCTTGCGGTCAGCCACCAGAACCGGAATGCAGTCGGCAGTTTGCACGGCCAGAAGCAACCCCGGCTCTGCGGTAATCACGCCGTCAGCTTTGTGCGGCCGTTCTCGGCCTGCGTCAGAGGCGCTGGCGATGACCACCAGGTTTGAATGAAACTGCCGGATCGTGATGAGAGGAGTGTCGGGATCGCCGGTGACGGCCTCGGCCAGCAGGCGGCGGTTGCGGGTCACTGTTTCGCGGTCGTCGGCAGCCGTAAACCCCAGATTCAGCTCGCCGGGCGCCCCCTCGGCACAATAAGCACGGCTGGCGCCGCCGCGGCGGGTGCTGAATCCTTGCCACAGCCAGCCCATTTTTTCCCAACCGGGCGCAGACAGCCATTGCACGCCATTCGCGGCCATTTTCGGCTTCGGCGCAGCGGTCGTAAGTTCCTGAGGCGTTGCACGATCGAGGCGCATCTGGCGGGTGATTCCGGCGGTCTTCCCACGCCGATGGCGCACTAATCCCGCTGCACCAAACAGCGCGTCAATTTCGGCGAGATTCGATTGGATTTGTTGTTTGTTGAGGGGAACAGGCCGCTTCACATCCTGATTGTAGACGGGCGGCACACGCTCATTCCGGTGGGAAGAGCGAATGGGCCTACCTTCCGGTAGGCCCGCTCGAGAGGCATTAAAGGAAGGGGTCCTGAGGGGGGGTCATGAGAAGAGGTCCGTTGCCGGACCTTCAAAAGAAGTGTGAACCTTGCTTGGAAGGGTCATGATTCGGGGGAGCCTCTGCTTGTTACAGGATAGGACGCCGGTTCGGAGGCAAAGGTTGCTAAAGATTAGAAAAAGTTGAAAAGAGTTTTCCACAGGCCTAGCCATTTGCCTGCTGCAACTTCCTAAGATGGTGTGCGCTCGAACGCGAGCATTGGCCATCTTCCTGCATCCCGGCGGCTGGGCGCTGTCGCATGATCCGACGCTAATTCAGCTCGCGCACCCAGATATTTCTGAAGCTGATGGGCTCGCTCTTGTCTCCGTGCGCCTGCAGCTTGATGGGCGCGGTGTCGTACGGTTTGTAGAAGGGCTTGCCGATGTAGAGCGTCTGGCCTTTGAGCTCGAAGTGATTCTGGATCAGCACTCCGTTGAAGAATACGGTGACGTAGGCGGGCGTCTTGAGGGCTCCGTCGGCGGAAAAGGTTGGCGCCGTCCAGACGACGTCGTAGCTCTGCCACTGGCCGGGTTTGCGGTTTGGATTCACGAGCGGCGCGCTCTGTTTGTAGATGCTTCCCGCCTGCCCGTTGACGTAGGTTGTGTTGTTATACGAGTCGAGCACCTGCAGCTCGTAGCCATCGTCGCCGGGCCCGGTTGAGGCGAGAAACACGCCGCTGTTGCCGCGCGCCTGGCCGCTGCCGGTGATACTTTCTGGAATCCGCCACTCGATGTGGAGCTGGTAATTTTTGAATCGCCGCCGGGTCTCGATGTTGCCGGTTCCTGAAACCTTGCTCACGGTGAGGATGCCGTCGTGCACGTCCCAGCGCGCCGGAGCGTGGTCTTGCGCGGATACCCACTCATCTTCGTTTTTCCCGTCGAACAACACGATTGCGTCAGAGGGCGGCGCGGAATCGGTGACGCCGGGGGTGACGATCGGGGGCACGGGAGTCCATACTTCGGTGTCTTCGGGCTTCATCTGCCCAGGCTGTTGCGCGAACATCACAGCGGCTGCCATCACCAGAAACGTCAAACCTGTAAAACTCCTGATTCTCATAGGAATTGCGATTCCTTCCGCAAGCATTTTCGTTCTCAGGGCCGGCAACCTGCAAGCGCGCCGGCTCATTCATCGAGGCCGTAGCGCTCTTTGACGCTCTTGAGGCTGTCGGCATTGGTCAGCCTCTCGCGCAACTCGGCCTCGCGTTGTTTGGCCAGCTGGATAGCTTGGGGATCGGCCGCCCTGGCTGCATCGCGCCGTTTGACCGAATCGCTGGACCTGGTGCGCGCCGACAGATTCTTCTCGACACGCAATTTCCAGGCAGTGCGCAGCGCGCCCGCGAGCAGGTCTTCAGTCGCATCGGCCAGGCGGATGTGGGTTGCGCCATTCTTACCCCAGCCACCTTTGACGGGCACGAATAAATCCGGCTGCTCGGCAATAAAGAGGGCTTGCGCTTCCGGGGTCAGCATCAGGTTGCCGTAGCCCTGTTTTACAGACGCCAAGGTGGCAAAGATACGTCCCCCCACACGAAAGTCCGCCGCACCCATATGCGAACCCTCCTCAGCGCCATCGAGACTGAGCGCAATTCTCCTGAAATCTGCAGCGTTCAAATTTGGGAACCTCTCTATGTCTTTGATGCCTTCGGTCACTCGCGCAAGGGCGGGAACCGCGTTATTCTGCTCTGTCCGGAACAATTTGTTTCACGGGACGCCCGATGTCTCCACGCCGCGCCACGAAGAATCCCGCAGCTCTCTCCTACTACGTCATGCGCAGGGCCGTGGGCATCATCGCGCTCTCGCTTCCGCTGGCGCTGGCCTGCGGCACGGTGGTGTTGTCGCTGATCGGACCCCACCACACCCTGCCGCAACCCATTTTGCAGCGCTCGGTGAGCGACTACTACTACACGCCGATGGGCGGCTACCTGGTGGGCAATCTTTTTGCCATCGCGGCATTTCTCGTGTGCACGCGCGGATATGACCTGCGCGACGAAATCGCGGGTTATCTATCGGGCTTCTTCACTTTTGGAGTGGCCCTGCTGCCTTCGCCGAATCCCGGAAGCCTCTACCACTCCAAGCTGCAGGTCGACCTCGGATACGCCCACAGTGCTTTTGCCGCGCTGATGTATTTGGCGCTGGCCTACTTCTGCCTGGTTCTGTTCCGCAGGACGTCGCCAGAAAAGAAGCTGACGCGGCGCAAGCAGCATCGGAACCGTATCTACGGAGCGTGCGGCGGCGTCATCGTTGTCTGCATGCTGGTGATGACTGGCCTGCCGCTCGATGGATTTGCCCGCATGCTGGCGCCTATTAACCCGCTCTTCACCGCGGAGACGCTGGGCCTCGCGGCCTTTGGCGTTGCGTGGCTCACCAAGGGCGAGGGCATTTTGAGGGACAAGCCGCAGAACCACGACCATCCACTCAAAGCGAGCAGTGAGCACCTACAATCGGTCTCATAAATGGCAACGCCTTGCGCTGCGCGAGTATGGGACCCAACAACAAGGCGGGGCCCAGGGGCTCGGCGAGTTGACGAATTCGGTTTATGAGACCGGTTCTAGCGACGGCCGGCCAATAGCAGTTCGCCTTCAAACTCCTCGTTGAGCCAGGTCGAAAAAGCCGCGAACTCCTCGTCGCGCCCCAGAAAATCGCGCACCATCTCGCGGCCGGGCTTGGATCCGCCCTGCTCGAGCACGGTCTTGCGATACTTCGCGCCCGCCTCGCAGCCCAGGAGATCGGCGGCGTCAAACTGCGCAAAAAAGTCCAGCGCAATCACCTTGTCGAAGGCATAGGTGTAGTAGTTGGACGAGTAGCCCGTGAGGTGGCCAAAGCTCGCATACATGCGGTTGCCATCGAGCCACGTCCAGGGCTGGAGCGATTGGTAGAGCCGTTTGGTGGTCTCGTCTAGATCGATGGTCGCGGGATCGTGATCGTGCAGATCGAGGGAAAGCGTCGTGTAATACAACTGCGCGCGCACCCAGTCGGCACGCCCGAATGCACCGGCCAGCTTCATTTTCTTGATGGTCTCGGAGGGAAGGATTTCTCCGGTCTGATAATGCCT
>Ga0181516_10000927_pt1 | contig 24024 bp, 22 predicted proteins | sample PEATcosm2014_Bin_25_FD_121104 | JGI IMG/M metagenome (GOLD analysis project Ga0181516, IMG submission 121104) | Peatland microbial communities from MTU Mesocosm Facility, Houghton, MI, USA - PEATcosm2014_Bin01_10_metaG | ecosystem: Environmental > Terrestrial > Soil > Wetlands > Peat | place... | reverse complement strand
GGGGAATGCACCGCCTCCCGTCCCAGGCCCGAGTCCACCACCGCCGCCACCCCCTCCAGGGTCACGGAGCTCTCCGCCACGTTGGTGCTGAGGATGACCTTGGGCTCGGCCGACGGGGCCACGGCCGCCTGCTGCTCGTCGAAGCCCAGGCTGCCGTGCAGGGGCAGCAGCCTCAGGCCGTACCGGGCGGCCGCCTGGGCGCAGGACTTGAGGCTGGCGCGGATCTCCGCCGCCCCCGGCAGGAACACCAGGGTGTGGCCCTTCAGGCCGTCCCGGTAGAGGCGGTCCACCGCCTCCGCCACCTGGACCGCCAGGGGCCGGTCGTCGGGCCGGGCCAGGTGCTGGACCTCCACCGGATACGGACGGCCCTCGCAGCGGATGACCTCGGCGCCCAGGAAGGCTGCCACCGGGCCGGCGTCCAGGGTGGCGCTCATCACCCCCAGGCGCAGCTCCGGCCGCGGCCCCGCCTGGAGCCGGGCCAGCAGGGTGATGGCCAGGTCCGTCTGCAGGTGCCGTTCGTGGAATTCGTCCAGCAGCACCGCAGAGATGCCCTGCAGCTGGGGATCGGACTGCAGGCGGCGGAGCAGGAGGCCTTCGGTGACGAAGCAGATGCGGGTGGCCGCGGAGACCTTCTGCTCGAACCGCACCGCGTAGCCCACGGTCTGGCCCAGGGGCTCCCCCAGCTCCGCCGCCACCCGCGCCGCCGCCAGCCGCGCCGCCAGACGCCGGGGCTCCAGCACCCAGCAGGCGCCCTGGGCCAGGAAGCCGCCGTCCAGCAGGGCCCGGGGGACCCGGGTGGTCTTGCCGGCGCCGGGCTCGGCGGCCAGCACCAGCCGGCCGGTGGCCCGGAGGGCCTCCAGGATCCGGGGCAGGTGGGGGTCGATGGGCAGGGGCGTCAAGGTCATGGGAAAAGCATCCCACGGCCGGATGGTCCGCGGTGGGGCTTCAGCGTCCGGCCAGGGCCGCGGCGAAGCCCCGGAAGATGCCCTGGGCCGCTTCGCCCGTAGCGCTGGCCAGGCCCACCAGGTTCTCCGGGTGCCACTGGACCCCCACCACCCAGCGGTCCGCCGCCTCCGCCTCGATGCCCTCCACCAGCTCCGGCCCGGCCGGATCCCGCCACCAGGCCACGGCCCGCAGGCCAGGCGCCACCCGCAGCACGGCCTGGTGGTGGCGGCTGTTCACCGTCGCCGCCGCGGCCCCCACCAGCGCCGCCAGCCGGGAACCGGGGGCGATGTCCACCCGGTGGGCCTCCTCCGGCACGGCGGAGGTTCCCACGTTGTGCAGTCCGGGGGCCAGGCCGCAGCGGGACGGGATGTCCTGGATCAGGCTGCCGCCCAGGGCCACGTTGAGCAGCTGCTCGCCCCGGCAGATGCCCAGGATGGGCAGGCCCCGGCGCCAGGCCTCCCGGGCCAACGGGATTTCCAGGTCATCCCGGGCCTCGTCCGGCTCGGCGGCGGGGTGCAGGGCCTCGCCCGGGTCCCACCAGCGGGGGTGGATATCGTCCCCGCCCACCATGAGCAGGCCCGCGACCCCTTCCAGATCCGGCGGCGGGTCGCCCGGGGCCACCGGCAGGATCGCCCCCGCCCAGCCGCCCAGGCGCACGGCAGGGATATAACTTCGTTCAATGGCTGACTTGTTGCGGCAGGTAAGGAGAAGCCTTGACACGATCCCTCCCGGGAGGATGATGAAGACCCTACCACCACCTCGGATATACTGAGACCCGGTGAGGCGGAGAGCTCCGTCGACTATTCTGGAGGCAACCCATGTCTGGATCGTTAAATAAAGTGATGTTGATAGGAAACTTGGGTCGGGACCCTGAACTCAAGGCCACCCCCTCCGGCCAGGCCCTGGCCCGTTTCTCCGTGGCCACCACGGAGACCTGGAAGGACCCCCAGAACCCCACGGGTGAACGGAAGTCCAAGACCGAGTGGCACAATATCGTCGTGTGGGGCAAGCAGGCGGAGATCGCCGAGAAGTACCTGCGCAAGGGCAAGCAGGTCCTCATCGAGGGCCGGATCCAGTACCGGGAGTACACCGACCAGGCCGGCGTCAAGAAGACCGCCTGCGAGATCCGCTGCGACAACTTCGTGATGCTGGGCCGCATGGATGAAGGCGGCGGCGGAGGCGCCCGCAGCTTCGGGGCGGCCGAAGGCCGCGGCGGGGATGAGTATGAGTCCACCGGTCCGGTGCCTCCGGTTTCGGGTGGCGGCGGGGGCGGGTATGAGGACGACATCCCGTTCTAGGCAACCCTGGTGATTACTTTGTAACGTTTTGGCCGGAATCCCCAAGGATTTCGGCCATTTTCCTGTTGGCCTCCCGGCGTTCGGCACTCATGGCAAACACGGGAGACGCGGCGAAATTGTCCGCGTCACTCCTGCCGTCCAGGCGGTCTGCGCCCAGAATCCGTCTGCCGGTCCAATGGGAAGCCACAGTTTCACCTGGCTGGCTTCTTCCAGGTCCGGATGGTGTCCTGGACGGCTCGAGCGGCTGAAGCGGAGAAGGTTTGCGGCTGAGCCGCTTCAGCCCCGCTGGCGCCCGGCGTCCAGCCAGCCCAGGGCCAGCAGCAGCAGCCCCGCCGCAGCGCTGAAGGTGGCCAGCAGCCAGGTGGGTGTGGGGGGTGGGGGCGGGAACAGGACTTCATCGGGAATGTTCTGCCAGGTATGCACCTTGCGCCCGCTGGGCAGGCGGATCACGTTCGGTTCCTTCTGGAACAACTGGCCGGCCGCGTGGGCTTGCTGCTGGCCCGGGCCGGTGTGGATGATCCGTTCGGCGGCGGCGTAAGGCAGGACCCAGGGGTTGAGGTCCCGCCGCCAGGGCCGGTCCAGCTCCTGGCCGGTGAGGGCGATGGTGAGGAGGAGGCCCACCAGGCCGAACACCACGGGGACGGCCAGGCTGTTGATGCGATTGGATACCCAGAGGTAGAAGGCCAGGACGGGGAGGCTGCCCAGCCAGAGCCAGGCCAGCGTCCTGAACAGCAGGAGGCCATGGAAGGGCAGCGCCAGCAGCGGATTCATCGATCCGAGGATCCTGCGCTCCAGCATGAGGAGCAGCCACAAAAGCCCCAGCATGAAGGCGCTCAGCAGCAGGGTGACGGCGGCTTTGGCGAGAAAGAACGAGCCGCGGGGCACCGGCATGGCGAAGAGGCGGCGCCAGGTCTTGAAGCGATGCTCGGGCCGGAACAGCAGGGCCGGGATCAGGGCCAGCATCAAGGGGTGGAAGAAACCGCCCCAGAAGGTCACCACCATCCTGGGCTGCAGGTATTCCAGGAAGGTCCGGAGCTCGGGCGTCAGGTTCCTGATGCCCAGCGCGGCGCGCTCGAAGCAGAGGAACTCCAGGGCGACGAACAGGAGCGGCAGCATCCAGACCAGCCTGGCGATGGGGGAGCGCCGCAGTTTCAGGCCCTCGGAGGTCATGAGACGGGAGAAGAGGGTCATGGCTTCTCCTCAGGCCGGGGCGGAAAGGTGACGGACAAAGTCCACGGTGCCCAGGACCACGAGAACCGCGGCGGCGAGAAGGCTGCCGGGGCTGTAGGCCCACGGGAGGACGCGCCAGCGTTCGAACACGATGGCCATCTGCCCGGCCAGGCCCCAGGGCAGGAACTGGATGAGCGGGGACCCGCCCAGCCAGTGCGATGCCAGCCAGCTTCCCGCAAGCGCTGCGGCCAGGGCGGCCCAGAGACTGGGCACCCGCATGGACAGCCAGGTCTGGAACGCGGCAACGGCCACCGTGGCCAAGGCTGAATACCCGGCGAAGCGCACGAGGATGGCCAGGGGGAACGGGCCCATCAGCAGGTCCCGCTGGAGGCGGAGGATGCAGCCGCCCGCCGCCAGCAGCAGGGCGAACAGCACCTGGGCCGCCAGGAACAGGCACAGGTGCATGAAGAATTTCACCAGGTAGTGGGCGTACCGGGACTGGGGCTGGATCAGGAGGAGGTTCCAGGCCCTGGCTTCCCGCTCCTGTTCCCAGGACAGTTCGCACAGCAGGGCGACGGCCACGGGCATGACCACCAGGTTCCAGGCCACGTAGTTCAATTCCAGCCAGAACCGGAAACCCGGCTTGAACATCCGGAGCCGGCTCCCGGAGAACCAGAAGAGCACGCCCAGGAAAGCCGCCTGGCAGGACGGGGCCAGGATGGCCGTGAGCATGGGCCAGCTCTTGCGCATCTTGACCTGCTCGGCCTGGAAAAGGCGGACCAGGGCGCTCATGCATGCTCCAGCAGGGCCAGGAAGCGGGTCTCGAGGTTCACCCGCTGGGGCGAGAGCTCGAACAGATCACAGCCTTCCTCCACGAGGCAGGTGGCGATGCGGGGAGCATCGCCAGCGGCGGCCTGGACCCACAGACGGCCTTCCGCCTCCCGGGCCGGAAAACCCAGGTTCAGGATGGCCGCCTGGGCCTTCCCGGTGTCACCCACCCGGCACACGAGCCCCTGTTCGCCGGCCGGCCCCAGGCCTTCGGTGGGCCCCTGGTAGCGGAGCTTCCCATGGTGGATGACCACCAGGTTCCCGGCCACCTGCTCCACTTCGGCCAGGAGATGGCTGGACAGGAATACGGTAGCCCCGGTATCCCCGGGGAGGCTCAGGATCAGCTGGCGCATGTCCTGGATGCCTGCGGGATCCAGGCCGTTGGTGGGCTCGTCCAGGATCAGCAGCCGGGGCTGTCCCATCAGGGCCAGGGCCACGCCCAGCCGCTGGCGCATGCCCAGGGAATATTCCCGCACCGGCCGCCGGATGTCCCTGGCCAGATCCACCAGGCCCGCCACCCGGTCCACTTCCGACCTGGCGACGCCCCGCATCAGGCGGGTGATCTCCAGGTTTTCCCGGCCGGTGAGGTGGTCGTAAAGGGAAGGCGCCTCCACCATGGCGCCGATCTGGGCCAGGGCCGCGGGGTGGCCGGGGGGGTGACCGAGAACCTCGCAGGATCCCCCGTGGGCCTTGAGCAGCCCCAGCAGGAGGGAAATGGTGGTGGTCTTGCCGGCGCCGTTGGGGCCCAGGAAGCCGGTGATGCTCTGGGCGGGCACCGCCAGATCGAGCCCGTCCACCACGGTCCGGGAGCCAAAGCGGCGCGTCAGACCCTGTGCTGATATCACGTAATCCATAGCGTCCATTCCCACATTTGATGCCTGCAAGGATTATATACTGCAAAAGATGCGACCGGACCTCCCGGTAGGCCTGGGGAGGTGACAGCCCAGGCTACCGGACCCGGTACTTCCCCAGACCGAAAGCCCAGTCGCGGTAGTTCTCGTACGCGCCCTGGGACCCCCAGATGTCCGTGGGCACGGGGCCCTTGATCCGCCCCGCCACCCGCGCCGCTTCGGCGCGGTCGCAGGCCTGGCCCGCCAGCAGCAGTTCCCGGTTCAGGAGCCGCTGGTCCGCGCCCCAGTGGGTCTCGATGAAGGCGAAGCCGGCCCTGGTCCTCGGCCAGGAATGGCCGGGCATGGTGAAGAACTTCGGATGTTCGTAGTACGGGGCCTGGGCGGCCATGATGAAGAAGTAGACCGCGTCCCCTTCCGGGCCCAGGGCCTGGGTGGCCTGGCTGGCGAAGGCCTCCCACTCGCCTTCCTTGCCATACCACCGGGGCATGAGATACCAGGCCTTGGCCACGTAGCATTCCTGGAAGCGGGGCTCCACCGCCACGGCCCGGGCGAACAGCCGCTCGTACGGACCCCGGTCCCAGCCCTGGCCGAGGGCGACCTTCTGCATGGTCCGGAACCACATGGGGCAGGGGATGGCCGGGGCTTCCCCGAGGACCTGGCGGGCCTGGGCGAGCCGGTCCTTGAACCGCGCCCAGCCCTCCGCGGTGACGGTGTTGGCGTAGCCGCTGCCCCGGGCCTTCCAGGCATAGTCGGTGAGGGCGAAGGCCCAGGCCTCCCGGGCGGTCATGGAACCGGGACGGGCGGCCGCCCAGGCCTGGAACCGGGCCAGGTGCTCCGCCCATTCGGGATCCGGGCGGTCCTCGCCGCCCGGGTGGGACGCCAGGGCGGAGACCATGCGGGCCAGGACCCAGGCTCCGCCCGGGAGCCGGGCCCGGGTGCGGCGCGCTGCGTCGGCATAGGCGTCCAGCTCCGCGAAGGCGCCCCGGCGCAGGCGGCTCTGGAGGATCACGTCGAAGCTGGCGGCGGCCTTGGGGTCCTCGGTGAAATCCAGGGCCTTCAGTGCCTTGGCCAGGGGCAGGGCGGCGGACGCGGGGGCCTCCTCGGCGATGGGATGGAGGTCCAGGACGGGGGCCGCCGGCTTGCGGCTGGACCGCGCGGTCACGGCTGAGGCCATGGGCGCGAAGCTGCCGCCCCAGACCCAGCCCAGCAGCAGCCCGCCGGCGAGCGCCGCCGGGAACGTCCAGTCGGGGCTGGAGCGGTCCAGGCTCGGCGGCATCCCGGGCAGGGCGGGGCTGGGCAGGGCGGGCTCGTTGCGGATGGCGAGGAACCGTTCCAGATGCTGGGGCGTCACGGTTCCGGAAAGGGCGAGGTTGAGCCTGGACTTGGGGTGCTCCGGATTGCCCCGGGCCAGGATCCGGACGCGCTCCCCCTGGGGCTGGAGATCGAAGTCCCCGGGCAGGTACAGCCGGCAGGCCTGGCTGCCCTGGCCCAGCCGCACCAGCCAGGCCGTTCCGAGCCACACGGCGCGTCCGGACTGCCTGAAGGGGCGCGGGCGGGAGAAGGTGAACAGCACGACCCTGGGGTCCAGCGCGCCATCCAGGCCGTCGGCCTCCTTGGTCATGGCCCTGACCTGGCGCAGGGCCGCCTGGAGGTCCAGGCCCTGGCCCAGCACCCGCAACTGCCAGGCGTTGACCAGGAGGATGATGCCGTAGACGATCAGCTGGAAGCCGGGGCCGATGGCGGTGCTGGTGCCGCCTTTCCAGATCAGCGCCAGGGATCCTGCGGTCAGGGCGGCCCCGGTCATGCCCAGGCTGGCCGGGCCGGGCAGCAGGGCCATCCACAGGAAGAGCGCCACCAGGCCGAGGAGCGCGCCGGGCAGGGACCAGGTGGGCGCCCCGGCCGGACCGCCCCGCACCAGGAGCAGCACCACCGCCCCGGCGGCCAGGGCCGCCAGGACCCCGCCCATGACCCTGGCGCCGCGCAGCAGGGGGACCAGGCGGAAGGCCTGGCGCAGGGCGGCGGGATCCTGGGGGGCGAGGGGCGCGGTCTGCATGCGGGGCTCCGGTGGCTCAGGCGGCAACGACTCCCGGTCTGACGGCATGGGATGGACAGGCACTGGCTGGCTGTGGCGTTGATCAGAACAGGGTACACGGAACCTGGGCCCCGTTCCCGGCATTTACCAGGTGTTGAGATAGTGATTGTTGAGGCTGGGGATGCTGAATCTTTGCAGTGGGGACATGGGACTCCAGGCCTGGACCGCGGCGGGGCTGCCCGGCGAGGCGCGGGCCTGGCGGGATTCTCCGGCCGTGGGGCCCTGGAGCCCGGATCCGCTGCTCCGGGTCCGGCTGCGGGCCCGGTTCTGGGGGCTGCCCGAAGCGACCCGGGACTTCGAGGACGAGGAGGCGATCCTGCAGTCCCTGCGCCAGGCTGGAACGGCGGTGCTGTGGTTCAGCGAGGAACCCTGGGACCAGCTGGCCCAGCTGCGGGTGGTGGCCAGCCTGGGCCGGCAGGCGCCGTGCCCGTCGCTGGAGCTGGTGCCGCTGAGGCAGGGCGGCAGCGGCGTGGCGCCCGCCTTCATGGCGGAGGCCTATGCCCTGCGCCAGCCCATGCCGGAGGAGGACCGGGAGGAGGCCGTCCGGCTCTGGGACCGGTTCGAGGCGGAGGACTGGCCGGCCTTGTGGAAATGGCTGCACAAGGGCCGGGGCATCGCCGCGCTGCCGCACCTGGACCGGGCCCTGGCCCGGGTGCTGGAGGACCGGCCGCCCCACGTCCCGGGCCGCACCGAACGGCAGGTGCGGGACCTCCTGGCCGGGGGCGTCCGCGACCTGTCGGCCATGATGGAGGCCCTGGCCGCCCTGGAGGCCCCCTACGGCCTGGCCTGGTACGGGGACCTGGTGGTGGGCCGCCTCATGGCGCGCCTCGGCGGCAGGCCGGAAACCGCACCGTGAACCGGGAACCTCCCGGGTCGACGTTGGCGGCTTCGATGGAGCCCCCCAGCTTGGCCGCGATCCCGTAGGCGATGGAGAGCCCCAGGCCCATGTGGCCCTCGGCGCCGCTCTTGGTGGAGAAGAACGGCAGGAAGATGTTCTTCCTGGCCTCGGCGCCCAGGCCGGGGCCGCGGTCCTCCACGTCGCCCACCGCCCAGGCCTGGCCGTCCTGCTCTTCCCGCCGGAGCCGGACCGAAAGGAGCCCCCCGTCGGGCATGGCCTCGATGCCGTTCTTGATGAGGTTGAGGAACACCTGGCGCAGCTCCGTGGGCGAGGCGGCCACCAGGACCGGTTCGGCCGGGCCTTCGTAGAGGATCTCCCGGCCCTCGAAGCTGGCGTGGTGCCGGAGCAGCGACAGGGTCTCGTCCAGGAGCTGGCCCAGGTCCAGCGGCTCGCCCTGGCGCTCGGCCCGCCCGGAAAAGGCGATCAGGTTGCTCACGATGTGCCCGATGGAGGCGACCTCGGCCTCGATCCGGGCCAGGGCCCGGGCCGGCTTCTCCTCCGTCACCTTGAGCTTCAGGTAGTCCACCGAATTGCCGATGGTCTCCAGGGGATTGTTGATCTCGTGGGCGACCCCGGCGGAGAGCAGGCCCACGGCGGCCAGCTTTTCCGAAAGGAGCATGCGCTCGCGCAGGCGCTCCTGCTCGGTGATGTCGCTGAAGATGAGCATGCCGCCGATGTACCGGTCCGCGTCCAGGATGGGGTCGAAGGTGAGGTCGATGGTCCGGGGCTCGCCGCCCACGGTGAGCCGCATGCCGTAGACGCATTCGTAGGTGTGGCGCGCGACGATGCCTTCCGCCAGGAGCAGGGCCTCCTCGTTGCCCGGGGCGAACAGCCGGTCCAGTCCGTGCCCCGCCCGGCCGCCCTCGGTCCAGCCCTCGGCCCCGAAGAAGTCCTGGGCCCGGCGGTTGCGCAGCTGGATCCGGCCGTCCCGGTCCACGATCACCAGGCTCACCGGCAGGTGCTCGAGGATCGCTTCGTTGTACTTGAGGAAGTGGTAGAACTCCCCGTTCATGGCGGCGGTGGGCGGCCGGTTCATGATCTGGGTGTAGGCGAGCTTGATCAGGCTGACCTTGTCGACGTTGCGGGCCTTGTCCGTCATGAGGATGGTTCCGGCGCGGAGGATGGTCACCCGGTCGGCGAAGTTGTAGATGTCGTCGATGCGGTGGGTCAGCACCAGGACGGTGCCGCCGCCGGCGGTGATCTGCCGGATCAGCCCCCGGACGCAGCCGAACCCGTCGGCGGAGAGCTTCTCCAGCGCCTCGTCCAGGATGAGCAGGCGCGGCCCGGAATACATGCCGCGCAGGATCTCCACCAGGGTGCGCTCGGGCAGGGTCAGCTCCTGGATGTTGGCCCGGGCGTCGATGGCGACGCCCATCCGCTCGAGGTAGCGCCCGGCCTCCAGGAGGATGCGCCGGGGCCGGAACAGGAGGCCGGGGAAGAGGCTCCGGCGGTTCACCAGCAGGTTGAAGGCCACGGACTGGTGCCGGAAGACCGCGCTCTCCTGGGGGATGAACTCGATGCCCAGGGCCCGGGCGGTTTCCCGGTCGAAGGGGGAGACGATCGCGCCGTCCCACTGGATGGTCCCGCGCTCGGGCCGGAGCGCGCCCGCCATCACCCGGGCCAGGGAGGACTTGCCGGCCCCGGGCTCCCCCACCAGCGCGTGGACTTCCCCGGGACGGAGGGCGAAGTCCAGCCCGTCCAGGACGGACAGGCTGCCGTAGCGGACCCGGACGCCCCTAAGTTCCAGGAGGGGCCGCATTGCCGATCCCGTACTTGTCGAGCTTGTGGTACAGCGTCACCCGGCTCATCTCGAGGATGCGCGCGGCGTCGGTCTTGTTGTTGCCGGTCTCCCGGAGGATGCGCAGGATCAGGGCCCGCTCCGAGGCCTCCCGCGGTCCGAGCGCCGGGGCGGCCGGGGTCCACTGCTGGAGCTGTTCGGGGAGATCCGCCACGCCGATGGCCGCGGCGGTGGATACGGTGCAGGCATACTGCACGGCGCTTTTCAGCTCCCGGACGTTGCCCGGCCAGGCGTAGTCCTGGAGCACCGCTTCGGCCTCGGGCGCGAAGCGCAGCGCGCGCCCGGGCGGGGCCAGCTCGGCCAGCAGCTCCCGGGCCAGGGGCACCAGGTCCTCGGGGCGCTCCCGCAAAGGCGGCACCGCCATGGTCGCCGCGTTGAGGCGGAACAGCAGATCGCTGCGGAAACTCCCGGCCAGGACCATGGCGTCCAGGTCCTGGTTGGTGGCCGCCACGAACCGGATGTCCACCTTCACGTTGCCGGACCCGCCGATGCGGCGGATCTCCTTGTTCTGGATGGCCCGCAGGATCTTGGCCTGGATGGCGGGGGGCATGTCGCCCAGCTCGTCCAGGAACAGGGTGCCGCCGTCGGCCCGCTCGAACACGCCCCGGAACGCGGCGGTGGCGCCGGTGAAGGAGCCCTTCTCGTGGCCGAACAGCTCGCTGTCCAGCAGGCTCTCGGGGAAGGCGGCGCAGTTCACCTTTTCCAGCGCGCCCTTGGCCCGGGGCGAGGCCGCGTGGATGAAATCGGCGATCAGCTCCTTGCCGGTGCCGCTCTCGCCGCGGATGAGGATGGGCATGTCCGAGGCCGCGAGCCGGGCCAGCCGGTCGAGCATCGCCCGCATCCGGGGGGACCGGGTGGTCAAGGTCACGCCGCCGCGCAGCTGGCGGTTCTCCCGCTCCAGGGCCGACAGGCGGAGGGCGTTGCCGAGCACCTTGAGCATCTTCTCCATGTGGATCGGCTTCTGCAGGTAGTCGAAGGCCCCCTCCTTGATGGCCAGCACCGCGCTTTCCACCTTGCCGTAGCCGGTGATGACGATGACCGGCACCAGCGGGTCGATGGCCCGGAGCCGCGGCAGCAGCTTGAGCCCGTCCTCGTCGCCCAGCCGCACGTCCAGGAGCACCGCGTCCACGCCGCCGGCCTCCTGGGCGGCCAGGGCGGCCTTGCCCGTGGTGGCGATCAGCACGCCATAGCCCCGCTCCTCCAGGCTGGCCTGGAGGCTTTCGCAGAGGGGCACTCTGTCGTCGACGATGAGGATGGTTTCGCTCATGTTAAGAAACTGGACAGGCTCGGCTGGGGGAGTGCGGAAAGTGTACGGTCCTTTGCCGCGGGTGGCCATCATTTCCAGCATTTCCTTGGCTTTCCCGGGCTCCGGAGGGTGGCACGGTCGTTGCGATGTACCGCCCATCCCGTTCATCCCGCCCAGGACCGAATCCCCGGATCCGGCGGGATCCCATCCAAGGAGGTTGCCGTGTTCGGAAAGGGTATCCTGTCCATTCTGCTGCTGGCCGTCACGGCCGCGCTCCCCGTCGCGCGCGCGGCGGATGCGCCGCAGCGGCCCAGGTTCGTCGTCATCACCCACGCCACCGCCGTGCCGTTCTTCGTGCCGGTGCGCAAGGGAGCGCTGGAGGCCGGCGCGGCCCTGGGCTGCGACGTGGTGTACACCGGGCCCTCCGGGTTCGACATCCAGAAGCAGATCGAGTACATCAAGTCGGCCATCGCCCAGAAGGTGGACGGCATCGCCACCACCATGCCCGATCCGGCCGCGTTCAACGACGTGGTCAAGGAGGCCATGGCCAAGGGCATCCCGGTGATCGCGCTCAACGCGGACGCTCCGGCCTCGGGCCGGCTCGCCTATGTGGGCCAGGGCAACTACGAGGCCGGCCAGTCCATGGGCCGGCAGATCGTCAAGCTGCTCCCCGGCGGCGGCGACGTCCTGCTGTGCATCCATACGGCCGGCGCCGAGAACCTGGAGGCGCGCATCAAGGGCGCCAAGGACGTCCTGGACGCCCAGGGCGGCAGGTTCAAGTACCGGGTGGTGGCCACCGGCACCGACATGGTCAAGGCGGTGTCCCTCATCGGCAGCGCCTACCAGGCCAACCCCTCCATCAAGGGCATCTTCGGGGTGGAGGATGTCACCGGCTCGGCCATCGCCCAGATCATCGAGCGGGACAACCTCAAGGGCAAGGTCAAGGGCGGCGGGTTCGACCTGGTCGCCGATATCCTGACCGGCATCACCAGGGGCACCATGCAGTTCACCATCGACCAGCAGCCCTACCTGCAGGGCTACCAGGCCGTGGTCGAACTGAACCTGCTCAAGAAGTTCAGCATCACCCCCTGCGACATCAACACCGGCATCGCCCCGGTCACGGCGGAGAACGTGAAGTACGTCATGGAACTGGCCTCCAAGGGCTACCGCTAGGGCACCGGCCGCCCCGGCCCCGGACCCGGGGCCGGGGCGGCAGCTTCGGACGGCGGGAGGCCGACGTTGGAATCCGGAATCATCCTCAGCATCCGATCCATCTCCAAGCGCTTCGGCGGGGTGAAGGCGCTGGACGCGGTGTCCTTCGACGTGGGCCGGGGCCTGATCCTCGGCCTGGCCGGAGAGAACGGCGCGGGGAAGTCCACCCTGATCAAGATCCTCTGCGGGGTCCACCAGCCCGACTCGGGCGTGATGGAACTGGAAGGGCGGACGTTCCGCCCCCGGGGCCCCGAGGATGCGGAGCGCAGCGGCATCTGCGTCTTCCACCAGGAGATCCCGGTCTGCCCCGACCTCTCCATCGCCGCCAACGTGTTCCTGGGCCCGGCCATGCCGCACCGGGGCCTGCGGCCGGACTGGGCGAGGATGAAGGCGGAGTGCCGGCGGCTGTACCAGGATCTCCTGGGCGAGGCGATCGACCCGGACCGGCTGATCCGGGACTGCTCGGCGGCGGAGACCCAGCTGGCGCTCCTGGTGCGCGTGCTGTCCCGGAACGCCGCGCTGGTGGTGCTGGACGAGCCGACCACGGCGCTGACGCCGCCGGAGGTGGACCGCCTGTTCGTGATCCTCCGCCGGCTCCGGGACCGGGGCGTCACCTTCATCTTCGTCAGCCACATGCTCGAGGAACTGGCCGCGCTCTCCGACCGGATCGTCGTGCTCCGGGACGGGGCCGTGGCCGGCGCCATGGAGCAGGCGGAATTCGATGCCCGGCGGCTGTCCTCGATGATCGCCGGCCGGGAGGTGGCCTCCAGCCGCCGGGCCGCGGCCCGGGAGCGGGGCGAGGTGGTCCTGGAGGCGCGCGGGCTGGGCGACGGACGGAACTTCTCGGAGGTCTCGTTCGCCCTGGCCCGGGGCGGCATTCTCGGCATCGCGGGCCTGGCCGGTTCGGGCCGCCCGGACCTGGCCCGGGCCCTGTTCGGCGCGCCCCCGGCCCGGTCGGGCTGCCTGGTGGTGGACGGTGCGGCGCGGACCATCGGCTGCCCCGCCGACGCCATCGCCCTCGGCATCGGCTTCGTCCCCGAGGATCGCAATGCCCAGGGCATCTTCCACAGCCTGGACGTCAAGCGCAACGTCTGCATGGCCGGCCTGGACCGGTTCTCGGGGGGGCGTCTGCTCCGGGAGGGCCGGCTGCGCTCAGCCGCCCGCGCCGCCGCGGTGCAGGTGCAGGTGAAGATGAGCGGGCCAGACGCGCCCGTGAACTCCCTGTCCGGGGGCAACCAGCAGAAGGTTCTCATCGCCCGGTGGCTGGCGCTGCGGCCGCGGATCATCGTCCTGAACGAGCCCACCCGGGGGGTGGACGTGGGGGCGAAGCAGGAGATCCTCGACCTGATCCTGCGGCTGAGCGCGGAAGGCTGCTCGTTCGTGGTGGCGTCCTCGGAGATCGAGGAACTGCTCGTCCTCTCGGACACGATCCTGGTCATGAACCGCGGGCGGGCCGCGGCCATCCTTTCCGGCGACGGGGCGACCAAGGAAGGCGTCCTGCTGGCCGCGACCACCTGAAGTCAAGGGGAGTGCATGATGGGCAACCTGGACCAATCCTCGGGCAAGCGCTCGGCCATGAGCCGGATCGTGGGCTTCCGCGACTTCGGCGTGGTGGCGGCGGCACTGCTGATCGCGGTGTTCTTCTCCATCACCTCGCCGGTGTTCCTCACCGCCTACAACTTCTTCAACCTGCTCCGGCAGACGGCGGCGCTGGGCATCGTAGCCATGGCCATGACCGCGCTGATCGTCGCCGGGGAGTTCGACCTCTCGGTGGGCGCCATCTACGCGGTCACCGGGGTGGTCACCGGCCTGTGCACCAAGAGCTTCGGCGTGAACATCTGGCTTTCCGCCATCGTCGGCATGTCGGCGGCGCTGGTCCTGGGACTGCTGAACGGCCTGCTGGTGACCATGACCCGGATCAACTCCTTCATCGCGACTCTGGCCACCCAGATGGTGTTCCGGGGCATCGCCATGGTCCTGTCCCAGGGGCAGCCGGTCTCGGATTTCGACGACAACCCCTTCTACGCCATCCTGGGCCGCAAGGAACTGTTCGGCCTGATCCCGGTGCCGATCTTCTGGCTCCTGGGCTGCGGCATCGTCATGTTCCTGGTGCTGCACCGCACCACCTTCGGCGTGCGGGTGTTCGCCTCGGGCGACAACCGCGACGCGGCGGAACTGGCGGGGATCAGGACGGTCCGGGTCAAGCGGGCCTGCTTCCTGCTGACCGCCGGCGCCGCCGGGCTCGCCGCGCTCATCTCCCTGGGCTACCTGAAGACGGTGACGCCCACCCAGGGGACCAACCTGGAACTGGAGGCCATCGCCGCGGCGGTCATCGGCGGGACCGCCATGTCCGGCGGCGTGGGCAGCATCATCGGCACCTTCATCGGCACGTTCATCATGGCCGAGGTGCGCACTGGGCTCATCCTCCTGGGGACCGACGCCTACATCCAGGATGCCTTCGTCGGCCTGGTGATCGCCCTCGCGGTCATCATCAACGTCCGGGTGAGCAGCCGCAAGCAGTGAACGGGAGGCCTACTTGAGCTTGGCCAGGTTCATGGCGGCCAGGTCGCCGGGCAGGGGGATCGCGCCGAAGTTGGCCACGTCGGACTGGCCCTGGCGGGACAGGATGAACCGGAAGAACTCCCGGGTCATGGGGTCCATGGGCTGGCCCGGGCGGAGGTTCAGGTAGACATACAGGAACCGGGCCAGGGGATACCGGCCGTCCAGGATGTTCTCCACCGTGGGCAGGATGGCGGTGCTGGCCTTGAAGTCGATGATGGGCACCGCCTTGACCATGCGCACCTGGTGCTGGATGGGGCCGTAGCAGATGCCGGAGGCGTCCATGGCGGCGGCTTCCACCAGGGCGAACTGGTCGAACACGGTCTTGACGTTGTCCTTGTAGTCGCCGTTCTTCATCACCCGTTCCTTGAAGAAGGCCCGGGTTCCGGAGTTCTCGTCCCGGCCGTAGGGCTGGATGGTGCGGGTGCTCCACTCCTGGCCGAGCCCCAGGTCGCCCCAGGTGTCCAGGGACCGGCCGTAGCCGCCCTTCTGGGTCTTGGAGAAGATGGCGTCCACCTGGTCCAGGGTCAGCTTGCTGATGGGGTTGTTGGCGTTGACGTAGACCGCCAGGGCGTCCATGGCCACCACGACCCGGGTGGGCTGGTAGCCGAACCTGGCCACGAACGCGGCGATCTCATCGGCATTCATTTCCCGGCTCATCTGGCCCATGATCGACTTGCCGGCGATCAGGGCGGGGGGGCAGGTGGCGGAACCCTTGGAAATGAGGGTGACGGCGAGGCCCGGGTGGATGGTCTTGAAGTCGTCGAACCAGAGTTGCATCAGCGGGTCCATGGAATCGGAGCCGATGCTGGTGATGCTGCCCTGGGCCGGGCAGGACGGGTCGGGGACGTAGGTGGGCAGCTTGACTTCCACCGGGGCCGGCGCCGGCTGGGTGGTCAGGGGGGTTTCCGCCTTGGCTGCGGGCGGCGCCGCCTGGGCCACGGGCGGCGGCACCGGGGCGGGCTTGGCCGGGGTTTGGGCGGGCTGGGTGCAGCCCACAAGGGCCAGGGTGAGCAGGATAGGGGTGAGCCAGCGCATGGGGAAATCTCCTTGTAACAGGAGACCCAACCAGGATGAAGGGCGTAGGGAAGCTGTGCGACAGCCGTGTGAAAAATGCCAGGCGCTCACGGATGGCCCGGCCCGGGGCTGGGAGAAATTTTATGTATTATTTGTTGCCATGGTGAGTATGGTGATTAATTATTTAAATCCGTTGTCGCAGTCCTCGATGTTTCCCACGGGTTCCCGGGTTTCCATTGGGAGGTCCCCTTGTTCCCAGCCCAAGCCGCTCAAGCGACGCCGCTGCTGCTCACCCTCGCGGTCAGCGCGCTCATCGGCATCGGCCTGAGGGACTACTACGAGCACGAGGGCAAGTTCGACACCTTCGGCACGGTGCGGACCTTCACCTTCCTCGGGCTCCTGGGCTTCGTGCTCTACCAGATCCCGGTGCCGGCCCACGCCGCCTTCCTGCTGGGCCTGGCGGTCATCGCCCCGTTCCTGCTGGCCTACTACAACCACAAGATCCGCCAGGGCCGGAGCCTGGGCATGATCGGGGTGATCATCGCCTTCCTCACCTACGCCATGGCGCCCGTGGCCATCCACGAGCCGCACTGGTTCCTCATGGCCATCGCCATCGCCATCCTCCTGGTGCTGCACTCCAAGGGCCGCATCCGGAAGTTCACCAACCGCCTGGAGACGGGCGAAGTGATCACGGTGTGCAAGTTCCTGGCCATCGCCGCGGTGATCCTGCCGCTGATCCCCCAGGAGCCGCCGGTGGCGGGGCTGGCGGGCCGGATCTTCGCCATCCTGCCGGTGACGCCCCGGCAGATCTGGATGGCGGTGGTGGTCACCACCGCCATCTCCTACCTGGGCTACGTGTTCCAGACCTACCTCTACCCCCGCCGGGGCATGCTCATCACCGGCCTGGTGGGGGGGCTGTACTCCAGCACCATGACCACCCTGGTGCTGGCCAAGCGGACCCGGAACCTGGACGGCCAGGCCCGGGAGGCCGCGGCAGCCATCCTGCTGTCCACCCCCACCATGTACCTGCGCATGCTGTTCCTGGTGGTGGCGTTCCGGCCGCTGGTGGGGCTGCGGCTGCTGGTGCCGTTCCTGCTCATGTCGGTGCTCATCGCCGGCTACGCCTGGTGGGTGCGGCGGGGCAGGGCGGTGGCGGCGCCCCCGGCGGAGCCGGGGCCCGAGCCCGGGCCGGAACCCGAGGTGCAGGTCCAGGACCGGAACCCCCTGGAACTCAACGCGGCGTTCCTGTTCGCCCTGATGTTCATCTCGGTGGCGTTCATCACCAAGTTCGTGCTGCTGTACTTCCAGGCCGCGGGGCTGCGGACCCTGTCCTTCCTGGTGGGCGCCTCGGACATCGTGCCCTTCATCGTCTCGGTGCTCCAGGGCAACCTGGGCATCGGCGACGCCCAGATCCTCCACGCCATCGTCATCGCCACCGCCAGCAACAACCTCATGAAGGCGTTCTACGTCTACCTGTTCGGCAACCGCCGCTGCGCCCACCACACGGCCCTGGGCATGGCCGGGCTGGGGGTGCTCTCCTTCCTCTGCGTCCTGGTGATCTGAGACGGGGCGGTGGCACGGGGAGCCAACCGCGGTAATTCATGGAAGAACAAAAACCTTGCATGGGTCCCTGGCTGAACTATGCTCTGGGCCAGAGGAAGGCCATGCCACTCGCCGAGCCCAGTGCCAGCCAACGCTTCCCCGAAGGGCCCGAGGCCCTGGACATGGCCCGGGTGGGCCTCAAGGCCTTTGCCCGCATGGCGGAGCACTGGGAACTCACAGTGGATGAGCAGCGGCTGATCCTGGGGGGCCTGCCCAAGACGACCTACTATGGCCTGCTCAAGGGGACGATGCATTCGGTGAACCGGGACACCCTGGAAAGGCTTTCGCTGCTGGTGGGGATCTGGGCCAACCTGGAGATCCTGGTGCCCGACCCCGGGGCGTCCAAGGGCTGGATGCGGCGGCCGCACCCGGATCACCGGTTCGACGGGCGTTCGCCCCTGGGCTGGATGCTGCAGGGCACGGTGGCCGCCCTGGTGGACGTGCGGCGCTACCTGGAAGCCTGGAGGTTCGGCTGGTGAGGCTGCCGCTCCCGGCCCGGGTGCCGCTTTCCGACCTGGCATGGCCCCAGGCTTGCCGCCTCGTTCCGGCCAGGTTCCAGGCCATGGATTGCTTCGAGACCGTGCTGGATCCCCAAGCCAGGAGCGAAGGGGACATCCTCTCCCGGCTGTTCGAACTCACCGCCGCCTCGGCCGCCGGCGATCTGCGGCTCATGGATCCGTCCCAGGTGCTGTTCGGAGCGGGGGCCGGCTGGATCAGCCCGGCCTACGTCCTGCCGCGGGCGGCCCGGTTCTCCAGCTCCAGGCACGGGGCCTTCTACGTGGCGGAGGAGATCGCCACCGGCGTCGAGGAAGTCCGCCACCACCTGGAACTGGACCTGCGCCGGGAGCGGATCACCGCGGCCATGGACCTGGACTACCGGGCCCTGGCCGTCCAGGTCCAGGGCCGCTTCCACGATATCCGCGGCAAGGCCCGGACCCGCGCCCCCTGGTCCGCCATCTGCGCGCCTGAATCCCATGCCTTCGCCCAGGCCTTCGCCGAGTCCCTGCGGGCGATCGATGCCAAGGGCATCGCCTACGCCAGCGTCCGCAGGCCTGGCGGATCCTGCCTGGCCATCTTCGATCCGAATACGCTCGGGGCCTGCCGCCACGACACCTACCTGGGGTTCCGCTGGGACGGCCATGCCGTGTCGAGAGTGGTGGAACAGAGACTCCTCGCCCTCCAGGGCCGATGAAGGGCAGCCGCCCGGGCCTACAGCGCCGCCAGCACCCGCTGCAGCACCGCGTCCAGCACCGCCGGGTCGACGGGGCGGCCCAGACGGGCCAGGACCGCTTCCCGCACCCGCTGCAACAGCGCCGGGTCGACGCCGGCGGCGGGCGCCGGTGCCGGGGCGGGCTCTGCCGCCGGCTCCACCCAGGGGATGACCCGCACCCCCGCGGCGCGCAGCCGCTCCTGGGCGGCGTGGGTGAGGGTGACCGAAGGGTGCACCGACAGGATCGCCGGCTGGCCGGCCAGGATCCCGGCCAGGTCCGCGGTGGTGAGGATCAGCCGCTGTCCCGGAGGGGCCTGCAGCTCCAGCCGCCCGGCCACGGCCGCGGGGCCGGGCTCGGCGCCGGCCCCGGGCGCCGGGACCGCGTCCCGGGCCCGGAGGAAGTCCAGGGCCGCCGGGGTGAACCGGGTGCCGGGCGGGAAGTCCGGAATCCGGCCCCGGCCGTTCTGCCATGCCTGGCGCAGCTCCTCCTCGGTCAGGATCATCAGCGGCCCTCGACGCCCGGCAGCGACTCCAGCGCGTTCACCGCCGCGTCCCGGGCCTGGAGGATCTCGGATTCGGTGCCGGACAGCCACATGCGGCCGAACCGGCCCAGCCCGGAGATGTGGATGAGGTCGATGGAGGCGCCCTTCTCCGCCTCGTTGGCGGCGAAGTTGATGTAGGCCGCGGGGGCCACCTCAAGCACCAGCAGGGTCTTGCCCGGCACCAGCATGGAGCCGCGGCGGAACCGGTTCAGCAGCTGGGCCTGGTACGGGTCGACGTTGGTGATCACCTGCACGGAGGCGATGGCCGGCTTGATCCGCTGCTCGGGCTTCAGGTCCAGGCGGTCCAGGACGATGCGCCCGGCCTCCAGCACTTCCGCCTGGGACCGGGAGTGGATCTCGAACATGCCGAACTCCCGCTCCACCACCTGGGCGCCGGGGCGCGCCTCGGTGGCCTTCACCGCGATGTCCACCAGCCGGAACACCTCGTTGCCCGGCGCCACTTCGATGTACAGGGCGGCCATGCCCATGGTGGGCAGGTCGCCCTGGGTGATGGTGCCCACGAAGGCCGCGAACTGCGGCTGCATGCGGTCGAGGTACGAATAAACGCGAAGCTGGAACGACTCGCCCATGGGGTCGGACTCCTAGGCCTTGGTGCGGCCGCCGATGGACCCCTTGGTGTTCTGGGGGATGATCAGTTCCACCTTGGTGTCGGGGCGGGGGATGACGTGGACGGAGACCAGTTCGCCGACCCGCTTGGCGGCGGCCGCGCCGGCGTCGGTGGCGGACTTCACCGCGCCCACGTCGCCGCGCACCAGCACCGTGACCAGGCCGCCGCCCACGTACTCGGAGCCGATCAGGGTGACGTTGGCCGCCTTGACCATGGCGTCCGCGGCTTCGATGGCCGCCACCAGGCCGCGGGTCTCGACCATTCCCAGGGCGATCATTGCGGGATCATTCACATGAACCTCCGTCTGGATTGTAAGAATTTGGTCATTGTGCCTATGAACGGCGCAGGTCCGCAAGGACCCGCTGGACGATTTGTTCGACCCGGTCCTCGGGGAGGCCGGCCCGCTCCGCCGGGGCCTCGGCGCCGGTTGCCAGGGCCTGGGCGGGGGCGTCCCGCAGGCCGTAGGCCACGGTCTTCACCGTGAACAGGTGGCGCACCCCGATGTTGTCGCCGGTGATGGCGCCGCCCACCCCGCCCGGGCCCAGGGTCATGCTGGGGGCGAGGCCCGTGGTCAGCCCGGTGCCGCCCAGGGAGGCGAGGGTGTTGACCACGATGCGGTGCACCGGCTTCTCCAGGCCGAAGGCCATGACCACGGCCTCGTCCCGGGCGTGCAGCGCCAGGGAGTGGCCCTCGCCGCCGAAGTGGATGAGCTGCAGGCAGACCGCGCACCCGGCCTCCCAGCCCTCCGCCTCGTACCAGCCCAGCACGGTGGTGAGCTTCTCCCGGGACAGGGGCTCCCGGGGGCCGACCTCCTGCAGGCGGGCCACCAGGATCCGGGCCCGGTCCGGGACCGTGAACCCGGCCATGGCCGCCAGGGCCTGGGGCGACTTGCCCACGGTGGCGGCGTTGATGGCGCCGTCGGGGCGGAACAGGGTGCGGCGCAGGGCGTCCGCCTCGGCGGGCGAGACGAAGTGGGCGCCCTCGGCGGTCATGAGCTGGGCGAAGGCCGCGGCCACCGGCGCGTCCACCACCGCGGCCTGCTCGGTGGCGCAGATCACCGAGTGGTCGAAGGCCTTGCTGGCCACCAGGCAGCGGGCCGCGTGGGCCAGGTCGGCGCTGCGGTCGATGTAGCAGGGGACGTTGCCGGGCCCCACCCCGTAGGCGGGCTTGCCCACCGAGTGGGCGGCGCGCACCATGGGCGTGCCGCCGGTGGCCAGGATCAGCGCCACCGCCGGGTGGCGCATGAGTTCGCCGGTGCCCGGCAGGGTGCACCGGGTCATGCAGCTGACCAGGCCCCTGGGGGCGCCGGCGGCCTCCGCGGCCCGGGCCATCGCCTCGGTGGCCTCCCAGGTGCAGCGGGCCGCCGCCGGATGCGGGGAGATGACGATGCCGTCCCGGGCCTTCACCGCGATGAGGCTCTTGAAGAAGGCGGTGGAGGTGGGGTTGGTGCTGGGCACCAGGGCGGCCACCACGCCCATGGGCAGGGCCACCCGGAACAGCCGCAGCGCCTCGTCCCGCTCGATCACCCCCACGGTCCGCACGGCCCGGATGCTGTCCCAGAGGATGCTGGAGCAGAGCTGGTTCTTCAGGGTCTTGTGCTCGCGCACGCCGTAGCCGGTCTCCGCCACCGCCATGCCGGCCAGGCGCTCCGCGGCGGCGGCGCCCGCCTCGGCCATGGCGGCGCAGACCCGGTCCACCTCCTCCTGGGTGGCCCGGGCCCAGCGCGCCTGGGCCGCCTGGGCCGCCAGGGCCAGGGTCCGGGCTTCCTGGATGGAGCAGAGGTCGGCATCGTATTCGGGCATGGCAGCCTCCGGAATCAGAACAGGACGGGACGCCGGGCCACTTCCAGCACCGCCGCCTGGAACGCCTGGGCCGCGGCCTCGCAGGCGGACGGGTCGCCGGTGAGGATGGCGCCCATGAAGTTGGTTTCCGAGGGCGGGGCGGTGTACTGGGCCAGCTCCACCGGGGCCGCCTTGAGCGCCGCGTCCAGGGCGTAGCAGCCCTCCAGGGGCGGGGCCACCAGGTAGGCCACCGGCGAGCCCGGGGGCAGGCCGGTGACCCGGGCCAGGTAGCTGCCGATGCGGGCGATGACGTGGGGGAAGAAGGTGGTGCCGCCCTCCGGGTCCGCGGAATACCAGAGGGCCTTCTCGGTGAGGTAGCGCAGGGCGGCGTCCAGTCCGGAGCTCACCGCCTGGGGGTCCGGGCCCGCGAGCATGGCGATGATCTCCCCGGACAGGCGGCCCGAGGGGTGGCGGGCGCCGGCGTAGAAGGACCGGGCGTAGACCACCTCCACCTCGGCCATCTTGGTGGCCTCGTCGATGGCCACGTAGGTGGCGTCGTCGTTGTCCGCGGTGAACAGGCCCAGGCTGCGCTGCCCCGGGCGCAGGCCCAGGGCCCGGGCGTAGGCCGGCGCCACCTGGGGGATCAGGCGCACCGCCAGGGCCTTGGCCGGAAGGGGGTCCAGGATGGCCATCACGCCTCCATGAGTTTCAGCTTCACGCCCGAAGCCTGCCGCTCCAGCATCCGCTGGGCCAGGCGCAGGGCATAGGCGCCGGCCTCCAGCGGGTTGGCGCCGCCGCCGTCGAAGATGTTGCAGATGACGTCGCGGTCGGCGTCGGTGTGCCCGGCCCGGGGCCGGTAGGCCATGTAGGCGCTCAGGGAATCCGCCCGGCCCAGGCCGGGGCGCTCGCCGATGAGCAGGATCAGCACCCCGGGCTGGAGCAGGTCGCCGATGTCGTTCATCACCCCCACCCGGCAGTGCCGGATGAAGAAGGGCGTGCCCAGGCCCAGGCCGGCGGTGGCGCAGCCGGCCTGGAGCACCGGCAGGATCTTGCGCAGGTTGGCCTCCACCGCCTGGGCGGAGAGCCCGTCGCCCACGCAGATCTGCAGGTCGGGCCGGGCGGCGCAGCGTTCGGCCACCAGGCGCCGGGCTTCCGTATCCAGCTGCCGGCCCAGGTCCGGGCGCAGCAGGTACTGCTCCTTGCCGCCGGTGATGAGGGTCTGGACGGTGAACAGCCCCAGTTCCGCCAGCAGCGCGGGATCCACCTCCCGGGCCAGGGCGTCCTTGGTCACCGCCAGGTCGCTCTGGAACAGGTTCCAGGTGCGGGTGCGGGGGCAGGGGCCCGCCCGCCCGACGCCGATGCGGGAAGGGGTGCACTCCATGAGGGCGGCCAGGCCCTGGGCGTCCACTGGCTGGTCGATGCCGGTGCGGGCCCGGGCCTCCGGCCCGGTGGGGTCGTCCAGGTCGATGCTCAGCTGGCCAGGCTCGGCGCTGCGCGGGACCGGAGCCGGGGCTGGGATGGGGGCCGGGGCTGCCGCCGGAGCGGGGGCCGGCTCGATCGGGGCCGGTCCGGCCGCGGCCTCCAGCTCCCGCACCACGGCCCGGATCACGGCTTCCAGGCGGGCATCGTCCATGGGCGGCCTCATCGGGAGAGGAACAGGCTGGGGTCGCCGGCCTTGGCGGTGAGGCGCCCGTCGCGCATGAGGCCCAGGCCCTCCAGCCACTGCTCGAACTCCGGCGCCGGGCGCAGGCGCAGCATGTGCCGCAGGGTGGCGATGTCGTGGAACGAGGTGGACTGGTAGCTGAGCATGGCATCGTCGGCCATGGGCACGCCCATGAAGAAGTTGCAGCCGGCGGCGGCCAGCAGGACGGCCAGGTTCTCCGAGGCGTTCTGGTCGGTGCGGGCGTGGTTGGTGTAGCAGACGTCGCAGCCCATGGCGATGCCGGTGAGCTTGCCCATGAAGTGGTCCTCCAGCCCGGCCCGGTGGATCTGCCCGGTGTCGTAGAGGTACTCCGGGCCGATGAAGCCGACCACGGTGTTCACCAGGAACGGCGAATAGCGCCGGGCCAGGCCGTAGTTGCGGGCCTCCAGGGTCAGCTGGTCCCAGCCGTTGTGGGCGTCGGCCGACAGGGCCGAGCCCTGGCCGGTCTCGAAGTACATGAAGTCGGGCCCCTGGGGGTAGCCGTGCTTCCGGGCCAGGGCTGCCGCCTCGTCCAGCATCCCCACCGAGATGCCGAAGGACTCGTTGCCCTTCTGGGAGCCGCAGATGGACTGGAACACCAGGCCCACCGGCGAACCGGACTGGAGGCAGCGCATCTGGGTGGTGACGTGGGCCAGGACGCAGGTC
>Ga0181516_10000925_pt1 | contig 24069 bp, 21 predicted proteins | sample PEATcosm2014_Bin_25_FD_121104 | JGI IMG/M metagenome (GOLD analysis project Ga0181516, IMG submission 121104) | Peatland microbial communities from MTU Mesocosm Facility, Houghton, MI, USA - PEATcosm2014_Bin01_10_metaG | ecosystem: Environmental > Terrestrial > Soil > Wetlands > Peat | place... | reverse complement strand
GCGCGCGATGAACCGTTCTAGATTGTTGGTCGTCATGACGAAGCGGCCCGGGAACTCCGCGAAGAGTTCGCCGTGCCCCTCGAGTTCGAAGACGTGGGCGCCCAGTCCCGCCACGCTCGCCATTTCGGCGAGCGCGGTCGCCAGTCCGCCGCCACTCACGTCGTGCACCGAGGTCACGTCACTCGACGCGCCCGCGCAGATCTCGGCGATCTCCGAGGTCACGAAGTCAAAGGTGCTCGTGAGACCCGCTCCATCAAATGACGCGAGCGTGCCGCCGCGTCGACCCCGACGAGTCGCCCAGCGGGTCCCGGCGAGGGGGAACGGCACGTCGCCGCGGGCTCGGCGTGCACCAACGAGCACCACCGCGTCACCCTCGCGCCAGTTCCAACCCGGCGGTGGTGCGACGAGAGACGTAAGCACGCCGAGCAACCCGACCACCGGCGTCGGATCGATGTCGTGGCCGCCACTCTCGTTGTAGAGCGACACGTTGCCGCCCACGACCGGAACCCCCAGGGCGACGCACGCCTCGGCCATGCCGTCAATCGACTCCGAAAGTTGCCACATGACTTCGGGGTGCTCGGGATTGCCGAAGTTCAGACAGTTGACGAGCGCCTTGGCACGCGCTCCCACGCACGCCAGGTTCGCCACGCCTTCGGCGACGGTCAGCGCGGTACCCACCCGCGGGTCGAGCGCGCACCAGCGGGGGTTGGAATCGGTCGAGAGCGCGATACCGCGCGCTGAGACGGGCAGGCCGGGTCCCGCGAGTCGCAGCAGTGAGGCGTCTCGCCCGGGCCCGACGACGGTGTTGAGAAAGAGTTGCGAGTCGTACTGCCGATAGACCCAGGCCGGGTCCAACAACATCGCGAGCAAGTCGTCTCCGACCGAACCCACCGGCTCGTCAAAGGTGGGGTCGTCATCGTGCAGCGCGTCGAGTGACGCGGGGCGTTCGCGTGGTCGGTCGTAGAGCGGCGCCTCGTCCGCCAACGACTTCGCGGGCACCTCGCCGAGGACTTCGCCTTCGAATCCCCTCCTGATGCGCAGCATTCCCACTCGTCCACCTTGTGCGTCGATACTGGGCTCGACGACTCGCCCCACCACGCTCGCCCGGACCTCCCACTTGGCGCAGAGGCGCGCCACTTCGTCCCAGTTGTCGGGCGTGATGATCGCCAGCATGCGTTCCTGGCTCTCGGAAGTCATAATCTCGAAGGGCTGCATACCCACTTCACGCAATGGCACCGCGGTGATGTCGACGTCCATCCCCACCCCACCACGCGCGGCGGTCTCACTCGTGGCGCAGACCAGTCCCGCGCCACCGAGGTCCTGGATCCCGACGACCAATCCGCGGTCGAGCAGTTCGAGGCACGCCTCGATGAGACGCTTCTCCTCGTAGGGGTCACCCACCTGGACGCTCGGTCGCTTGGCGTCGTCGAGCGACGCCGCGCCGTCGTCCCCGGCGAAACCCGCCGACGCCAGGACCGACACGCCACCGATCCCGTCACGACCCGTGGACGAACCGAGCAAGACCGCGAGGTTCCCAACGCCCGACGCGACGCCCAGCACCAAGCGGTCCGTTGGCAGGGCGCCACAGCACAGCACGTTCACGAGAGGGTTGGACGCGTAACACTCGTCGAAGGTGAGTTCGCCTCCGACCGTCGGCACGCCCACCGAGTTGCCGTATCCTGAGATGCCCGACACCACGCCCTCGACGAGCCAACGTTGGCGCGCGTCATCCAGATTTCCGAAGAACAAGGGATCCATCACGGCGAGCGGGCGCGCACCCATCGTGAAGACGTCGCGCAAGATTCCCCCTACGCCGGTCGCGGCGCCCTGGTAGGGCTCGATCGCCGAGGGGTGGTTGTGACTCTCGATACGAATGGCGACCGCGATGCCGTCGCCCGCGTCGATGACACCCGCGTTCTCGCCCGGTCCCACGAGTACGTGCGCACCGTCACTCGGGAGTCGACGCAGGTGGATTCGCGAGGACTTGTAGGAGCAATGTTCACTCCACATGACGCCGTACAGCGCTAGTTCCAGGGGATTCGGTTCACGACCGAGGACCTGATTGATCTGATCGAACTCCGAATCGGTGAGTCCCAGGGCGCGGTGCAGGGACTCGGGGAGGCGACTCACCCTTACAAACTACCCGGCGACGTCAGAACCTTCAGCGCGTCGTATCGAGTTCTCGCCGATGCGACCACGTCCATCGCGTGAGCGCAGTCGCCGCGAGCAGTGTCGCCACGTTGATGCACAGTTCAACGACGCCGTTGGCACCCTTGACCCAGATGCCGTGTTCGAGGTCAAACAGCACGTCCATTGCGCACAGGTAGAACCCCGCACCCGCACCCACGAGCAAGAAGAGCACGGCGGTGGGCGAACGACGCCGCAGCGCCCGCGCCGACAGCAACAGACACGCCACGATGAACCCGTCGGCGAGGGGGAAGGACTGCTCGAAGTTCACGTAGACCCTCGTGTTCTCCGAGGCGACGAAGGACCGGTGGCTGTACCAGAGCACCCAATAGAGCGCGATGATGACGGCCAACGCGACACAGATTCGTGCGACGCGACGAACGTGACCGGGCACGAGCCGCCGTCGAGCTAGCGCGCACCCACGGGGGCGCGAACAAATCCTTCGAGCAACACGCGACCGTCGGCGCTTCCGAGCAACGTGGACATGGCCCGCTCGGGATGGGGCATGAGGCCCACCACGTTACCCTCGACGTTCGAGACGCCCGCGATGTCATCACGCGAACCATTGGGATTCTCTTTGTAGCGAAGCACGATCTGGTCGTTGTCGACGAGCGAGGACCAGGTTTCGTCGTCACAGGTGTACGCACCCGAGAAATGGTTGATGGGAATCACCAACTCCTGACCGCGTACTGCCCCGCGGGTGAGGACCGACGTGGTCGATCCGACCACGAGCGTGGTGGGCTGACACAGGAAGGTAAGACCGCGATTCTTCTGCAGCGCCCCCGGCAAGAGACCCGCCTCGGTCAGGACCTGAAAACCGTTGCAAATACCGAGCACCGCGCCCCCGTCGCGGGCGTAGGAGGCGACCGCCTCCATCACCGGCGAGAAGCGCGCGAGGGCTCCGGGGCGCAAGTAGTCGCCGTGGGCGAAACCACCGGGGAGGATCACGCCGTCAAAACCGTCCAGGTCGGTGGCCGAGTGCCAGACGAACTCGGCGTCAGCCCCCAGAAGGCTCATCGCACCCAACGCGTCGTACTCGCAATTCGATCCCGGGAAGACCACGACGCCGATTCGTGTCATCGTCTAACCCTTCTCGTCGCTGCGCGCGGTCGCGCTCTCGATAACGGGATTGGAGAGGAGGCGCTCGGCGAGCGCGGAGGCGGTCGCCAACGCTGCTGATTCGTTCTCGGCGTCAATGTTCATCCGAAATGACTTTCCGGCTCGCACGTGGGTCACCCCGCGAAAGCCGAGCGCCGGAAGGGCCCGCTCAATCGTAGCGCCCTCAGGATCGGCGATGCCTTCGCGCAACGTGACGTCGACGATGATTGGGTAGTCCACTCTTACCCACCGTACCAGTCGCTCAGCGAATGCCCGGTCACTCGCTCGTAACACGCGACGTATCGCTCCGAGGTCACTTCGACGATGTCCGCTGGGACGTCGGGCGGTGGCGGCGTACGGTCCCATCCTTGCGCCGAGAGCCAATCGCGAAACGGTTGCTTGTCGAACGACGGCGGAGTCTCGCCTGAACGGACGCGATCGGCGGGCCAGATCCGCGACGAATCAGGCGTGAGCACCTCATCGCAGACGACCAGCTCGCCGTCGACGTAACCGAGTTCGAACTTGGTGTCGGCGAGAATCAAACCGACTTCGGCGAGCGAAGCCGCCGCTCGTGTGTAAAGTGAAAGACAGATCGCCATGGCCTGTTGGAGCGGCTCGTCGCCCACCAAACTCGCGGCGGTCGTCAAGTCGATGTTGATGTCGTGGCCCGATTCGGCCTTGGTCGAGGGCGTGAACAATGGTGTCTCGAAGGCATCGGTGAGCTTCATCCCTGATGGAAGGGCCATTCCCTGGACCGCACCGTGGGCGGCGTACTCCTCGTAGTAGGAACCGGCGAGCCGTCCGCGCACGATGCACTCCAGTGCCAACATCGTGGCGCGACGCACCAGCATCGTGCGCCCGTGCCACTGGGTCTCTGCCAAGAACCCGGGAACGAACGGTTCGATCTCGGCTGGATCACACGAGACCAATGACGCGGGGACCTCGCTGGCGAACTCGCGAATCCAGTAGTTCGTCAGGCCAGTGAGGACACGTCCCTTCTCGGGAATTGGCTCGTTCATCACCACGTCAAAGGCGCTCAATCGATCAGACGCGACCATCAGCAAGTGCGCGTCATCAACCTCGTAGAGGTCACGGACCTTGCCCGAGTACACGTGGCGAAGGTCGACGGTCACGTCGCCCACGTCAAAGCGTCGAGAAATCGGCGTCGATGAAGCAACAGGCGCTGCGCATCGAACGCGGTGTCGAGGACTTCGTCGCTGAGCGTCACGGCGTCGTCACCCGCGACTACCTCACGAAAGTTCCGTCGTTCCTCCACCGACTGGCGCGCGCAGCGCTGCACGATCCGGTACGCGTCCTCACGCGGCATACCCGAGTCGATGAGCGCCAGGAGGACGGACTGTGAGAAGACCAGGCCCAGCGACGTCACCGTCAAGTTCTCGAGCGCCCGCTCGGGATGTAGCACGAGACCCGTCGCGAGACCAGTGGCCTTTCGAAGCATGTAGACCGTCAGCTGTAAGGCGTCGGGCAGCACGACGCGTTCGACACTCGAATGCGAGATATCTCGCTCGTGCCACAAGGCAACGTCCTCGAGACCCGCCTGAAGATAGCCACGCAGGACGCGGCTGAGTCCGCACAGTCGCTCGGACAAGACTGGATTGCGCTTGTGCGGCATCGCGGACGAGCCCTTCTGACCAGGCAAAAAAGGTTCCTCCGCCTCGCCGACCTCACTTCGCGCGAGCAAGCGCACTTCCAAGGCGAACTGTTCGATCGAGGTGCCCAGAGCCGCGCACGCGTAGAGGACCTCGGCGTGGCGGTCCCGGGCGATCACCTGAGTCGCCGGCACGGGCACGAGACCGAGCGCGTCACAGACGTACTGTTCGACGAAGGGATCGATGTTCGAGTAGGTCCCGACGGCGCCGGACAGTTTCCCGACCGCGATCGCCGTGCGCGCACGTCGCGCGCGTTCGACGTCGCGCTGGACCTGCAGCGCAAATAACGAAAATTTTGCCCCGTACGTGGTCGGCTCCGCGTGCACGCCGTGCGTGCGTCCGGTGATCGGCCAGTCGATGGTCTCGACCGCCCTCGTGGTGAGGGCGTCACGGAGCGCGAGCGCCTCATCGATCACGACGTCCATTGCCTGGGTGAGTGTATGGCACAGCGAGGTGTCGACCACGTCAGACGAAGTGAGACCGTAATGGATCCAAGCGCCCTCGGGCATGCCAATCCTTGATTGAACCACGTCGACGAAGGCGGCCGTATCGTGATTGGTGACCAGTTCACGCTCGTCCACTGCCGCGACGAATGCCTCATCCACGATCGGACGGCGAGCACGTAGTGACGCGACGTCCGCTTTGGGCAACAGGCCCAATTGGGCGAGTGCCTCCGCCGCGAGAATCTCCACTTCGAGCATCGTGTCGAACCGATTGACGTCGCCAAAGAGTGCCGCGACGTCATCGGGCGAGTACCTCGGGATCATGACGCTCCTCTAGATCACGGCGAGAGCGATGTCGTTACGCATCACCCTCCCCTCAAAGGTTACGAGCGATGCGCCCTCGTACGCGCGTTCACGCGCGCCGCGCACCGAGTCGCCGATTCCAGTGATGGCGAGCACGCGCCCACCCGCGGTGAGAAAACGGCCACGCTCGTCCAATTCGGTGCCGGCGTGATACACGGTGACGCCCGCGACGGGCTCGGCCAGCTGGCCATCGCGCCCGAGACCGTAGATCATGTCGCCCTTGCGCGGATGTTGCGGGTAGCCGTGGGCGGCCAACACCACCGTGACCGCGTACTGCGACGTCCCCAACGCCGGCGTCTCGAGACGCCCCTCACCCACGCCGCGCAACAGTTCGAACAGGCGCGCGCCGTACAGCGGCGCGATGACCTCGGTCTCGGGATCACCGAAGCGAACGTTGTACTCGAGCAGTTTGGGGCCCTGGGACGTCAACATCACCCCGGCGTAGAGGACGCCACGAAAATCGATTGACCGACGATGCAGTTCGTCCGCCGTAGGCGCGACGATGTGTGCCATCACGTCCTCGACGAGCTCACTGGTCATGGCCTCCATCGGTGCGTAGGCGCCCATCCCGCCCGTGTTCGGTCCCGCGTCTGCGTCACCGACACGCTTGAAGTCCTGGGCTGGCGCGAGCGCCACGGCTCGCGATCCGTCAAAGAGCACGGTCAGCGAGCACTCCTCGCCGTCGAGCCCCTCTTCGATGACCACGGTCGTACCCGCCCGCCCAAACGCCGCGCCGCTCAGTTTCTCCAGCACGTCACGACGAGCTTCGGCCAGGTACTCGGTGACGAGCACACCCTTACCCGCCGCGAGCCCATCAGTCTTGATCACGTAGGGAGGATCCATGTTCGTAAGGAACGCCAGCGCCTCGTCCTCGCGCGCAAAGACGCCGAAGCGCGCGGTCGGCACGCCCGCGCTCGCGAGGAACTCCTTCATATAGGCCTTCGAACCCTCGAGGCGTGCGCCGTCAACGCCCGGGCCCACCACGGTCTTTCCCTGAGCGCGCAGCTCGTCGGCCAATCCCTCGACGAGCGGCTGTTCGGGCCCGATGACGAAGAGATCGGCTTCGAGTTCGGTCGCGGGCGTGGCGACGCAAGTGATGCCGTGCGCGGCGATGCCGGCGTTCCCGGGCGTCACCACGACGTTCCCGCTCTGGGCGAGAGCCCAGGCCAACGCGTGCTCTCGCGCACCGGCACCGATGACGACGCTTCGGGTCACGAGGGTCGAACGAACTGCTCTCGGCCCGGACCGACACCGACGACCGAGATGGGAACCCCGATGGTGTCCTGGAGGAACGTCACGTAGCTTTTCGCCTTGGCTGGTAACTGCCCGTAACTGGTGAATGACGTCAAATCACATTGCCAACCAGGAAGTGTCTCGTAGATCGGCGACACGTCGTGCAGGATCGACTGGTGATACGGCGGATAATCGTACCGCTCGCCGTTCGCCTCGTAGCCCACGCACACCTTGATCTCCTCGAGCGTGTCCAGCACGTCCACCTTCGTGAGCGCGATCTCACTGAGCGAATTGAGTCGGGCGGCCTGGCGGGCCATGACGGCGTCGAACCAACCGACCCGACGGCGACGACCGGTGTTCGTGCCGAACTCGTGGCCGCGCTCGACGAGCATTTCGGCCAACTCGCCGTCAAGCTCGGTGGGAAAGGGACCCGCCCCCACTCGCGTCACGTACGCCTTCGCGATTCCCACGATTCCCGTGAGGTCGCGTGGCCCCAATCCCGAACCAGTGCACGCGCCGCCCGCGACCGGATTGGACGAGGTAACGAAGGGGTACGTGCCGTGGTCGAGATCGAGGAACGTCGCCTGAGCCCCCTCGAGGAGTAGGTGTTCGCCCCGGTCCAGGGCGTCGTGGACAATGGCGACCGTGTCCTTGATCATGGGGGCCAGACGAGGGGCCATCTCGTCGAGGTACTTCTCAGTGATGGCCTTGGCCGGAATCGACGGGCGATTGTAGATCTTGTTCAGCACGAGATTCTTCTCGTGCAAGACCACCTCGAGCTTCTCGCGAAAGATCTTGGCGTCAAGGAGATCCTGGACGCGCAGTCCGACTCGCGAGGACTTGTCGGCGTAGGCCGGACCGATTCCGCGCTTCGTGGTACCCAGCGCGTTCTTGCCCAAGAAGCGCTCGGTCAACCGGTCGAGCTCTTGGTGATAGGGCATGATGAGGTGCGCGTTACCCGAGACGACGAGTCGTGAAACGTCGATTCCCTTGGCAGTAAGGGCGTCGAGTTCAGCGAGGAGGACTGCGGGGTCCACGACGACCCCGTTGCCGATCACCGGCGTGATGTGGGGGTAGAGCACCCCCGAAGGGACCAGTTGGAGCGCGAATGCCTCACCGTTGACGACGATGCGGTGTCCGGCGTTGTGGCCACCCTGGTAGCGGACCACCATGTCCATGTCGCGGGCCAGGAGATCGGTGAGTTTGCCTTTTCCTTCGTCACCCCACTGGGTACCGACTACCACGGTTGCGGGCACTGGACTCCCTCGAGACGGCCTCGTTGCCCACCAATGCTACCCCACCGAAATCACGCCTCGAGTTACTGGAACGTGAGCACGCCCTCGGTGTGGCCCACCGTGATCGTGTCACCTTCCTTGTAGACGCCCTCGAGCACCGCGAGCGCAATCGGATCTTCGAGACGATGTTGGATGACGCGCTTGAGCGGCCGCGCGCCGTAGTCGGGGTCGTAGCCCTCGTGCGCGAGTGCCGCGGCGGCCTCGGGCGTGACGTTGAGCGCGAGTTGCCGCTCGGCGAGACGCTTTCGCAGCCGGACCAATTGGATGCCGACGATGATCGCCAAATCCTTCTCGTCGAGACTACGGAATCGGATGATGTCGTCGATGCGATTGATGAACTCGGGGCGAAAGAAGAGCGACGGGTCGCCCGCCAAGTTGCTCGTCATGATGAACACCACGTTGGTGAAGTCGACCGTGCGTCCCTGTCCGTCGGTGAGACGACCGTCGTCGAGCACTTGCAGCAGCAGATTGAAGACGTCGGAGTGCGCTTTCTCGATCTCGTCGAGCAAGACCACCGCGTAGGGGCGGCGTCGAATCGCCTCGGTGAGTTGACCGCCCTCCTCGTAGCCCACGTAACCGGGCGGGGCGCCGATCAACCGGCTCACGGCGAATTTTTCCATGTACTCACTCATGTCGATTCGAATCATCGCCCTCTCGTCGTCGAAGAGGAACTCGGCGAGCGAGCGCGCCAACTCGGTCTTGCCCACGCCCGTGGGTCCGAGGAACAGGAACGAGCCAATCGGCCGGTGGGGATCGGAGAGACCGGCGCGCGAGCGACGAATCGCGTTGGCGACCGCCACGACCGCGTCGTCCTGACCGACGATTCGCGAATGGAGCAGTTGCTCCATTCGCAGCAGTTTGTCGACCTCACCCTCGAGCATCCGCGCGACCGGTACCCCGGTCCATCGGCTGATCACCTCGGCGATGTCCTCCGCGTCGACTTCCTCTTTCAAGTACGCGCCGTTCGCCTGAAGGACGCCGAGTTCGCGGGTCGCTTCGTCGATCGACTTGGCGAGCTCGGGGATCGTGCCGTAACGAAGCGCCGCCGCCCCGTTGAGGTCGCCGTCTCGTTCGAGACGATCCGCCTCAGCGCGGCGGTCCTCGAACTCCTGTTTGGCGGTTCGGATCTTTTGAATGGCCTGCTTCTCGGCCTGCCAGGTGGCTGCCATCTCGTCGGACTTCTCGCGCTGGTCGGCGAGCTCCTGTTCGAGTTTCGCGAGGCGCTCGACGGATCGATCGTCGGTCTCGTTACTGAGCGCGACCCGCTCGATCTCCAGTTGTCGAATTCGACGCATCACCACGTCGAGTTCGGTGGGCATCGAGTCGATCTCGATACGCAATTTCGACGCCGCCTCGTCCATGAGGTCAATGGCCTTATCGGGCAGGTTGCGATTGGGCACGTAACGTTGCGACAGCGTGGCCGCCGCGACGAGCGCCGCATCCTGGATGCGCACGCCGTGGTGAACCTCGTAGCGCTCCTTGAGGCCCCGGAGGATCGCTACGGTGTCCTCGATCGACGGCTCGCCCACGAAGACCTGCTGGAAGCGACGTTCAAGCGCCGCGTCCTTTTCGATGTACTGGCGGTACTCGTCGAGGGTCGTCGCGCCGATCATGCGCAACTCGCCTCGCGCCAGCAGCGGTTTGATCATGTTGCCCGCGTCCATTGACCCCTCGGCCGCCCCGGCGCCCACGATGGTGTGCAGTTCGTCGATGAAGGTGATCACGTCGCCCTGGGCGTCCTGGATCTCCTTCAGGACCGCCTTCAGTCGCTCCTCGAACTCGCCGCGGTACTTCGCTCCCGCGACCATCGAACCCAAGTCCAGTGCGACCACCTTTCGTCCCCGCAGCGATTCGGGCACGTCGCCTTCGACGATGCGAAGGGCCAGACCCTCGACGATCGCGGTCTTGCCGACGCCGGGCTCGCCAATCAGCACCGGATTGTTCTTGGTGCGTCGCGACAGGACCTGGATGACGCGGCGAATCTCGTCGTCACGGCCAATGACCGGGTCGAGCTTGCCGGTGCGCGCGAGTTCGGTCAGGTCGCGACCATATTTCTCGAGCGACGCGAAGGTCTCCTCGGGATTCTCACTCGTGATCCGCGCCGAACCCCTGATCCCGCGCAGTGCCTGTAGCAATGTCTCACGAGTCGTGCCGAGCAGGTCCGCCCAGGCCACGATGACGTGGTCGACCGACAGGTAGTCGTCGCCGAGGTCAGCGCGCAGTTCGTCGGCCTCGTCGAGACCTCGCCGAGCCTCGTTCGAAAGCCCGGGCTGGGAGCCGCCGACCGCCCGCGGCTCGGCGGCGACCTTCTCACCGAGCGAGGACGTGATCGAGACCGGGTCCAGGCCCGCGGCGACCAGCAACGGGCGCGCGACGCCGTCGGCCTGGTTCAGGAGCGCCAACAACAGGTGCGCCGGCGTGACGTACGGGTTGCCCGCGGCACCCGCCTGGGTTGTCGCCGCCTGGAAGGCTTCGCGAGTCTTGATCGTCCAACGTTGGGGGTCGAGTGCCATCAGCGCTCCTCTCGTTGACGGCGAGCGGCGTCGAGGAACAAGGCAATGGTGTTCTGGACCGGCACCAGGTCGCGACGGTACTGACGATGGGTCTGCTCCACGCTCGTTCGTGCTTCGTTCGCGGTGTCGGCGAGTTGTTCCTTGAGGGCGTCCACCTCCGCCTCGAGGCGCATGATCCGTTTGACGCCTTCGAGGTTGACGCCTTCATTGGTGAGGTCCTGAATGCGGCGCAGCGCCGCCAAGTCCTCTTCGGAGAAGCGCCGTGATCCGCCGCTCGTGCGTTGGGGGTTCAACAATCCACTTCGTTCGTAGTTACGAAGCGTCTGGGGATGGACGCCGGCGAGTTCGGCAAAGACCGAGATTACGTAGACGGCGTGTTGGTGTCGCTCTGTCATGATTCAACTTCCTCGTGCAACGCGGCGGCCAGTTTCTCTACCAGCGTCCGCTGTTCTTTGTTCAACTTCTTGGGTACGGTCACGTTCACCGTGACCAGGAGGTCACCCGCGGCGTGTTTGCCCGCCGCGGGTACGCCACGGCCCCGCACTCGCATCGTCGTGCCGGGTTGGGTACCGGCGGCGATCTTGAGCGTGACCGGCTCGTCGAGGGTAGGCACCTCAACGGTCGTACCGAGCATGACCGCGGTCAGCGGTACCTTCACCGTCGTCGTGATGTTGCGCGCCTTGCGGTCAAAATGAGCATCGGGGGTGACGTGCACGTCCACGAACAAGTCACCGGGGGGTCCTCCGTGGGTCCCGGGGTTGCCCTTGGCCTTGAGGCGAATCCGCTGGCCATCGACCACGCCCGCCGGCACCCGGACGTTCACGCGCCGCGACGACGGCTCACGACCCGTGCCCTGACAGGTGGGACACGGCGTCACGATCCGACCTCCGCGGCCCTGGCACACCGGACAGATGCTCGACATCGCGAAGGGTCCCTGGTCGTCGTTCAACACGCCGCGGCCCTGGCATCGCTCACAGGTGACAAAACCGGTTCCCGGCGCCGCCCCGTTGCCACCACACGTGCGGCACGCGTCCCCGCTCGGCAGACTCACGGTGGTCGTGACGCCCTTCACGGCGTCACGAAAACTGAGGTGCAGCGAGGTCTCCAGGTCAGCCCCGCGGGCCGCTCGTTGACGACGCTGGCCAAACAGGCCACCGAAGATATCGCCCAAGTCGCCGAAGTCGCCGGTCTGGAAATTGAAGCCGCCCGCTCCCGCGCCGGCTGCGCCGGGTCGAAATCCGCCCGTGGCGCCGAGTCGTCGCACCTCGTCGTACTCCTTACGCTTCTCCTTGTCGCCCAGTACGTCGTAGGCGACCGAGACGTCCTTGAACTTCTCCTCCGAACCCGGATTGGTATCAGGATGCAACTCCTTGGCGAGCTTTCGATAGGCGCGAGTGATCTCCTTCTCGGTCGCACTCGACGTCAAACCCAGAACTTTGTAGTAGTCCGTGTCGAACCACTCGCGTTCGGCCATTTAACCCTTCACTCTCACCATCGCGGGGCGCAGGACTGCGCCCTTCCAGCGGTAACCCGCCCGCAGCACGTCGTCGACGACCTGTTCGGAGCCGCCTTCGTCACCGGGCACGTGCGCCACGGCGTCGTGCATCTGGGGATCAAAGAGCACGCCCACGTCGTCGATCCTTTCCAGACCTTCCTTCGAGAGCGTGTCGAGCAGCAACGCCCTCGATTGTTCGAGGGCCGCCGCTTCCTCGTTCGTCTCGCCCGCGAAATGGGCCTGGGCGAGGTCGAGCGCGTCGAGCACCGGCAGCAACTTCACCACCACGTCGCCCGCCGCCCGCGTGGCTGACTCTTCTGACGAGCGCAGGACCCGCTTGCGGTAGTTCTCGAAATCGGCCTGCAGACGCTGCAGCGAGTCCAGGTAGTCGTCACGTTCGCGTTCGACGTCACTGCGTGGATCGACCGGCGCGGTGGTGGCCATTCCTGGCCCCACCTCGTCGATGGTCACGTCGTCGTTCTCGACCCGTTCATTGGCCGCGGTCTGGTCGGTCACGGTTAGTCAACGATCTCGGCGTCGACGATGTCATCGTCGTTGCCGGCCGGCGCCGCGGGCTCGGAGTTGGCCTTGGCCGCCTCCTCGTAGAGACGCTGACTGAATCCCTGGCTCGCGGTGAGCAACTTCTCCGTGGCGTTCTTGATCGCCTCGATATCGGTGCCGTTGAGCGCTTCCTTCAGCGACGAGAGCGCGCCTTCGACGTCCTCGCGCTCGGTACCCTGGAACGATTCGGCCTGGTCCTTGAGCACCTTCTCGGTCTGATACACCAAGCCGTCGGCGTTGTTGCGCACTTCGGCTTCATCGCGACGCTGACGGTCCTCCTCGGCGTGCGCCTCGGCGTCACGGACCATCCGGTCGATCTCCTCCTTGGAGAGCGACGAACCGCCGGTGATGGTCATGGACTGGGTCGCGCCCGTCGCCATGTCCTTCGCGGACACGTGGACGATGCCGTTCGCGTCGATGTCGAAGGTCACTTCGATCTGGGGGATGCCCCGTGGCGCGGGCGGGATACCGACCAACTGGAACTTGCCCAGCGTCTGGTTGTAGGACGCCATCTCGCGCTCACCCTGCAGGACGTGCACCTCGACCGAGGGCTGATTGTCGTCGGCCGTCGTAAAGGTCTGTGACTTCTTGGTCGGGATCGTGGTGTTGCGGTCGATGATCTTGGTCATCACGCCACCCTTGGTCTCGATACCGAGCGACAACGGCGTCACGTCGAGCAACAAGATGTCCTTAACGTCGCCCTTCAACACGCCCGCCTGGACGGCGGCGCCGATGGCGACGACCTCGTCGGGATTGACCGTCTTGTTCGGTTCCTTACCGGTCACCTTGGTCACGAGTTCCTGGACGGCGGGGATCCGCGTCGAACCGCCCACGAGGATCACGTGGTCGATCTTGTCCAAGGTCAGTCCCGCGTCCTTGATCGCCTGGTCGAACGGCTTGCGGCAGCGTTCGACGAGGCTCGCCGTCAGCTCGTTGAACTTGGCGCGCGTCAGTTTCAGGTCGAGGTGCTTGGGGCCGTCGGCCGTCGCGGTGATGAAGGGCAGGTTGACCTGGGTCTCTTGGACCGCGGACAGTTCGATCTTCGCCTTCTCCGCGGCTTCCTTCAGACGTTGCACGGCCATCTTGTCCTGGGAGAGGTCGACGCCTTCGGTGTCCTTGAAGGTCTTGACGAGCCATTCCATGACCGCGTCGTCCCAGTCGTCACCACCGAGGTGGGTGTCACCGTGGGTGGACTTCACCTCGAAGACGCCGTCGGCGATGTCGAGTACGGACACGTCAAAGGTGCCGCCACCGAGGTCGAAGACCAAGACGGTCTGTTCCTGGCCGGCCTTGTCCAGGCCGTAGGCGAGGGCGGCTGCGGTCGGCTCGTTGACGATGCGCAGCACCTCGAGACCGGCGATCTGACCGGCCTCTTTGGTGGCGGTGCGCTGGGCGTCGTTGAAGTACGCGGGCACCGTGATGACCGCCTGGGTCACCGTGTCGCCCAAGTACGCCTCAGCGTCGCGCTTCAACTTCTGCAGGATTCGCGCGGAGATCTCCTGGGCGGTGTACTTGGTGCCGTCAATGTCGACCGACCACTTCTCACCCATGTGGCGCTTGACCGATCGAATGGTTCGCTCAGGGTTCGTGATCGCCTGACGCTTCGCCACCTCTCCGACGAGGACCTCGCCGGTCTTGGAAAAACCGACAACCGAAGGCGTGGTGCGACCACCCTCGGCGTTGGGGATAACGACGGGCTCGCCCGCTTCAAGGACACTGACCACCGAGTTGGTGGTTCCCAGGTCGATTCCGACTGCCTTTGCCATGAACTGCTCCTTCTTGTTTTCTGCGATCTCGACTCGCCAGACCCTCTGGACAGCGAGAACTTACAGAACCAAGCATACAGACTTGAGTCTCCTCTTGTCAAGAAAATAGATAGCGGCTCTTATAGTTCTTGCCGTTTGAAGCGCCGCTGCCTGAAGTTGTCTGGAAAAGTCGAGTTTTGAAGGTATCCCCGCACTCACTACGCTGGGTTCGTGCCCGACCTTATTCTCCTTCGCCACGGCCAATCCGAATGGAACGACCTGAATCTCTTCACGGGCTGGCAGGACGTCGATCTGACGGCCCTGGGCGAAGGCGAGGCACAGAACGCGGGCAGCCTGCTCGCTGGCGCCACGGACCTGGACCTGCGGGTCCTGCACACCTCGGTCCTGACCAGGGCCATCCGAACCGCCGAGATCACGTTGCACGAGGCGAAGCGTTCGTGGCTTCCCGTGCGACGCAGTTGGCGTCTAAACGAGCGCCACTACGGCGACCTGACGGGCAAGGACAAGAAGCAAACCGCCGAACAGTTCGGCAGCGAGCAGGTCAAGCTCTGGCGACGTTCCTACGACGTGCCGCCACCGCCCCTGCCCGAGGGCGACCCGCGCTCCAACGCGGCGGACCCGCGCTATCGCGACGTGCCCGCGGAGTTCATCCCGCGCACTGAGTGCCTAAAGGACGTGGTCGCTCGCGTCACCCCGTACTTCAGCGACGTGATCGTCGAGGATCTTCGCAAGGAGGCGGTGAGCGGAGGGGCCGTTATCGTCGTCGCGCACGGCAACTCGCTGCGCGCGCTTCGTAAGGTACTCCAACACATCGACGACGACGAGATCGCCGAACTCGAGATCCCGACCGGTATTCCCTACCGGATCAAGATGGACAACGAACTCAACGTGCTCGAGGCGGACTACTTGGGGGACCCGCTGGCCGCGGCGGCGGCGGCCGAAGCCGTCGCACGCCAGGCCGGCTGAGTCATACCGCTTCGGGACCTCGCTCGTTGGTGCGAATACGCACCACGCGCTCGACGTCCGTCACCCACACTTTGCCGTCACCAACGGTGTCAGTGCGTGCGGCATTCACTATGGCGTCGAGGACCGATTCCACCTGTTCATCGGTGACGACGATCTCGATCTGGATCTTGTCAATGAAGTCGAACTCGTACTCTTTGCCGCGGTAGATCTCGATGTGACCTCCCGTGCGTCCGAATCCTCGTACCTGACCCACTGTCATTCCCGTGACGCCAACTTCTTTCACCGCCACCTTGACCTCGTCAAGTTTGAACGGCTTTACGACTGCAGTTACCAATTTCATCGTCGCTCCTTAGACGTTGTCGCTGTGCAGGTGACTGGGGCTATCCACGGGCTCACCGAAGGTGGGCTCGGGGAAGGCTTCCTCATCGTGGATTGCGAGGTCACCAACGGCGAGCGTCGCGTCATCCTCACGTAGACCACCCAAGACGAGCTTCACAAAGAAGAAGATAATCGCGGTACCGAAGGCGGTCCAACCGATGATCCACAACGCTGCGAGGAACTGTTCCCAGAGCTGATGGAACGAGTGACCGTAGAACCAGCCGTCAACGAAGAACGAGCCAGCGCCCTTGTAGTGCGCACCCTTGATGCCGTACTCGACCATTCCCGGGTCCGCGAAGATTCCCACTAACAATCCACCAGTGAGACCCGCGAAGCCGTGGGTGTAGATAACGCCCAGGGCGTCGTCGACTTTGGAGAACGGACGGCACTTCGAGAGGAAATTCCACGCGAGCCAGACCACCGTCGAGGCGATCAGACCGACGTAGATGGCACCCATGCCGTTGACCCAACCTGCGCTCGGGGTGATGGCGACCAGGCCACAGATCATGCCGTTGATCGCCCCCAGGAAGGTTGGTTTCTTTTGTTTCGTCCCGATCATGTCCCAGACGACCCACGTGATTAATCCGACGGCGGTCGCGACGTTGGTATTGAGCACGGCGGCGGCGGCGTCGGCACCCGCGTAGAACGGGTCACCTCCGTTAAAGCCGTTCCAGCCGAGCCAGAGGATGCCCGCGCCGACCGCGACCATCATCAAGTTGCTCGGGAACGCGTTCTCCTTGTCCTGCCAGCGACGTGGTCCGAGGATTGCGGCGCCGACGAAGGCCGCCACACCGGCGCTGAGGTGGATGACGTAACCACCGGAGTAGTCAACGGCACCCTTGATGGCGAAGAACCCGCCACCCCAGAGCAGCTTCGCGTCCACGCAGTAGACCAGAGTGATCCACAACGGCACGATGAGCAACCACGCCTTGAACTTGAGTCGTCCCACCAGGGCGCCCAAGAACAGGATGGGCGTGATCGCCGCGAAGACGAACTGGAAGTACGCCAGCGTGGCGGTCGGGAAGTGGAACGGCACGAGGGTGTTCGCCCCCGAGACGGCTTGCCCCTGTTCGGAACCCGAGGTCGCCAGTGGTGTGAAGTGACCAATGAAGTTACTCCAGAACGATCCGGTGGCGCCGAAGTGCGACGCGGGTCCGAAGGCCAGGTTGTAACCCCAGAGCATCCACACCACGAGCGTGATCGAGAACGCCATAAACGTCATGAACATGGTGTTGACGATCCACTTCTTTCGAACCAGGCCGCCATACAGCACTGCAATTCCCGGAAGGCTCATCAAACCGACCAACGTCGCGGCGACTAGCTGCCACGTGTTGTCAGCTGGATTGAGCCAACTGGGATATGGGATGTTGGTGACTGCGGTGAGCACATCCACTCCTTTTGATTAATAGGAGAGGGCGACGCTGACCTCAGGTTGATGGCCCCAGTGTGTCAATTGAGGATTTCTGCTTCGTTAGCGAAGTGTTTCGGGCGTATGAACAACGCCCGGATTTCAGGCGTCGTTCTGTTTCGAGGCCGTCGGCGCCAGCGAACGTTCGACCACCTGGGCGATGTCGAGCACCGACACCTCGTCGGCCCTCCCGTTGGCTTTTACTGCATCGTCGAGCATAATCATGCAGAAAGGACACGCCGTCGAGACGACGTCGGCTCCCGTGCCGAGCGCCTCCTGGGTGCGCTCCATGTTCACCCGACGTCCGATGTTCTCTTCCATCCACATTCGTGCTCCGCCGGCGCCGCAACAGAAGCCCTTTTCGCGGCAACGGCCCATCTCGACCTGCTTCACGCCGGGGATCGAGTCGAGCACGTTGCGCGGCTCGTCAAAGACGCGGTTGTGGCGACCCAGATAACACGGGTCGTGATAGGTGACGGTCCCCTTATAGGCGACACCCGGAACGAGTCGGCCGCTCGCCACCAGGTGGCTGAGAAGTTCGGCGTGGTGAATCACCTCGTAATCGCCCCCGAGAGCCGGGTATTCGTTCTTCATCGTGTTAAAGCAGTGAGGACAACTCGCCACGATCTTGGTGGCTCCCACTTCATTCAAGGTCGCGATGTTGGCTTTGGCCATCTCCTGGAAGAGATACTCGTTACCCATGCGTCGCGCCGGGTCACCGGTGCACGACTCGCGAGGACCAAGGATCGCGAAAGTCACGCCCGCACGGTGCAACATCCGTGCGGTCGATTCGACCTGCTTACGTCCGCGCTCGTCGAGTGAACCTGCGCACCCCACCCAGTAGAGATACTCGACGTCGCCAGGAATGGTGCCGTCCACGATCGGAACTTCGAAGTCGAGTGCGCCCAGCCATTCGGTCCGCTTGGACGCTCCCAGTCCCCACGGGTCACCCTGGTTCTCCATATTGCGCAACAAGAGACTGGCCTCGCTGGGAAAGCGGCTCTCCATTAAGACCTCGTAGCGACGCATGTCGATGATGGCATCGACGTGTTCAATGTCGACCGGACATTGCTCGACACAGCTACCACACGTGGTGCACGACCAGAGGACGTCGGGGTCGATCGTCGTGGGCACCAACGTCGCCACGTCGCCCGACGACTCGCCCGACAACAGCCGATCCGCGGAGGCGAACATGTTGTCGCGAAGTCCCATGATCAACAGCTTCGGACTAAGCGGCTTGTCGGTGTTCCACGCAGGGCACACCGACTGGCACCTTCCGCATTCGGTGCACGTCGCGAAGTCGAGCATCTGTTTCCAGGTGAAGTCCTCGATCTTGCCCGCGCCGAACACGGTGTCCTCGGTGACGTGCTCCATGTCCATGTCCGGGGTCTTGTCGAGTCCGCCCAGCGCCCGTGGCCGGCGCGACACGCCGACGTTGATGGGGGCAAGGAAGATGTGCAGGTGCTTGGAATACGAGACGAAGACCAGGAATCCGGTGATGACGGCGACGTTGGCGATCAGGAACACCGCTTCCAAGACCGAGTTCACCCCGGTCCCGAGCGGGTGGAGCCAGATCGCCACGACGTGGCTCGCGAAAGACCATTTTGAGTTCCCGAAAGGAAAATGGCCCGTGTTGACCTGAGCCGCCCGATAGACCAGCAGCGTGATGATGACCATCGAGATCAAGAACAGCACCAGCCAGGCGGCGCCGAGGTGACTGCCGTAGAAACGGCTGGCGCGCTCCTTGCGCGACGGGGCGTTCTTGATCCGGATGATGGTAAAGACCACGAGAGAGACGAGTACCGCGCTCGCGAAGAAGTCCTCGACGAAGCCCAACCAGTTGTCGGTGCCGATCAGCGGGATGTGAAAGCTTCGCTGGAACAGCGACCCGTACGCCTCGATGATCGTCAACAACAGGACGGTGAAGCCCCACATCGTGAAGAAATGCGCGAGTCCGGGCACGGTCCATCGAAGGAGCTTGCGCTGACCGGCGACTTCAGTGACCTCAGCCTCACTGACCTTGCGGAATCCTTGCCAGCGACGAGGTGCCGGCTGACCACTTCGCACCAACCGCGAAAGCCAGTAGAAGCGACGTCCCGCGACAACGAAGCAGATGACGCTGACGCCCAGTCCGATGATGATCCGAGCTAACACTGACCACTCCCCATTGACGACATTACGGTTTCTCGTCCTTGAAGTTCTCTGAGTAACGGCTCGCGGTGGGACCACGCTGTCCTCGATACTTCGAACCCAGACCGGACGAACCGTACGGTCGATCCGCCGGGGTCGTCATCTCAAAGAAACTGATCTGACCGATCTTCATGCCTGGATACAGCGTGATTGGAAGATTCGCGACATTCGAAAGCTCAAGCGTGAGGTGGCCATCCCAACCCGCGTCCACGAATCCCGCGGTCGAGTGGATGAGTAGTCCCAGCCGTCCGAGAGAACTCTTTCCCTCGAGGCGCGCCACGAGATCGGCGGGTAGGGCGACTCGTTCGATCGTCGAACCGAGCAGGAACTCTCCGGGGTGCAGGATCATTGGTTCGGTGGGCCCGACGTCGATCAACTCGGTAAGGTCCTCCTGGGCTTCACGCACGTCAATCACACGTTGCGAATGATTACGAAAGACACGAAACAGTTGATCGATGTGAAGATCAACGGAGGACGGCTGGATGCAGTCCTCGCCCAGGGGATCGATAATGATGCGACCCGCACCGAGAGCTTCCTTGATTGAACGGTCCGAGAGCACCATAACCATGGCAACGATAGTCCCAAGTCGGTTCGCCACTTCGACTCAACGGCCGTCGAATCGTGCGGAGAGCGGCTTATCTACTCGAGTACGAAAAGCCAGTCCCACATGCGCGTTCTGGGTTCATAGGGAAAACCATCAACCCGGAGTCGGGCCACCTTTCGGCGGGAATTTTCCCATATCCGCTCCGACTTTAAGGCCGATGTTGGCAACGTGCAGGTGGATCTCCTCGAGCAAATCCGTGTTGCTCTTTACCTGTGCGGTCAACTCAGTATTCTCCTGGATCAACCTCTTGATGTCATCGGTGTTCAAGGAGGTATGCACCGCAACTTCAGACGAGATTGAATCGGATCGCTTCGCGGCTATCAGCAACGCCGCCGCCTGCACGCCAGCCATCATCGAGAGGAAAAGGTTGAGCAATATATAGGGGTAGGGGTCAAAGGCCTTCTTGTGCAAGATGTGCTCGAGAAACAAGGTGTTGGTGAGCGCCCACGCAATCATGACCGCAAAGAAGGCGAAGACGAAGGTCCACGAGCCCATCATGTTGCGCATGCGGTCAGCAGCTCGTTCACCAAGAGTAAGTTGCTCGCGGGTGCGGACGCCGGGATGTTTGTGCCAAAGGGTGGGCCAGGACGATTGCATGCAACCATGATCATTCCACCGACTCGTAGGGTGTTGGGGGACCGACCAAAATCTGGCCATTGAGCAGATCACGTCCCTGGTGTCTTCGACGAGAGTGGCAGTCGCTTCAGCCGGTGTTCCTCGATGTGCTGCCGCGATACCATTGACCGAATGCGGGCGTAGTTCAGCGGCAGAACATCAGCTTCCCAAGCTGAGAACGCGAGTTCGATTCTCGTCGCCCGCTCCAAGCTTGATTTCGCTGCAACGACAGGGTCAAAGATTGCATGCGTGACGGTTGGTTTTCGCCACTGTTCGTCGCAAATCACTGTCGCAAGTGCTGGCAATGACAGTAAACCACGCGCGCCAGCATCTTGCCGCTGGCGTCTGGCACAACGGAATGTTGATTTGCCGGGATAGGTAAGACAAAACGTTTGGATTTCGCGGAATTGTTGTTTACTTTCCGTGAACCACCGAGTCCGACAAAATCCTTGCCACCTCATTAAGACGTTCGGGAACGACTCGCCACCACATCCATCTACCTCGCTTCTCGCCGACAATCAAACCCGCCGCGGCCAAAATTCTCGTGTGGTGAGAGATTGTGGGCTGACTCTTATTGAGCGGCTCTTCGAGAGCACAGCTGCAGACCTCGTCATCTGATGCAATAAGCGACAGCATCCGGAGGCGTGCGGGGTCACTAAGAGCAGCGAAGATCTGCGACAGATCGCTGGCCTCCGCTTCGGAAAGTGTCGTGCCAGCTAATGGACTACAACAACTGACCACATCGTTGTTAATCAAGATTGTCTTACGTGGCGTCATGTCTTCAACAATAGTATTGACAATCATCAATGTCTTTGCTACCCTTCATATCGACAATCATCAATCTATGGGAGAAAGCAATGTCTCGAGTTCAACTTGCCCTTAACGTCTCTGACCTTAACGAGGCGGTGGTTTTCTATTCGAAGTTCTTCAAGACTGAACCAGTGAAGATCCGACCGGGATATGCCAACTTCGCAATCACTGATCCACCTCTCAAACTGGTTCTCTTCGAGAATCCTGACGTCGCTGGCACGATCAATCACCTGGGAGTCGAAGTGTTCTCGACCGGTGAGGTCGTCGGCGCAGCAAAGCACCTTTCGAAACAAGGTTTCGTCACGGATGTTGAAAAAGGCACGATCTGCTGTCATGCATTCCAGGACAAAGTCTGGGTCGACGGGCCCGACGACTCTCGCTGGGAGGTCTACACGGTTTTGGATGACGCAGAAGAAATGACGTCTAGCGGAGACGTCCCACTTTGTTGTTCGACCGAGTCACTCGAGATTTCTGCCTCGCCTCGTTCCTCCCTCTGTTGCTGACACTCACCAGCGTGACTTCACTCGATCATCCCGTACTTTGGCGTCGTCTATTCGCTGAGTGCCTCGGCAGCCTCCTTTTGGCTGCAGTCGTCATAGGTTCGGGCATCGCTGCTCAGACGCTGTCGCCAAACATGGTTGGTCTTCAACTCCTGGAGAACGCAACCGCCACAGCCGCCGGGCTGTATTTTCTGATCTTGTCATTGGGTCCAGTGTCGGGCGCGCACTTCAATCCCCTCGTGTCCCTGGTCGACGCGGCGACTGGCGGCCTACGTTGGCGCGAGGTGCCATGGTACGTGACCGCACAGGTCCTGGGTTGCACACTCGGAGCGATTGTCGCCAACATGATGTTCTCGCATGCTGCGCTAAGTATCTCGACCGATCACCGCGCCTCGACGGCGCATCTTTTTGCCGAGGTCGTAGCAAGCGCCGGATTAATTCTGGTCATCTTCACTCTCACTCGGTCAAGTCGAGGACATCTCTGCGCGTCGGCGGTCGCCTTGTACATTGGCGCGGCGTACTTCTTCACGAGCTCAACAAGCTTCGCCAACCCTGCGATCGCAATTGGAAGGATGTTCTCCAACACGTTTGCTGGAATTACCCCGGCTTCCGTGCCCGGATTCATCGCCGCCGAACTCGTGGGTGGGGTGGTCGGCTACTTCGTGATTGTGACGCTCTATCCGAACGCGCCACGCGAGCTGCATGAACTTGAGTCGTAACAAGAGAGGACAAAGCGATGACATGACCAGTAGGAAAAAGCCCGAGATCCTCTTCCTTTGTGTGCACAACGCCGGGCGATCGCAGATGGCGGCGGGGTTCGCCCGATCGCTGGGCGATGGCCGCGTAGTGATTCATTCGGCGGGGACCGCACCAGGTGAACAGCTGAATCCTTCCGTTGTCGAAGTCATGCATGAAAAAAGTATCGACATCACTAGCCAATTTCCTCAAGCCCTGACCGAGGAAATGGGCCTCGGATCGGACGTCATCATCACCATGGGCTGCGGTGACACGTGCCCGGTTTATCCCGGCAAGCGCTATCTCGATTGGGAGATCGCTGACCCGGAGGGAAAATCGCTCGATGAAGTGCGTCCCATTCGTGACGACATCGAACGCCGCGTTGCTGCCCTGCTCGACGAGCTCCTTGACCAGACCAATTGAAGCGACAGGGTTGCCGACCGAATAAGGCTCACTTTTGGTCTTTTGGTATTCCGTCCGAATAATTTCGACAGGTGACATCAGTTTTAGTTGGGGTAACCAGAAAATCGAAAGTGCCCATGGAGTGCCCAGCGGCAAATTAGGAATGAACCTGCACCCTCGAACTATTGGTTGATCAGGTATTTAATCGAGGCCTTTTCAGTTTGTTTATCTACTTCCCAAGCTGAGAACGCGAGTTCGATTCTCGTCGCCCGCTCCAAGTGCGCTAGTACCCGTTTATTGGACCAGTCTTTAGGGCAATGAATGGAATGGTACGAGCAGATTGATTTGACGCGTCGATTGCTTGGACTAGCTGAACGTCGTATAAAGAAGGTTTTGTGAAAGGACTTTGGTGCTTTTCTGCTACTTCCACACGAGGTCGAACGTCATTGTAGGAGCCGTAGTGGCGCAGACTTGAGGAGCGGAGAGCGTGGCCACCGCGGCGATCGTCTTGCCGGGAATTATGGTACCCCTGTTGAAATGACCAGTAAAGCTAAGCGTGAATGTGTAGGGCGTGGGACTGCCAACCGTCGTGTTGTTAAATGAGAATGTTCCTTTCGGCGTTAGGACCTCACTACCCAAGTAAAAGGTAATAAGTCCGGTTGTTTTAAACTCGTTTGGGTTTGTCACCGATAGTTGTGGCGAAGGATTACATGCCACTTCACCTTCAATTTTTGATCCAGGGCCACCGATTGGTCCCACGATGATTTCGCCATACTCAACTGTGAACCTGACGTACGGGGCTCCTGGAACAATTTTCGACGTATAAAGACCATCGGG
>Ga0181516_10000924_pt1 | contig 24080 bp, 21 predicted proteins | sample PEATcosm2014_Bin_25_FD_121104 | JGI IMG/M metagenome (GOLD analysis project Ga0181516, IMG submission 121104) | Peatland microbial communities from MTU Mesocosm Facility, Houghton, MI, USA - PEATcosm2014_Bin01_10_metaG | ecosystem: Environmental > Terrestrial > Soil > Wetlands > Peat | place... | reverse complement strand
CCGAGAGCGGAGGGCGCGGGATGCGATCGGCAAACTGCCGCTGCAGCTTCTCGATCTCGGCGGGCGGGGCTTCTTTGCCTTCGGCCTTGTATTTGTCTTTCAAATCTTGAACGGCTTTGTCGACTTCGGGTTTCTGCGCCTTTTGCGCATCGCGGTAAGGCTGCGAGAGGAAAGCAGAATAGAAATTGACCTGGACGACACCGCCCTTGGAGTTGGGCCCGCCGGAGTTGGCCACGGCGCGGAGCATGTCGTCGGTCATGTTGCGTGGTGCGTCGCAGAGGGCGCGGGCCGAGGAATGCGATGCAATGACGGGGGCGCGGGTAATGACCAGGGTGCGATAGAAAGTGCGGTCGGAAACGTGGGAGATGTCGACCATCATGCCGAGGCGGTTCATCTCGTAGACAACGTCTTTGCCAAATTCGTTGAGGCCCTCTTTGGTGTGAGGCACGGATGGGTTGTCGATATCGCCGGAGCTGTCGGCCCAGCCGTTGGAGTTGGACCAGGTGAGGGTCATGTAACGAACGCCGAGCGCGTAGTAATCGCGGAGGAGGGCGAGCGAGTCCTCGATAGAGTGGCCGCCCTCGATGCCCATGAGTGCGGCGAGTTTGTGTTCGCGATGGGCGAGCTCGATGCCCTCTGGGGACGTAACGAACATCATCTGGTCAGGATGTTTGGCGACCTGCTGCTTGACGGAATCGATGAGGATCAGAGTGCGACGGGCGAAGTGGCCCTGGTTGGCTTCGGGGTCGACCCAGATGGAGAAGAACTCCGCGCCGAGGTTGCCTTTGCGGGCCGACTCGAGGTTGAAGTTGCCGCCGTTGAGAGGGTCGCCGAGGTCGAAGTTTTCGTCGACGAAGCGCTGAGGCGTGTCGGCGTGGGTATCGATGATGATTGCGGACTTCTGCACCGCTTCAGCGGCTTGGGTTTTCGAGGTCATTTTGGCGGTCGGGGTGGATTTGGCCGGGGTTTGAGAAAAGAGCACAGCGGCGAAGGCGAGCAAGAGAGAGGAAGGCAGGAGATACAAGGCGCGTGTCCGCATAGTCTTGCGATGAGTATAGCCCGAATGAGGCCGGTTTCGATGGGCACGAATCGGCCTGGCATTTTGTGGCGAGGACGACGCGGGTAAAACCAAAGTACCGGCACGATGTCGTAGCTGTGCCAAAAGAGGGATATTCTCAGCATATCGGATGTGCGAAGTTGGTCTTGCCAGACCCTCTGCGAAGCGTTGCGGAAGGATGGGAGACCCGGATTCGGGGCATATCGCAGGGATGAATCATATGTTGGTTGATGCGACGCTTCTGATCCAGGACATCCAACTGCTTTGCTTCACCGTAATCTTCGGCGTGCTGGCATTCCAACGCTGGCATGACGCTACTCGACGGTGGCTGTGGTACAGCTTTCTGGCCAATGCGGCCGGCGCCATCTTCGATCTGCTGGGCGGGCACTTGCCGAATTGGATCGGGCGCGGCATCAACCTCGAGATGATCCCTCTGTCGTATGCGCTGGTTAACGTGGCGCTGGTCCATTTTGAAAGACGCGGCAAATTGGCAGTGTGGATTTCCGGCGCTGTACTTGTAGCCACGCTTCCGCTGTATCTACTCTGGTGTAACCGGACGGCACAATTCCCCAGCAATGCCCTGGGAGACTTGGCCATCGCACTCGAATCCGTGGTGACGATCGCGATTCTCTCAATTGGAAGAGAACGGCCGACGCGCGCGCCTCGGCTGTTGATGGGCGGCTTTCTCGTGTTGTTTGCCCTGGTGGAGTTTGCGCGGGCCGGCGTGGCGTTTGTGCTGCATGCCGATCCCGATCTGTTTTCGCGCAATCTTGAAATCACCAGTGCGGTCGCATATATCGTGAACGTTTCAGTATTGCCCCTCGCATTTATCTGGATGATGAACGCGCGACTGGAAGCGGAACTGGTGCAACAGAGCATCGTCGATCCCCTGACCGATGTACTGAACCGTCGCGGACTGGAACGGGCGCTGGAGCGGGAACTGGCGGGATTTCGACGGTACAAAGGCGATCTCACGGTCGCTATGCTCGATCTCGACCATTTCAAACTATTCAACGACAAGTATGGTCACGCGGCCGGCGACTTGGTGCTGATTGAGGTAGCCAATCTGTTGAATCGGTTGCTGCGCGAGACGGATGTGGTGGGGCGGCTGGGCGGGGAAGAATTTGTATTGATTCTTCCGCGTACGGACAGCAACCATGCACGGCCAGTTCTCGAGATGGTGTGCAAGGCGATGCGGGAAAATACGGTGACGGTTCCCGGCGTTGAGGCCCGGGCCACGGCCAGCTTTGGCGCGACCGCGACGCATGGGCGGCTGGCGGTGACGGCGCTGGACCTGCTGCGGGAGGCGGATGTGGCGCTCTATGAGGCCAAGAAACGCGGCCGCGACCAAGTGCGCTTCTTTGCCGAGGACGATGCGATGACGGAGCTTTCGCTGGACGAATCGGAACTGAGCTCAGAGGAGTCGCAGCCGCCGCGGTCAAGTGCTGCCTAGGGAGGCGCGGCTTAGTGGCCCGAAGCTTAGTGGCGAAGGAAGCTTTGCGCGGAGTAAATCGGCGCGTCGGCTCTCGGAGTTGAGGGCGGGTCGGCAATGAAGACATCGCCCGACTTGTGCCACTGGCCGAGCTGCTGGAGTCCATTGCCATCAATGGAGATCTTGTAAGCTTTGGAACCGTCGTCGGCGGTGGCGCGCGCCATGACGAAGCCGTTGTAGGCGATTCCTTTGTCGTTGATTACGGTGACTTCTTGTCCGACTTCAATCATGAGAGCGATCTCCTTGGGTGGATTCCCCATCGTTCTCCCCAGTTGCTGAATTGGATGCGGGAATGGAATGATTTGGCGCACGAATCGAATAGAAAGAGAAGCTGCGGGAGACTTGCCTAGAGGTTCACGGGCTGGCCGCCCCAGGATTCGGGATCGACATCGGCGATGGATTGGGTGAAGGTCCAGCGATGGCGGAGGAAATCTTCAGCGTTGTATTGGCGCTCCCCGTAGACCTGGTCGCTGGGCTCGGCGAGGATGCGGGCTCCTGCTTGACGAGCGCGCTCGCAGTGGGCGTGGGCATCGGCTACCCGGACCATCACGAATTGAGAACCGTTGGGCACAGCGTCTCCTTCGGCGACAACGAGGCAGCCGTCCCCGGCTCTCATCTGGATGCGATGGTTGCCGATGCAGAGGCGGATGGTGAATCCGAAAGCTGCGCAGAGCCAGTCGGCCGCTGCGCCGGGGTCGGGATAAAGGACAACGGGAATGACAGTGCACGGGGGCACGGAGCGGTTAAAAAGCATGGCGTCAATTTACCATCGTGGCGCGGAAATTCGGTTTCCTGACGGCGAGAATTGGCGAAGACGTGGCGAAAGTGGTAGGGAAGGGGTGTGCACGGCCACGACTCATAACGCTTTCAGAATGAGTGAATCGGTCAGCGGAGCCGGCGTTTTGGCGAAGATTTAGCAAAGACATGAAATTCACTCCTTTTGGTGCAGAGAGACAGCAGTCAGGCGACGGAAGACAGTGACACAAAGTAGCGAACCGGACCGAAATGGTCGGAGTTCGACAGAGCCAAAAACAACAATTTGCCTGTGGAAAACTGCAAATTTTCAGGGGGGGGTGGGGTGGCCCTCCCGGTAAACGGCAGACAGACGACAGAAGACAGCAGACAGTGGACGGTGAAAACAGAAAAGCGGCGAGCCGGGGGTCCGGTGTCGCCGCCTTTTTTGACTACACATCTATTATGAACTTTTCCGCGAATTAATATGCAAAATCGATCAACGATTTTTGTGAATGGAATCAGCGAGTTAGAAATTATTTTTGGATTTACCTATTGACAAGAAAAGCAGCCTTTAGCCGTTAGCTCTTAGCCTGCTCGGTGGGATTCGCGGGGCGGCAGGATGGTGTGCAGAGAGTTTTGCGCCTGGACGCGATATGCCCAAATGGATATAATCGAATTGTGGACGGATCCCTGAGATCGCTGCGCTGGATGGGGTCGGCGAAGAAAGATCTGCTGGCGATGCCGGATGCCGTGCAACAGGTTTTCGGATTTGCGCTCTATTACGCGCAGATCGGTTTGCTTCATCCGGATGCAAAGCCGTTGAAGGGGTTCGGCTCGGCGGGGATTCTGGAGGTCGTCGAGGATCGGCAAGGAAGCGCGTATCGTGCGGTGTATACGGTGCGATTCGCGGATGCGGTTTATGTGCTGCATTGCTTTCAGAAGAAATCGAAGAGCGGGATTGCGACGCCGAAGCAGGAATTGGAGTTGATTCGCGAGCGGCTGAAGGCGGCCGGGAGGATGGCGAAGGAGGCGAAATCATGAGCAAGCGAGTGGCGGGTCAGAGCGTGTATGCGGAGCTGGGCTTCAAAGACGCCGGCGAGATGCTGGTGAAGGCCAAGCTGGTGGTGAAGATCGCGGAGATTTTGCGCGAGCGGGGATGGAGCCAGCAGGAGGCGGCAAAGGTGCTGGGGATGACGCAGCCCAAGCTCTCGAAGATGCTGCGAGGGCAGTTTCGCGGCGTCAGCGAGATTAAGATGATGGATTGCCTGGTGCGGCTGGGACGCGAAGTGAAGATTGTGGTCGGTCCAGAGAGCAAGCGGGCCATGGGGCGGCTGGAAGTGGTGGCGGCGTAGGGGGCTGCGCGCCGCGATACCGTTGGCGCTTAGTTGCCTATCTGTCGCAAGCGAAGAGCGTATAAATCGGACTGTCCAGGCCGCTCCCCGCAAGTGCGAATGGGGTGCACGCGTAAATTGGTGGGAAATTCGGAGGCGACCGTGTTCCAAGCAGTCACGGAGTTCGTTTCGGTGCAGCAGGGGGATTCGGCTGAGTTCATCGAGAAGGCGCGAGCGATTACCATTGGCGTTGCTCGGGATTATGTGCCTGCGCGCTTCTACATCGTCCGCATTGACAACTGGTTTGGGCCGAAGTGGATGCACTTTGCCGGTAAGTTCACGGCCGGAAAAGGCGCGGCAATCGGCGTTCATAAGGCACGCTTGCACGTACCACCTTTTGTTCCAAGTCGTGTTGTGGGGCAGCGCGTGTTTGTGGGGCCGGATTTTGAGGAGACGGCGGCTGCGGCTCCGCTGCATATTGAGTGCTCGAGCAAACAAGCACTTTCGCGGCGGATCGCGGATATCGATAAGGATGCAGCTTTTTTGTGGTTCAGCGGGGAGTCGGAGGCGCAGAAACGCGGATCGGTGATGGTCTATCTGCCGGTTGCTTTCGATGAGGCAGCACCTCGCCGGGGCAGGTTAGGCCGCAGAGGCGCATTTTACGTGGGCTTCTCGCAGCGTGATATGGATTGGCAGCCGTCGATGCTGCGTGGAGTCTCTCGTACCGAAGTGGCGCATTTTGAGGAGAGCGGTCGGACTTCGATTGATAACACACCCCATCCTGCTCACGGAGTTTACTGATGTAGATGGCCGTGCGGCGGGGGTGAGGGGCCGCGCGTTCGACGGACGCAAGAGAAAAATCGGTGAGCGCTCGTACCTGATGAGTTTTAGAGAATTAGGACCGAGCGCGAGTGGCCTCTGATCAAGCGGCAACTTTTTTTGATGGACTCTGGGACCGTAATCGAACAGTCACCTCGATGCGTGAGCCCAGACGATTGATGATGGTCATGAGGCGGTCCAAAGTGAAGCGGCCCAGGTCGGCATTGCGAATGCGCGAGAAGTCTGCGGCCGCGATGCCGGTTTGCGCGTGAGCGGCGCGGACGGTCAGTGCCTTGCGATCGAGCATTTTGATAATTTGGGCGGCCAGGATCGCCTTCAACTGTGCGACATCCGGATTTGGAACACCGAGGTCCCGGAAGGCGTTGCCGCTGCCGCGCACGATTTCGATCTTTTCGGATTTCATCCCAGCATCTCCTTCAGTTTTTTCATTCGACTCTCGATGAGATCAATTTCACGTTGCGGGGTCTTGATGCCTTGCGTTGATTTCTTCTGGAATGCGTGAATGACCCAGATGTCGTCCGCCATTTGCACGGCATAAAGGACGCGAAAGGCATTTCCGCGAAAGGGCAATGCGATTTCAAAGATTCCTGAGCCGAGGCCTTTGAACGGCTTTGCAATGTCTGACATGCCGTTCTCTGCGGCAATGGTTAGCGCGGTGAGACAGATGGTTTGGGCATCACGGGGAAACCTCTCGAAATCCTTACGGGCGGCCTTGATCCATGAAATGGGCCGCGTCTTTCGGGTCATTTGATCGGTCCCGGTAGTACGAGAATAGTGTAGTCATATTTGACAACAATGTCAAGAGAGATCCGAATTGTTCGCGGTGAGTTGAAGATCGGATTTGGGCAACAGGTCGTGCTCCGCTCTGGATGGCACTGGGTCGGATATGGGGCTGATTCAGGTACTCGTTTTCAACTGAGGTCGACCAGATTCTTTCCGACTAGAATCGAAGATAGTCATGGCTGAATTTACGCATCTGCATTTGCATACGGAGTATTCGCTGCTGGATGGGGCGTGCGACGTTCACAAGCTGGTGGACCGGGTGGCGGCGCTGGGGCAGAAGTCCGTCGCGATGACCGACCACGGAAACATTTATGGGGCGGTGCATTTTTTTAATGCGGCGAAGGCCAAGGGGATCAAGCCGATTCTCGGGTGCGAGCTGTATGTGTGCAAGGCGGAGGACCATCGCGCGGAATCGCCCAACGACCAGTACAACCACCTGCTGGTGCTGGCGGAGAACGAAGAGGGCTATCGCAACCTGATCCGGCTGACGAGCGAGGCGAGCCTGCATGGGTTTTATCGCAAGCCGCGGGTGAGCAAAAAATACCTGGCGGAAAATTCAAAGGGGCTGATCGGGTTTTCAGGGTGCCTGAGCGGCGAACTGTGCGAGGAACTGTTGGCGGGGCGCTATGAGAAGGCGCGCGATGTGGCGTTGCAGTATCAAGACATTTTTGGGCGCAAGAATTTTTATCTGGAACTGCAGGACCAGGGGCTGGCAGAGGAGCGGAAGATCCAGGCGGACCTTTTCAAGCTGGAAAAGGAGTTGGGGATTCCGATGGTGCTGACCAACGATTCGCATTATCTGTGCGGCGAGGATCATCATGCGCACGATGTGATGTTGTGCGTGCAGACGGGCTCGAAGATGCACGATGCGGATCGGTTGAGGTTTGATTCAGACCAGTTTTTTGTGAAGTCGGCGGAGGAGATGGCGAGGCTGTTTCCTGATGCTCCGGGCGTGACCGAGCGGACGATGGAGATTGCGGAGCGGTGCAACTTCGAGTTGCATGCAGTGGACAATCCGTTTCCTGAATTTGCGGTGCCGGAGGGGCACACGATTGACAGCTACTTCGAAAAAGTGTGCCGGGAGGGGCTGAAGAGGCGGCTGGAGACGGCGGTGCGGCAACTGGAACTGCGCGGGGTGCTGCGGACGCCGGTGCATGAGTACGAGGCGCGGCTGAACTTTGAGATCGGCATCATCAAGCAGATGAGTTACTCGGGATATTTCCTGATTGTGTGGGACTTCATCAAGTATGCGCGGGACAATGGGATTCCAGTGGGGCCGGGGCGCGGATCGGCGACGGGGTCGCTGGTGGCGTATGCGATGGAGATTACGAACATCGATCCGATGCAGAACGTGCTGCTGTTTGAGCGGTTTTTGAATCCGGAGCGGGTGACGATGCCGGATATCGATGTGGACTTTTGCATGAACCGGCGCGGCGAAGTGATCGACTATGTGACGCGCAAGTACGGACGCGAGCAGGTGGCGCAGATCATCACGTTTAATACGATGGCGGCGAAGGCGTCGATCAAGGACTGCGGGCGCGCGATGGACATGCCGTATGGGGACGTGGACCGGATCGCGAAGCTGGTTCCGGCAACGGTGGGGATGACGATCGACAAGGCGCTCGAGGATGTGCCTGACCTGCGCAAGGCGTATGAGAACGACAAGCAGGTGCGCGAGCTGATTGACACGGCAAAGAAGCTGGAGGGGCTGGTGCGCGGTTCTGGCGTGCACGCGTCGGCGGTGGTGATTGCGCCGCGGCCGCTGACGGAGCTGGTGCCGCTGAACAGGACGAAGAATGACGAAATTGTGACCGCGTATGACATGAAGGCGGTCGAGAAGATGGGCCTGCTGAAGATGGACTTCCTGGGCCTGGCGACGCTGACGGTGATTACGGATTGTTTGAAGCTGATTGAGCAGACGCGCGGGGAGAAGGTCGACATCGACATGGTGCCGATGGACGATCCGGAGACGTTTAAGAAGGTGTTTCACACGGCGCTGACGTCGGGGGTGTTTCAGTTTGAGTCGAGCGGGATGCGGGACATTTTGCGGCGGTACAAGCCGGACACGGTGGAGGAGCTGACGGCGCTGAACGCGCTGTATCGTCCGGGACCGATGGACATGATCGACGACTTTATCGAGCGCAAGTGGGGACGGCGCAAGGTGGAGTTCATGCTGCCGGAGCTTGAGGGGATTCTGAAGGATTCGCTGGGGGTGATTGTTTATCAGGAGCAGGTGATGCGGATCGCGAATGTGCTGGCGAGCTATTCGCTGGGCGAGGCGGACCTGCTGCGGCGCGCGATGGGAAAGAAGAATGCGGAGGCGATGGCGGAGCAGCGAGACCGGTTCATGAGCGGAGCGGCGGCGCTGGGACATCCGAAGGCGCCGGTGGGCGAGATCTTCGATCTGATGGCGAAGTTTTCTGGATACGGATTCAACAAGTCGCATTCGGCGGCGTATGCGCTGGTGGCGTATCAGACGGCGTATTTGAAGACGCACTATCCGGTGGAGTTTATGGCGGCGCTGCTGACAAGCGAAACGTCGAAGCCGGAGAATGTCGTCAAGTACATTCAGGAATGCCGGGAGATGGGGATCAGTGTGGAGCCGCCGGATGTGCAGGTGTCGGGCGCGCAGTTTACGCCGCATGGCGAGGCGATCCGGTTTGGCCTGGCGGCGGTGAAGAATGTGGGTGGGAACGCGATTGAGTCGATCATGAAGGCGCGCGAGGAACTGGGCGGGCGCTTCAGGAGCTTGTGGGAGTTTTGCGAGAAGGTTGACCTGCGGGTGATGAACAAGCGGGTGATCGAGTCGCTGATCAAAGCGGGGGCGCTCGATTCGCTGGGCAAGCGTGGAGTGCTTTACAACGCTGTGGACAAGGCCATGGAGCGGGCGCAGAAGGCGCAGCGCGATGAGGCGCATGGGCAGACGGGACTGTTTGGGTTGTTCAATGAAGCTCCGGCGCATGGGCATGGGGGCGATGAGCTGCCGCACGCGGCGGATTGGGAAGAGGGCGAGCGGCTAGCGAATGAGAAGGAAGTGCTGGGATTTTTTGTGTCGGGGCATCCGCTGGACAAGTATGCGGAGAAGCTGCGGAATTTGCCGGGCGTGATTTCGATTGCGGAGGCGCTGGAGCGCAAGCCGCCGGAGCGGAGATGGGGCAAGGATCAGGATCCGGCGGACGAGATTCAAGTGGCGGGCACGATGCAGGGGTTGCGCGTGCAGAAGACGAAGCGCGAGGGGAAGCTTTATGCGCAGGCTTCTCTCGAGGATGCGACGGGGAAGATTGAGCTGATCGCGTTTCCGCGGGACTATGAGCGGCTGTCGGCGCAGTTGAAGATTGAGGCGCCGGTGCTGATCAGAGGAACGCTGAGCGGGGAAGAGGATGCGGCGCCGAAGCTGTCGGTGGCGGCGATCCAACCGCTGGAGGAAGTGCAGGTAAAGCTGCCGAGCGGGGTGCGGATCAGGGTGAATCTGGATCGCGCGACGGAAGAGATGCTGGCGGGACTGAAGAGCGCGGCGGATGCTGCTCCCGGGCCGGGGAAGGTGATGGTGTATCTCGAAAAGAAGGGCGAGTACACGGTGATTCTTGAGCCGGAGGAGATGAGCGTGGCGGCGGACCGCGGATGGATCGAGCGGGTGGAAGAGATGGTGGGCAAGGGGACGGTGCAGGTGCTGAGCTGAGGATCGGATAAAAAGAGTGCTGTCGGGAATCGCTCGGCGCAAGGGTGGGATCGTTTCAACCGGATTGCGTCTGGTGAATTCGCTGCGTTAAGACGAAAACAGTTGCAGAAGATTTGTGATCCTGAGTAGTTCCTTCACACGAGGCGTAAGGTTCCGCAAGGTCAGCACGCAAAGCCCTTTGTTAATTGCGGAGACTTTGAGACCGACAATCGCGCCCAGGCCGGAGCTGTCCAGAAATTGGAGATCGGCGAAATCGAGCGCGATCTGGCCTCCACGCTGAATCAGCGGTTGAACGACCTTGCGGATTTCATCCGCGTTTGCGCTGGTGAGTCTGCCGTGGCACGTGATGGTGGTGACGATATACCCACGCTGTTCATCTTTTATGTCTTCGATCTCATAATGGAAATCAGTTTCGGGTGCGGAAGACATGGCTTCTCCTCGAGTGAATATCGGCCAATTGTACTTTCCTCAAGTTAGAAAGCCAGGTTAAATTCCGGTTACAGTCGTTCTTGCCGTTGGACTTGATTGGCGCGGTCAGAGTGGCGTCGGTCGGCGGGGAAGACGGGCTGGTGGGGAAGGGCGCGGTGCATATGCTTTAGCGAGGGACGAGCTCAAACGCTAATTCGTCTACGAAGGATGAGTCTGATCAGCATGGTCCACTGGACAATGACGATTGCGATCAGCAAATAGGAAATAAATGCGGCGGAATACGTTTGATCGTCGTGCCAAGCGTATGGATGATTGATGGATGGATCTCGAGGAAGAAACAGAACCGGAAAATTTCCGGACTTGCTATAGTCGTTAATTTTATTCAGATATCGACGGGGCAACATTGCCTCGCCACGATACGTAATTCCGTTATCGGTGAAGCTGTAATACACAGTGGCCAGGTGCATCCCGCCGCTTTGCACATCGGCTGTGTATGCCAGGCGCCCCTCGCGCGCTAGCTCTTGACCAATTCTCACTTCTTTTGCAGTTTTGGCAAAGACCATGACAGCGAGGGTGAGCATGAGCGCCGAAATGATGGCGTTGCCGGCAATGGAATAAATATCTCCTGCGGCCAGCTTGCATTTCCGCGGCGACTCTTGCCGCGATTCGTCTGGAACGGACTTGCCACCCTTCGTTCGGCTGTCGTCAGTCATAGCTAGCGGAGGAAGGCTTCGGTGAGGCCGCCGTCGACGGGGAAGGTGTGGCCGGAGGTGCAGCGGGCTTTGGGTCCGGCGAGGAAGAGAATCGCTTCAGCGCAATCGGCTGGGTCGATGGGCTGATGGGTGAGGGTGCGTTTGGCGTAGAAGGCGGCGAGCTGGTCGCGCAATTCATCGTCTGTGGCTGAGTCGCTGAACGCGATGCCGTATTTGGTGAGGGAAGCGCAGACGCGGTCGCGGGGAAACATGGTCGAGCCTTTGACGACGGTGGCGGGGCTGATGCCGTTGACGCGGACCTTGGGAGAGAGAGAGACGGCGAGTTCGCGAATGAGGTGAGAGAGAGCGGCTTTGCTCACGTCATAGGCTTCGCTGCCGCGCTTGGAGACGACGGCGTTGGCGGAGCTGGTGAGGACGACTGAGCCGTCGAGATCCTGTTCGGCGAAGACTTTGGCGGCCTCGTCGGCGAGCAGATAGTTGGCGGTGACGTTGAGGTCAAGCGTGGCGGACCAGGCGGAATCGGGGACAACTCCGTCGGGTGAGGACGGGAACATGGCGGCGGTGTTGATGAGGATATCGATGCCTCCGAAGGCAGCGATGGTGGCTTCGATCGCGGTGCGGATGGCTTCGCGGTTGCGGATGTCGACGGCGGTGGAAGAGACAAATTCCATTTGAGTGATGGAGGCGAGCTCGCCGGCAACTTTGGATGCGGCGGCTGAGTCGCGGTCGGCGATCATGACGTGGGCTCCGCGAGCCGCGGCGAGAAGAGCAACCTCGCGGCCGATGCCGCTGGCGCCGCCGACGATGAGGGCGATGCGGCGGCTGAGCTCCTTCTCGGGCGGCTGTCGGCGCAGCTTGGCTTCTTCCATGGCCCAGTATTCGATGCTGAAGGCCTCAAGCGGGGGCAGGGCGACGTAGTTGCAGCAGACTTTGAAGCTGGCGGGGTCCATGCCGGGGCCGCACTGCGGGAGGGCGCCGGACACCTCTTCGCCGTCGGCGAGTAAGGATGCGCCCTCGATGACATGAATGGCGTTGGTGTAGAACTCGCCGACGATGCGGGCTTCCGTTTTGTTTTTGCCGAAGCTGAACATGCCGAGGCCGGGGATGAGGACGACCGTTGGATTTGGATCGCGGAGAGCGGGCGAGTCGGGCGTCGCAAATTCGTTGTAGTAGGCGCGGTATTGGTCGCGATACTCGGCGAGCGAGGTGTCGATTTGCGCTTTGAGCGCAGCGAGATCGGCGCTGGCGGGCCAGGGCACGAATAGCGGACGAATCTTGGTGCGGATGAAGTGGTCGGGGCAACTGGTGCCGAGGAAGGAGAGCTGCTGCGCGTGGACGGAATCGACGAACTGGAGAACGTCGGGCGCGTCGGTGAAGCTCGCGATGAGGCGATTTTGCTGACTGACGCGGCCGCGCAGATAAGGGGCGAGAGCGATGGCGAGCTCGCGGCGATCGGGACGCGCGGGGATGGATTCGCCGCCGAAGCGGACGGAAGTCTTGGCGTGGCGCGCGATGAACTGGCCGATTTGATCGATCAGCGTGATGGTGTTGAGGTAGCACTCGCGCTGCGTCTGGCCCCAGGTGAAGAGGCCGTGGGCGCCGAGAACAATGCCGTCGCAGCCGGGATTGTCTTGAATGGCGCGGCGCATGACGAGGCCGAGCTCGAAGCCGGGACGGAGCCAGGGAATCCAGACGAGAGAGTGGGCGAACTCGCGGTTGAACTGATCCATCTTGATTTTGCCGTTGCCGGATGCGGCGAGAGCGATGCCCCAGTCGGGGTGAAGATGGTCGACGTGCGGGAAAGGAAGAAAGCCGTGCAGAGGCGTGTCGATGGATGCGGCGACGGGATTGTTGCGGAAAGTGCAGAGTGGATACATCGCGACCATGTCGTCTTCAAAGTCGACGCCGCGGTAGCTGTGCTCGAGGGCGAGAAGCTTTTCCTGATAGAGGGTGGCGAAGCCTGCGCGCTTGATGCTGCCGAGGTCGCCGCCGGAGCCCTTGACCCAGATGACTTCGACGGGAGCGCCGGTGAGGGGGTCGGTCTCGATGATTTTGGAACTGGTGTTGCCGCCGGCGAAGTTGGTGATGCGCAGGTCGGAGCCGAGGAGGTTGGAGCGATAACGCAAGAGCTCGGGCTCATCGAGGCGGGCGGCGATGGTCGGGTCCCAGCGGTCCTCGAGGAATTGGAGTGTCGGCGTGGCAACGGGCGATTGGTTCATGGATTTCACCGGGTGGGAAGATGGGATGCGTACCTGTCCATGATAAATGGGGCTCAGGCGTAGGAGTTCGCAGTTGAGGCGTGGTGACCTCTTTCGACCACCCCATGGACGAAGACCTGTCCATGGGGACCCCGGCGTGATGATCTTACTGGTGCGGACCTAAGCGTAGGAACTTGCTGTTGAGGCGTGGTGACCACGTTCGACCACCCCATGGACGAAGACCTGTCCATGGGGACCCCGGCGTGATGATCTTACGGGTGCGGACCTAAGCGTAGGAACTTGCTGTTGGGGCGTGGTGACCTCTTTCGCGACTGATGCGTTCGACGTAGCCGCTGGCGCGCAGGGCGGCGAGCGGATCGGCGGGAAGGCCGCGGGCTTTGCGCCACTCGGCAGCGAGGGGGCGGACGTCGCGCCAGAATGCGCCGCGAAACAACTCCTCGGCGGCGACCAGGTCGCAGGATTGCTGGAGGGCGGCGAGTTGTTCACGATCGATGAGCGCGGCTTTGAGCCAGAGTTCCTGTGCGGCGACAACGGTCTGCACGGTGGCTTCGATTTTTCCCTTGAGGTTATGACTCTGATCCACCATAAAAGGCACCGCTCCGCGGTTTGACGTTTTGGACGGAGACTCGTGGAACGCGGAGCAAAGCTCATGAAAGATGCGGAAGACCTGGTAGGGGTCGATGGAGCCGAGGGTGAGGTCGTCGTCGGCGTAGCGGCGGTCGTTGAAATGAAATCCGCCGAGGAGGTTGGTGTGGAGGAGCCAGGCGACGATCTGTTCAATGTTTTGCGAGAGGTAGTGGTGGCCGGTGTCGACGAGCACGAAGGCCTGGGGGCCGGCGTCGCGCGCGAGTTGCGAGGCCATGCCCCAGTCGGCGATGTCGGTGTGGTAGAAGGCAGGCTCGAAAGGTTTGTATTCAATGAGCAGGCGCTGGGACGGCGCGAGATGAGCGTGGGCGGTGCGCAGAGCCTCACTTAGCCAGCCGATGCGGGCGCGAATGCTTTGGGTGCCGGGGTAGTTAGAGCCGTCGGCGAGCCAGAGGGAGATGTCGCGCGAGTCGAGGCGGGCAGCGATCGAAATGGAGTCGAGGACGTGATGGAGGGCGCGGTCGCGAATCTCGGCGGATGGGTTGCAGAGGGAGCCGAATTTGTATTCCTGATCTTGAAAGAGATTGGGATTGATGGAGCCGGCGCGGATTCCGTTGTGCTGCTCGAGGCGCTTGACCTCGGCGACATCGCGAAGGCCATTGGGAAGATCCCACAGAACGTGAAAGGACATGGTGGGCGTGGCGCCGGTGAGGCGATGGACTTCAGCGGCGTCGGCGAATTTTTCTTCGAGGGTGGAAGCAGCGGCGGCCTGAACGAATTTGCCGAAGCGTGTGCCGGTGTTGGCGAATCCCCAGGAGGGAACCTCGATTTGAAAGGCGTCGAGTGCGAGGGCGACCTGGTCGAGGAGGGCGGAATCAGAGTTGCTCATGGGAGCCTGCTTCGTAATGATGCGGGACCGATTGTAAATCGTCGCGCACCAGGATGACGTTGAGAAAGCGCGGGCCGTGCACGCCTTTGATGCGGGTCATCTCGATGTCGGCGGTGGCGCTGGGTCCGGAGATGAAGGTGACGAGAGCGGGCGGATGGCCGCAGCGGGAGAAGTATTCGGGAAGGGTTTCGACGACTTGGGTGGCACGAAGAATGCAGAGATGCCAGTCGGGCAGGAGGGTGAGAACGCGGCGACCCTCGGTGGACGAGTGATGGAGCACGATGGTGCCGGAGTCCGCGATGGCAGCGAAGGCAGCGGTGAGGACACCGTCGCAGAGTTCGATTTGATGATGAGTAAGGTTGTGGTCGATGAGCCAATCGAAACCGGGTGCGAGCCAGGCGGCGGGAAGATCGGTCGGAGCGACGAATTTGTGGCGGCCGGAAGCTGCGAGGCGATCGGCGATGCAGGCGGCGAGATCGGCGGGAGAACATTCTATGAGGTCGGCATCGTATTCGCGGAGGCGTTCGGCGAGGAGATGGAGGACGGCGGCGGTCGGCTGAGAGCCGGAATGCGTGTAGTTGCGGGGCAGCGAGGCGTAGGGCGTCGTCGACGCAGAATCGGCGGTAGCGGAGCGGATGCGGGCGAGGATGGATTGGCGGGAGCCGGTGGCGCTCATGGCTTCTCCTTTTGGCGAACGGACCACCAGTCGCGAAAGGTTTGTTTGGACAAGCCGCGGAGGTCGCGGCTCACAGTCCAGCGAGAGCCGAGGCTGGGCAGGGAATGGATCCAACCATCTTTGCGAGTGAAGGGAGCGAGTGCGATACGGCCGAGCCGCTGGGCGAGATGGAAAAGGCCGGCGCTCGAGAAGATGGTGTTGGCGACGCGCATGCCGAGATACATGGGATCGAAGACGCGGGTTGCCTGTTTGCGTTCAATGTCGGTGACTTGGGCGCGGAGCTCGATGAGGACTTCAGGGATATTGATTTTGACGGGGCAGACTTCGTAGCAGGCGCCGCAGAGCGAGGACGCGTAGGGCAGAGACTGCGCGTGCTCGAGATGCATGAGCTGGGGCGTGAGGATGGCGCCGATGGGGCCGCCGTAGACGGAGCCGTAGGCATGGCCGCCGGTCTGGCGGTAGACGGGACAGGCGTTCTGGCAGGCGGCACAGCGGATGCAACGAAGGGTCTGGCGCTCGACGGGGCGGGCGAGGATGGAGGACCGGCCGTTGTCGAGGAGGACAACGTGGAAGCGCTGCGGGCCATCGTTGGGAACGACGCCGGTCCAGAGCGAGGTGTAGGGATTCATGCGCTCACCGGTGGCGGAGCGGGCGAGGATTTGGAGCATGACTTCAAGATCGCGATAGCGGGGCAGAACTTTTTCGATGCCGGCGAGGGTGATGAGTGTGCGCGGCAGGGTGAGGCACATGCGGCCGTTGCCTTCGGACTCAACGATCGAGACGGAGCCTGTTTCAGCGATGAGGAAGTTGGCTCCGCTGATGGCGGCGGGGACGCTGAGAAACTTTTTGCGCAGATGAGCGCGGGCCGCGGCGGTGAGGGCTTGGGGATCGTCGGCGAGATTGGGAAGGCCCATGCGTCGCGCGAAGATTTCTCGGACCTGGAAGCGATTGACGTGAAGCGCGGGCACGACGATGTGGGAGGGTTCGTCGTCGCCGAGCTGAAGGATGAGTTCGGCGAGATCGGTCTCGACGGGATGGATGCCGGCGGCCTCGAGTGCGGGGTTGAGCTGAATTTCAGCCGAAGTCATGGTTTTGATCTTGATGACTTCGGAGGCGTTCTCGTCGCGCAGGAGGTCGAGGATGATGCGGCGCGCTTCATCGGCATCGGTGGCCCAGTGAACGAAGCCGCCGGCTGCGATGCAGTTGGTTTCGAATTGTTCAAGATAGTCGCCGAGGTTTTGGAGGACATTGTCGCGGATCGCTGCGGCGGCGGTGCGCAGAGCCTGCCAGTCGGATTTCTCTTGAACGAGACGTGCGCGCTTGGCCTGAATGATGTCGGTGGCGTGGGCGACGTTGGTGCGCAGTTGAGTGTTATGCAGAATGGGCAGCGCGGCCTCGGGGAACGGGAGCGCACGAACGGGGTCCAAGACTGGATCTGAAGAGCGGGTGGCGATCGAACCACCTGCGGCGCCGCTCATGCGAATGCCTCGGCGGGCGTGGATCCAGTGCAGGCGAGAATTTGCGCGAGGTGGATGGTGCGCATGGGGTTGGACCGGCGATGGAGCGCGCCGCCGAGATGCATGAGGCAACTGTTGTCGAGGGCGGCGCAGAATTCGGCGCGGGTGGAGAGCACGTCGTGGAGCTTGGTCTCGAGCATGGCGGAGGAGACCGCGGCATTTTTGATGGAGAAGGTTCCGCCGAAGCCGCAGCAGCGGTCAAGATTGGCGAGCGGAACGAGCTCGAGGCCGCGGACTTTGCTGAGGAGACGGAAGGGGCGGTCGCCGAGGTGGAGCGCGCGCAGGCCGTGACAGCTGGCGTGATAGGTGACGCGATGCGGGAAGTAAGCGCCAACGTCTTCGACGGCGAGTTTGTCGATGAGGAATTCGCTGAGCTCGTAGACGCGAGGAAAGAGCGCAGTGAATTCGTTGCGCAGAGAATCGTTGCCGAGCTCGGCAAAGAGGCCGGGGTACTGATCGCGGATCATGGCGACGCAAGAGGACGAAGGGATGACGACGGTTTCAGCATTCTGATAGAGACGGACAAAACGTTTGGCCTGCGAGAAGGCTTCGGCGCGGAAGCCGGTGTTGGCGTGCATTTGTCCACAGCAGGTTTGGCCGGGATTGAAGTCGAGGTTGACGCCGAGCCGCTCGAGGAGATGCACGACGGCGCGGCCGGTTTCAGGAAAGAGCGTGTCGTTGTAGCAGGCTATGAAGAGGGACGCGCGCATGGGCTCGCATCCATTGTGGCAGACGGGCGGGGAAGGCAGCCAAGTGCAAGCGCAAAAAAGAGGGCGACGGCATGAAACCGTCGCCCATTTCCAGGGGGAAGCCTGCGGAAACTATTTTGAAATTGTGTCGAGGTCGAGGTTGAGCTCGAGAACATTAACGCGCGGCTCGCCGAGCAGGCCGAAGGTGCGGCCAGTGGTGTGCCGCTGGATGAGCTGACGGACCTGATCTTCGCTGATGCCGCGGGCCTCTGCGACGCGCGGGGCTTGAAAGAGCGCCGTGTCGGGCGTGATGTCGGGATCGAGCCCGGATCCGGAAGTGGTGACGAGATCGATGGGCACGGGGTGGCCGGGATTCTCTTTGCTGAGGCGGTCGATGTCGCCCTGAATGCGCTGCACCAGCTTTGCATTGGACTGAGCGAGATTGGAGCCGCCGGAAGAGGTGGCGTCGTAGCCGTTGCCGGCGGCGGACGGGCGCGGATGGAAGTAACGATCGGAGGTGAAGCTCTGCGCGAGCAATTCGGAGCCAATGACCTGGCCGTTTTTCAAGATGAGGCTGCCCGCGGCCTGGTGGGGAAACATCACGGACGCGAGGCCGGTGATGAGCAGCGGATAGCCCAGACCGAAGAGAACCGTGGCGACGATGGTGAAGCGAATCGACGTTCCCCAGATGGAGTGGCTCGGCGGCGCAGGCGGTGCTGGCGCGATGGGTGCGATCGTCGATGAAGTTGTGGCGTGCATCATGACTCCTTGTTTAGGCGAGGTGCAGGGCGACGAGCACCATATCGATGGCTTTGATTCCGGCGAAGGGAACGAGAACGCCGCCGACGCCGTAGATGAGCAGGTTTTGGCGGAGTAGGGCTTCGGCAGGCTTGGGCTCGTATTTCACGCCTTTGAGAGCGAGCGGAATCAGCGCAACGATGATCAGCGCGTTGAAGATGACAGCGGAGAGAATGGCCGAATTAGCTGTGGCGAGATGCATGATGTTGAGCACCTTGAGGGCCGGGAAGACGGCCATGAACATGGCAGGAATGATAGCGAAGTATTTGGCGACATCGTTGGCGATGGAGAACGTGGTGAGCGCGCCACGGGTCATGAGGAGCTGCTTGCCGATCTCGACGATCTCGATGAGCTTGGTGGGATTGGAGTCGAGGTCGACCATGTTGCCGGCTTCTTTGGCGGCCTGGGTACCGGAGTTCATGGCAACGCCGACGTCGGCCTGGGCGAGAGCGGGTGCGTCGTTGGTGCCGTCGCCGGTCATGGCGACGAGCTTGCCTTTGCCCTGTTCGCGCTTGATGAGGTCCATCTTGTCTTTGGGTTTGGCCTCGGCGAGGAAGTCGTCGACGCCAGCTTCGCGAGCGATGACGGCAGCGGTGAGGGGATTGTCGCCGGTGATCATAATGGTGCGAATGCCCATGGCGCGCAGGCGGGCGAGGCGATCTTTGAGGCCGCCTTTGACGACGTCTTTGAGATAGATCACGCCGAGGGCAGTTGAGTTTTCAGCGACGACGAGCGGGGTTCCGCCGAGGCGGGCGATTTCTTCAACGTTGTCGCGGACCTGCCTGGGAACACGGGCGCCCTGATCTTCAATGAAGCGGGTGATGGCGTCGACGGAGCCTTTGCGAATGCGCATGCCGGGAAGATTGACGCCGCTCATGCGGGTTTGGGCGGTGAAGGGAACGAACTCGGCGTGAATGTTTTCGAGGTCGCGACCGCGGAGATTGTATTGTTCCTTGGCGAGGACGACGATGGAGCGGCCCTCGGGAGTTTCATCGGAGAGCGATGCGAGCTGGGCGGCGTCGGCGAGGCGCTCGGCGCTGACGTCGGGCGCGGCACGGAACTCCGTGGCCTGGCGATTGCCGAGGGTGATGGTCCCGGTCTTGTCGAGCAGCAGCGTGTTCACATCGCCCGCGGCCTCGACGGCGCGGCCGCTCATGGCGAGCACGTTGTATTGGACGAGGCGGTCCATGCCGGCGATGCCTATGGCGGAGAGCAAGCCGCCGATGGTGGTGGGGATGAGGCAGACAAGCAGCGACACGAGAACGAAGACTGTCTGCGGGGCTTTGGAGTACATGGCGAAGGGCTGCAGCGTGACCACGGCGAGCAGGAAGACGATGGTGAGGCCGGAGAGCAGAATGCTTAGCGCGATTTCGTTGGGTGTCTTCTGGCGGGTCGCGCCTTCGACGAGAGCGATCATGCGATCGAGGAAAGTTTCGCCGGGGTTGGAAGTGATTTTGACTTTAATCCAGTCAGAGAGAACCTTGGTGCCGCCGGTGACGGCTGAGCGATCGCCGCCGGCTTCGCGAATGACAGGAGCGGATTCGCCGGTAATGGCGGATTCGTCGACCGAGGCAACGCCCTCGATGACTTCGCCGTCACCCGCGATGTAGTGGCCGGCCTCGACGTAGATGACGTCGCCGGCACGCAAGAGGCCGCTGACAACATCTTCAAAGGAGCCGTCGGTTTTATAGCGCTTGGCGATGGTCTCGCCCTTGGCTTTGCGCAGGGTGTCGGCCTGGGCCTTGCCGCGGCCCTCGGCCATGGCTTCGGCGAAGTTGGCGAAGAGCACCGTGAACCAGAGCCAGAGCGTGATCTGGAGGTTGAATCCAAAGCCGGGGCGATGGTGCACCACGTTGTCGATGAGCAGCGCCGTGGTGAGCACGCTGCCCACCTCGACGACGAACATGACGGGGTTCTTGACCATCCAGCGGGGGTCGAGCTTGCGCACGGAATCCACCAGCGCCTGGCGCATGATTTGCGTGTTCCAAAGACTCTTCTTTTCAACCATGACAGTTCGTCTCTTCCTCAGCGGTTAGAAAAGCTGGCCAGACTTCAGCAGCAGATGTTCGAGAATGGGACCCAGGCTCAGGGCCGGGAAGAAAGTGAGCGCGCCGAGGATCAGCACCACTCCGACGAGAAGCACCGTGAACAGCGGCGTGTTGACGGGGAATGTGCCGGGCGAAGGCGGAACACTTTTTTTCTGTGCGAGGTTGCCGGCCAGCGCGAGCACGGGAATCATCATCAAGAAGCGGCCGATGAGCATGTCCCAGCCGAGGGCGATGTTGTACCACCAGTTGGGGCCGAGACCTGCAAACGCCGAACCGTTGTTGCCTGCGCCGGAGGTGAAGGCGTAGAGAATTTCGGAGAGGCCGTGTGGGCCGCTGTTGGTCAACACGCCGAGCCCTACGTTGGGTAGCAAGACAAACACAGCAGTAAGCGAAAGAACAATGAGCGGAAAGATGAGTACGTAGAGCATCGACATCTTGACGTCGTAGGACTCGATCTTCTTGCCGAGGTACTCGGGCGTGCGGCCGACCATGAGTCCGGCGATGAAGACGGCCTGGACGACGAAGATGAGAATGCCATAGAGGCCGGCACCGACACCGCCGAAGATGACTTCGCCGAGCATGATGTTGGTGAGGGGGACGAGGCCGCCGAGGGGAGTGAAGCTGTCGTGCATTCCGTTGACGGCGCCGCAACTGGCATCGGTGGTGATGGTGGCGAAGAGCGCGGTTTCGGCGATGCCGTTGCGGACCTCTTTGCCTTCCATATTGCCGGCGGGGGCTGTGGCGCTTCCGGTTTGAGCGGCGCCATGAATCAAGGGGTGGGGATGCGACTCGGCCCAATAGAGGGTTGTGAATCCAGCGGCGAAGAGCACGAACATGGCGGCGAAGACGGCCCATCCATGGCCGGGCGAGCCGGTCATGCGGCCCAGCATGTAAGTCATGCCGCCGGGGATGATGAATATGGAAACGATCTGGAGAAAGTTTGAAAACGGCGTCGGGTTTTCGAAGGGGTGAGCGCTATTGGCGTTGAAGAATCCGCCGCCGTTGGTGCCGAGCATTTTGATGGCTTCCTGCGAGGCGACGGGGCCCTGGGCAATGGTCTGCGTCTGGCCCTCGAGGGTGTGGGCGACGGTGTAGGCGTGGAGATTTTGCGGAACTCCCTGAGCAACCAGCAGCAGCGCATAGATGAGCGAGCCGGGCAGCAGGATATAGAGGAGCGAGCGGGTGGTGTCGACCCAGAAGTTGCCGATGGTGCCGGAGGAAGTGCGCTTGATTCCGCGCACCAGAGCAAGAGCAACGACGATGCCGACCGCTGCGGAGAAGAAGTTGTGGGTGGCGAGACCGGCCATCTCGGTGAGATAGCTCATGGTGGATTCGGGCGTGTAGAACTGCCAGTTGGTGTTGGTGGTGAAGCTGGCGGCGGTGTTCCAGGCGAGATCGGTGCCGACAGCAGCGAGGCCGGCGGGGTTGAACGGAAGCAGATTTTGCAGGCGCTCGATGGCGTAGGTGAGGAACATGCTGGCGGCCGAGAAGCCGAGCATAGCGAAGGCATATTCGCGCCAGTTCATCTCGTGCCCGGCATTGACGCCGCAGAGCTTGTAGAGGAGGCGCTCGATGGGACGCAGCACGGGATCGAGCCAGGTGCGCTGGCCCTCGAGAACGCGCGTCATGTAGATGCCCACGGGCTTGACCGTGAGAATCAGAATGATGGAATAGATTGCGAACTGCAGCCAGCCATTGGCAGTCATGTCAGAATTTCTCCGGGAAGAGCAGGGAAACGGTGAGGTAGCCCAGCAGCAGGATGGAAAGAATCAGCGCGACGGCGGTGACGAGATCCATGGGTTACCTCAACTTCTGACATGCCTTGACGTAGAGAAACGCCAGGCCGAAGAAAACTGCCGTGAAGAAGATCATGGTGACGTCTTGCATGAAAGGACCCTCGGTGTTTCGAAGACGCGAGACCACATGGCGCGTAAAACGCACGGGCGCACGTCCAAAATCGATTTTGAGGTTGTTTATGTAGCCAGTGCGGAAAGGAAACCTAAAGAATATATAAAGATCGGTGCGCGGCAACGGCGCTATTCCTCGTTGCCGACCCAGCCCTCGGAGACGAACCGGTAGCCAACCCAGGGCTCGGTTTGGATGTATTGGCGGCCGGTTTCCGCTTCGAGCTTCCTGCGGACCTGTCCGACGAAGACGCGGAGATATTCCGGCTGATGGGCGGACTGCGCGCCCCAGACGGAGGTGAGCAGGGCGCGGTGGGTCATGACCTTGCCAGCGTTGCGGGCGAGATGAAGGACCAGATCGAATTCCTTGGGCGTGAGGTGAATGGGTTTGCCCTGCACGGTGATGGAGTGTGAGGACACATCGATGACGAAATCTCCGGTCTCGAGGGCGGCTGCGGCGCGCTCGGGGGCGCGGCGGAGATGGGCGCGGACGCGGGCCAGCAGTTCCTGAATGCTGAAGGGCTTGGGGACGTAGTCATCGGCGCCGGCGTCGAGGGCCTCCACTTTGGAGCGTTCGTGATCGCGAACGGAGAGCACCAGGATGGGGACGGGCGATGTGGCGCGGATGGCGCGGCAAACTTCAACGCCGCTCATGCCGGGCATCATGAGGTCGGTGATAACGAGGTCGGCAGGCCACTCGCGAAAGAGGAGAAGGCCCTCTTCGGGGTCATTGGCGGTGCGCACGTCAAAGGATTGGGCGGTGAGAGCGGCGCGCAGGACGCGCGTGATTTGCGATTCGTCGTCGATGATGAGGATTCTGGCAGGCATCGTGCGCTTCTTCCATCGAAAGACTACATCATCGAGCCGGTTGGGGCCGGTGATGGCAGTATGATTCCCGGTGAGAAAGAAAATGAAGATGAGCACTGATTCGCGGCGGTTGTTCCATTGGTTGATGGCGACGCTGACCGCGGCGGGTTCGACGGCAGTGCTGGTGTGGGCGGGAGTGGACGCGACCACGGCCGGGATGGTTTTCCTCGTGATGGTGGTGTGGTCGGCGGCGCAGGCGGGGATATGGCATTCGGTGTATGTGGCGATCTTGTGCGCGCTCTCGTTCGACTACTTTTTTCTTCCACCGGTTCACACGTTCAGGATCGGCGGTGTGCAGGAGTGGGTCGCCCTGCTTTCGTTCCTGGCCAGCAGCGCAGTGGCGGGCAGACTGGCGGAGCGCGCGCGCATGCAGGCCCGGCAGGCTGAACAACGCCGCGAAGACGTAGAAAGCCTCTACACGCTGAGCCAGGAGATGATGCTGCACGACGACGCGGCGGGGCTGATCAGCGAGCTGCCGCTGGCGATCCAAAGGATATTCAGTTTGGAAGGAGTTGCGATTTATGTTCGCGATCAGGACCGCTTTGTCGCGTCGACATCGGACATGCCGATGAGCGTGGAGGCGAGCTTGAGCGCGCTGGCACAGGGGCATCATCCGACGCAACAGATTCCCGGAGAGCTGACGGCGGTGCCGTTGAGGGTGGGGATGCGCGCGGTGGGCGCGCTGGGATGGAAGCCGGCGGGTTTGTCGCGCGAAGTGGCAACGGCGATGTGTGCGCAGGTGGCTATCGCGTTGACGAGGGTGCTGGCGATGGAGGCTTCGGCGCGGCTGGAGGCGGCGCGGGAAGGGGAACGACTGCGAACGGCGCTG